>Ga0308171_1000860_pt1 | contig 50949 bp, 47 predicted proteins | sample PhyGR1_FD_202135 | JGI IMG/M metagenome (GOLD analysis project Ga0308171, IMG submission 202135) | Phyllosphere microbial communities from UC Gill Tract Community Farm, Albany, California, United States - DLSLSG.R1 | ecosystem: Host-associated > Plants > Phyllosphere > Unclassified | place: USA... | reverse complement strand
GAGCTGCGAAGCAGCGCAGTGAGTTCTGCGGCAGCCCTCCACGCGCGAGCATCGCAGGTTGCCCCGTAGCGCAGCGAAGGGGACACGCACAGCAGGGTCGCCCTTTCTTTGGTGACTTTCTTTCGGCGAGACGAAAGAAAGTTACTCGCCCGCCGGGGCGAAATCCCGGCCCCGGGAAGCAATCGCCCAGCGCCTGCGAGCACCACCCCAATAACGCGCCCCGGCTTCGACAAGACCAGCCCAAACGATCACCGGTGACCGGACAGTCCCACCCAACAGCCAAGCCCATCACCACCAAATCACCCCCTCCTCCCCCTCCCAAAACACCCCCCTCCACCCCTCCACATACCGCGAATCCCCCGTCCCAAACGGATCCCCGCCCCCCGCCTTGCGCAGCATGACCAGCTCCCCGCCGGCCGTCCCCACCAGCACGCTCCGCCCATCCGGGGACAGCGCCACGCCCGTCACCGGGGTCGTCCCCACCGGATGTCGCCACAGCACCCGCCCGGCCGCCGCGTCCCGCCCCCACAGCACGCCCTGCGCATCGCCTTCCACGAGCAACCCCTCCACCCGCGCCGCCGGGCCGTTCGCAGGTCCGGGCGCCTCATCGGCTGGCAGCGGCACGCAGGACAGCCGGCTGCGGTCGAGGCGCAGCCACCGCCCGCCCTCACCACCCACGCACGCGGCGACGCTGCCGTCGGGCAGCCAGCCGACCGGGCCCACCCGGAGCCCGTTGGTCCGCGCACGGTCAGCCTGCAAGCCGGGGACGAAGGCGAACCGGCGATGGAACCGCTCCGCCGCGGCGGCATGGTGTCGGCGGCTGATCTCGCGGGCCAGCCGCAGCACCCGCGCGGCGTGCAGCGCCCGGGGGTCGGGCGAATGCGACGATGGCGATGGCGATGGCGATGGCGATGGCGATGGCGATGGCGATGGCGATGGCGATGGCGATGGCGATGGCGATGCCGTAGCCGCCGGCGCATTCCCGGCCTCATGCGTGTGTGCGTTCGCATGGGCGTTCGCGTTCGCTGTCGCGTCTGCGCCCCGGCGCTGCCGGGCCGCGTGGGTGCGGCTGGCCGATTGCCAGGTGTGCGACAGCGCCATCCAGAGGGGAGGGATCACGGCCTCATCCGGCGCGTGGGGCGGGTGCTCGGCGATGGCGTCGATCCAGCCGAATGCGTCCGGGGCGTCGCCAGCCGGGTCGCAATGCGCGGTGAGCTGCGCCTGCGCCGCGTCCAGCAGGCGCAGCAGGCGTTCGGTGTGGTCGGCGGCTTCCGGCGGCAGGGGCTCGCGGGTGTCGCCCAGGCGCTGCGCATAGCTGACTTCCAAGCCCGTCTCGCCGGGGCGCAGCGGGTCGCGCTGCACCTCGATCTGGTAGGTGGCGAGCGTGTCATCCTCCTCGCTGCCCTCAGGGGCGGCGGCAGCGGTGTGCGGCATGCGCGGCCAGGCCAGGCGCACCGCCGCGCCGGCAAAGGAGGAGGGTGCGTTGCGGCCCGGCCCGCAGGGCGCGGGCGCGCGCGTGCTGACGGCTGCGAGGGTCTGCCAACCGCCCAACCCTGGCGCGAGCGGCGTGCCGGGCTCCGCCGGCGAGAAGGCGGGCAGCAGCGCCAGCGCCTCGATGCGCTCAGGGGGCCAGCAGGCCAGCAGCCGTTCGCGCAGCGGGTAGTGCGCCCGCCGCTGGGCCACACCCTTGCGCCAATAGTCGAGCAGGCCTTGCCAGGCCAGCAGGCACGCCGCGACGGCCTCGGGCGGGCCGGCCTGCGTGGCCACGTCGAAGGGCTGCCAGGGCACGGCGTTCGCGTCGATGCCGGGCCGGTGGGGCCGGCAGAGCTGGGTGAAGCCGACAGGCGGGGGCGATTCGCGGCGCAGCCAGTGGCGGGCGCGGGCGGCGGCCGCCTGCAGCAGGCTGGCGTGCGTGGGACGTCGGGCGTCGGCGATCCAGAAATCCCAATGCCCCCAGACGGTGAGGAAGAGTCCGTCGTGGTACGTGTCGCCGTCGTCGTCCACATGCGCCCGGGTCAACAGGAAGTCGGTGTCCCCGAACCAGCCCTGCGCGGTCTGGCGGTGCTTGTCGGGCAGGGCGGCGCGCAGCAGTTGGCCGAGGGCCTGCGGCGTGGGCGCGGCGTCGGCGCTGGGTGGCAGCGCGGGCCCGGCGGGCGGGGCGGGGTTGGCGGCGGTGGGCGGGGTGGCGGGCATCGGTGCACCGACTGTGCCACGGGCGGCCCCAGACGTGCCAACGGGCCCTGGGCCCCAGATGTGCGAACGGGGCCCTGGGCCCCGTTGTGCATCGTGGCCGGACGGCCCGGCGTCCGGTCAGCTGCCCTGGCGCTGGGTCAGGTCTTCGGTGTAGTCGTGCTCGACGGCATGTCCGTCCTGCGAGACCTCGGGGTCGGGCACCGGCTGGTCGCCCGCGCCCTGGCTTTGCATCTGCGTTCCATTCGGGCCCTGGCTCTGGGTCTGCTGGCCGGGAGTGGCCTGCGGAGAAGTGCCCTGTAAAGAAGCGGCCTCCGTGCCGGCATCGTCCTCTTCGCTCTGCGACGCCACCGCCGGCTCGCCGTCCACGAGGATCTTGCCCTCGCGGGCGTAGCGCTCGAACTGGTCGCGCGGCATGGCGGCCAGGCCTGCGGCGTCGTTGTCGGCCTTCCAGCTCAGGGTCACGCTGTCGGGCGCATGGGTCAGCTCCACCGGGCCTTCCGGAATGGCCACCGGCATGCCGTCGCCTTCGCGGTAGGTGACTTCACCCTGGATGGCGGCTTGCTGTGTTCCGTGTTCTGTAGTCATTTGCGTCCTCTTCGTGAGATGGGCGCCAGTGGCGCGGATGAGAGCCCCGATTACACCGGCACCGGCATGCGGCGAGGTGTCGGACAACGCCCGCTTCTGCAGTGCAATATCGAAGATAAATCGGCCCCCAGCGCCCGTGAATAGTGCGCATGACGCTATCAATTCGGGAGCGATCGGGCGGCCTGTGCGCCCCGTGCGGCCCGTGCGGCAAGCCGGCTGTCGTGCCAGCATGCCGCGGCATTCGCGAGCCCGATCGCCACTCCCACGGCGCAGGTCGCCGGCCAGCCGCCGGCGTGCCAGGCCAGCGAACCGGCGGCGGAGCCGGCCGCCGCGCCGCTGAAGTAGCCGGTCATGTACACGGCGTTCAGGCGGGATCGGGCCTCGGGCGCCAAGGCGTAGATCACGTTCTGGTTGCTGATGTGCACGCCCTGCAGCGCCAGGTCGATCAGCAGCATGCCGACCACGAACCACGCCACGCTGGCGCCACCCCACCAGAGCGGCAGCCAGCTGGCCAGCACCAGCAGCACCGATGCGCGGGTGGTCCACTGCTCGCGCCCCTGGTCGGCCATGCGGCCGGCCACGTTGGCCATCAGCGCCCCGGCCACGCCGGCGAGGCCCACCAGGCCGATCTGCGCGTCGGAGAGGCGGTGGGCGGGTCCGCCCAGCAGCAGCGCCATGGTGGAGAACAGCACGCTCACCGATGCGAACGAGAGCCCGCCCAGCAGCGCGCGGCTGCGCAGCCGGGGGTGCCGGGCGGCGAGGGTGCCGAGCGAACGCAGCACCTGTCCGTAGGCCGGGGCATGGGCGGGCGGGGGCAGTGGCGGCAAGGCGCGCCACAGGGCCAGCGCCACCAGCAGCACGGCCACGCCCGCTGCGCGGTACACCAGGTTCCAACCGCCCAGGCCCGACAGCAACCCGGCCACGCTGCGTGCCGCCAGGATGCCGATCAGCAGCCCGCTCATCACCGTGCCCACCGCGCGGCCGCTGCGGCCGGGCGCGGCCAGCGCCGCGGCCAGCGGCACCAGCACCTGTGCGGCGACCGAAAACAGGCCCGTCATCACCGTGCCCACGGCCAGCGCCGCGAAGCTGGTGGACCAGCCGCTCAGGAAAAGGCCGGCGGCGGCCAGCACCATCAGCACGGTGATGAGCCGGCGGCGCTCCAGCGTGTCGCCCAGCGGCACGAGCAGCAGCAGCCCGCAGGCGTAGGACACCTGCGCCAGCGTCACGGTCAGCGCGGCGGTGGATTCGCCCACGCGCAGGTGGGTGGCGATGGAGTGCAGCAGTGGCTGGTTGTAGTAGTTGGCGCCAGCGCACAGCCCGCAGGCCAGCGCCATCAGCCAGAGAACGGGCGTGGTGAGGGGCGGCGGCGTGGCGGCCGGGGCGCGGGCGGACGAGGTGGTGTGGTGCACGGATGTCATGGCGTGGCGGGCGAGGCTTCGCAAGGCGATTCGGTGTCGGCCTCCGGGCGGAGATAGGCGGTGGCGTCGATCTCGAACAGCATGCCATCGAGTGCGAGGCGCGGCACGGGAATCAGCGTGCAGGCGGGCGTGGCGGCCTCGCCCCACATCGCCATCAGCGCACGGCTGAAGACGGCCAGGCGCGCCTCGCTGTGGTCCACCACCAGCACGGTGAGCCGCGCCACGTCGGACGGCGTGGCGCCGGCGGCGGACAGCGCCACGCCCAGGTTGCGCAGCGCCTGGTGCACCTGCGCATCGAAGCCCGGCGCCAGCCGGCCCGCGGCATCTTCGCCGCCCTGGCCGGCGATGTGCACCACGCGGGCCGGCGGCGACACGATGGCCAGGTGCGAATAGCCATGGGGCTGCGGGTCGTAGAGTCCGCGGGGGTTGTGCAGCCGCAGCAGCGGCGCGAAGGGCGCGGAGCGGCGAGCAAGGGGATCGGCAGAGGTAGAGACAGTGGGCATGGGGGTCGCAGGTCGGGAAACAAAGCGTTTAGTATCGAACCTCAACAAAACTTGAGGTCAAGCGGCGCAGCCCGCCGTCCTCCACCGCTGTATGCCACGTTCTTCGAATCCAGGCGACGCCGCCCACCCGGTCGGCGAGGGCGCCACGGCCGAGCTGACGGTGGGCGATGTCGCCCAGCGCAGCGGCGTGGCGGTATCGGCGCTGCATTTCTACGAGTCCAAGGGTTTGATCCACAGCGTGCGCACGGCGGGCAACCAGCGGCGCTATCCGCGTTCGGTGCTGCGGAGGGTGGCCGTCATCAAGGTGGCCCAGCGCATGGGCGTGCCGCTGGCGGAGATCGCCGCCGCGCTGCAGGCGCTGCCGGCGGGGCGCACGCCCACGGCGGCCGATTGGGGGCGCATGTCGGCGCGCTGGAAGGACGAGCTGGACGAGCGCATCCGCGTGCTGACGCAGTTGCGCGATCAACTGGGCGGGTGCATCGGCTGCGGCTGCCTGTCGCTCAAGGACTGCCCGCTGCGCAATGCGCGCGACGTGCTGGCGCAGGGGGGGCCGGGGCCGCATTTCGCGCCGGCCGAAACTCCGGCGCGGGCCGGGCGGCGGGCTCCGGCGGCCCCTGCCACCGCAGTGGAGCACCCGCAGTGGATCTGGCCGGCGCCCCGGCGGGGCGGCGGGCGCAAGGCCTCGTGAATTCGGCTGAAATGGGCCTCCGGCGCCCGATATATCAGCGCAGAGTGCTATCGAATCAATAGTGAAGCTGGGTGCGGGCTCAGTCCTTGGCGCTGGGCGGCGCGTCTTCCCCCTTGCCTTGAAAGACTTCCTGCAGCAACGGAATGGCCCAGAAGATGAGCAGCGCCAGACCGGTGGCCAGGAGCGCGGTGAATTCCAGGCCCAGCCCGGCCGCAACGCCTATGGCCGCCGTGAGCCAGATGCCGGCGGCGGTGGTCAGGCCCTTGACCTGGCTTTCCGCATCGCCCTTGAGGATGGTGCCTGCGCCCAGGAACCCCACGCCCGCGATGATGCCCTGCAGCACCCGGCTGTTGTCCGCCGGGTCGATGCCGGCCTGCTGGGCGGCCAGCACGAACATGGCCGCGCCCATCGACACCAGCATGTGGGTGCGCACACCCGCCGCCTTGCCCTTGTGCTCGCGCTCCAGGCCCAGCAGGCCGCCCAGCAGCGCGGCGATCGACAGGCGCAGCACGATGCGGATGAACTGTTCGGCGTCCGGCACGTCGGAAAACTCCGCCGCCACCGTGTCGCGGAAGGTGTCCCAGGTGGTGCTCATGCGGCACCTCCGTAACGCCGCGCGCGGCGGCGTGCTCCGCCAACGGGAGCGGTGGTAGTGGGGTAGGTCGGCTGCGGCAGCGCGTGGTGTGGCATGGGTGATCGGCTGGGGTATGTGTTGCAGTGGGCGGGGCGCACCGCGGAGCGGGCCATGCAGGACGCTAGCGCGTTTCCGCCCCGCGTAGGGTAGGCGTCGTCTCACAGGGCGCCATGCCCGGATCCGCTTGCGGAGCTTCGGCCGCCTGCCAGAGGCCGCGCTGCCAGAGCGACATCCAGCCCGCCATGTCGGCCGGGCCGTCCGGGTGTGGGGCGCCGCCCGCCCGCTCGCCCTGCGCCGGCAGCCCGCTGTGCAGCATGAGCACGTCGCCAGTGACCGGGTGCGGCACCTGCAGGCGCCAGGCGTGCAGCCAGAGCCGCTGGCCGCCCAGGCGCTCGGCCCACCAGCGGTTGAGCGGCCCCTTGCCGTGCGTGGCGTCGCCGATGATGGGGTGGGCGATGTGCTTGAGATGGCGGCGGATCTGGTGTCGCCGGCCGGTCTCGGGCATGGCGTGGACCAGCGAGGCGCGGGTGGTGGCGAAGCGCGGGTCCGCAGACTCCGGCCACTCCAGCCGGGCCAGGCACCGCAGGGCGGTGCGGGCCTCCTGCACGGGTGCGTCGGGTGGGGCGTCGTCCGGGCGCAGGGGGTGGTCCACGTTCATTGCCGGGGGCGCCCAGCCGCGCACCAGCGCCAGGTAGTCCTTGCGCACGGCATGGCGCTCGAAGGACTGCGACAGGGCCCGGGCGGCATCCGGGTGCAGCGCCATCACCAGCACGCCGCAGGTGCCCTTGTCCAGCCGGTGCACTGGGTACACGTGCCGGCCCAGCTGGTCGCGCAGTGTCTGCATCACGAAGCGGGTCTCGCCCGCGTCCAGCCCGGTGCGGTGCACCAGCCAGCCGGCGGGCTTGTAGACCGCCACGAGGTGCTCGTCGCGCCAGAGGATGTGCAGGGCAGGCATGCGAAGCGAAAAGAAAGCGGCCGTCGCGAGGCCGGCCGGCAGAACAAGAGAACAAGAGACGAAGGGGGCGCCGATTGTCTGTCATGCCGTGTTCATGCACCCGACACGGCCGCGTCACACCCGCGCGGCACATTGCAGGCACTGGCGGTGCACGCCGACCCGGCGCGACGCGATACGCGAGCCGCAGCACCCCAGCCGCCGCCCGCCAGACCGCCGGGCGGGCCGGGGAATGCACGGGGTGACCGAGCGGTCGAGATGCACTGAATGCCTGCATTCCTATTTCAGGAGAGCCCGATGAACGAATTGCCGACGCCCACCATGGCCCTGAACCCCGCCACGCTGCCCAGGGGGTCACTTCACCGCCCAGGCAGCGCGGCGGGCGTGGGCGGGGCTGCGCCAGCGCGCGGTGCTGTGGCGGTGGAATGGGCGCGGCATGCCGACGAAGTGCGGGAAGCGCAGCGGCTGAGATTCGCCGTTTTCGCCGGGGAGATGGGCGCGCGCCTGAATACGCCCCTGGCTGGCCACGACGTGGACCTGTTCGATGACTATTGTGAGCATCTGCTGGTCCGCGATGCAGACACCCGGCAGGTGATTGGCACCTACCGCGTGCTGACGCCGGCCCAGGCCCGGCGCGTGGGCGGCACCTACAGCGACACCGAGTTCGACCTGACCCGCCTGCGCAGCCTGCGCTCGCGCATGGTGGAGCTGGGCCGCAGCTGCGTGCACCCCGACCACCGCCACGGCGGGGTGATCCTGGCCCTCTGGGGCGCCCTCGCCGACTTCATGGTGCGCAACCAGCTCGACACCATGATCGGCTGCGCCAGCATCCCCATGCTGCACGGCGGCGTGGTGAGCGGCGACGCGGCGGCCAGCATCTGGCAGCAACTGCGCCAGACCCATATGGCGCCCATCGACTACCACGTGCTGCCGCGCCTGGCGCTGCCGGTGGAGCAGCTCGACGGCAGCCTGCCGATCGAGCCGCCCGCGCTCATCAAGGGCTACCTGCGGCTGGGCGCCCGCGTGCTGGGTGCGCCCGCCTGGGACCCGGACTTCAACACGGCCGACCTGCCCATGCTGATGCGGCTAGCCGACCTGCCGGTGAAGTACCGCAAGCATTTTCTCGGGGCCTGAAGGCGGGCAGGTCGCCGGCTGCGCCAACTGGACGCCGAGCCATCGTTCGTTGTGCACGCGGCCGGCGAGCGCCCCCCATCGCGAGGGTCGTCATCGCCCCAGGCCCGAGGGAAGGGCCCTTTGATGACGGTTGCGTGTCCATGTCATGATTTTGTAACCTGACCGTCTCATACTGGCGCTCGTCCCGTGTTTCCCTCCTCGCTGCCCATGCCGCCTTTTTCTCCCGCCAGCTTGCCCCCGCCTTCCCGTGGCGCAGCGCAGAGCGAGCCGGCCGGACCCTCGGCTCCCGCGCCCGCTGCCGGCGCGACCGCCACGCCAGCGGCTGCGCCCGTGCCCCTGGCGGAGCCATCCCGCCCGAGCACGGAACCCGCGGCGCTGGCCCTGCTCGACCGCGATCATTCCATCCTCGCGTTCAACGAGCGCGTGTTCGATTGGGCGGCGCGCACCGACGTGCCCCTGCTCGAGCGCCTGCGCTACCTGTGCATCGTCTCGTCCAACCTCGACGAATTCTTCGAGGTGAGGGCCGCCGCCCACCTGACGGCCGCGCAGGCCGGCGAGACCAAGGGCCCCTACAGCGTGGAGTCGTTCGAGACGCTGGCCGCCCATGCCCATGCGCTGGTGGAGCGGCAGTACGCGCTCTACAACGAATCGCTGGTGCCGGCCTTCGCCAAGGCCGGCATTTGCCTCGTGTCGCACGGAGAGCGGAACGGCGCGCAGCGGCGCTGGGTGCGCGACTACTTCACCCGCGAGGTGCGTCCGCTGCTCATTCCGGTGGGGCTGGACCCGGCCCACCCCTTCCCGCAGGTGGCCAACAAGTCGCTCAACTTCATCGTGCGCCTCAAGGGCGATGACGCCTTCGGCCGCGAGAACGAGATCGCCATCGTCAAGGTGCCGCGCATCCTGCCGCGCGTGCTGCGCCTGCCGCCCGAGGTCGCGCCCAAGGGCCTGCAGTTCGTCAGCCTCTCGAGCATCGTGCGAACGCACCTGGCGGATCTCTTTCCCGGGCGCGAGGTGTCCGAGTTCTCGCAGTTCCGCGTCACCCGCCACTCCGACCTGGCGGTGGACGAGGAGGACGTGCGCAACCTGCGCACCGCCCTGCGCCAGGGCCTGCAGCATCGCCACTACGGCCAGGCCGTGCGGCTGGAGGTCTCGGCGGGCTGTTCGCGCTTCCTGTCGGACTTCCTGCAGTCGCAGTTCGGCCTGCCCGCCGCAGCGCTCTACCGCGTGCACGGGCCGGTGAACCTGGTGCGGCTGTCGCAACTCGTCGATCTGGTGAACCTGCCGGCGCTCATGTTCCCGCCCTGGCGCGCCGCCTGGCCCGCGCAGCTGCCGCCCGGCACGCCGATCCTGGCGCAGATGAAGAAGCGCGACGTGCTGATCCACCAGCCCTTCGAGAGCTTCGACGGCGTGCTCGCCTTCCTGCGCGAGGCCGTCAACGACCCGCAGGTGCTGGTCATCAAGCAGACCATCTACCGCACCGGCTCCGACTCGGAAATGATGGACCTGCTGCGCGAGGCCGTGCGCCGCGGCAAGGAAGTGATGGTGGTGGTGGAGCTCAAGGCGCGCTTCGACGAAGAGGCCAACATCAACTGGGCGGAGGCGCTGGAATCCATCGGCGCGCAGGTGGTCTATGGCGTGGTGGGCCTGAAGACCCATGCCAAGATGCTGCTGGTGACCCGGCGGGAGGGCCGCCATCTGCGGCGGTATGGGCACCTCTCCACCGGCAACTACAACCGCCGCACGGCGCGGCTCTACACCGACCTCAGCTACCTGACGGCCGACGAACACGTCACGGCCGACATGGACGCCGTGTTCGACCACCTGGCCAGCCAGAACCCGCTGCCGCGCCTGAAACGCCTGGTGATGGCACCCTTCCACCTGCAGCGGGCCATGCTCAACTGCATCGAGGCGGTGGCCGCGGCGGCCGAGCGCGGCGAAGACGCGCGCATCGTCGCGAAGATGAACGCGCTGACCGATGAAGCCCTGATCCATGCGCTGGTGCGCGCCGGCCAGTGCGGAGCGCGCATCGACCTCATCGTGCGCGGGGCCTGCATGCTGCCGGCACAGGTGCCGGGCGTGACCGACAACATCCGCGTGCGCTCGGTGATCGGCAGGTTCCTCGAGCACACGCGGGTGTTCTACTTCCGCAGCGGCGCCAAGGAATCGCTCTACCTCTCCAGCGCCGACTGGATGAATCGCAACATGCTGCGGCGGGTGGAACTGGCCTGGCCGGTCACCGACGCCCGGCTGCGCCAGCGCATCATCGACGAATGCCTGGTGGCGTACCTGCACGACGACCGCGACGCCTGGACGCTGCAGTCGGACGGCCGCTACCAGCGCGCCCCCCGGCCGCGGGACGGCCTGGGCGCGCAGCTGGCATTGACCCAGCGCTACGGCAGCGTGCTGGGTGGCGCTGGCACCGCCGCCGGTGCGCCGGGCGGCTCCAGCGGGCGAGAGGGCGGCTGATGGACCTGATCCTGTGGCGCCATGCCGAAGCGGTCGAGGCCACCGAGGGCGGGGACGACTTGGAGCGGGCCCTGACCGGCCGCGGCGAGAAGCAGGCCGCCCGCATGGCGGCCTGGCTGGACCGGCAACTGCCCGAGGGCCTGCGCGTGCTGGCCAGCCCCGCGAAGCGTACCGAACAGACGGCGCGTGCGCTGGGCCGCAAGTTCAAGCTGCGTGCCGAGCTGCTGCCAGGCGGCGCGCCCGCCGACCTGCTGGAGCTGGTGCAGTGGCCCCGCCAGCGTGGCGCGGTGCTGGTCGTGGGCCACCAGCCCGTGCTGGGCCAGACAGTGGCGCAGCTGCTGGGCCTGCAGGCCGGCGACTGCGCGATCCGCAAGGGCGCCGTGTGGTGGCTGCGCCACCGCCAGCGGCCCGAGGGCGGCGAGACGGTGCTGATGGCCGTGCAGTCGCCTGAATTCCTATAGAACGCCTGCCCTTGAGGGTGCAGGCGGTGGCGGCCTACTTGCGCGCGGCCTTGGCGCGCTTGGCCGGGGCAGCCGGTGCTGGCGCGGCGGCGGCCGGCTCGGCCTTCGGACGGCCGGTCTTGATGGACGGCACGGCCTGCAGCGCCTTCATCAGCGCATCGTCGGGCAGGCTGGCCAGCAGCTTCAAACCGGCGCGCAGCAATTCGCTTTTCTTGGCGGTGGAGGCCCACTGGCCGGAGCGCTGCTTGAGCGCTTCGATGACGGCGTACTCTTCCTTCGGGATGGTGAAGCTGTCGCGCACCAGCTTGGGCTTCTTGGCCTTGGCTGCCTTGTCCTCTGCAGCCGATGGATTGCGCGCGGCCGGGGCGGCCGCCGCAGGCTTGGGTTTTGCGTGCTTGCGGGCCGCAGCCTTCCTGGCAGGGCTGGGCTTGGCGCCCTGCGGTGTCGTGGAAGCGGCCTTGGCGGCCTTGGTGGGCTTCACGGAAGGGGCTGCCGCCGGGGCGGCTGGCGCGGGCTCGGCGACGGGAGGGGTTGCTACCGCGGAATCGGCGGCGGAAGTGCGGGTGGCGGACATTCGGAACTCCAGATGAAACGATATAAACAGTTTATATCGTTTGCATGCGGGTTCCAAGATCCGTGCACGATGTCAGGCCGAAGCGGCTGCGCGGCGACCCCTTCGCGGACGGCCACGCAGCGACGGGTCACGGCAGCTCGGCCACGAACTCCCAGGGCGTCTTCTGCCAGGCAATGGTTTCATCGCGCAGCAGGTGCGCGGATTGCGGGTAGGTGCCGGCCCAGCCCGGCCGCGCGCGCACGGTGCAGCGGTGGCCGTCCAGCTGCAGGGCGATGCCTTCCACATCGGGGTCGCGGCGCGCATGGCACAGGGCCACCGCGACGCGCAGGCACATCAGCTGCAGCGCCAGCACCGGGTCGTCGATGTCGGCCCCGAGCTTGCGCACCTTGCCGCGGTGGCCCATCACCAGCAGGCCCAGGCGATGCAGCTCGGGCAGCGAGAAGCCGGCGGCGTCGGTGTGCTCGAGGATGTAGGCGCCATGGCGGTGGTAGTCGCTGTGCGAGATGCGGCTGCCCACTTCATGCAGCCGGGCCGCCCAGTCCAGCTTGCGGGCGGCACGCTCGGAGCCGGCCGGCGCCGCCGCGGCGAACAGCGCGCAGGCGACGCGGGCCACGCGCTCCGCATGCGGCACGTCCACGGCGAACCGCTGCATCAGGCCTCGCACCGTGGAGGAGCGCAGGTCGGTGGCGGGCCGTTCCCGGTCCAGGAGGTCGTAGAGCGCGCCCTGCCGCAGGGCGCCCTGTGCCACGTGCATCTGGTCGATGCGCAGCAGATCGAACACCGCGCGCAGCACGCTGATGCCACCGCCGATCACGGCGCGGCGGTCTTCCTTGAGCCCCTCCAGCCGCACCCGGTCGGCGCTGCGGGCCTGCAGCATCTGCGCGAGCAGCCAGTCCAGGCCCTCGCGGGTGATGAGCCCGGGCGTGCCGCCGGCGGCGGAGGTCAGTATTTCCCCCACCGCGCCCGCCGTGCCCGAGGAACCGTAGGCCACGTCCCAGGCGTCGCGCCGGTAGGTGCCCAGCGCCTCGTCCAGCACCGCCTTGGCGGCGATCTCGGCCAGCATGAAGGCCTGGGTGGTGAACTGCCCTTCGGGAAAGTAGCGGGTGGACCAGGCCACGCTGCCGACCCGGAACGATGCCACCGCCGTGGGCGTGAACTGCTGGCCCAGGATCATCTCGGTGGAGCGCCCGCCGATGTCCACCACCAGGCGCCGTTCGTCCGACTGGGGCAAGAGGTGCGCCACGCCCTGGTAGATCAGCCGCGCCTCTTCGGGGCCCGACACCACGTCGATAGGGTGGCCCAGGATCTCGCTGCCGCGCTGGATGAATACGTCGCGGTTCTTCGCCTCGCGCAGGGTCTGCGTGGCCACCACGCGCACCTGCCCGGGCGCGAAGCCGGCCAGGCGCTCGGCGAAGCGGGCCAGGCAGTCCCAGCCGCGCTGCATGGCAGCCGGCGTCAGGTTGCGGTCTTCGTCCAGGCCGCTGCCCTGGCGCACCGTTTCCTTCAGGTATTCGATCCGCTGGATGTGGCCGTGTTCGACGCGTCCGATTTCGAGGCGAAAGCTGTTGGATCCCAAATCCACAGCGGCGAGCAGTGTTCCGTCTTGCATGGGTGTGCGCTGGGCGCGGGTTCTTCTGTCGGTCCAGCATAGCACCAGCGGTGCGGCCCGCTCCACGCCCGCGGCCGGCCGGCGCTCGGGTGCGCGGGCGGACGGCCGGGCCGGGCGCACCGTGCTCATGCGAAGGGATGCGAAGGGCGGCGCATCACTTGGCGCGGGGCGGCATCAGCACGCGGTCGATCACGTGCACCACGCCGTTCGGCGCGCGCAGATCGGCCTGCTCGACCAGGGCATCCTCGACGGTCACGAAGCCGCCCGCCCGGGCGAGCGCCACCGAGCCGCCCTGCAGCGTCTTCGCATTGCCGGGCTTCACGTCGGCGCTGGCCACCGAGCCGGCCACGATGTGGTAGCTCAGCACCTGCCTGAGCTGCGCCTTGTCGGCCTGCAGGGCCTGCAGCGTTGCAGCCGGCACGGCCGCGAAGGCGGCGTCGGACGGGGCGAACACCGTGTGCGCCTCCTTGCCGCGCAGCAGCCCGTCCAGGCCGGCCTCGGCGGACAGCTTGTGGAAGGTGGTCAGCGAGGGCGTGCTGGCCACGACGTCGGCCAGGCTGGCGGGGGCCGTGGGCTGGCTCGCGCAGGCGCCGAGCGTGAGCAGGGCGGCGAGGGCGAGGGCGGAATGCAGGGCTTGGCGGCGGAACATGGTGTCTCCCGAAAAGAAGGGTGGGGCGCCGGCCCATGCCGGCCCGCGCAGATTACGCAGGGCGTGCGACAGCCGCGTGACGGTTTCGTGTCACAAGCCCCTGGGGCGCACTCCGTGACAGGGGTCCTTCTTTGTCATGTCGGTGTCACAAAGCGCACCTAGAGTCACGCCATCGATTGTTCCAACCCAAGAGGTCTTTCCATGAAACTGTCCGCAATCCGTGTCCTGGTGTCTGCCGTCGTGGCTGCCGGCGCTTTCTCCAGCGCCTGGGCCCAGCAGGAAGCCACCGGTGCCGGTGCCAGCTTCCCGGCGCCGCTCTACTCCAAATGGGCTGCCGACTACAACAAGGCGACGGGCGTGAAGATCAACTACCAGTCCGTCGGCTCCGGCGCCGGCCTGCGCCAGATCGAGGCCAAGACGGTGGACTTCGGCGCCTCCGACGCGCCGCTGAAGGACGAAGAGCTGTCCAAGAAGGGCCTGGTGCAGTTCCCCACGGTGATCGGCGGCGTGGTGCCGGTGGTCAACATCAAGGGTATCGCTCCCGGCCAGCTCAAGTTGAGCGGCCAGGTGCTGGGCGACATCTACCTGGGCAAGATCACCAAGTGGAACGATCCCGCCATCGCCGCGCTGAACGCCGGCGTGAACCTGCCCGACGCCGCCATCGCCCCGGTGCGCCGCGCCGACGGCTCGGGCACCAGCTTCATCTTCACCAACTACCTGAGCAAGGTGAACGCCGAGTGGAAGTCCAAGGTCGGCGAAGGCACGGCCGTGAACTGGCCCACCGGCGCGGGTGGCAAGGGCAATGAAGGCGTGGCCGCCTTCGTGGGCCGCCTGCCCAACTCCATCGGCTATGTCGAGTACGCCTACGTCAAGCAGAACAAGATGACCCATGTTCAGCTGCAGAACGCCGACGGCGCCTACGTCTCGCCCGACGACGACGCCTTCAAGGCGGCTGCCGGCGGCGCCGACTGGTCCAAGAGCTTCTACCAGATCCTGACGAACCAGCCCGGCAAGGCCGCGTGGCCCATCACCGGCGCCACCTTCATCCTGATGCAAAAGAGCCAGGACAAGCCCGCACAGGCCGCCACCTCGCTGAAGTTCTTCGAGTGGGCCTATCAGTCCGGCGACAAGACCGCCGCCGATCTGGACTACGTGCCCATGCCCGACAGCGTGAAGACCGTGATCATGAAGTCCTGGGGCGAGATCAAGGACACTTCCGGCAAGGCGATCTCGTTGAAGTAATGCTGCACAGGCCCGCCTCCGGCGGGCCTCTGTTCGCCCTCCACATCACAAGGCCAAAGACGTGTCCACTACGTTGCCGGTTCGCAGCACGAGCGCCCGCGAGGGCGTGTCGAGCGTTCCCCGAACCAATCCTCCCTCTCGCTCGCCCCTCATCTCCGGCGTGCTGGCCGACCGCATTTTCGGGGTGCTGGCGCGCGGCGCGGCGCTGCTGACGCTGGCGCTCCTGCTGGGCATCCTGGCATCGCTCGTCGTCGGTGCCTGGCCCTCGATCGAGAAGTACGGCCTCACCTTCCTGGCCAGCAGCGTCTGGGACCCGGTGCAGGACGAATACGGCGGCCTGGTGATGATCTACGGCACCATCGCCACTTCGATCATCGCGCTGGTGATCGCCGTGCCGGTCAGCTTCGGCATCGCGCTCTTCCTGACCGAGCTGTCGCCCGCCTGGCTCAAGCGCCCGCTGGGCACGGCCATCGAGCTGCTGGCGGCAGTGCCCTCCATCGTGTACGGCATGTGGGGCCTGATGGTGTTCGGCCCCATCCTGGCCACCTACGTGCAGCAGCCGCTGCAATCGCTCTTTTCCGGCGTGCCCGTCCTGGGCGCGTTCGTGTCCGGCCCGCCGGTGGGCATCGGCATCCTGGCGGCCGGCATCATCCTGGCCATCATGATCATTCCGTTCATCGCCGCAGTGATGCGCGACGTGTTCGAGGTGACGCCCGCGCTGCTCAAGGAATCGGCCTACGGGCTGGGCTCCACCACCTGGGAAGTCGTCTGGAAGGTCGTGCTGCCCTACACCAAGACCGGCGTGCTGGGCGGCGTGATGCTCGGCCTGGGCCGCGCGCTGGGAGAGACCATGGCCGTCACCTTCGTGATCGGCAACATGAACCAGCTCAACTCGCTCTCGATCTTCGAGGCGGCCAACAGCATCACCTCGGCGCTGGCCAACGAGTTCGCGGAAGCCGGCGAAGGCCTGCACCAGGCATCGCTGATCTACCTGGGCCTGGTGCTGTTCTTCATCACTTTCGTGGTGCTGGCCCTGTCCAAGCTGCTGCTGTCGCGGCTCAAGAAGAGCGAAGGAGCCCGTTCATGAACACGACGACCACCTCCACCCCCGCCTCCACCTCGCAACGGCTCATCTCCGCCGCTGAGCTGGCGAAGGTGCGCCAGGCGCGCTACGACCGGCGCAAGCGCGTCAACCAGATCGCGCTCACCCTCTCGCTGCTGGCGATGGCCTTCGGCGTCTTCTGGCTGGTGTGGATCCTGTGGGAGACCGTGCGCCTGGGCGTCGGCGGCCTCAGCATCGCGCTGTTCACCGAGATGACGCCGCCGCCCAACGAGGCCGGCGGCATTTCCAACGCCATCTTCGGCTCGGCGGTGATGGTGCTGCTGGCGACCTTCGTGGGCACGCCCATCGGCATCATGGCGGGCGTGTACCTGGCCGAGTACGACACGCGCGGCTGGCTCGCATCGACCACGCGCTTCGTCAACGACATCCTGCTGTCGGCGCCCAGCATCGTGATCGGGCTCTTCGTCTACACCGTGGTGGTGGCCCGCTTCAAGAGCTTCTCCGGCTATGCCGGCGTGATCGCGCTGGCGCTGATCGTGATTCCGGTCGTCATCCGCACCACCGAGAACATGCTGGTGCTGGTGCCGGCCAGCCTGCGCGAAGCGGCCTACGCCCTGGGCACGCCGAAGTGGAAGGTGATCGTGATGGTCACGCTGCGCGCTGCCCGTGCGGGCGTCATCACCGGCGTGCTGCTGGCCGTGGCGCGCATCGCGGGCGAAACCGCGCCGCTGCTCTTCACCGCCCTGAACAACCAGTTCTGGAACGCCGACCTCTCCAAGCCCATGGCCAGCCTGCCGGTCACGATCTTCAAGTTCGCCATGAGCCCTTACGAAAACTGGCAGCAGCTGGCCTGGGCCGGCGTGTTCCTCATCACCGTGGCGGTGCTCGGTCTGAACATCCTGGCGCGCGTGCTGACGCGGCAGAAGTGACCGTCGCCATTCCATCGACCTCTTTCAGGTAACCCGACATGCCTCTTACCAAGAACGCCGCGCCCGCCGCCTCCAAGATCACGGTGCGCGACCTGAACTTCTACTACGGCAAGTTCCACGCCCTCAAGGGCATCAACCTCGACATTCCGGAGAACAAAGTCACGGCCTTCATCGGTCCGTCGGGCTGCGGTAAGTCGACGCTGCTGCGCACCTTCAACCGCATGTTCGAGCTCTACCCCGAGCAGCGCGCCGAAGGCCAGATCGTGCTGGACGGCGAGAACCTGCTGACCAGCAAGCAGGACGTGGCGCTGATCCGCGCCAAGGTCGGCATGGTGTTCCAGAAGCCCACGCCGTTCCCCATGTCGATCTACGACAACATCGCCTTCGGCGTGAAGCTGTTCGAGAGCCTGAACGCCACCGACATGGACGACCGCGTGGAATGGGCGCTGCGCAAGGCGGCGCTCTGGAACGAGGTCAAGGACAAGCTGAACCAGAGCGGTTCGGGCCTCTCCGGCGGGCAGCAGCAGCGGCTGTGCATCGCCCGCGGCATCGCCATCAAGCCCGAAGTGCTGCTGCTCGACGAGCCCTGCTCGGCGCTGGACCCGATCTCCACCGCCAAGGTGGAAGAGCTGATCGCCGAGCTGAAGAACGATTACACCGTGGTCATCGTGACCCACAACATGCAGCAGGCCGCCCGCTGCAGCGACTACACCGCCTACATGTACCTGGGCGACCTTGTCGAATTCGGCGAGACCGAGCAGATGTTCTTCAAGCCGCAGCGCAAGGAAACCGAGGACTACATCACCGGCCGATTCGGCTGATGCGTCCCGCCCGAACCGCGCACCGCTCTCTCGCTCCCATCCACGCGCTGGCGCGCAGACGCCGGCAGGAGGCAACGCCATGACAGAAAAACATCTCTCGTCCCAGTTCGACAGCGAACTCAACAACATCTCCGCCCGCGTGATGGAGCTCGGCGGCCTGGTCGAATCGCAGATCCGCCAAGCCGTCTATGCGCTGTCGCAATTCAGCGTCGAGGCGGCCTCGCAGGTCGAATCGATCGAGCTGCGCGTGAACATGATGGAAGTCGAGATCGACCACGAGCTGTCGTCCATCATCGCCCGCCGCCAGCCCACGGCGCGCGACCTGCGCCTCTTGATCGCGTTCTCCAAGGCCACGGCCAACCTGGAGCGCATGGGCGACGAAGCCACCAAGATGGCGCGCATGGTCAAGTCCATCATCGAAAGCGGCGCGGCGCGTTCGCTGCCCTCGTCGGACCTGCGCGTGGCGGCCGACCTGGCCTCGGGCCTGCTGCGCAAGGCGCTCGATGCGTTCGCTCGCCTCGACACCAAGGCGGCGGTCGCCATCCTGAAGGAAGACGACCTCATCGACCAGGAGTTCGACGGCTTCGTGCGCAAGCTCATCACCTACATGATGGAAGACCCGCGCACCATCTCCGCCAGCCTGGACCTGCTGTTCCTCGCCAAGGCGGTCGAGCGGATCGGCGATCATTCGAAGAACGTGGCCGAGCTGATCATCTATCTCGTCAAGGGCAAGGATGTGCGGCACACCACCATGGACGAGATCGAATCGGCCTTGCTGTGAAAGGCAGGTGCATCGCATGAAGAAACTACCCCGCGTGCTGATCGTCGAGGACGAATCCGCCATTGCCGAGCTGATCGCCGTCAACCTGCGCCACAACGGCTTTGCGCCGATCTGGGCGGAAGACGGCGAATCGGCGCAGCGCGAGCTCGACGCCGTGCTGCCCGACGTCATCCTGCTGGACTGGATGCTGCCCGGCCAGAGCGGCCTGCAACTGGCCCGCAAGTGGCGTGCCGACAGCCGCACCAAGCCCATCCCGATTCTGATGCTCACCGCCCGCGGCGACGAGCCCGACAAGGTGGCCGGGCTGGATGCCGGTGCCGACGACTACATCACCAAGCCCTTTTCCACCCAGGAGCTGCTGGCCCGCATCCGCGCCGTGCTGCGCCGCCGCGCGCCCGAGCAGGCGGGCGAGAGCGTCACCATCGGCGAGCTGATGCTGGACGCGGCCACCTACCGCGTGAGCTACCAGGGCCAGCAGATCAAGGTCGGCCCGACCGAGTTCAAGCTGCTGCACTACCTCATGACCCATTCGGAGCGCGTGCACAGCCGGGCGCAACTGCTCGACAAGGTGTGGGGCGATCACGTCTTCATCGAGGAGCGCACGGTGGACGTGCATGTCAAGCGGCTGCGCGAAGCGTTGGGAGCCGCCGGCGTGATGGTCGAGACCGTGCGCGGCGCGGGCTACCGGCTGACGGCACAGCCGCAGCGCCTGATGCAGGCCTGAACGCAGCCATGTTCTCGGGTGCCGCGCCGCGCCGGGCGTGCACGCCGCACGTTCCCACGTCCTGATACGCTTGCGAGCGTCGGTCTCGCCGCTGTCGGTTCTCCTGCTGCCTTGTCGTCCGTGCCCGCACCTCCATGCTTTCGCGAATCTTCTATTTCCTGATTGTCCAGGCGGCGGGCGCCGTCCTGGGCTGGTGGCGGGGCGGCCCGTGGGCTGCCGTGTTCGGCGCCGTGCTCGCTTCATGGGCCTGGTTCGTATGGGACTGGTGGCGCAGCGCGCGCGTGCTGGCCTGGCTGAGGGAAGGCGACATCGCCCAGGCGCCGCGGCTGCGCGGCAGCTGGGGCGAGGTGGCCGACCGGGCCCGCCGCCTGCTGCGCCAGCGCGACCAGCAGATCGAGGGCGCCGAGCGCCGCATCGCGGAAATTCTGGAGGCGCTGCAGGCCTCGCCCAACGGCGTGGTGCTGCTCGATGCGCAGGGCCATATCGAGTGGTGCAACCAGACGGCTGCCGCGCACCTGGGCTTCGACGCCGAGCGCGACCTGATGCAGACCATCGGCAATCTGGTGCGCGACCCCGACTTCACCGCCTATTTCAGCGGGCAGGACTTCGCCCAGAGCGTGGTGCTGCAGGGCCGCGAGAGCACCGCCTCGCGGCCGGTGCGCATCTCGGTGCAGGTGCATCCCTATGGCGACGGGCGCCGCCTGCTGCTGTCGCGTGACGTCACCGCGCTGGAGCAGGCCGAGGCCATGCGGCGCGACTTCGTGGCCAATGTGTCGCACGAGATCCGCACACCGCTCACCGTACTGATGGGCTTCGTCGAAACCCTGCAGACGCTGCGCCTGGCCGAGGAAGAGCGCGAGCGCTATCTGGGCATGATGGCGCAGCAGGCCGCCCGCATGCAGAGCGTGGTGCAGGACCTGCTCACCCTGTCGCGCCTGGAAGGCAGCCCGCTGCCCAGCCTGCACGACTGGACGCCGGTGGAGGCTCTGCTGCGCCGCTGTGAGGACGAGGCGCGGGCGCTGTCGTCGGTGCTGGGCCACGCGCAGCAGCGCGAGCACGTGTTCGTGTTCCCGGACGCCCATGAGCTGCGCGCCGCGGGGCAGGTGGCGGGCTCGGCGGTCGAGCTGCAGAGCGCGCTCTCCAACCTGGTGAACAACGCGGTGCGCTACACCCCGCTGGGCGGCCGCATCCAGGTGGCGTGGGAGCGGCTGGACGACGGGCGCGCCCGCTTCTCGGTGCGCGACACGGGGCCGGGCATCGAGGCGGTGCACATTCCCCGCCTGACCGAGCGCTTCTACCGCGTGGACCGCAGCCGCTCGCGCGAGACGGGCGGCACCGGCCTCGGGCTGGCCATCGTCAAGCATGTGGTGCAGCGGCACGGCGCCACGCTGCACATCACCAGCACGGTGGGCCAGGGGTCGGTGTTCTCGGTCACCTTCCCGACCCAGCGTCTGCAGCCGCAGCAGCCGCAGCAGACGCGGGCCGACACCACGCCACGCCTGGCAGCCTGATCAAGCGGAGTGGTGGGCCGCCGCGCGGCGCAGCACCCGCGCCAGCATGGCGGTGAACACGACGGCCGTGACGGCCAGCGCCGCCGCGCTGGCGGCCCAGAACGACGCCGGCGAGGGCTGGGGCGCCCAATGGCCCACGCCGTGGTAGGCCAGCAGGTAGCCGCCCGCCAGGCCACCGCCCCAGAGCAGCACGCAATACACCACGAGCGGGGCAATGGTCACGCGGTAGCTGCGCAGCACGAAGATGCAGACGGTCTGCAGCGCGTCGGCCGCATGGTAGGCGGCCACCCAGGGCAGCAGGCCGGCCGCCGCCAGCACCACCTGCGCGTCGCGGGAGTAGAGCGCGGCGATGTGCTCGTTTGCTATGAATAAAGTAGCGGCAAGCCCAGCACCGATCAGCGCTGAGAGCCTAAAACCCATCCAGGCCAGAGCCCGCGCGCGGCGTTCGTCGCCCGCGCCGCGCCAGAAGCTCACCCGCGCGCTGGTGGCAATGGCGAGCGAAAGCGGCACCATGTACAGCACGGCGGCCAGGTTGGAGGCGATCTGGTGCGACGCCGAGGCCAGGGTGCCCTGGCGGGCGACGAACAGCGCCACCAGGGTGAACGACGTCACCTCCACCAGGATCGAGAGCCCCGCCGGCACGCCCAAGCGCACGAAGCGCGCCAGCTGTTCCCAGTCGGGCCGCTCCATCCGGCGCCAGAGCGTGAGCGGGCCGTACATCGTGCGGGTGCGCAGCATCCACGCCGCCACGGCCAGCAGGCCGTAGTTGACCAGCAGCGTGGCCCAGGCGCAGCCGGCCGCCCCCAGCGCTGGGGTGCCGAAGCTGCCGAACGCCAGCCCGACCGAGAGCGGAATCTTGAGCGCGAGCGAGCCCACCTGCAGCCAGGTGACGAGCTGCGGGTGACCGAGCGACTGGTTGAGCGTGCTGTAGATGCGAAAGAGCAGCGAGGCCGGCAGCGCGAAGGCCAGGATACGCAGGTACTGCTCCACGTCGCCGCGCAGCGCCTCTGGCACCTGCGTCCAGCGCAGCAGGGCGCCGGGCGCCAGCAGCACCGCCATGCCCAGGGCGGTGAGCGCCAGGCACAGGTAGAGCGACTGCCGCACGCTGGCGCCCATGGCCCCCTGGGCCCTTGCGCCGCGTTGCTCGGCCCATACCGGCAGCAGGGCCTGCAGCACGCCCATCAGCGACACGTAGACGCTGATGAACACCGCCGAGCCGATGGACAGCGCCGCCAGCGCGGCCTCGGAATGGCGGCCCGCGACGATGGTGTCGGTGACACCGAACGCCATCACGGCCAATTGGCCCGCCAGCACGGTGCCCGCGTGGCGCAGCACGGTGCCGCGCTCGGTCATCGGCGCTGCGCCTGCGTGCGGCGAAGCACGACCACCCGGTCGTTCCGGTCGGTGGGCCGCATGATGTTGGCGACCTGCGACCACTCGCGCGCGGGCAGCACCGACGCATAGGGCGGGCTGGCGGCGGCGTCGGCCACCAGCCAGTCGCAGCCGGCGCTCTGCTGGCCGCTCGCCAGGTTCAGCCCTCCGTGGTAGATCAGCGCCGCCAGTTGCGAGCGCCCCAGGCCATAGGTGGCCACGCAGCCGGGCGCGGCATCGCCCATGGCGGCGCGCACGGCCTGCATCTGCAGCCGGTAGCTGCGGCCGTGGTCCAGCAGCGGTAGCCACAGGGTCATCAGCAGCAGCCAGCCCAGCGTGGCGCCGCTGGCCGGCAGCACCAGGCTCTTCCAGAGGGCGGCCCGGTTGCGGGCCGCACGCCACCACACCAGGGCGCACCACGCCAGCGTGGCCGCCAAAGCGGTGCCGAACTGCACCGCCGAGAACGAGGCGACGAAATCGGGCGCCAGGCGGGCGATGTTGCGCGCCGGCTTGGCGGGCACCCCGGTCTGCACGGCCAGCCAGATCACCCAGATGGCGATGGCCGACGCGCTGAAGAAGAGCAGCGTGAACCAATCGATGAGGGCGGAAATGCTGCGCCGCAAGGTCGGCAATGCGAACGCGGCGAGGGCCGCCATGGCGGGCAGCGCGAGCATCAGGGCGCGGTCGGCGGGGCGGGTCGCCACCGTCGCGCCGACCGACACGGCGACGAACCAGAGCGGCAGCAACAGGTGGCGGTGGGGCTCGTGGCTCACGATCTGGCGGCGCCAGCGCCACACCGTCCAGATGGCCAGCGGCCACGCCGGCCAGGAAAACCAGAGCAGCAGGCGGGCGAGGCTGTCCCACTCCTTGGCCTCGTCGGCACTCACGATGCGCCAGCGCCACAGGTCGAGCTGCCACGCCAGCCAGGCCGAGGCCAGCGTCAGCGCGAAGAGGGCGGCGGCCCAGGGCCGGCGCGGCCGGGGGCTCTCGGCCGCCGTGGTGGCCACCAGCAGCGCGCCGCCCGCGCCCAGCAGGGCGGCCATGGCCGGCGCGCCGCTCAAGACCAGCCCGCCCAGGCCGGCCGTGGCGGCGATCAGCGGGCCGGTGGTGCGCACGGGCAGCGCGGCAGCGGCATAGAAGAGCAGCGCGGTGCAGGTCAGCTGCGTCACATAGCTCGTGGTCTCGTGCGACAGCTGCGCCAGCCCCAGGCAGGCGATCAGCGCCAGCAGGCCGGCGTCGGCCAGGGCGCGGGCGTAATCGGCCGGGTTGGCCTCGCCGCCGAAGGCGAAGGCCACCGGCTGGGCACCCGGGCTGCGCGCCAAGTGGTAGACGCTGTACCAGGTGGCAGCCAGCGTGACCACCAGCAGCGCCATGAAAGGCAGGCGCGCGGCCATTTCCGGCGCCAGCCAGCCGGAGGTCCACTGGATCGACCAGGCGCCCAGCCAATACGGCAGCAGGCCTTCCGTGTCGGGCGGCAGGCCCGCCAGCAGAGGCGCGGTCCACGCGGTGTGGCCCAGCGCCAGCTCGCGCATGTAGCCGAACGCGGTGATGTCCGCGCTCTTCCAGGGATCGCGGCCGACGAAGCCGGGCACCACGTAGGCCAGACACAGCAGCAGCAGCGCCCAGCGCGGCAGGGCCAGCACGGCGCTTTGGGGCACGATGGCGGGGGTGGGTCGGATCACGCGGCGGTCAGGTCGGGGCGGAGAGGGAAACACCGGCGCAGCGTGCCGGCGTCATCGGGTTGGACAGCCCTGGGCCATGAAAAAAGGCAGCACGGCGAACCGGGCTGCCTTCTCTGGGCCAGGGGGGCGCGGTGCCGGGCATGGTGCCACAGCACGGGCCGCCGCTGCCGGCCAGGGCTTACTTCGCTGCCGTGGTGGTCTTGCCGAAACGGTTGCGGAAGCGCTCCACGCGGCCACCCATGTTGTCGACCGACTTTTGCGTGCCGGTGTAGAAGGGGTGCGATTCGGACGACGTATCCAGCTTGAACAGCGGGTATTCCTTGCCTTCGAAGGTTTCGGTTTCCTTCGTGTTGACGCACGAGCGGGTCACGAACTTGAAGCCGTTGGACAGGTCCGAGAACAACACTTCGCGGTAGTTGGGGTGAATGCCTTCTTTCATGATCTTCCTTGTGATGCAAGTGCGGGAGCCGCGCCGGCCAGTCCGGCGTACTTTCCGCAAGAAAAAGCCTGCCATTATGGCACGGCGGGCCGCAGGGTGTGTTTTTTCGAGGACGATGGCGTGGGCGTTCAGCCGCCCCGGCGCATCATGTCGAAGAAGTCCACATTGGTCTTGGTGGCCTTCATGTTCTTGATCATGAGCTCCATCGACTCGATCTCGTCCATGTTGTACATGAACTGGCGCAGGATGCGGGTCTTTTGCAGGATCTCCGGCGGCAGCAGCAGCTCTTCGCGACGCGTGCCGCTCTTGTTGAGCTCGATGGCGGGGAAGACGCGCTTTTCGTACAGGCGCCGGCTCAGGTGCACTTCGCAGTTGCCGGTGCCCTTGAACTCTTCGAAGATCACTTCGTCCATGCGGCTGCCCGTGTCGACCAGCGCCGTGGCGATGATGGTCAGCGAGCCGCCTTCCTCGACCTTGCGGGCCGCGCCGAAAAAGCGCTTGGGCCGCTGCAGCGCGGCGGCGTCCACGCCGCCCGACAGCACCTTCCCGCTGGAGGGCACGACGTTGTTGTAGGCGCGGGCCAGGCGGGTGATGGAATCGAGCAGGATCACCACGTCCTTCTTCAATTCGACCAGGCGCTTGGCGCGCTCGATCACCATTTCGGCCACGTGCACGTGGCGGGCGGCGGGCTCGTCGAAGGTCGAGGCGATGATCTCGCCCTTCACCGAGCGCTGCATCTCGGTCACTTCCTCGGGCCGCTCGTCCACCAGCAGCACCATCAGGTGCACGTCGGGGTTGTTGGCGGTGATGGCGTGGGCGATGTGCTGCATCATCACCGTCTTGCCGCTCTTGGGAGGGGCGACGACCAGTGCCCGCTGGCCGCGACCGATGGGCGAGACGATGTCGATGATGCGGCCGGTGATGTTCTCCTCGCCCTTGATGTCGCGTTCCAGCTTCATCTGTTCCTTGGGGAACAGCGGCGTCAGGTTCTCGAACATCACCTTGTGCTTGTTCTGCTCCGGCGGGCCGTCGTTGACCTTGTCGAGCTTGGTCAGCGCGAAATAGCGCTCGCCATCCTTGGGCGTGCGCACTTCGCCTTCGATCATGTCGCCGGTATGCAGGTTGAAGCGGCGCACCTGGCTGGGCGAGATGTAGATGTCGTCGGTGCTCGCCGTGTAGCTGGTGTCGGGGCTGCGCAGGAAGCCGAACCCGTCGGGCAGGATCTCCAGCACGCCGTCGGCGAACACCTGCTCGCCCGCCTTCGCCCGCTTCTTGATGATGGCGAACATCAATTCCTGCTTGCGCATGCGGCCGGTGTTTTCGATCTCAAGCTCTTCGGCCTGCTTGAGGACTTCAGACACGTGCAGTGCCTTGAGTTCGTTTAAGTGCATGGGGAGACTCCTTGGCGGAGTGGATGTGAATCAGAGCAGAGGGGGAGGGGGCTTTGAGCGCCGTGGGGGCCGTCGTGCGGGCCTGGCGAGCCTGGGATCTGGAACCGGCAGCCTATGCGTGCAGGCCGGTGATCGCTGGAGATTATGACAGGAAAAGAATCGGGGAGGCCAGCATGAATCGCGGTTCGGCGGCCTCTGTCGCCGGGGAGCGGGCGGTGGGTGGTGCCGGGCTGGCGGATCGGAGGGAGCTGGAGGCGTATCGTCCGGCAGGCCGGCCGCGCGCGTCGCGGGCCGGCACCGCCGCCAGGCCGATCAGCCCAGGTTCTGGTCGATGAAGGCAGCCAGCTGCGCCTTGCTCAGCGCGCCGACCTTCTGCGCGGCGAGCTCGCCGTTCTTGAACAGCATCAGCGTGGGGATGCCGCGGATGCCGAACTTGGCGGGGATCTCGCGGTTCTCGTCCACGTTCATCTTGGCGATGGTCAGCTTGCCTTGATAGGTGGTGGCCAGCTCGTCCAGGATGGGGGCGATCATCTTGCAAGGGCCGCACCATTCGGCCCAGTAGTCCACCAGCACCGCGTTGCCCGACTTGAGCACGTCGGTTTCAAAGCTGGCGTCGGAGATGTGTTTGATGAGTTCGCTTGCCATGGCGGATTTCCTTGGTTTGTGCAGATTGGTAGGCGGGGACGTATAAAGTCTGGTCATTGTGACAGAAACCGATTCCCTGCATCGCTTGACGGCAAGCGGCTCGCCCGCTATGACTGTCATAGCGAAAAACCATGATTTGGACCGTGCCTGGGCGCTGTTGCTGGAGCGGGTGCGCGCCCACGCGGCCGCCCGCGGCGCGCACCTTTCGGCCTGCGTGGTGCTGGTGCCCTATGCCCAGCTGATGGCCGAGGGCCGGCGGCAATGGGCGAGCCACTTCCCAGACGGTTTCTCCCCGCGTTTCGAGACCACGCGCAACTGGTCGCGCCAGCTGGGCGCGCCGCAGCCGCAGGGGAGCGACTTCACGGGCGACGTGGCCCGCGATGCGGTCAACGCCCGCGACCTGCTCGAGCGCGCGGGCCTGGCCGAGTGGCGCGACATGCTGGCTGCCCCGCTGCTGGAGATGGCCGCGCAGCTGTGCGGCGTGGTGGCCGCCGTTGCGCCCGCCGACCGGGATGCGTGGGCGCTGCCCGCCCGCGCCGTGCTGCCGCCCGGCGGCGAGGGCAGCGCCGCGCTGCGGCTGGAGGCCGCCGCCGCCCGCGTCGCGCTGGAATGGGTGCTCGCCTCGCCGCACGCGAGCGACGTGCTGTTCGCTCCCGCCGTGCGCGAGGCCACCGAGGCACTGGTGGTGCTGGAGGGCTACCAGCCCGATGCGCTGGCCCAGTCGCTGCAGGCGCACTGGGGCGACCGGGCACTGTGCGTCAGCCTGCCCGACGCGCTGGCGGGCGCAGCCTCGCCGCAGGACGCCCCCTGCCTCGCCATGCTGCACCCGGCCCTCGACGCGGAAGACGAAGCCCAACGCGCCGCCGCCTGCGTGCTGCGCCACCTGGACAGCGGCCGCGTGCCCGTCGCGCTGGCGCCCACCGACCGGGCGCTTACCCGCCGCATCAGCGCGCTGCTGGACGGCGCGGGCGTGGCCGTCCACGACGAGAACGGCTGGACGCTCTCCACCACCCGGTCGGCCGCGCACGTGATGTCGGCGCTGCGCGCCTGCGCCTGGGATGCGGGCGCCGACCAGGTGCTCGACTGGCTCAAGCAGGCGCCGGCCCTCGCGCCCACCGCGCTGCGCACGCTCGAAAAATGGCTGCGCCGCGCCGGCCCGCGCCAGTGGAGCGCCGCCCGCGCCATCGAGTCGGCGCGCGACCCGGCCCTGGAGGGCGCCGCCGCGCTGGTCGCCCAGGCCCAGGCGTGGCGCGAGCCCATGCAGGCGGCGCGCACGCTGCCTGCCTGGCTGGCCGCGCTGCGCCGCCTGCTGCAGGACTGCGGCCTGTGGGCCGGGCTGCAGGCCGATGCCGCCGGCGCCCGGGTGATCGCCGAACTGCGGCTGGACGAAGGGTTGGACGCCGACCTGCAGGCGCTGTCCGGCGCGGGCCGGCGCATGGGTTTGGTCGACTTCACCCGCTGGGCGAACGAGGTGTTGGAGGCGGGCCGCTACCGCCCTGATTACCTGGCGCAGGCGCCGGTCGTCGTGATGCCCCTGCCGCAACTGCTGGCGCGCCCCTTCTGCGCCCTGGTGCTGCCCGGCTGCGACGAAAAGCGCCTGCAGGCCGCGCCCGAGCCGCCGGGCGAATGGACGCAGGCACAGCGCGAGGGCCTGGGCCTGCCGCTGCGCCCCGCACTGGCGGCCGCGCAGCGCGCTGCATGGGAAGGCGCGCTGCGCACGCCCTTCGTCGACATCCTCTGGCGCACGGGCGACGAGGGCGGCGAGCCCCTGCTGGCGAGCCCGCTGGTGCTGGCGCTGGAACTGGATGGCCGCGCCGCCGCCGGCAGCGACTGCCGCCACAGCCGGTCCGTGCCCGTGGCGCCCGTGCCCCGGCCGCTGCCGACGGGCGAGCGCCTGCCCGTGCAGCAGCTCTCTTCCACCGCGTATTCCGACCTGCGCCATTGCCCCTACCGCTTCTTCGCGCTGCGCCAGCTGCAGCTGCAGGAATCGGACGAGCTGGGCGCGGAGGTGGACAAGCGCGACTTCGGCAACTGGCTGCACGCCGTGCTGCAGCACTTTCACGAGGCGCTGCAGCACGACCCGGCGGCCGGCCCCGAGACTCGCCGCGCGCTGATGGACGCGGCGGCCGAGCACGCCACGCAGGCCGAGCGGCTGGACGATGCGGGCGACTTTTTGCCCTTTGCCTCCGGCTGGCCCGCGCTGCGCGACGGGTACCTGGAATGGCTGGCCGGCCACGAATCGCAGGGCGCCAGCTTCCGCCGCGCCGAGGTGGCGGCATCGCAGCCGCTCGGGCCTTTGCAGCTGGTCGGCAAGCTCGACCGCATCGACGCCGTGCGCCCCGCTGGTGGCGGTGAGCCGACCACGCTGGTGATCGACTACAAGACCGAGAACGACACCGTCACCCGGCGCCGCGTGAATGCCGGGGCCGAGGACACGCAGCTGGCCTTCTACGCCGCCCTGCTGGGCGACGACACGCTGCGCGCGGCCTACGTCAACGTGGGTGAACGCGGCGAGACGCGCACCCACGAGCAGGAAGACGTGGTGGCCCTGCGCGACCAGCTGGTGGAGGGCATCCTGAGCGACTTCGAGCGCATCGCCGAGGGAGTGCCGCTGCCGGCGCTGGGCGAGGGGGCGGTATGCGACTGGTGCGCTGCGCGCGGCCTGTGCCGCAAGGATTTCTGGGAATGAGAGAACAACCCCCTGAGGCGCTCTGCGCCTTCCGCCCTCGCTCGGCTTTCGCCGGAAAGGGAGACGACGCCAGCGCGGCGGGGCGGCCCTTGCGCGGCGTCTGCCGGCCTGGGCCGCGGTGGTTTCGAGCGCCGCTGTCTTCGGCGGTGGCCGCGGTGAGGGGCGCCCAGGATGGAGGTACGCGTGCAAGCCGCCTATGAACACAACGGCCGGCCCGTGACGCGGGAGGCCTTCTATGCCATTGCCTGCGATCCGCAGCGCAGTGTGGCGGTGGAGGCCTGCGCGGGCGCGGGCAAGACCTGGATGCTGGTGTCGCGCATGCTGCGTGCGCTGCTGGACGGCTGCGCCCCGCACGAGATCCTGGCCATCACTTTCACCAAGAAGGCGGCCGGCGAGATGCGCCAGCGGCTGCAGGAATGGCTGCAGGAATTCGCCGATGCGCCTCTGGAGCGCCTGCAAGGCGAGCTGATCGCACGCGGAATCAGCCCAAATCGCGCTCTGGACCAGCGCGAGCTGCTACAAAAACTGTATCGGCAGATGCTGGATGCGGGCCGGCCGGTGCAGATCCGCACTTTCCACAGCTGGTTCGCCGCGCTGCTGGGCACCGCGCCGCTCGCGGTGCTGCAGGCGCGCGGGCTGCCGGCACATTTCGAACTGCTGGAAGACGACGCGCAGGCCGTGCGCGAGGTATGGCGCCCCTTCCTGCAGGCCGTGGCGCAGGACGCCGGCCTGCGGGCCGACTACGAGACGGCCGTGGCCTGCCACGGCCGATCGCAGACCCACAAGGCGCTGGCCAGCGCGCTGTCCAAGCGGGTCGAATTCACGCTGGCGGACGAAGCCGGCGTGGTCGACGCCTCGGTGCCGCACTTCGGCGCGCTGGATGCCGCCCTGGCCGATCTGCCCACGCCCGCGCATGCGCTGCAGGGCGAGGCCGTGCAGGCGCGCTGGCTGGGCTGGGCGCGGGCGCTGGGCGCCGAAGCGAACAAGACGCCGCAGAAGGCCGCCGATGCGGTCATCGACGCCTTTGCCTGTGCCGACCTCGATCAGCGGCTGCACCGGCTGCGGCGCGCCTTCTTCGTCGCCAAGGAAGACCGGCTCAGCAAGAACCTGGAGAAATTTCCCGCCGCGCAGGAGGCCGAGGCCGAACTGCAGGGCCTGCTGCGGGCCCGCCGACAGCACGAGGCCTGGCTGCACCAGCAGCGCATGGCGCGGCTCACCCGCCGCCTGATCGACGCCTTCGGCGCGCTCAAGCGCGAGCGCGGCTGGGTGGACATGAACGACGTGGAGCGTACCGCGCTGGTCATGCTGTCCGACGACGTGCTGAGCGGCTGGGTGCAGGAGCGGCTCGACACGCGCGTGCGCCACCTGCTGGTCGATGAATTCCAGGACACCAACCCGCTGCAGTGGCAGTCGCTGCACGCCTGGCTGTCGGGCTATGCCGGCTCGGGCGGCGGCCAGCACGCGCCCAGCGTGTTCATCGTGGGCGACCCCAAGCAAAGCATCTACCGCTTCCGCCGGGCGGAGCCGCAAGTGTTTCTGGCGGCGCAGGCCTTCGTGCGAGAAGGCCTGGGCGGCGACCTGCTGAGCTGCGACCACACGCGGCGCAACGCCCAAGGCGTGATCGCGGCCGTCAACGCCGCCATGCAGGCCGCGCAGGCGGCGGGCGACTATGCCAACTTCCGCGACCACACCACCGAATCGCGCGACCCCGGCACGCTGCTGCGCCTACCGCCGGTCACGCCCGAGGGCGCCGCCGACGATGCGACAGGCGCGCCCGGCCCTGACCCGCTGGCCTGGCGCGACAGCCTGACCCAGCCCCGCCACGAGCCCGAGGAAACCCTGCGCATGCGCGAATGCGCCCAGGCCGCCCGCTGGGTGGCGGGGCGCATCGCGGCGGGCGTGCCGCCCCGCGAGATCATGGTGCTGGCCCGCAAGCGCGACCGGCTGGCCGCGCTGCAGGACGCGCTGCAGGGCCTGCACGTGCCCTGCGTGCAGCCCGAGAAGGCCGACCTGGGCGAGGCCCCGGAGGTGCAGGACGTCGTGGCGCTGCTGGACGTGCTGGTGTCGCCCGGGCACGACCTGTCCCTGGCCCGCGCGCTGCGTTCGCCGCTCTTCGGCCTGGCCGACGAGGCGCTGGTGGCGCTCGCCCTGCTGCGCCGCCAGCCCGAGCACGCCGCCAGCAGCTGGTTCGATTTGCTACAAAAAAGTGAGCTATTGCCGCTTGATATGCAAGCGCTTGGGCCTGTTTTGACCCGGTATCGAGGCTGGGTGGACAGCCTGCCGCCGCACGATGCGCTCCACGCCATCTATGCGCACGGCGACGTGCTGGCGCGCTTTGCCGCCGCCGCGCCGCCCACGCAGCGCGCCAGCGTGCTGGCCAACCTGCGCGCGCTGCAGGCCGCGTCGCTGCAGCTCGAAGGCGGCCGCTACCTCACGCCCTACGCCTTCGTGCGCGCCATGAAGCGCCCCGGCATGCGGGCGCCGGGCCGGGCCGACCCGCAGGCCGTGCGGCTGCTCACCATCCACGGCGCCAAGGGGCTGGAGGCGCACACCGTGCTGCTGCTGGACACCGACGCCCGCCCGCAGAAGGCCGAGACCATGGGCGCGCTGGTGGACTGGCCGGGGCAGGACGCCGTCCCCCGCCGCTTCGTCTTCATGGCGAGCGAATCGAGCCCGCCGCCCAGTGCCGAGGACGTGCTGGCGGCCGAGTTGGCCGAGCGCCAGCGCGAAGAGCTGAACACGCTGTACGTGGCCATGACGCGCGCCAAGCAGTGCCTCGCGCTTTCCTGCGTGCAGTCGTCCACCGCGCTGCCCGGCAGCTGGTGGAACCGGCTCGCGCCGCTCCTTGCCGACGTGGACCTGCCCGCCGCGCCGCTGGCGCAGGCCCGCCTGCAGGCCGCGGCCGATGGCGTCCCGGATGCGCAAGCGCGTGCGGATGCCGAAGGCGACGATCGCGCGGCGGAATGCATCACGCTGGCCGAGTTGCCGCGGGTCACGCTCGCCGTCTCCGCCCGTCCCGAGCTGGCGGCGCACCAACGCGCGCTGGCCGAGGCCTCGACGCCGGCTGGCCGCCAGGGCGAGGCCATGCACCAGCTGCTGGAGCAGGCGGGCCTGGGAGGGCAGCCGCTCGACGTGCTGCGATCGGCCGGCTGGGAGCGGGCCCGCATCGGCCAGCTGGTGCGCGATTTCGACCTGACGGCCGAGGCGGCGGAGGCGGCGGCCGCGATGGCGCGCCGCATCCTGGCGGGCGAGGGCGCCTGGGCCTGGGACCCGGCGCAGATCGACCGCGCGGTGAACGAGGCGCCCCTGGTGCACCAGGGCCAGAGCCTGCGGCTGGACCGGCTGGTGCGCCGCCGCGCCACGGCACAATCGCCCGCCTGCTGGTGGGTGCTCGACTACAAGAGCGCCACGCAGCCCGAACGCCAGCCCCAGTTGATGGCGCAACTGCGCCTCTACCGCACGGCGGTGCAGGCCCAGGTGGGCGACGAGCCCGTGTCCGCCGCGTTCCTGACGGGCGACGGGCGGCTGGTGGAGGTGGATGGCCCGCCCGCCCTGGCTGCGCGGCCTGCGGGTGTTGCGCGGGTGGGCGGCGGTGCGGCCGGGGTAGACGATTCGCCCACGCCGCCGCCGGGCGTGCCGGGAGGGCAGCAGTCGCTGTTCTGACGCAGCGGTGCCCGGCGTGACGCCGGGTGGAACCATGCCGGTCGTCCCGGGCTCTGTCAGGCGACTCCTTTCTTCGTGTGTGAATGATCCGTTTTGTCTTTCCCTTCTTCTGAGAAACCTTTGGCCATGAGCGCTTCCGATCCCTCCTTTGCATCCCTGGCGCCCGCCGACGCGCTCCTGGCCTGCGACGTCGCCGTGGTCGGCGGCGGCCCGGCCGGCCTGATGGCGGCCGAGGCCCTGGCCCGCGCGGGCCTGGCCGTGCACGTGTTCGACGGCATGCCTTCGGTGGGCCGCAAGTTCCTGCTGGCCGGCAAGGGCGGCCTGAACCTCACGCATTCCGAAGCCTTCGAGCCTTTCGTCGGCCGCTATGGCGAGCGGGCGGCCGCGCTCACGCCGATGCTGCAGCGTTTCGGGCCGCAGCAGGTCTGCGAATGGGCCGCCGGCCTGGGCGTGGACACCTTCGTCGGCACCTCGGGCCGGGTCTTCCCCATCGACATGAAGGCCGCGCCGCTGCTGCGCGCCTGGCTGCAGCGGCTGCGCGGGCAGGGCGTGCAGTTCCACATGCGGCATCGCTGGGTGGGCTGGACCGAGGTCGAGGCCGGTGCCGAGGACGCGCCGGCGCCGGCCGCCCCGGGCCTGCGCTTTGCGGCGCCCGCGGGCGAGGTGCGGGTGCAGGCCCGTGCCGTGGTGCTGGCGCTGGGCGGGGCGAGTTGGGCGCGGCTCGGCTCCGACGGCGCCTGGGCGGCGCTGCTGCAAGAGCGCGGCGTACCGGTCGCGCCGCTGCGGCCCGCCAACTGCGGCTTCGACGTGCCGCGCCTGGCCGAGCCGGGCGGTGGCCCGGTGGGCGAAACCCGGCGCGACTTCTTCCGCGAACTGCTGGGCCGCCAGCCGCAGCCGGCGACCGGCTGGACGCCGTTCTTCACCGAACGCTTCGCCGGCCAGCCGTTCAAGTCCGTCGCCATCGCCTTCACCGACAGCCAGGGCCGGCACTTCGAGCGGCGCGGCGAATTCGTCGCCACCGCCACCGGCGTGGAGGGCAGCCTGATCTACGCGGCGTCGCACCTGCTGCGCGATGAGATCCAGGCGCACGGGCACGCCACCTTCACGCTCGACCTGCTGCCCGACCACACGCCCGAGCGGGTGCTGGTGGAGGTGCGCCACCCGCGCGGATCGCGCAGCCTGGGCAGCCACCTGAAGAGCCGGCTGGGGCTGGACGGCATCAAGAGCGCCATCCTCTACGAGCAACTGGGCAAGGAGGGCGTGAATGACCCGGTGGCGCTGGCCCGCGCCATCAAGGCGCTGCCCATCACCGTGGTGTCTACCCGCCCGCTGGACGAAGCCATCAGCACCGCGGGCGGCGTGCCGTTCGAGGCGCTCGACGCGCAGCTGATGCTGCCGTCCGTGCCCGGCGTGTTCATTGCGGGAGAGATGCTGGATTGGGAGGCGCCCACCGGCGGCTATCTGCTCACGGCCTGCTGGGCGAGCGGGCAGGCGGCGGGCGAGGGCGCGGCGCGCTGGCTGCAGGGATGAGCCCGCCGGGTCGCCGCTGCCGCGCGCAGCGGCGGGGCGGAGAGCGAATCAAGGGGGGGTGGATGGCAGGTTTCGCCGAAGGCGACCGGGCGCATGCAACGCCCGGACCGGAAACCTGACAAGGAAGAAGTTGACGAGCCTTACCCCCGGCACTGACTCTGCAGTTAGGGCTGCTTGGTTCCCCACCTGACCCGTTTGGCTGCTTCACCATGCGGGGAGGCCCGTCACCGGCGATTGTAGCCAATGTGGGGCGCCCCCGGCGGGAAAGGCCACACGGGCCGTGGTGGCCGAAGGCCGACCCGCCACGTCGGACCGACTGGATGAAGGGTCAGGCCGTGGCGAGCCGGAACACGCCCACCAGTTCATCCAGGCGCGCGGCCTGGTGGCGCAGCGATTCGGCGGCGGAAGCGGCTTCCTCCACCAGCGCGGCGTTCTGCTGCGTGGCCTGGTCCATGTGGGTCACGGCCAGGTTCACCTGGTCGATGCCGGCGGCCTGTTCCTGGTTGGCCGAGGCGATGTCCTGGATGAGCCGGGTCACCTTGTGCACGCTGTCCACCACCTCCCCCATGGTGCTGCGCGCCTGGTCCACCAGCCGCGAGCTCTCGCCCACCTGCTGCACCGATGCGTCGATCAGCACCTTGATCTCCTTGGCCGCCGAGGCCGAGCGCTGCGCCAGCGCCCGCACCTCCGAGGCCACCACCGCGAATCCCCGGCCCTGCTCGCCCGCCCGGGCGGCCTCCACGGCCGCGTTGAGCGCCAGGATGTTGGTCTGGAACGCGATGCCGTCGATCACGCCGATGATGTCCACGATCTTGCGCGACGACGCATTGACCGCGCCCATCGTGTCCACCATCTGCCCCACCACCTCGCCCCCGCGCTGGGCGACGGCGGACGTGGCGCTGGCCAGCTCCGCCGCGTGGCGCGCGTTGTCGGCGTTCTGCCGCACGGTGCTGGTCAATTCCTCCATCGACGCGGCGGTCTGCTCCAGCGCGCTCGCCTGCTGCTCGGTGCGTGCCGACAGGTCGTTGTTGCCCGCCGCGATCTCGGACGCGGCGTTGGTGATCGACTGCGTGCCGGAGCGCACCTCGCGTACGATGTGGGCGATGCTCTGGCGCATGCGTTCCATGCCGTGCAGCAGGCTGGTCTGGTCGCCGGGCTTGATCGCGATGGGCGTGGAGAGGTCGCCCTGTGCCATGACACCGCTCACCCCGGTGGCGTATCCCGGCTCGCCGCCCAGCTCGCGCAGCATGCCCCGGGCGATCACCAGGCCCACGGCGAGCAGCACGCCCGCCAGCGCGAGCGCGCCCAGCCCGAAGCGCAGCACCCGGGCGTTCACGGTGGAGGCGACGGTGTCCACGTAAACGCCCGAGCCGATCACCCAGCCCCAGGGCGCGAAGCCCTTCACGTACGAGATCTTCTCCACCGGCTCGCTGGCGCCCGGCTTGGGCCACAGGTAGGGCACGAAACCGGCCCCGCTGGCCTTGACGGTGTCGACGAAGGCCACGAACAGCCGCTTGCCGGTCGGGTCCTTGTTGTCAGCGAGGTTCTTGCCTTCCAGCTCCGGGCGGATCGGGTGCATGACCATCACCGGCGCCATGTCGTTGATCCAGAGGTATTCGTTGCCGCTGTAGCGCATGGACCGCAGCGCGTCGCGTGCCATGCGCTGGGCGTCGGCCTCGGGCAGCTTGCCCTGCGCGGCCAGCGAGTGGTAGTAGGTCACCAGGCTGTGGCCCACCTCCACCGTCTGGCGCACGCTCGCCTGGCGCTCCTCCATGATGAGCGTCTTCTCCGAGGCCAGCAGGATGGCCGTGATGAGCGCGATGCCGAGCAGTGCACACGCGATCAGAAGCCCGAGCCGGCGCGAAATGCCCGTCGTGGCGCGAGAAGCATGGTTTTTCATGGCACTCCCTGGTTGCCGGGGAGGCGCGGTGGACGACCGCTGCCTGCAAGACCCCGGGTGACCAAATGTTAGGCCGGTGCGGGGCCGTCCGGGGTGTTGCCGACCCCCGTAGAATCCCGTGGATGTCCTACCTCGTGCTCGCCCGCAAATACCGCCCCAGGAACTTCTCCGAGATGGTGGGGCAGGAGCACGTGGTGCAGGCGCTCACCAACGCCCTGACGCAGCAGCGGCTGCACCATGCCTACCTCTTCACGGGCACGCGCGGCGTGGGCAAGACCACCGTCTCGCGCATCCTGGCCAAGTCGCTCAACTGCCAGGGCCCTGATGGCACGGGCGGCATCACCGCCACCCCCTGCGGCGTGTGCCAGGCCTGCACCGACATCGACAGCGGCCGGTTCGTCGACTACACCGAGCTGGACGCCGCCTCCAACCGGGGCGTGGACGAAGTGCAGGGCCTGCTGGAGCAGGCCGTCTACAAGCCGGTGCAGGGCCGCTTCAAGGTCTTCATGATCGACGAAGTGCACATGCTCACGAACACCGCGTTCAACGCCATGCTGAAGACGCTGGAGGAGCCGCCGGAATACCTCAAGTTCGTGCTGGCCACGACCGACCCGCAGAAGGTGCCGGTCACCGTGCTCAGCCGCTGCCTGCAGTTCAACCTGCGGCCGATGGCGCCGGAGACGGTGCTCGATCACCTCACCCGCGTGCTGGGCCAGGAGAGCGTGCCCGCCGAGCTGCCCGCGCTGCGGCTGCTGGCCCGCGCCGCGCGCGGCTCCATGCGCGACGCGCTCAGCCTGACGGACCAGGCCATCGCCTTCGGCAGCGGCCAGCTGCAGGAAGCCGGCGTGCGGCAGATGCTGGGCAGCGTGGACCGCAGCTACGTCTTTCGCCTGATCGACGCGCTGGCGAAGGGCGACGGGCGCACGGTGGTGGAGACCTCCGACGCGCTGCGGCTCAACGGCCTCTCGGCCGCCTCCACCCTGGAAGAGATGAGCGCCGTGCTGCAGCGCATGGCGGTGCTGCAGGCGGTGCCCCAGCGCGCCGGCGAGGGCGACGACAGCGACCCCGAGGCCGCCGAGATCGCCCGCCTGGCCGCCGCCATGCCGGCCGACGAGACCCAGCTGCTCTACAGCATCTGCCTGCACGGCCGGGCCGAGCTGGGCCTGGCTCCCGACGAATACGCCGCGCTGACCATGGCGCTGCTGCGGCTGCTGGCCTTCAAGCCCGCGGCGGGCGACGCATCCCCGGCAGCCAAGGCAGGCACCCCGGAAAAAAAAACCCTGACGCCGGCTGAAGCGGCCCCGCCGGCGTCTTCTGGCCTGCCGCACGCACCCTCCGCACCGCCCGCGGTCGATGGGCCTCGGCCCGCGGGCCCCGCGCATCCCCGCGATGCCGGTTTGCCGCCGCACGCTCCTGCACCTGTGGCGGCCGCCCCGGCCCTGTCGCCTGGAGACCCTGCGCAGGTGCGCTCGGCACCTGTTGGCGGCGGCGGCTCGCCGGCACAGGTGGCGGCATCCGCACGCGCGGAGGGCCTCGCCGCCGACGCGGACGTCGCCGTGCTGCCCGACCGGGGTGTGCCCGGTTTGCCAGGTCACGCCGTGGAGCCCGGGCATGCAAGCCCGCTGCCGCGCCACCACGTCGCCGAGCCAGCCGCACCGGGGCCGCTGCAGGCACCCGCATCGGTGCAGTTGCCGGTCCGCTCGCCAGAAGACTTCCGGCAAAATCACCCGCCGGCGCCCGAGGATTCTGCACATGGTGCTACTGAATTCGTAGCAATACCGGTGCGCAACGTGCCCGAGCCCGGCATGCGCCTGCAGCCGTCGGCCGCCGCCACCGGGCGTGCCGCTGCGGCGCGCTACACCCGCACCGACGAGGGCGACGTGTGGCATGCCACCGTGCAGCAACTGGTGGCCGCCGAAGCCATCACCGCGCTGGTGCGCGAGCTGGCGCTGCAGTCGCAGCTGGTGGCGCGCGACGCGGGCCACTGGCTGCTGCGGGTCGAGCGCGAATCGCTGAACCAACCCATGGCACGCGAGCGCCTGCGCAGCGCCCTCGAGGCGCATGGCCATGCGAGCCAGATCAGCGTGGAGCTGGGCGTGGTGATCGACAGCCCTGCCCGGCGCAACGCGCATGCCGCAGCCGAACGCCAGCGCATCGCGCAGGAAATCGTCGAAAACGACCCCTACGTGCAGTCGCTGGTACGGGACTTCGGCGCGAAAATCGTGCCCGGCAGCGTGAAGCCCGCTTGAGCGGGGCCAGGTCCGGGCGCCGCGACGGGGGCTGCCAGCGCCGTCCCCGCCGCTGGGCCCCACCGCCCACCCATTCCCGGCGCTGTGCTCCGCGGCGCTTGCTCTTTCCCTTTAGTCTTCCTTTCCCTTTTCTCTTCAACACAACGCAAAGGACTCCTCCATGTTCAACAAGGGACAACTCGCCGGCCTCATGAAGCAGGCCCAGGCCATGCAGGACAACCTCAAGAAGGCCCAGGACGAACTCGCCCACATCGAAGTCGAGGGCGAATCGGGCGCGGGGCTCGTGAAGGTGCTGATGACCTGCAAGCACGACGTCAAGCGCGTCACCATCGACCCCAGCCTGCTGGCCGAGGACAAGGACATGCTGGAAGACCTGGTCGCCGCCGCCTTCAACGCGGCCGTGCGGCGTGCGGAAGAGACGTCGCAGGAGAAGATGGGCAAGCTGACGGCGGGGATGCCAGGCCTGCCCGGCGGCATGAAATTCCCTTTTTGAGGGGGTGGGCTGCTGCGCGGGCCCTCTGCGTCGTTGGGCGGTGCTCGCGATCCTCACGTACCTCCAGTACGTTCCGGTCGCTGCGCTCCGTCCGCCTGGCAGCTGATCCCGCTCGCTACGCCCAATGCGCCGCTGATGGTTCGGTGGTGCCCACGCTGTGCGCGGAACGCAAGCACTTCTTGGGTTGCGCCGCAGTTTGCTGTCCCTCGCTCCAGGAATCCGATGTCCGATACCAGTTCTCTTGATGCCTTGATTCAGGCGCTGCGGCGGCTGCCGGGGGTGGGTGTGAAGTCGGCGCAGCGCATGGCCTTTCACATGCTGCAGCACGACCGGGCAGGGGCGGCGGTGCTGTCGCGCGCGCTGCATGAAGCCACGCAATCGGTGCGGCACTGCGAACGCTGCCACACCTTCACCGAGGCGGCGATCTGCGAGGTCTGTCTGGACCCCGAGCGCGACGCCACGCGGCTGGCGGTGGTGGAAACGCCGGCCGACCAGTCGGCGCTGGAGCGCACCGGGGCCTTCAGGGGGCTTTACTTCGTGCTGATGGGGCGGCTCTCGCCGCTCGACGGCGTGGGGCCGGGCGACATCGGCTTCAAGCACCTGATCGAGCGGGCCACCGACGGAGTGGTGCAGGAAGTCATCCTGGCGACCAGCTTCACGGCCGAGGGCGAGGCCACCGCCCATGCCATCAGCGAGACGCTCAAGAGCCGGGGCGTGCACGTCACCCGCCTGGCGCGCGGGGTGCCGGTGGGCAGCGAGCTGGAGTACGTGGACCTGGGCACCATCGCCCATGCGCTCGTCGATCGCCGGTGAGCGGTGGCAGCGGCTCCGTATCGGTTTGCTATTGAAATGATAGCTACAGGCCCTTGTCTATCGAGCGCCGGCGGCTAGAAACACTCTTGAAAGCACCCTGACGCCATGAACACGACGATGCATGCAGCCCGCTTCACGGCGGCCTACTGGTGCGTGCTGATCGCAGCGCTGCTGCCGGTGGCCTGTGCCATGCTGGCCAAGTGGGGGCGCTTTCGCCGTGCCGACAACGGCGCGCCGCGTGCGTGGCTGCAGCAGCAGACCGGCTGGCGTGCCCGCGCCAATGCCGCGCAGGCCAACAGCTTCGAAGCGCTGCCGTTTTTCATCGGCGCCGTGGTCATCGCGCACCAGCTGGGCGCGCCCCAGACCGCGCTGGACATGCTCGCCCTCGGTTTCGTGCTGCTGCGGGTGGCCTTCATCGCGATGTACGTGGGCGACATGGCCACCGCGCGCAGCGTCGTTTGGGCGGCGGGGCTGCTCGTCAACATCGGCATTCTTTTCATCGGCTACCGCTGATCCGCCGGGCGCGGCCAGGCGTCGGCTCAACCCCCCGGAAAAACCCGGGTAAGTGCTTGCCGCCAGCACACGGCGGCGCGGATTGGGGCACACTCAGGGCATGGATGTTGCACTGCAGCATCGATTCGTCCCGCCACTTTTCCACCCATGTCAAAAGCACCCGTGACCCGGCGCCAATGGGGCGCCCAAGCCGCTTTGGCGACCGCCATCGCGTGCTGGGGCCCGGCCGTGCCCGCGCCCGTGCGATCGCAGCCGTGGTCCGGCGACGCCGCCCGGGTGCGCATCGCGGTGGGGGGCTGCAAGACGCTCTACTACCTGCCGCTGGTCATCGCCGATGTGCTGGGGTTCTTTCGCAGCGAGGGGCTGGCCGTCACGCTGGTGGATCAGGCCGGCGGCGCGCTGGCGCTGCGGGCCTTGCGAACGGGCGAGGCCGACGTGTGCTGCGCGGCTTACGAGCACGCCCTGCGCTCGGCGGCGGCGCCGGGCGGCGGCGCGTCGCTGCACCCGCTGCGCAGCCTGGCGGTGCTGGGCCGCGCGCCGCAGCTGGCGCTCGGCGCGTCCACCCGTACCTGGCCGGTGCGCAGCGTGGCGCGGTTCAAAGGCATGCGCGTGGGGGTGTCCGCGCCGGGGTCGTCCACCGAATTCCTGGCCAGCCTCTGGCTGGCGCAGGCAGGCGCCGCGCTGGACGAGGTGAGCTTCGTCGGCGTGGGCTCCGGCCTGGGCGCCCTGGCCGCGCTGCGGCAGGGCGCCGTGCATGCCCTCTGCCATGCCGACCCGCTGATGACCATGCTGGAGCAGCGCGGCGACATCCGCCTGCTGGCCGACACCCGTTCGCTCAAGGGTTCGGCCGAGCTCTTCGCCGGCCCCATGCCGGCGGCCTGCCTGCTGGTGCCCGGCAGCTTTGCCGACCAGCGCCCGGCCCAGGCCCAGGCGCTGGTCAACGGCCTGGTGCATGCCCTGAAATGGCTGCAGACCGCGTCGCCTGCCGACCTGGCCCGCGCCGTGCCGGCCGACCACATGATGGGTGACCGCAGCGCCTACCTGGCCGCCTTCCAGCGCAACCGTGAAACCCTCTCGCCCGACGGCCTGATGCCGGGGGAGGGCCCGGCCACGGCCCTGCGCGCGCTCGCCCGGCTCTGGCCCGAGCTGGACGCCGGGCGGGTAGGCCTGGTGTCCACCTTCACCGACGCCTACGTGCGCAAGGCCAAGCTCAAATTCAATCTGTAGCGGGGCGGGGCAGGGCCGAACGGCCCGCGAGGCCCTTGCAAGCCCGGGCCCCTGTCCGACAGCAGGCGCGGCGAGCGGCGCGCTACATTGGCCGCGGCGCGGCCGCCACGGCGCGCGCCGCCTCTCCCACTGCTACGTCGAAGGAAGACCCCATGTCGCTCAACCTCAGCATCGGCCCGCTCGTCGCCCTGATCGCCGGCATCCTGATCCTCGTCATGCCCCGGCTGTTGAATATCATCGTGGCGCTCTACCTGATCGTGATCGGCATCCTCGGCCTGATCGGCATGGGCAACCTGCGCTTTTAGGGCGGGGTTCGCGCCCGGCCCGCAGAGGGGCCGTGGGGAGCGGTTCTGTGGCGCTGGCCGGGCACGGCGAGTGCCGCGGCGCCGGGAGCGCGACTGTCAGCGCTTCTTCACCTTGGAGGGCGTGCCGCCCTTGCGCGCCACGGCGGGCTGCTTGGCGTTGCGCGGGGCGGCCTGCTGCTTGGCCGCGGTGGACGTGTTGCGCACGCTGGCCGCCGGCACCCGGGCGGTGGAGGTGGCCGCCAGCCGCACCGGCAGGTACATCACCACGGCCTGGCCGGCCTTGAAAGAAGCGTTCGCCTTGACGTCGTTCCAGTCGGCCACGTTGTCCGCCGTGACCTTGTAGCGGCGGGCGATGCTCGCCACCGTCTCGCGCTTGCCGGCGCGCACCGTGGTGCGGCGGGTGACGATTTCCGGGGTGAAGGCCACCTGGCCGTTGTCGGCCAACTGGCTCGACACGTCCTGGCGCGTGGTGGTGGCGCGCGGCACCATCAGCGCCGAGCCGGCCTTGATCATCATGCGCGGCGGAATGCCGTTCACGCTGCGCAGGTCGGCCTCGGCCATGCCCACGCGCTGCGCGGCGGCGGCGACCGTCAGGTTCGTGGGCGCGGTCCATACCGTCCAGCTCGCGTACTGGCCTTCGGAGTGCGCCTCGAGGTTCTTGCGGAAGACCTGGGCGTTGTCCCAGGGCAGCAGGATCTGGGGCATGCCGGCGGCGAGGATCACCGGCTTGTGCAGCGACGGGTTCAGCGCCCGAAAGTCCGATTCACGGATGCCGGCCAGGCTCGCCACCAGCGCCACGTCGATGTCGCGGGTGATGTCCACGACCTGGAAGAACGGGTGGTTCTCGATCAGCGGCAGTTCGGTCTTGAAGGCTTCCGGCCGTGCGACGATGTTCTTCACCGCCTGCAGCTTGGGCACGTACATGCGGGTCTCGGCCGGCATGGTCAGTTCGGTGTAGCTGGTGCTCAGGCCCAGCTTTTCGTTGCGGGCGATGGCGCGGGCCACGTTGCCCTGGCCCCAGTTGTAGGCCGCCAGCGCCAGGTGCCAGTCGCCGAACATGCCGTAGAGCTTCTGCAGATAGTCGAGCGCGGCGCGGGTCGAGGCCAGCACGTCGCGGCGGTCGTCACGGAAGGCGTTCTGCTTCAGGTCGAAGTCGCTGCCGGTGGCGGGCATGAACTGCCACATGCCCACGGCGCGTGCGCTGGACACGGCCTGCGGGTTGAACGCGCTCTCGATGTAGGGCAGCAGGGCCAGCTCGGTCGGCATGCCGCGCCGCTCGAGCTCCTCGACGATGTGGAACAGATACTTGCTGGAGCGCTCGGTCATGCGCTGCATGTAGTCGGGCCGGGTGGCATACCACTGCTCGCGGTCGGTCACCAGGTCGCCCTGCAGATCGGGCATGGCGAAACCCCGGCGGATGCGGTCCCAGAGGTCGGAGGGCGCATAGAGCGAAGCGACCTCGCCGCTTCCCGCTTTGGCGGCGGTGATCGGGCGCAGCGGGCCCGATGGCAGCTGCGAGCCCGGGGAGGGCAGGCCGCTTTCCGTGTTGGCGGACGAGGCCGACGGCCCGCCGGGCACGCCCGTGGTGGCGCAGCCGGTCAGCCATACCAGGCTGGCGACGGCCAGGATCTTCAGCATCTTCATCGGAAATCGTTCTTCCATTGGCGCAGCGCCGCCAGGACCTGGACGGCATCTGCAGGATTGACGCGCGCGTCGACCGCCTGGGCCGCCTGGGCCACGGCGGACTCGCGGGTGCGCAGAAAAGGGTTGATGTTGCGCTCGGTCGCCATGCGCGACGGCAGCGTGGGCAGGCCGCGCGCGCGCAGCGACTCGCACTCGGCCAGGTGATGGAGCAGCGCCTGGTTGCCGGGTTCCACCGCGCAGGCAAAACGCAGGTTCGAAAGTGTGTATTCATGCGCGCAGCACACCCGGGTCTCGCCCGGCAGGGCGGCCAGCGTGTCCAGCGATGCCTGCATCTGCGCGGGCGTTCCCTCGAACAATCTGCCGCAGCCGCCGGAAAAGAGCGTGTCGCCACAAAAGAGCGCCGGCGTGCCGCCCAGCCGGGCCATCCCGCCTTCGGTGCCGTCCGCGGCGCTCAGGTCGGCGCAGTAGTACGCGATGTGGCCGCTGGTGTGGCCCGGCACGTCGAACACCTCGAAGCGCAGGCCGAGGGCCGTGACGGCGTCGCCCTCGGCCAGCCGGATGGCGGGCTCGGGAATGGTTTCCCGCGCCGGTCCGTAGACCACGGCGCCCGTGGCTTCCCGCAGGGCGGCGACCCCGCCGACGTGATCGGCATGGTGGTGCGTGACTAGAATCGCCTGCAATCGCAGCCCGGTGCGGCCCAGCGCCTCGAACACCGGGGCGGCATCACCGGGATCCACCACGACGGCGTCCACCGCGTCGTGCAGCATCCAGATGTAGTTGTCGGCGAAGGCGGGCAGCGGCAGCAAGTTCATGAGCGACGAAATTATTACTTCAGCGCTTCGGGACGGCATTGGTGTCAAGTAATGGGCCGAGAACCGGCCGGTGCGGCGCGTAGCGCGGACGCCACGGATTCATCACTCTGTCTACGACAGCGCGACTGACTCGCAATTGTCGCGCAATCTGTGCTTGCGTCATTCCAGCAGCCACCAGTTCAAGCACTGTCTCCTGCTGCTCAGCGCTCAGACTTCGAGGTCGGCCATGGCTCTGCCCCCTCGATATCGCCGCCACCTGACCGGCGATCACTCGCTCTCTGATGATGCCACGCTCGAGCTGGGCCACGGCGCCCAACATCTGGATCATGAACGTGCCCATGGGCGTCGTCGTGTCGAGCGGCTCGTTCAGGCTGCGGACCTTTGCCCCGGCCGCTTTGATGCGGTCGAGGATCGAGAGCAGATCGACCAGGGATCGAGCCACGCGGTCCAGCTTGTAGACCACGAAAACATCACCTGGGCGCAGTGCCTTTAGACACCGCTGTAGCTCAGGACGCTGGCCGATGCTGCTGGCCTTTTCTTCGTAAATCCTGACGACGCCGGCCCGCTTGAGGGCGTCCAACTGCATGAGGGTTTCCTGATCGCGGGTTGAGACGCGGGCATATCCGATGTGCATTGCTTTCCTCCTGAATGCATTTTTCTTTGCTTACCGACTGGTAAAAGCTGGAAATGCCGGCCCCTTGAAACGGTGGGATATCAGGCCTGGGTCAGGGTGGTATGCATGGCCCGCCGACGATGGACGGGGTACAGGGAGCGCGGAGGTCCAACATGGGGTTTGTCACCCCATACCCCGACCCCGGAGAGCAGACACAAGGTCTGCAACCGGGGCCCCGTTTGTCTCCAGAAAGGATGACGGAGGCCGGGGCGCCGAGGTCATTGCGCGACAGGCAGGGTTCCCGTGCGAGCCTGCCGTGAGACGTCTGCGAGGGTGACTGTTTCCGCCGAGTGGGCCGGTGGATCAGGCATCGGGCGGCCACCATGAACCGCTTGATCGACCTTCTGTTGCGCGCGCTTCGGAACGCCGGCAACACCCATCCCGACCTGGGGCAAATCGCAGATGACCGAGCGTGATGCACCGCGCCAAGTCACGACAGCGGCGCAGTCCGCGAGGCGCTGCCACTTGTAGCCGATGGTCACCAGTTCCGCGTCGGTGATGCTGAACACGGGCTGGCCGTTTTGGGAGACGGTGATCACGCAGGACGTTTGACCGCGCATGGTCATGCAACCCATGAGATGCATGCCCCGGTTTTCCATTGGCTCAGGCACGGCGTCCGGCGATGCCGCAGCGACCACGGGCACTGCGACTGCTGGCCGCGTCGAAACGGGCTGGGCAGGGGCGACAGCCGGCACACCCTGGGCCTCACCAGTGCCCGAAGGGCCGGGGTTGCCCCCTTGCTTCACCATGAGCTTTGCAGGCTGCACGGCAGGCGGCTTTGGTGCCTTTGCTGGGCCGAATATCTGCCACACGAGCCAGATCATGCCGAGGACCGATGTGACCATCATGATCCGCGATGCGCGCCGCCATTTCAGGTGCGCCGGAGCGATGTCCTGGGCACTCGCCTCGATGACTGTTGAGCCCTGGGTGTGGGACTTGTAGAACGGGAAAAATTCGGGTTTGTAGGGCCGTATGTCGCTGGACACCTCCCCGCCATTGAGGCCGGCGAAGACCTTGCGCACGTACTCATCCGGGCGCCCCAGGAATGCAGCTTTGCGCACGCGGATATGCATTTCCGCGAGGCCCGCCACGTCCTCTTCCAGGGCTCGCATGCGCTGGGTCATCAGCAGCACGTCAGCGCCGAAATGGCGGCTGATCTTGAACCACTGGATCACTTCGTCCGCAGTCCCTTTGCCCTTGCGGACGTTCTCACGCGGGAAGGAAACGTGGCACTCATCGATGACGTACAGCGGGCCGATGTTGCCTTCGCCGCGCCACGTGTCATAGAAGTCCCACACGCCGCCGAAGAGCAACTGCTTTGACGGTGCGGGCGCGGCCGGCAGGCCTTTGTGCGTGATGGTCGGTGCCATGTTGAGCGGGAAGACGCCGACCAGATAGGCCGGCTCGCCGCGGTTAGCCGCTTCGGCGTCCCACGATCCGAGGATGGGCTGGGGGCCGCGACGGATCTCCAGCAGATCAGCCCATTCCGGATGCACGGCGCGAATGGCGTCCAGCTTGAGAGGGAGGTTCGTGACGACCTTGCGCCCGGCCTTGAGTGCGGGGATCACGTGATACGCCACGGCCTCATAGCTCTTGCCCGAGCCGGGAATACCTTCAAGCAGGTTGATCATGATCCGAGTCGGGTGAAGGGAATGAGCTGCAGCACCAGCCGAATGACGATGGCCGCAGTGATGATGCCGAGCGCAGTACCGAGGCCAATGCTCTGCAGAACAGTGATGACGTCCGGGGGCACCATCGACCATGTGCGCGCCGCTTCCGCCGCCATCGTGTCGAGGCCCGTGATGCCATCAATGGCAGATTTTGCGAGCGCTAGCACCTGTTCCAGGCACCAGAGAAAGAAGTCCTGCAGCAGCACGAATGCCGCTTTGAACATGCGCGGGAATAGCTCGAAGAACCAGTCAATAAACTGGTCGAGCTTATCGACCAGCTTCTGAATGCCCTTGATGACCGCACCAATGGCAGCAGTGATTCCCGACTCACCGCCCGACGATCCGCCTGCATTTTCTTCTGCCATTTCAACCCCCAAAAATCAGTGCGCGAGCGAGCCATAGCGCCGTGATCAAGATGCACAGCCGGATGAAGCCCCACACCATGGGAGGCGGGCTTACGTCATAGGTGCCGAAATTGACAATGCCCACATCCATCGGGAGCCGCAACGTGACGGGCGCGCCGTTCGTGTCGCTGATGGAGGGCGCGAACGAGCTTGCGAGGGTGGAGAGCTTGCCCTGCGATCCACCCAGGCCAGAGGCATCCCATACGCCCTTGATGCCATCCGGATACTTCGTTTCGTAGAGATCGGGTTGCCCGTGATCCTTCCCATCCGTGACACCGCCGACGCCTTCGCAGTCCTCTTTGCATTCACCGTCACCGTCACCGTCACCGCCGCCGCCGCCACCACCGCCGCCTCCAGAGCCACCGCCAGAGCCGCCTCCAGAGCCACCGCCAGAGCCACCACCAGAGCCGCCGCCAGTTCCGCCACCAGAGCCGCCACCAGAGCCGCCGCCAGTTCCGCCACCAGTGCCGCCACCAGTGCCGCCACCCGTGCCACCACCCGTACCACCGCCAGTGCCACCACCAGTGCCGCCACCAGTACCGCCACCAGTGCCGCCGCCAGTTCCGCCGCCAGTTCCGCCACCAGTGCCGCCACCAGTTCCGCCACCAGTACCACCGCCAGTGCCGCTACCACTGCTGCCACCAGTACCACCATCAGTGCCTCCGCCAGTGCCGCCACCGGTTCCACCGCCCGTGTTTCCAGTGCCACCACCCGTACCGCCCCCAGTGCCACTACCGGTACCACCACCAGCCCCACCAGTCCCACCACCTGTGTTACCAGTACCGCCGCTGCCAGAGCCGGCGTCGGCAACGCACGTAGTGCGACCATTCACAGTGCCGATGGAGCCATCGCACGGAGGCGCAGGAGGACCAGCCAGATCGCTGTCCTCAGAACACGATTCGCCATTTGTCACGTACTGCCCGCGGCCGAAAATCTGATTGAAGCCGTTAGACCCCGTTGCATCGTCCAAATAGCCGTTCCATCCGCCAGATGCACCGGACCTGCAGCCAGCAGAGCAGATCGAAGATGGCATGGCGCTCAGAGAGCCAACCACATCGGCAGAACCTCCGCCGTCCACCGCGTACTGGCCGCCAGAGCCGGCGCGATAGCGAGCCCAGCCGATTGGGACGCTGACAGTGCTGGCATTGCCCGACTCACAAACCTTCGCACGGACATCGAGGGATTCGTACGTGTTATCGACCATCCGCTTGCCATCGACCGTAATGAAGTCATACCAGCAAAAAGGCGGATTGGAGTTCGGATTGCCAAGCCGGTTGAACTGAAATGTGCCCGAAGCATTGGTCTTAGGCGCCCCCGCCACGCACGCGGCTGTGGGACTGTCAGCCCATGGCCCTGGGCCATTGGTCACCCGGTATTGCTTGGGGACTGGTGTTTGCGCCCAGGCACAAGCGCAGAGCCCGCACAGCATCGCCACCAAGACCACGCGGAAATAGTTAGCCATTGCGCACCTGTACAGCAAAGACAAGGGCGCTGATCGCCCCAATCACGGCCACGAGGGCCAGGAATAGAGCCATCAGCGCCCCTATCAGCATGGGCCTACCCTCAGGCCTTCTTCACGCCGCGCTTGCCGAGATCGATGCCCTTGAAGGCCATGTGAATACCGATCACGGCAACACCGATCACACCAACGGCTGCGGCGACGGTTGCGAAATCCACTGCTGCAAAGATTGCGTCCATTTTTCAACTCCAATTTGGTGTTCCGGGGAATCCGGTTTGCACCCATCAACCCCGCACGCGAGGCTGATAGCTACATTGGTCAGGCCTTGGAAACCGCCTTGACTGCGAGGCTGATGCAGTAGCCGAGGAACCACCACATCACCACGCTGCCCGCCCCAAATGCATAGGCAGCAGCGACGACTTCCGGCGTGAGGCCGAGGGCTGCGAAGTCCTGAACCTGGGTGAAGGTCAGCAGGGCCTGCTGATCGGCCGGGCAAGGCGCCTGCGGGACGTTGCAAACGAGGAAGTTCATTCAAGAATTTCACTCGCGCCGATGACATGGCCGCTGCCGCAATCGGGGCACTCCACATCGTCAAAATCCTCGATGTCGTCCATGCCGAAAATGGCGCCGCATTGCACACAGGCCATTTCGATTTCGTCATCGTCTTCATCCATGGGTTACCTTTCAAGGGAGGTAGTCGGCCTCGGTGCCGAGGCGGTCGAGGTCGATGAGTTGCGGGAGGTCTTCGGGCTCACACCAGTCGTGCACCAGCTGGTGCGCCGACTCGACGTCGAACACGACACCACCGCCCGCTTCGCGCAGGCTGGGCACCCATTCCGGCGTCCCGTCTTCCAGCGACGGGCACAGGAATCGGCCAGTGGTTTGGGACTGGATGAGCAGGCGCATTTAGACAGCGGCTGGAGCGCGGGCGATGGGCTTGATTTCCACCAGCACCAGACGGGTGCCGTCTTCTCGGGAGGCTTCCATTTCGAACGTGGCTTCGGCCCGCAGAGGGAAAGACTTCGCGAGCGGGACCCACTTGTCGAACTCGGCTGCGTCGTTGATCTTGAAAGGCCGAGTGACGCGGCCGAGGCTGCGGCCTGCACCGTTTTCTTTCAGATCGACCTCGGCATGGAAAGTGGTGCTGGAGAAGGGCTTGCCTTCAAACGTGCCTTTGCTTTCCTTGATGCCGTGGACAACGACTTGGGAGGTGAATCGCATGATTGGTTTCCTATGGCCTGGGTGAAGGGCTATGCAGCGACGTGGCCGGCGTCAGCGCCCTGATGAACTCGGTGGTGGGCGCGGCCATAGGCGCGCCGAATTTCGGCAAGGGTGAAGCGGCCGAGCCGGCCGGGCAGCTTGCGGTTGCAGACGATCTCCATGAACTGCTCGACGCCGAGCAGCTCGAAGGCCAGAGCGAGGTTTGCGCCGGCAACGTCAGTGGTCCAACGGACATGGCGGGTCACTTCGGCCTCGATGGTTTCCAGAGGCAAGCGGCCATCGGTCAGCACCTTTTCCGGGGTGGCGACGGCATCGGCTTCGCGCAGTAGCTGGGCGTGCCAGTCGCTGGCGCCAGCGAAGAAATCAGCGGGCCGGCGCAGCATGTCGGTGGACAGTTCGCGCAGCTTGTTGCCGTAGCGAAGCTCGGCGCGAATCCATGGGGAGTCGTCTTTTTTGCCGAAAAGCTGGTGGCCTTTTTCATAGACGTTCGTCTGCTTGCCGGCTTCTTTGCTGCCCAGGTAGAACGAGCGTTCGCGGCCGTTTTCCCAGTCGCCCACCATGTTCACGGCGAGCTTTTTCCCTGCGGAGTTACACAGGCCCTGGCGGTAGTCCATGCGCACGCGCTCCATGCCGCCTGCGAGGCCGTCGAAGAAGTCGAGAGCCAGATCGCACCGGGTCATGGTGGCGCCGGTGTAGTCCATGAGGTTCGCCACATCGAGGTTCCAGCCAGGACGGGCAAACGTGCACGCGGAGCCATAGAGGTTGACGTGCATGCTCTTGGCTTGGCCGCTCTGGCGCGGGCTGTCACCGGCTGCGAGATAGCCGACCCATCCAACCTCTACCTCGTTGCGAACGATGCTCCAGCGGAAACGGTAGAAGTCGTGCCCCTTGCGCACTTCGGGGTAGATCGAGAACTCAGAGCCGAGGGCTTCGCAGACCTGTTCCCCAAGCTCTTTCGCTTGCACCGAGGCGCAGAAGTCGGCGTCTGGAAGCTCGCGCAAGAGCTTGCGCATGCGGTCGAGGTTGACGCGGCACTGGTCGCGCTCATGGGCCGACAGGGGGTCGGATTCTTCGGATGGGAACAGGTCTTCGACGGCTGGGGCGGGAGCGTTGCGCAGCAGGACGGTGAAGCGGACCCAATCGACGTGAACCGGGGTCTTTGCATGGGCGCGTTCGGCCTCGAGGCGGAGCTTTACTTCGTTGCCGTCGAGGACCAGAG
>Ga0308171_1000859_pt1 | contig 50974 bp, 46 predicted proteins | sample PhyGR1_FD_202135 | JGI IMG/M metagenome (GOLD analysis project Ga0308171, IMG submission 202135) | Phyllosphere microbial communities from UC Gill Tract Community Farm, Albany, California, United States - DLSLSG.R1 | ecosystem: Host-associated > Plants > Phyllosphere > Unclassified | place: USA... | reverse complement strand
AGAACCCCGAGGTGCTGCAGTCCGTCGACCCGCGCTGGGCCGTCCGATTCCTGGCCACGCACCCGGCCCAGTCGCTGGCCGTGCTGGGCGCCGTGTTCCTCGCGTTCACCGGTGGCGAGGCGCTCTATGCCGACATGGGCCATTTCGGCGCCACGCCCATCCGGCTCGCCTGGCTGTTCGTCGCGCTGCCCTCGCTGGTGCTCAACTACTTCGGCCAGGGCGCCCTGGTGCTGGCCGACCCCGCCGCCATCGACAACCCGTTCTTTCGCCTCTTTCCCGCCTGGGCCACCCTGCCGGTGGTGGGGCTCGCGGCCTGCGCCACGGTCATCGCCTCGCAGGCCGTGATCTCGGGCGCGTTCTCCATGACGGCGCAAGCCATCCGCATGGGGTACCTGCCGCGCATGCGCATCGTGCAGACGTCGGGCGCCGCCATCGGCCAGATCTACCTGCCCACGATGAACTGGCTGCTCATGGCCGGCGTGCTGCTGCTGGTGCTGGCCTTCCGCAGCTCCAGCGCGCTGTCGGCCGCCTACGGCATCGCCGTGTCGCTCACGATGCTCACCACCACCTTGCTGGCCGGCGTGGTGGCGCTGCGGCTGTGGCGCTGGAACCCGCTGGCGGTGGGGCTGGGCGTGGGCTGCTTCGCGTTGGTGGACATCACCTTCATCGTGGCCAACACCCTGAAGATCGCCGACGGCGGCTGGCTCACCCTGGCGGTCGCAGCGCTGGTGCTGTTCATCTTCACCACCTGGGCGCGGGGCCGGCGGGCCGCCGAGCAGGTGGCAGCGCAGGAGCGCATGCCGCTCGCGCCCTTCGTCGAGGCCCTGACGCACGGCATGCCGCACCGGGTGCGCGGCACCGCCGTGTTCCTGACCGCCGACGCCGACAGCGTGCCGCATGCGCTGCTGCACAACCTCAAGCACAACCAGGTGCTGCACGAGCGGGTGGTGGTGCTGGCCGTGCGCACCCGCCCGGTGCCCCGGGTGGCGCCCGAGGGCCGCCTGCAGGCCAGCGAGCTGGGCCACGGCGTCTGGTGCGTGACCGCGAGCCACGGCTTCATGGAGCGCCCCGACGTGCCCGAGACGCTGCGGCTGCTGGCCTACCAGAAGGGCCTCCCCATCGAGTCGATGTCCACCTCGTACTTCACCTCGCGCGCCTCGCTGGGCGCGGGCCGGCTCGCCGGCCTGGGCCCCGTGCGCCAGGCGGTATTCGGGTCGCTGCAGCGCAACGCGGCGCGTGCCTCCGATTACTTCCAGCTGCCCGACAACCGCCTGATCGAGATCGGACGCCGTGCCCTCTGACACTCCGAACCCCTGCCCGCTGCGCCCCGGCGCACCCGCCGCCGTGCTGGCGGCCTTGTGCGTCGCCGCCCTGGCAGCGCCACCCGCCCGCGCGGCCACCGACACGGCAGGCGATGCGACCGGCGCCTTCAAGCTCACCACCGGCCTCTACCAGGTCTCCGGCGGCGGCCTGCCCTCCGGCCCGGGGCTGGACTTGAACCTGCGTTACAGCCGGGGCGACGACCAGTGGTGGGTGGGCGTGTTCCGCTCGCCCGCGCTGGGCTTTTCGCAGCCGCGCGCGGGCTGGGACCGCACCGTCGCCCTGGGCGACTGGCGCGTGCTGCCATCGGTGCAGGTCGCCTCGGGCGGCTTCGTGGGCGGCAGCCTGGCGGTGGAGACCGGCAGCACCTGGGTGGTGGGCGCGGGTTTGGGACGCACCAACCTGCGCGACTACGCCAACCTGAACTTCGATCCCAACGACGCCTACAGCGTGTACGGCAGCCACCGCTGGCGCAGCGGCGACACCCTGGCGCTGCAGCTGGTGCGCGACAACCGGCAGAACCCCGATCAGCAGAACGTGCACCTGGTGTGGCGCAGTCCGCGCCCAGGCGGCGAGCGGCTCACGGTGGACCTGCTGGCCAAGCAGGGCACGGTGGACGGTCGGTTCGTTCGCCGCGCCGGCCTGTCGGTGGGCTATGACGGGCCCGAGTGGTTCGTGCGCGCCGCGTGGGACCCGATGGTGAACTTCACCCCGCAGAACATGGTGCGCCTGTCCACCGGGGTGCGGTTCTAGCGTGCGGTCCCGCGTCCGGGCTCTAATGCTATCATTTCGATAGCTGGAGGCGCCCACGAACAAAGCGCCTGGGGCCCAATCACCCTGAATCAGCCGCCGTCCGAGCCATCCCGCGCGCCCGCCGGCCTCCACAGCGCGGCCAGGTGTTCCGGCGGCAGCGGCGCGCTGAAGTGAAAGCCCTGCACCTCGTCGCAGGCGTGGCGCAGCAGGCAGGCCAGCTCCGCCTGGGTTTCCACGCCTTCGGCGGTCACCGTCAGGCCCAGCGACCGGCCGAGCTCGCTCATGGCCTGCACGATGGCCCGGTCGTTGCCGTGGGTGGGCAGCGCCGCCACGAAGCTGCGGTCGATCTTGATGCCGTCCAGCGGGTATCGGCGCAGGTAAGCCAGCGAAGAGAAGCCGGTGCCGAAGTCGTCCAGGCTGAGCCGCACGCCCAGCTGCTTGAGCGCCGTGAGCGTGGGCAGCGCACCCTGCTCGTGGTCCAGCAGCACCCGCTCGGTGATCTCCAGCTCCAGCCGGCCGGGCGCCAGGCCGCTGTCCTCGAGGGCCTGCGCCACCACCTGCGGGAAGGCCTGGCGGCTGCCGCCCGGCCCGCCGCCACCCAGCTGGGTGGGCGATACGTTCACCGACACGCCCACACCGTCAGGCCACCCGGCGGCCTCGTGGCACGCGGTGCGCAGCACCCATTCGCCCAACGGCTGGATGAGGCCGGTGTCCTCGGCCAGCGGAATGAATTCCTGCGGCAGCAGCAGGCCGCGGGTGGGATGCTGCCAGCGCACCAGTGCCTCCAGCCCGCGCAGCGCGCCCCCGGCCAGCGCATAGCGCGGCTGGTAGTGCAAGCGCAGCTCGCCGCGCTGCAGCGCGTCGCGCAGCTCCTGCTCGATCCGCCGGCGGGCCAGCACGTGGGAGTTCATGGCGTCGGTGTAGAGCCGCCAGGTGTCGCGGCCCGCCGCCTTGGCTTCGTAGAGGGCGATGTCGCCGCGCCGCAGCAGTTCCTCTGCCGTGCGGGCATGGTCGGGCGCCAGCGCCACGCCCACGCTGGTGCCGATGAAGACCGCCTGGCCGTCCAGGCGGATGGGCTCGCACAGCGCGGCGATCACGCGGGCGCACACGGCCTCCAGCCCGGTGCCTTCGGCGGGTAGGCCCGGCGGCTGCGGCAACGCCAGGATGAACTCGTCGCCGCCCACGCGCGCCGCCATGCCCGCGGGAGCGGCCTGGGCGCGCAGGCGCCGGGCGACCTCCTGCAGCACGCGGTCGCCGAAGGCATGGCCCAGCGCGTCGTTGACGGGCTTGAAGCGGTCCAGATCCAGGCTGAGCAGCGCCAGCCGGGGCTGCGCTCCGCCGCCGGACGCGGCCAGGTGCTGCGACAGGAACTGGTCGAGCTGCCTCCGGTTGGGCAGGCCGGTCAGCGCGTCGTGCAGCGACAGGTTGCGCAGCTCGGCTTGGCCGGCGCGCAGCGCCTGCAGCTGGGCGGCGATCTGCCGCCCGGTGGCAAGCACGTGGCGCAGCAGCAGGTAGAGCACGACGGCCAGCAGCAGCACGCTGGCCACGAACAGCGGCAGCGTCTGCCGCAGCAGGTGGCGGCCCGGCCGGGGCGGCTGCCAGTTCAGCTGGATGGCCGATTCCAGCAGCGGCATGGACTCATGGCCGGCCAGCGGCTCGCGCGAGGCGGTGAGCGGCGGCAGGCCGTAGTTGACGCTCAGCTGCGCCAGCCGCGCCGGGTCGAGCACGGTGACGAACATCATCACCGAGGCCGGCCCGGGCCGGACGCGGATGGACGGGTCCCAGCCCGGCGTGATGGTGGCGGCGGCGGCGATGGCGGGCACGCCGGCCACTTCCAGCGCCCGCACCACGCTGCCGTCCGCCAGCGCGGGCGCGCGGGCCTGCGCGACCAGGCCCTCCACGTCGCCCTGCAGCCAGTCGGCCAGCGCCGCCGCAGAGGGTTTGCCATCGACGACGCCGTAGACCGTGCGGCCGGCGCCATCGACCACCCAGACGCCGTTGTAGCCGTACAGGTCGAACGGAATGTCGCCCACGTTGCGCTGGTCGTCGGCCCACGCCTTGTCCACCGTCAGGTGCAGGTGGCGATAGGCCTCGCCCCACTTGCTGTAGTTGATGATGTTGCGGCCGATCTCGCCGCGCTGCTGCTCCAGGCTGTGGGCGATGAAGGTGCGCGAGCGCTGCTGCACGTCGGCATCCTGGCTCAGCGCGTTCGTCACCAGCGAGTGCACGCCCACGCCGATCAGCACCAGCAGGGCCCAGATGGCGGGAAAGAGTCGCAGCAGCAGAGGGTGGTTGCGGCGCAGGGCAGCCCAGCGCAGCGGCGGAAGGTCGTTCATGGAAGGCAAGGGGCCCGCACGGGGCCGGCGGCGGCGCCCGGCGGGCGCGGCGAGGGGGCGCGAAGGACGCCGCGAGATTGTCTCAGAACGTAACGCGACGCGTGCCACCCGAGCAAGTACGCTATATATTTCATAGCACGGAGCGCTGACGCATCAAGCGCTGCAGCCCTGAATCACGTGAAATGCCACGCAAAACCCCAGTCCGCACGCGGCTCCCGCCCGCGCGGTCTTCGCACTGCGAGGGTTCAACCCTCGAATTGCGGATGCGTCTGCCGGATGCGGGCCATGGCGATGCCCGCCGCCGCCGTGCGGGTCTCGACCCCCAGCTTGACGTACACGCGCTCCAGGTGCTTCTTCACCGTGGCCGGGCTGGAGCCCAGGATGTCGCCGATGTCGCGGTTGGTCTTGCCCTTGAGCAGCCAGTAGAGCACCTCGGCCTCGCGCGCGGTCAGCTTGAAGCCGAGCGCCAAGGCTTCGATGACCGCCGCGTCGGACACCTCGCGCATCACGATGAGCCAGTCGCCACCGCCCTCGCTGTCGCCGGTCTGCTGGTGCAGGCTGAACGACAGGCGGCGGGCGCCGCGCTCGATCACCAGGCGGGGCGGCTCGATCTGCTGGGCGGCGAGCGCCGGCACCTGCGGCAGCTGCGCCTGCAGCCAGTCGATGACCGGCGCGGGGGCGTGGGGGGCGTCGGCCGCGCCGAAATAGTCGCGCAGCAGCGTGCGGGCCAGCGGGGTCTGCCACATCAGCCGCCCGTCGGCGGCGCGCACCGTGAGGCTGGCGTAGCCGAAGGCGTCGAGCGCGTTGCGCGCCTGGCCGGCCTGGCGCACCTCCTGGCGCGCGCGGCGGGCGCCCTGCAGGTGCACGTTCATGCGCGCCAGCACCTCGCGGGGCTTGATGGGCTTGGTGACGTAGTCCACGCCGCCGGCGGCCAGCGCAGCCTCGAGGTGCTCGGTCTCGGTCAGGCCGGTCATGAAGATGATGGGTATGTGCGCGGTGGCGGGCAGGCTCTTGAGCCGCCGCGCCACCTCGAAGCCGTCCATGCCGGGCATCATGGCGTCGAGCAGCACCACGTCGGGCACGGCCTGCGCGGCGCGGGCGAGCGCGGTCTCGCCGCTGGTGGCCACCAGCACGGTGTAGCCGCATTCATCGAGCGCGTCGTGCAGCATCGCCAGGTTGTCGGGCACGTCGTCCACGATCAGCACCAGGTCGGACTGGGCGCGGTCCATCACGGCCGCGGGTGCATGGGTGGCAGCGGAGTTCATCGGGGGTCTCGGAGCATGTTCACGGTGGGCCGCCTGCGGCGGGAGCGCTGGGCTGCGCGGCAGGCGGGATCATGAGGCCCAGCGCGTCGAAGTCGAACTGCCGCGCCAGCGCGCGCGCCTGCGCGACCCACGCCGCGCATTCGGGCTGCGCGGCCTCGATGGCGGCCAGCTGGTTCAGCACGCCCCGGTAGTAGCCCAGCGCCACGGCCTCGGCCAGCGGCGCCGCCCGGGCCGGGTCGGGCGCGAGGAGGGCCGGCGTGCCCGGCGCGTCGGCCGCTGGCGCCGCGGGAACGGGGCCGGCCTCCAGCCACTGCAGCGCCAGCCGGCGCTCCAGCCAGTCGAGCAGTTCGCTGTGGCGCACGGGCTTGACGATGAAGTCCTCCGGCCGGATGCCGACGTCATTGTCCAGCCCCTTGTCGAAGGCGTTGGCCGAGACGACGGCGACGTGCGTGTCCGCATGGCCGGCGGCGCGCAGGCGGCGGATGGTTTCCCAGCCGTCGATGCCGGGCATGGCCAGGTCCATGAACACCACGTCGGGCCGGTAGCCGGCGGCCAGCAGGTCGAGCGCGTCGTGCCCGCTGGCGGCGGTGCGCAGCTCGAAGCCCAGGGGCGAGAGCAGCTGCACCAGCAGCTCGCGGTCCGGCTCTTCGTTGTCGACCACCAGCAGCCGGCGGCGCGGGCCGGCATAGCCGCGCCGCACGGGGCGCGGCCCGGCGCTGCGCAGCTCGGCCGCGCCCAGGGCACCCGGGTGCACCTCGGGCAGGAAGAGCCGGATGCGGAACAGCGCGCCGGCTCCGGGCTGGCTGATGACGGTCATCTCGCCGCCCATCAGCTCGGTCAGCATCTTGGCGATGGTCAGACCCAGGCCGGCGCCGGGCGCCGCGGCCTGGCTGCTGGCGGCGCCCCGGGCGAAGGGCTCGAAGATGCTGGCGCGCTCTGCCTCTGTCAGGCCCGGGCCGCTGTCCTCGATCTCGATCAGCGCCAGTTCGCGCACGTGGCGCACGCCCAGCCGCACGTGGCCGGCGGCCGTGAACTTGATGGCGTTGCCGATCAGGTTGATGAGGATCTGCCGCACGCGCTTGTCGTCGCCGCGCACCACCTCGGGCAGCACGCCCTGCGGGTCGAAGCGGAACTGCAGGCCCTTGGCGCGGGCCTGGGGCTCGAACATCTCGGCCATCTCGTGCATGCAGTCGGCAAAGCGCATGGGCCGCACCTGCAGCGTGAGCTTGCCGCTCTCGATGCGGGCGATGTCCAGCGTGCCTTCGATCAGCGACAGCAGATGCTCGCCGCCGCGACGGATCACGCCCACCGCCTGCTGGCGGTGGGGCGGCACGGTCGTGTCCTCGCCCATCAGCTGCGCGTAGCCCAGGATGCTGTTGAGCGGCGTGCGCAACTCGTGGCTGATGGCGCTGATGTAGCGGCTCTTGGCCTGGTTGGCCTGGTCGGCCAGGCGCCGGGCGTGCTCGGCCTCCTCCCGCGCCTCCTCGGCCACGCCGCGCGCGTGTTCCGCCGTGCGGCGGGCCTCCTGCAGGGCTTCGTCGGTGCGGCGATGCAGGGTGATCTCGCGCTGCAGCAGATGGGTCTGGCGGTTCGATTCCTCCTGCGCCACCTTGCGGCTGGTATGCGCCAGCACCAGCCACCAGGCGACGATGCCCGAGATGACAAGCAGCGCGACGTAGGCCTTCAGCAGGCCAGACCGCAGCGCCGCCACCGGCGCGCCGTCGGTGCCGATGGCCTGCAGCTCCTGGTGATAGAACAGCCCGAACACGGCGGCCAGCAGCGGCGCGATGACGAGCATCAGCAGCAGGAAGTGGCCCAGGCCCGTGTCCAGCAGCCGCCAGGCGCGGCGCGGCAGCAGCCAGCGCAGCGCGGCGCTCCACTGCACCGCCAGGTGCGCGTGCGGCTTGCACATGTCGCCGCAGCGCGCATCGAGCGTGCAGCACAGCGAGCAGATGGAGCCCTGGTAGGCGGGACACTGGGCCATGTCGGGCGCCTCGTACTCGCGCTCGCACACCACGCAGCGCTGCAGCGCCGTGGCCCGGCCGGCGGCTGGCACGGCCTGCGCGGGCCGCGCCAGGTAGTAGCGCCCGCGCGTGGCCCAGGCGATGAGCGGCGCGGCGGCGAAGGCCGTCACCATGGCGATGACGGCGGAGAACGCCTGCGCCAGCGGCCCGAACAGCCCCAGGTGGGCGCTGATCGACAGGGCCGAGGCCAGCGCCATGGCGCCCACGCCCACCGGGTTGACGTCGTAGAGATGGGCGCGCTTGAATTCGATGCCCCGGGGCGACAGGCCCAGCGGCTTGTTGACCACCAAGTCGGCCACCACCGCCATCATCCAGGCGATGGCGATGTTGGAGTAGAGCCCCAGCACCTGCCCGAGCGCGGTGAACACGTTCATCTCCATCAGCATGAACGCGATGAGCGTGTTGAACACCACCCACACCACCCGGCCGGGGTGGCTGTGCGTCAGGCGCGAGAAGAAGTTGCTCCAGGCGAGCGAGCCGGCATAGGCGTTGGTGACGTTGATCTTGATCTGCGACACGACCACGAAGAGCGCCGTGGCGGCCACCGCCCAGCCGTAGTGCGGGAACACGTATTCATAGGCCGCCAGATACATCTGGTTGGGGTCCACCGCCCGCTCCACCGGCACCATGTGCGTGATGGCGAGGTAGGCCAGCAGCGCCCCGCCGAGCATCTTGCCCACGCCCAGCACCACCCAGCCCGGCCCGCCGGCCAGCACGCCCAGCCACCAGCGGGCACGCCGGCCCGGCGCCTGCGCCGGCATGAAGCGCAGGTAGTCGGCCTGCTCCCCCATCTGGGTGATGAGCGCGATGCCGACGGTGAGCGCAGCACCAAACAAGGGCAAACTGAAGCCTGCACCGGCACCGGATTCACCTCCGTAGTGCACAACCCCCGAAAACGCACCAGGTTCGCGCACCCACACGAACACGAAAGGCACCACGAGCATCACCAGCCACAGCGGCTGTGTCCACAGCTGCAGCCGGCTGATGACCGAGACGCCGTGCGTGACGAGCGGAATGACCACCAGCGCGCAGATGAGGTAGCCCCAGCGCGGCGGGATGTCGAGCGCCAGTTCCAGCGCATAGGCCATCACGGCGGCCTCGAGCGCGAAGAAGATGAAGGTGAAGGTGGCGTAGATCAGCGAGGTGATGGTGGAGCCGATGTAGCCGAAGCCCGCACCGCGCGTGAGCAGGTCCATGTCCACGCCATGCCGGGCGGCATAGACACTGATCGGCCAGCCGGCCAGGAAGATGATGAGCCCCGTCGCCAGGATGGACCAGAAGGCGTTGGCCCAGCCGTACTGCACCAGCAGCGTGGCGCCGACCGCCTCCAGCACGAGGAACGAGGCGGCGCCGAACGCGGTGTGCGCGACCCGCCACTCGGACCAGCGGCGAAACCGCTGCGGCGTGAAGCGCAGGGCGTAGTCTTCCATCGTCTCGGTGGCGACCCAGCTGTTGTAGTCGCGGCGCACCTTGACCACCTGCTGGGGCACGGCGTCCAGCGGCGGCGGGGCAGCAGGCAGGGGGGCGGGCGCGGACGGGGTCGAGGCGGTGGCGGGCATGGCGGCGCGGGGCGGGGTGCAGGTTCCATGCCACGGCGGACGCCGGCGGGGGTTGGGCGCCGCGGGGGCGAATGCCGTGGCGTATGGACAGGCACGGCGCTTGCTGACTACGATCTGCCCTCGCCTTGCCCTTGTCGAGTGCGCGCAGCCTTCACGGCCCGCGTCCGCTTGTTCATCCCCTTACCCGCCTCGCAGCCGCGCCATGGAACTGACTCCCCGCGAAAAAGACAAGCTCCTGATCTTCACCGCCGCGCTGCTGGCCGAGCGGCGCCGGGCGCGGGGCCTGAGGCTGAACTACCCCGAAGCCATGGCGCTCATCAGCGCCGCCGTGATGGAGGGCGCCCGCGACGGCAAGACCGTGGCCCAGCTCATGAGCGAAGGCCGCGCCGTGCTGACCCGCGACGACGTGATGGAGGGCGTGCCCGAGATGATTCCTGACATCCAGGTCGAAGCCACCTTCCCCGACGGCACCAAGCTCGTCACCGTGCACCAGCCGATCGTCTGACGCCGAAATCCAAGCCAAATCCACCTCCAGCGCTCATATCCATTGGTCCTAATGCTATGAAAAACAAAGCAAAACGATTCACCGCCCTCGCCGCCCTCGGCCTGCTGCCCGCACTGGCAATGGCACACCCCGGCCACGGCGCCGAGGACGCACTGCACGCGGGCGCGGGTTTCCTGGACGGGTTCACCCACCCATTCACCGGGCTGGACCACCTGGCCGCCATGCTGGCCGTGGGCGTGTGGAGCGCCCTGGCCGTGCGCCCCGTGTGGCTGGCGCCGGCCGCCTTCGTCGCCCTGCTGACGGCAGGCGCGGCCGCGGGCTTTGCCGGCGTGGCGGTGCCGGCGGTGGAGCCCATGATCGCGGCCTCGCTGCTGGTGTTGGGCCTGCTGGTGGCCTGGCGCCGGCACCTGCCGCTCGCGGTGGCCGCCGGCGTGGCCGGCGTCTTCGCGTTCTTCCACGGCGCAGCCCATGGCGCAGAACTCGCGGGCGGCAGCCAGTGGCTCGCCCTGGCCGGCATGGTGGCCGCCACCGCCCTGCTGCACCTGGCCGGCGTGGCGCTGGGCCGTGTGGTCATGGCACGGCACCGCTGGCTGGCCGTGGCGGGCGGCGCGGGCACGGCGCTGCTGGGCGTCGCGATGCTGGCCCGGCTGGCCTGAACGCGGCCTCGCCGTCATCCCACTGCACCGATCGGCATTCCCATGATCCCTGGTGAACTCCTCATCGACGAGGGCGAGCACGCCCTCAACCCCGGGCGGCGCACGCTCAGCCTGGTGGTGCGCAACGCTTCCGACCGGCCCATCCAGGTCGGCTCGCACTACCACTTCGCCGAAACCAACGCCGCGCTGGAATTCGACCGCGCCGCCGCCCACGGCATGCGCCTGAACATCGGCAGCGGCCTGGCCGTGCGCTTCGAGCCCGGACAGCAGCGCACCGTCGAACTGGTGGACTACGCCGGCAGCCGCGTGGTGCATGGCTTCCGCGGGCTGACCCAGGGCCCGCTGGACGCATCCGCATGAAGGGTCCGTTCGCCTCGCTGGCGCTTCCCCGTTGAACCGAACAACGCACGACACACCATGGCCACCCTTTCCAGACGCGCTTATGCCGAGATGTTCGGCCCCACCACCGGCGACCGCGTGCGCCTGGCCGACACCGGACTCATCGCCGAGGTGGAGCAGGACTACACCCTGCGCGCCGGCGGCTATGGCGAGGAAGTGAAGTTCGGCGGCGGCAAGACCATCCGCGACGGCATGGCGCAGAGCCAGCGCACCCGCAGCGAGGGTGCCATGGACACGGTGCTGACCAACGCCCTCATCATCGACCACTGGGGCATCGTCAAGGCCGACATCGGCCTGAAGGACGGCCGCATCGCCGCGATCGGCAAGGCCGGCAACCCCGACACGCAGCCGGGCGTGGACATCATCATCGGCCCGGGCACGGAGATCATCAGCTGCGAGGGCAACATCGTCACTGCCGGCGGCATCGACAGCCACATCCACTTCATCTGCCCGCAGCAGATCGAAGAGGCGCTCGCCTCGGGCATCACCACCATGCTGGGCGGCGGCACGGGCCCCGCCACCGGCACGCTGGCCACCACCTGCACCTCGGGCCCCTGGAACATCGAGCGCATGCTGCAGGCGGCCGATGCCTTCCCGATGAACATCGGCTTTCTGGGCAAGGGCAACGCCAGCCAGCCGCAGGCGCTGCGCGAGCAGATCGACGCGGGCGTGATCGGCCTGAAGCTGCACGAGGACTGGGGCAGCACGCCCGCCGCCATCAGCAACTGCCTGGACGTGGCGGACGAGACCGACACGCAGGTCGCCATCCATTCCGACACGCTCAACGAAAGCGGCTTCGTCGAGAACACCATCGCCGCCGTGGGCGGGCGCGGCATCTGCGCCTTCCACACCGAGGGCGCTGGCGGCGGCCATGCGCCCGACATCCTGCGCGTGGTGGGCGAGGACAACTTTCTGCCCTCCTCCACCAACCCCACCATGCCCTATACGGTGAACACGCTGGACGAGCATGTGGACATGCTCATGGTGTGCCACCACCTCGATGCCTCCATCGCCGAAGACCTGGCCTTCGCCGAAAGCCGCATCCGCCGCGAGACCATCGCCGCCGAGGACGTGCTGCACGACCTGGGCGCCATCAGCATGATGAGCAGCGACAGCCAGGCCATGGGGCGCGTGGGCGAGGTCATCCTGCGCACCTGGCAGACAGCGCACAAGATGAAGGCCCAGCGCGGCGCGCTGCCCGGCGACAGCGACCGCAGCGACAACACGCGCATCAAGCGCTACGTGGCCAAGTACACCATCAACCCGGCCATCGCCCACGGCGTGAGCCACGAGGTGGGCAGCATCGAGGTGGGCAAATGGGCCGACATCGTGGTGTGGAAGCCCGCCTTCTTCGGCGTCAAGCCGGCCATGATCCTCAAGGGTGGCTTCATCGCCATGGCGGCCATGGGCGACCCGAACGCCTCCATTCCCACGCCGCAACCGGTGCACTACCGGCCCATGTTCGGCGCCTTCGGCGGCGCCCTGGCGCGCACGTCGCTCACCTTCGTGTCGCAGGCGGGCCTGGCGAACGGCATCGGCGAGCGCTTTGGCCTGGCCAAGCCGTTGGCCGCCGTGAAGAACATACGCGGTGTGCGCAAGCAGCACATGGTGCACAACAGCTACACGCCGCGCATGGAAGTGGACGCCCAGACCTACACCGTGCGCGCCGACGGGCAGCTGCTGACCTGCGAGCCGGCCGCGGTGCTGCCGATGGCGCAGCGCTATTTCCTGTTCTGACGCCGGCGCAGCGCCATGGCCAACGGCCTGTCGTCAGCCGCGCGGCTGCGCGTGCGCACGGATCCACTCGGCGAAGGCGGGCTCTTCGAGGGTGCCGGAGGCGACGGCGAGCATGGTCAGCACACAGTCCGCGTCGCTCGCATCCAGCGTCCAGCCATTCAGCGCCAGGAACAGCTCGACCGCCACGAAAGCCGTTCGCTTGTTGCCGTCCACGAACGGGTGATTGCGGGCCAAACCATAGCCGTAGCTGGCCGCCAACGCCGCAGCGTCGGGGTCGCCATAGTGGGCCAGTTGCCGAGGGCGTGCGAGGGCGGACTCCAGCAGCCCCTCATCGCGCGTGCCCGTGCCGCCGCCGTGCTCGCCCAACTGTTCTTCGTGCACGGCCACGATGACGGCCGGAGCGAGCCACACCCAGGTGTCGTTGACGGCGCTCACTTGGCCAGCTCGCGCAGCACGTTCCGCCGACGCTTCATGATGTCGCGGGCAGCGGCCATTTGCTCGCTGAACTCCGGGTCATACGGACGCAAGGTAATGCCGTCTTCCACTTCGGTCACGAAGAGCGAATCGCCCTTCTCCACCTTGAGCCGCGCCAGCACCTCCTTGGGCAGGATCACGCCCACGGAATTGCCGATCTGGGTGAGTTTGAGTGCGGACATGGCGGACACCTCGCGTCGAATCAAGTTATAACGAACGTTATTATCTACCCTCTTTCCCTTGACCGCCACCCATGCTTCACATCAGCAAATGCATTCCCCAGGGACAGGGCCTGGCCCCTGTCCTGCTCAAGCGCGCAGCGACCTTGGAACTGGACTGGGACACGCGCCAGAAGAGCCGCTTCGCCGCCACCGACACCGCAGGCCGCGAGTTGGGCGTGTTCCTGCCACGCGGCACCGTGGTGCGCGGTGGCGATGTGCTGGTGGCGGAGGACGGGTCACTGGTGCGCGTGCTCGCCGCGCCGCAGGCGGTGCTGCGCATCACCCACTGCAGCCAGCACGGCACGCCGTTCGACCTGACGCGCGCCGCCTATCACCTGGGCAACCGGCATGTGCCCATCGAACTCACGCCCGGCCATCTGCAGATCGAGCCCGACCATGTGCTGGCCGACATGCTGCGCGCCATGCACCTCACGGTGTTGGAAACGCAGGCGCCCTTCGAGCCGGAAGGCGGAGCCTATGCGGGCGGCGGGCACCATCACCATGGTCACGGCCACGACCACGGTCATGGCCATGGCGAAGCACACACGCATGCCGCCCCGCACAGCCACGCGGCAGGCCCCGACAGCCATGAGCACGCCGACTGCGGGCATGACCACAGCCATCACCACCATCACTGACCTGTCCGTGTCGCCTGGCGATTCCCAATCCCCCCTGCCGCCCGCCAGCCTGCTGCAGCTGATCTGGCTGGCCTCGCCCGCCCTGCCGGTGGGCGGCTTTTCCTATTCGGAAGGGCTGGAAGTGGCCGTGGAGCGAGCAGGTGTCGCTACCGAATCCGCAGCATCCGACTGGCTGGTCGCGCAGTTGCAGCTCACCCAGGCACGGGGCGACATGGCGGTGCTGCAGCAGGCGGTGGCGGCCTGGCGCTGCGCGGACCACGCGCGTGTTCGCGCCCTGAACGACTGGGTGCTCCACACGCGGGAAACCAGCGAAATGCGCCTGCAGACCGAACAGATGGGACGGTCGTTCGCCGACTGGCTGCGCAACCAGCACGCGCAGGACGCGGCCCGGCTGCCCGACGTGGCAGTGCTGGCCGCTCTGCCGCCCACCTACCCCATCGCCTTCGCGCTGGCGGCCAGCGCCCTGCAGGCCAGCCCCCGCGACGTCCTGCTGGCCTACACCTTCGGCTGGGCCGAAAACATGGTGCAGGCCGCCATCAAGGCCGTGCCGCTCGGCCAGAGCGCGGGCCAGCGCATCCTGGCACGACTGGCCGCCGCCATGCCCGATGCCGTGGCGCAGGCCCTGAGCACCGGCGACGCCGACCGCCAGGCCTTCTCACCCATGCTCGCCATTCTGTCGGCGCAGCATGAAACCCAATATTCCCGTCTCTTCCGCTCCTGATCCTTCGAGTCCCCGCATGAACACTTCCGCCACCACCACCACCGCCCTGCACCACATCCCCCACCGCACCAAGCCGCTGCCGCCGCTGCGCGTGGGCATCGGCGGCCCGGTCGGCTCCGGCAAGACCACCATCCTCGAGATGCTGTGCAAGGCCATGCGCGACCAGTACGACCTGGTCGCCATCACCAACGACATCTACACCAAGGAAGACCAGCGCCTGCTCACCGTGAGCGGCGCGCTCCCGGCCGAGCGCATCATGGGCGTGGAAACCGGCGGCTGCCCCCACACCGCCATCCGCGAAGATTGCTCCATCAACCTGGAAGCCATCGACCGCATGCTGGTGCAGTTCCCGAACGCGGACATCGTCTTCGTCGAGAGCGGCGGCGACAACCTGGCCGCCACCTTCAGCCCGGAACTGAGCGACCTCACCATCTACGTGATCGACGTCGCCGCCGGCGAGAAAATCCCCCGCAAGGGCGGCCCCGGCATCACCAAGAGCGACCTCTTCGTCATCAACAAGACCGACCTGGCGCCCCACGTCGGCGCCAACCTGGAAGTGATGGAAGCCGACACCCGCCGCATGCGCGGAAGCAAGCCCTTCGTCATGACCAACCTGAAGACTCTGCAGGGGCTGAACGAGGTGGTCGGGTTCCTGGAGAAAAAGGGCCTGCTGCGCTCGCAGTGACTCGCTTGGGAAGGGAGCGCCTGGGCACGCGGCTAGAATGCGGCTCCTGCTTTTCCGGAGACTTGGGTGAGCGGTTTAAACCAGCAGTCTTGAAAACTGCCGACGGGCAACCGTCCGTGAGTTCGAATCTCACAGTCTCCGCCAAAACGCTCCAAGCCCTCGGTTCTCAAGGACGTCTTATCCTGAACCCGGCGAGTTCGACGTTGTTTCCGATTAACGTCCAACTTTTGCTCGATTCATGTCCAAGAACTCCGCGGCAGACACCCACTTTTTGGACGTCGCCCCCGCAACTTCGATTGCAGATCATGCCGCCCTGAACGGCTGCGGCGCCACTGCAGAGGCGACCGGGGAACATGCCTCCAGTGCGCCCAATGCTGTGTGGCAGCCGCGCATCAGTGCCACGGCTCTCTCGAAGGAATCAATGGCATTTCGTACCTGGGCTTGGCGATCCCGCAGCAGTCCGCGGTTGAGCAGATAGGCACTTGGCGCACCCGCAATGCGCCCACAGAAGCGCCTGACCATCCCGTCTGCTATCGAGGTTCGAGGCCGGCCAGTGCAGGTTCGCTCTGGGTGCCTGGCAATGCTGCTCGGAACCCATTCTGGCCGCTGGACATCGGTATCCGGCAAACAAGACTTCAAGCCCGCTGAGCGCAGCGTTGACCATGGCGCGCCTGGCGGGCAGCGGGTACGCCACAGGCACGAAATCATCGAGCTTTTTCGACGCTGAAAGAGCTTTCAGCAAAGGTTAGGGGGACCGAGCATGCCGCTTTGTCCTGCGCACATGGCTTCTCGCATCCACTCGGCGGCGCGGCTCACGGGACTTCAGCAGCCTGTCAGGGCAACGCCTGCGACACGATGGTGTGCTCGATCAGCCGGTCGTCGCCCAGCACGATCATGGAGAACAGCAATTCCTCCAGCGTCTCGCAGCGCTCGGTCTTGCGGGCCATCAGCGGCGTGGCGCGGGGGTTGAGCACCACGAAGTCGGCCTCGCAGCCTGGCACGAGGTTGCCCACGACGCCCTCCAACCCGAGCGCGCGTGCGGCGCCGGCTGTGTGGCGCCACCAGATGCGCGACGGGGGAATGCTGATGCCGGATTTGGTCTGACCCTCGCGCCCGGCGTAGTAGCTTTCGAGCATGGTGTCGAAGGGGCAGAAGCTGGTGCCCGCGCCCACGTCGCTGCCCAGGCCGTAGTGGAATCCATGGCGGTCCGCGCCTTCGAAATCGAAGAAGCCGCTGCCCAGGAACAGGTTGCTGGTGGGGCACACGGCCGCCGAAGTGTGCAACTCACGCATCAACCGGCGGTAATCCTCGTCGAAGTGGATGCAATGCGCGTACACCGCACGCTCGCGCATCAGGCCGAAACCGGCATAGACGTCGAGATAGCTGCGCGCCTGGGGGAAGAGTTCGCGTACCCAGCGCACTTCGTCCTGGTTCTCGGCCACGTGCGAATGCACCCAGGTGTCGGGGTATCGGGCGGCCAACTCGCCCGCTCCGCGCAGCTGCTCTTCGGTGCTGGTGGGGGCAAAACGGGGGGTGATCGCATAGCCCAGGCGATCCACGCCATGCCAGCGCTGGATCAGCGCCTCCGTGTCGATCAGGCTTTGCTCGGTCTGGTCGCGCACGCCATCCGGCGAATGCCTGTCCTGCAGCACCTTGCCGCACATCATGCGCAAGCCGCGCCACCGCGCCGCCTCGAAGAAGGCATCCACCGACACGGGATGCGAAGTGGCGACGGTCAAGGCGGTCGTCACGCCATTGCGCAACAGTTCTTCAAGGAAGAAGTTCGCCACGTCGCTGGCATGCATGGCGTCCGAAAAGCGCGATTCGGTCGGAAAGGTGTAGTTCTCCAGCCAGGGCAGCAAGCCGGGCGCGGGCGCGCCGATGATGTCCACCTGTGGGAAATGCACATGCATGTCCACAAACCCGGGCGCCAGCAAACGCCCTGGCCAATGCGTGACCTGAACGTCGGGATGGCGCCGCGCCACGTCGGCATGGCTGCCGGCCTCCAGTACACGCTGGCGCCCCTGCACGTCGGGTGCAGTGACGAGCAAGCCGTCTTCGTCATAGAGCGGAGCACCTTGGGCGTCAAAACGCAGCAGGGAGGCTCGATAAGCTTTTTTCATCTTCTGGATCACCCGGTAAATGTACCTCCCAGCTTGCGCTGCGAGGCCTCAGGCATGGGCATGCCCGTCATAACGAAAGAGTGTGCAGCCCGTACCAGACGGGATGCCTTGGCGGCAGCGGCGCCTGGAGCCGGTAAGGCCCATTGCAAAGCCGGCCCGCCACAGTCAGCGCCTCTGCTCCTGAAGCCGGCCGCCATCCGGCCCAGCGAGGGCCTTGCATTTTTTGCAACGAGGCACTGAGTTATCTGTGATGGCTTGGAACAGGGATTCTTTCTAGAGTCACGTCCACGTGCCGCAGGAATGTCATCCGCTTGTCGCCGATGGCTGCCAGGCGGCGCGACCACAAAAAGACTGTCACACACCAGGGAGCCCCACACACACCGCGCCAGTTCAAACCCACCGCCTGCGCAAGGGGCGCGTCTCACGAGGACATGCGAGCGCCCTCGGCCTGCCACGCCGCACGGCCTCTTTTCCATCACCACCGTCGATACAACATCATGACGAACCCTGCCCTCACGGCCAACCCGCCGCCCTTGCCCAAAACCAAGCCCGCAAAAACAACGCACCCAGTCGATGAAGTACTGCCGGTCCCGCAGTTGGCGGCCTACGGCTTCCAGCACGTGCTGGCCTTCTATGCTGGCGCCGTGCTGGTGCCGATTATCCTGGCCGGCGCACTCAAGCTGAGCAACGAACAGCTGATTCACCTGATCAACGCCGACCTGTTCACCTGCGGCATCGCGTCTATCCTCCAGGCTTGGGGTTTTGGGAACAAGATCGGCGTGCGCCTGCCGCTGCTGCAGGGCGTGTCCTTCGTGGCCGTGAGCCCCATGATTGCCATCGGGCTGGCCGCGGGCGGCGGGGTTCCCGGGCTCCTGGACATCTACGGCGCCACCATCATCGCCGGGCTGTTCACCTTCTTCGCGGCTTCGTATTTCACCAAGCTGGTCCGCTTCTTCCCGCCCGTGGTGACGGGCACGGTGATTTTGATCATCGGCATCGCGCTGCTTCCGGTGGCGGCCAATGACATCGTGAAGGGCCAGGGCCCGACGACGATGCAGAACCCGGTGCTGCTCAAGAACGTGCTTTACGCCTTCGGCACGCTGGGTCTGATCGTGCTCATCCAGCGCGTGTTCCGTGGCTTCATGGCCACCATTGCCGTGCTGCTCGGGCTGGTGATCGGCACGCTGGTGGCCTGGGCACTGGGCGATGCGCACTTCGACCTGGTGACCCAGGCGCCGATGTTCGGCTACACCTCGCCCTTCTACTTCGGCTGGCCCACCTTCAGCATCACGGCCATCATCTCGATGTGCATCGTGATGAGCATCACGATGGTGGAGACCACGGGCGACGTGTACGCCACGGGCGAAATCGTGCAAAAGCGCATTCGCGCCGATGACATCGGCCGCGCGATCCGCGCCGACGGCGCAGCCACTTTCCTGGGCGGGATCCTGAACTCCTTCCCCTACAGCTGCTTCGCCGAGAACGTGGGTCTGGTGCGCCTGACGCAGATCAAGAGCCGCTGGGTGGTCGTGGCCGCCGGCGTGATCATGATCATCCTGGGCTCCCTGCCCAAGGCAGCGGCCATCGTGGCCGGTATTCCTCACCCAGTGCTGGGCGGGGCCGCCCTGGCCATGTTCGCGGCCGTGGCCGTGGTGGGCGTGCAGACGCTCCAAAAAGTCGACTTCAACGACCACCGCAACATCGTCATCCTCTCGACAGGCCTGGGTCTGGCGATGCTGGTCACCGCCCAGCCCTACGTGGCAGGCGCCTTTCCGAACTGGGCCGAAATCATCATGGGCAGCGGCATCACGCTGGGCGCCCTGGCCGCCATCTTCCTGAACATCGTCTTCAACCACATCGGCGGCAGCCCGCACACCGCAGTGGCCGGCCGTCCGGGCAACCTGGTGGGCCTGGAGCAGGTGAACGCCATGACGCGCAACGAGTTCACGAAGACCTTCGGCGGCCTGGTGGAGAACACGCCCTGGGTGCTGGAACGCGCCTACGCCATGAAGCCTTTCGCCGACACCAATGCACTGCGCGCCGCCTTCCAGGACGCCTTGCTGACCGGTACCAAGGAGGAGCAGCTTGAACTGATGAACTCCTTTGCCGACCTTGGCAGCGAAGGCGATGCGCAGAACGCCTACCTGCTGGACCACAGCGACGCCGGCATGGGCACCATGGAAGAGGAACAGTACAACGAGGTGTTTGAGATGGCCAAGACCTATCGCCAGCAATTCGGCTTTCCGCTGATCGTGTGCGCCAAGGACGTGGAACGCTACGAACGCGTGGTGGCCAACGGCTGGCAGCGCATGGGCAATTCGCCCGGTGTCGAACGGGCCTCCGGGCTCATCGAGATCGCCAAGATCGCCAACTACCGCTTCAACGATCTGGTCGCCAACGCCAACCCGATCAATGCGGCACGCGTGAGGGCGTTCAGCCCCAAAGCGGCGCACTGATCGACGCACTGAGCCCCCCTGTCGCCACCCCGGCCCGCGCAAGCCCGCTTGTGCGCGGCCAAGGCAGGCGCCCAAAGCAGCCCACTCATCCATCAACCCTATTCTCCACTCCGACAGGAACAACATGTCATCCAAGTTCGACCACAAAGCTCTCGCGCACAGCATCGGCATGCTGCTGGCCACCGCCCAATCCAACATTGCACGCGGAGGCGCCTCGATCGCCACGCAACGGCTGATCGATTACTCCTCCGGCGAATTCGCCAAGCTCAAGCCCAAACAACTGGGCAAGGTGCTCAAGGCGATGGACGGCAAGTTCAAGAAGAAACTGCTGAAGGACGGCTACGGCAACACCATCGGCTACGCCTACTCGAACAAGATTTTCATGTCGCTCAAGGACAACCAGAAGTCGTCCAAGAAACCTTCGCCCAGCAGCGATAGCGAAGGCCAGGGTGGCGGCGGCGGTGGCGGCGGACAGGAAGACTTTGCAGCGAAGTACGCTGGCCAATATATGAAGGCGCAGGCTGGTGCCCCGGAAAAGGACACGAAAAAGAGCAAAGAGACCGCCAAGAGCAACGCGCAAAAACCGTCCAAGCGCTCGAAGAAGTAAACCGGGCACTGAAGGCAAAGGCGGCGCGACATGTCGAGTACGCATGAATACGGAAGGGGCTGCATGACGCACCGAGCCCAGCCGTGCATTCGGCGCCAGCATGTCCGCGACCGCCGCCTCGCTGCCGCCGAAGCAGCCAAGGAGACCGCGCTGCGGGTCTGTCACACGCTGGTTCCCGGCTCCGGCTCCGGCTCCGGCTCCGGCTCCGGCTCCGGCACGAGCATCTCGCTGCGCGGCGAAAGCTCGTTCAAAGCCTCCTCCAGGCGATGCATCAGCAGTTGCGCCGCTCGCGAAAGCTGCCGCCCGGGCGATGCGCACAAAGCCAGCAGCATGGGCCGGGCGTCCCGGTCATGCAAGGGCACGAAGGTCAGGCGGCCTTCTTCCACGTCGCTGGCCACGTCCAGCAAGCTGAGCACGCTCAAGCCGGCGCCCTGCCTCACCAAAGCCCGGATCATGCGCACGTCGTTGCAACTCAGCGCCTGCTGCGCATCGACGCCATGGCGGGCATACATCATCTGCGCCCGCTCGTGCACCATGAGGGGCGCATCCGCCTTGATGTGCCGGTACGACAGCAAGCGCGAAAAAGAAAGTGTGGCCTCGCCGGCAAGCGCATGTCCTGGCGGCATGACGGCGCCCATCGGAATCTCGACCGCAGCCCGAATCTTGAGGTGGGCATGCTCGACCGGATCGAGCATCAGCCCGAAATCCACCTCGGCCGAGGCGATCAGGTCCGGGATCTTGCAGCTTTCCAGCACGCGCAGCTCGAAGGTCAGGCCCGGCATGGATTCGCTGAGCCGTGCAAGGGTGCGCGCGACCACGCCCTCGCTCAAAGCGTCGATGATGGCCAGGCTCACATGACCGCGCTTGAGTCCCTGGAGATCGTTGAGCCGCTCGGTGGTGCGCGCATATTCCTTGCGCCAGCGCCGGACATCGTTGAGCAACAGTTCACCCGCTGCCGTGAGCTTGAGCCCCGATGGCAAGCGCTCGAAGAGCTCGGTCTGCAACTCGTTTTCAGCCAGCAGGATCTGCCGGTCAATCGCCGAAGCCGAGACGTGCAGGACCGCAGCAGCCTTTCGCAGATTGCCCAGCCTCGCCACCTCTACAAAGTAGCCTGCGAATCGCGAAAAGGGAAGCATGTGCATGGGTATCTCTCTACGGCTGACGCTGCCCGCGCAGGCTCAGGATGATCTGCTGAGCGCGGCGACCGCCCTTGGCGCACGTTGCGCTTTCCGGAATCGAGAATAGTGCAGTTGGGAAGGCGTGGAATAAGCCGTGGCGTATAACGGATATAGCCGTGCAGCGGCTACGCGGAGGGGTGGCGCCCGCCCCCGCCCGTGCGGCGCATCCAGCGCGTGCCCTCCGAGCAGTACTCGGCAAACACGCGGGGCAGGAAGTAGCCCACCGCAGACGGCACACAGGCCAGCGTGACCTCTCCTGACAGCCACTCGGCTACATCCTGAATGCCGAGCAGCGCGCTGTCGAGTTCATTGAGCACATTGCGGGCCTCGTGGACGAAGGCCCGTCCCACCGTGGTGAGCTCCGCAGCGCCGACGCTGTGCGGGTGCTGACCGCCTTCGTCGAGGAGATGAAGCAGAGCGGCTTCGTGCGGAAGGCGCTGCAGGCGCACGGCATCGAAGGCGCATCGGTTGCGCCAGCGGGCTGATCGAGCCATGCCGCGAGAAGGAGGCAAGGATGCCTCCTGGCCGGGCTCAGTCCCCGGCACACTCCATGTCGCCCGTGCGGGGGTTCACGCCCTGGGGGCCGGGGCCGGTTCCGGAAGCCGGCAGGCCCATGGCGGCCTTCACCTCCGCATTGCCGTCGGTGCGTATGCCGTTCGCGTCATAGATATACGCGTCGAAATAGTTTTTCGAATAGAGCTGCGGCACCTTGGCGTTGGCCAGGAACTTCTTGAGCTCGGGCATTTCGTCCTCGACATACGGATAGTGCAGGCCCTGGGTGATGTCGAAGCCTCCCCGCGCGCCGAAGTGGTGGGGCATGAAGTATTTGACGTCGAATGTGGGCACCACGGTGCGGGCCTGGTTGACCACGCGGGATTCCGGGCCGCCCTGCCAGACCTCGAACCCGTTGATGCCGGCGTCACGAACGGCCTTGGACAGGTTGGCGAGCGGTGCGCCGCGATTCACGCCATCGGTATCGACCTGATCGGTCGTGAGGTCCCGCCCGCCGGCGCCAGAGTCGGTCACGTACCAGGTCAGCAGCTTCTCGGGTGTCTTGGCGGTAAAGAGGTAACCGAAGGTCTCGATGCCGCCACCGTTCTGCAACTGGCCGCAGCCGATGCTGTGCACCCAGCGCACGACGCGCATGGCGACGTATTCGTTCAGCTGGACCTTCTCTCCGCCGTAGAGCGCCGTGCATTTGGCCGCAGGAATGCCGTAGGTCACGGCCGCGGCACAGGCCGCCTTGGAGCCGTAGTACTGCGCGCCTGTCTGCTTCGCCCATTCCGGCGTATCCACCGAATGGTCGCCATGCAGGTGACCCAGCAGCACGACGTCCACATCGCCCTTGAGCTTGAGGGCGTTGTGCACACGGGTGACCATGGCCGGATTCGGGTCGCGCGCCGGGTAGCCGACCGCGCCATCGAGCAGGATGCCCAGGTCTCCGACCTGGTAGTGCCAGTTGGTGATGCCGAACCACGTCATCCGCACGCTTTTCGGTGCGGCATCGTCAACGGCGGCATCGCTGCCGCCGCCGCAGGCGACCACGCCGCCCGCCACGAGGCAGGCTGCGGCTAGGGCCGTCAGGCTGTACTTGTTCTTCACTTCGTCTCCTTGGTTTTCTGGCAGGAAGGTCGCCAGGATCTGACGCCGACGATAGGCGGCGAGAGCTTTCAACGAGCTTTCGAACCACGGTGATTCACGTGAGGGTTTGTCAGCAGGACAGCCTCGCCCGAAAGGCCTTACAACGATCTGGCTTGGGGCTTCGCACCGATCATCCACTTCGCGAAAAACACCGCATGAGGCGGGAGGGGCAACACGCCTCCACTCGACAATGCCGAGGCCCGCCATGCATCCCATACACCCCATGCGCCCTCGCCTCCGTGCGGGCCGCCAACACCGCTCCAGCGCCCAACCCTTCATGCCTGCCCACTTCGAACCCAGCCCTCGGTGCGCAACTGCCTCCAGCGCAGCGGAGGCGGCGCTTGGGCGCATGAAGAAGGCCGCGCAGGCAGCAGGTCGCATGGCGACGCTGTTGGGCGCGTGGCTGGCCGCGACCGCAGCCTTGGCCGGCCCGCTGGACAAGACGGAATGCGTTGCGCCCGCCAAGCCCGGCGGCGGCTTCGACCTGACCTGCAGGCTGGTTCAGGCTGCATTGCTCGAAGGCAAATACATCACCGAACCCATGCAGCTGACCTACATGCCAGGCGGCATCGGCGCGGCGGCGTACAACGCGGTCATCGCGCAGCGCGGCGATCGCGGCAACAGCATCGTCGCCTTCTCCGATGGTTCCCTGCTCAATCTGGCGCAGGGCAAGTTCGGCCGGCACACCGAGAATGACGTGCGTTGGCTCTCCGCCGTGGGCACAGACTATGGCGCGCTGGTCGTGGCCGACAACTCGCCCTACCAGACGCTGGCCGATGTGATGAAGGCCATGAAGGCCGACCCGACGAAGGTGGTGCTGGGCGCGGGCGGCACCATCGGCAGCCAGGACTGGATGAAGGCCGCGCTGCTGGCCCGGGCCGCGGGCATCAACCCCAAGGTCATGCGGTTCGTGGCGTTCGAAGGCGGTGGCGAGGCACTCACAGCCCTGCAAGGCGGCCACATTCACGTGGTCACCGGCGATGCCGCCGAAGCCCGCCAGCAGCAGAAGGCCGGAGCGAAGATACGCATACTGGCCGTGATGTCCAGGGAGCGGCTTCCGGGCGACCTGGCCCATGTCCCGACGGCGAAGGAAGCCGGCGCCGCCATCGAATGGCCCATCGTGCGCGGCTTCTACATGGGGCCCCGCGTGTCCGATGCAGACTACGCCATCTGGCGGGAGACGTTCAGCAAGATGATGGCGGACCCGGCGTACGACAGGCTGCGCGCGGAAGGCGGGCTCTTCCCACTGAGGCTGGTGGGCGGCGACGTGGATGCCTACGTGAAGAAGCAGGTCGCGGACTACCGCCTCCTGGTCAAGGAATTCGGCTTGAACGTTGCGCGGTGAGCCTTGCGGGCCGGTCAGCCGGGCGCCGCAGGCCTCGCGCCAGAGTCATGAAAACGAAGCGAACCTGAGCTGCGCCATGAGCCCACCTTCGTTGGGTTCCTGATGCAGTTCAAAGACCGCCCCATGCCGTTTGGCAATGGAGTGGACGATGGCCAGGCCAAGACCCGACCCCGCGCCCTGCGAATTGCTGGCGCGGAAGAACCGCTCCCCCGCGTGGGGCAGTTCCTGCGCCGGGATGCCTGGCCCGCTGTCGCTGACCGTCACCATCGCCCATTCGCCCGCCCCCGACACACGGACGGTGACGCGGCCGCCGCTGGGCGTGTAGCGCAGCGCGTTGTCGAGCAGATTGGCCAAGGCTTCTTCGATCAGGCCGTGGTGCCCCTGGATGGTGGGCGGTGCCCCGGCCATGTCGAAGCCCAGGTCGATCTGCTGGCTGCGCGCTTGCGGCCACCAGCGCTTGGTGACCTCGCGCGCCAGCTCGCCCAGGTCGATGGCCCGCGTGGCCACTTCCACGGTGTCCGCGCGTGCCAGGGCCAGCATCTGGTTGGTTTGCCGAACCGTGTGCTTGAGTTGTTCGCGCAACGCGGTCAGCGCATCCCGCATGCTGCCGATATCGGTGGCCCGCTGGGCAAAGGTGACTTGTGTCAGCAGGGTGCTCAAGGGCGTGCGCAACTGGTGCGATGCGTCGTCCACGAATCGCCGCTGCCCCTCCAGCAGTTCACGGTACCGGAAGATGTGCTGGTTCATCGCATCCACCAGCGGCAGGACATCCCGGGGCACCCGGCTGGTGTCGATGGGCGAGAGATCGGAAGGCGCGCGCGAGATCACCTCCTGCCGCAGTTGCCGCAGCGGGCGCAGGGACCAGGCCACGGCGGCGGCCACCATGCCCGCGGTCAGCGCCGCAAGCAAGGCATCGCGCGCCACCGCGCCGACGATGAACTGCCGGCTGAACTGGTCGCGGGACGCGAACGGTTCCGCCACCTGCACGACCAGCCGCCGATCACTGCTGCCCCCGACGGGATTGGGCAGCGGCCGCACATAAGTTCCGACGCGGACCTGCGTGCCCGCATACTCCACGGTCTCGAAATAGGGCTGCCGGTCCTGCAGCGGCTGGGCCGGCAGCGGCAGGTCGGGGTTGCCGATCTCCACCAGCCCGTCCAGCGTCGCCACGCGGTAGAACACCTGCCCGCTCGCCGTGAGCTCGAAGAATTCGAAGAGCACGTAGGGCAGCTCGACGGCCAGGCCGCCGCTTTCCGTCGACACGTTGGCATCGATCGCCTTGATGGCGCCAAACAGCGAACGGTCGAACGCCGCATTCACGGCCGACCGGGCGGTGTGCCAGGTGAGCCACACCTGCAGGCAGCAGCCCACGGTGACCCCGGCCAGCAGAACCGCAATGAGCATGCGGCGCAGGCTGACCCGGTGCAGCGCGTCGAAGTTCACGCAGCAGCCTCGAGGAGATAGCCCAGGCCCCGCAACGTCGCGATCTGCACGCCCGTGCCGGCCAGGCGCTTGCGAAGGCGGTGGATGAGCACCTCGATCGCCTCGGGATGGACGTCGCTGTCGTTGGGAAAGACACGGTCGAGCAGTTCCCGCTTGGTGAGCGGCTCCCCTACGCTCTGGATGAGCGTGCGAAGCACCGCGTGCTCTCTGGCCGTGAGCGTCAACGTCTCACGGCCCACGTCGAAGCGCTTGGTGGCCGTGTCGAACGTGAGCTGGCCGCAGGCAAGGCGGGCGGGCTCGCGGCCCCTTGCACGGCGGGTGAGCGCGAGCAGCCGGGCCTCCAGTTCCTCCACCTCGAAAGGCTTGGCCAAAAAATCATCGGCGCCAGCCTTCAGGGTGGACACACGCTCGGCCAGAGTATCGCGCGCCGTCAGGATGAGGATGGGGACCGGGTTGTCTTCGTCGCGCAGGCTGCGCAGCACGTCCTCTCCGGCCAGGCCGGGCAGCCCCAGGTCCAGTATCAGCGCGTCGTAGCGCACGCTTCGCAGCGCACGCCGGACCAGGCGCCCATCGGCCACCCAATCGACCTCGTTGCCGCCTTGCGCCAGGGTACGGATGAGCCAATCCGCCAGCGCGGATTCGTCTTCTGCCAACAGGAGTTTCATGCGAACTCCATTATCGATGGGGCATCGCTGCGCCCCGCACGAGGCCCGCAGCTCAGTCGGGGCGGATCTCCGCCCGGGCGATGACCTTCTTCCAGCGCGCCTGCTCTGCGGCGATGAACTGCGCGAACTGCTCGGGCGTGCCGCCGATGGCCTCAGCCGCGTCGCCCGTCAGCCGGCGCTGGGATTCCGGCGCCTTGACCGCCTTCATCGTTTCGGCCGCCAGCTTGTCGATGTTGGCCTGCGGCATGTTGGACGGCGCCATCATGCCGTACCACTGCGTCATCTCGAAGCCGGGAAAGCCTTGTTCAGCGACCGTGGGCACGTCGGGCAACTGCGGCAGCCGCTGCGCGGAGCCGGTGGCGATGCAACGCACCTTGCCAGACTTGATGAAGGGAATGATGGCGGCCGCACCGATGGCCGAGGCGTCCACGCGGCCGGCGAGCAGATCGGTCAGCATGGGACCGGTGCCTTTGTAGGGCACGTGCAGCATGAAGACCTCGGAAGCCATCTTGAAGTACTCGAACGCCAGGTGGCCTGCGCTGCCATTCCCGGCCGAGCCATAGCTGAGCTTGCCAGGGTTGCGCTTGGCGTGGGCAATCAGTTCCTTCAGGTTCTTGACTGGCAGGTCTGCGTTCACCACATAGAGGCTGGGCACCTTGGCCAGCAGGCTGACGGGCTTGAAGTCTTTCAGCGCCCAGGGCAGCTTGTCGAAGATGTACGGGTTGACGGCCAGGGTGCCGATGTGCCCGAGGATGATGGTGTGCAGGTCTTCGGAGCGCGCGACGTCCGACATGGCGATATTGCCCGCCGCGCCGGGCTTGTTGTCGACATAGACGCTCTGCCCCAGCGTCTTGGACAGTTCCACGGCGGTGGAGCGGGCCACGATCTCCGAGCTGCCCCCCGGCGCGAACGGCACGACGAAGCGGATCGACTTGGCCGGCCACGCCGCCTGGGCGGACGCGACGCCCGGCAGCAGCCCGCCAAGCCCCGCGGCCCCACCGGCGATCAAGAGCTGGCGGCGGCTGGCCAGCGTCTGCGCGCGGGCCGTGTTGGATGTGATGTGGTGAGTCACGTGTGTCTCTGTAGATTGTTGCTGGTGCGGGATGATGGCTGACGCCGGCTTTCAACGGGCTTTCAAACGGCGCGCGGTTTCCCCCGGTTTTCCCCAATCGACGGAACACGCCGAAGCCCATCGGACGGTTCGGTGCGCTGCAGTGAACGCAGCCAGGCGCCGACCGACGAGACGACCCACTGCGGCGCATCCAATGGAAGATCGTGGCCGGCGGCGGGGTGGATGGCCATGGCGCAGTTCCATGCATACGCTATGGCGGCGGAGCAGCCACAGTGCACCAGGCCATCGCCCCGGCTCGCCAGCAGCAGCACCGGCACCAAGGGTGGCGCAGCCAGCGGGCGGTAGGCTGCGGCAGCCACCAACTGGCGCAGTGCATTGGCGCGCGAGACGGGGCGCTGCGACCGGATGGCGGCCCACGCGGCCACGGAGCCTTCATGCGACTCGGGGACGCGGCTGGTCAGCCCGTGGATCACGGCCTCCGCGCGCGCGGGCCGCTGCCATACCCGGGCCAACACCAGCAGCGCGCCGTAGTTGCGCGCCCGCAGCCGGTGGTAGAACGGGCTGAAGCCGCGCAGGCTGGTGTTGATGAGCACGCAGGCGGCGATGTCTTGCGGCGATTGCTGCAGCCACTCGACCGCGACCATCGCGCCCAGCGACATCGCCAGCAGGTGGAAGGGAGGCTTGAGCCCGGCCTCGGCCAGTTGGGCCTGGCAGGTGGCCAGCATGCCCTGCACGTGCCACGGGCTGCGCTGCTGGCGCAGCGCGCCGTTGCCGGGCAAATCGAGCGCCACCACCACGCCCCCACCGCCCACCGCGGCGCGGAAGTCCTGCAGGAAGCGACCCCAATGCCCGGCCTCGCGCGTAAGGCCCCGCAGCAATATCCAGGTGGTCATGCCTCAGCTTTCATGCTGCTGCCCTCAATACCAGGCGGCCAGCGCCGCCGCCCGGCGGAACTCCTGCGCCGCCGCGCCCGGCAGCCACTGGCGATAGCTGCAGGCCGCGCGGGGCAGAAAATCCAGCAGCGCCAGGTGCTGGCGCAAGACCCGTTGCTGGCGGTGGTCGATGAGAGGGTTGAACATGCCCGAGCGTGAGAAGAGCTGCAGCGGGTTCTTCTTGATCCACAGCCAGGAGCCCATCTCCAGCGTCAAGGGCAGGAAGATGCGGCCCGGTTCCTCGCAGGCACGCATGTATAGGTAGTCCCACAGGTCGCCATGCGCCAGGTAGTGCAGGCTCTGCGGCTCTATCAGGTAGCGATGGTTGCTGTATGCCTGCATGAAGATTTCCTGCAGGGCATGCAACTCGCCCAGGTGCCTGATCGGCTCGCGGGTGTGCGCGAACGGGAACCACAGCCGGTCCGCCAGGCCGAACCCGGAGTGGCAGTCCAGCGCGAGGCTGAACTGGCGCGACAGCAGTTCGGCTTCCACCAGTTCGCACAGTGCCTGGCTCTCCGCCTCCATGGGCGCATCGGGTTCGCCGCGAAACCAAGGCAGGCGCGGGCTGACCCGCTGGCCGCCGATCAGATAGGGCACGCGGTCATCCGCCGCGATCGGCGCATTGCGCATCAAGTCCACGCCGCGCGGATTGGCGCGCGTGGCGCTGCGCATGCCCCCCGGATTGACGAGCGGCATGAACACCATGCGCACCTCTTGCAGTTGCCGGTGCAGCAAGCCGTCCCAGCGCAGCCGGTTCACCACGTTCTGCAGGTAGGCGATCACCACTTGCGCGCCGATGCGCTCCAGCCCGTGCACACCACCAAAGAAGCCCACCGCGGGCGCATCGGGCGCCGAGCTCCCCATGCAGATGGCATGCAGCGGCAGGTCCGGCCCGGGCGGCGCCGCGATAGTGCACAAGGTGCGCACCTGCAGATGGGCTGCGCCCTGCTCGATGATGCGTTCGAGCGCGGTCAGTTCTGGCAGCAGCGGCGCGGTCACGAAGGTGGTAAGGAGGGTTGGGCCGGCACGCACGGCCGCTGCGACGAGGAGGGAGGGTGCGGGCGCTTCAGGATAGCGTCGGGCGGCTCCCCTGAGCCTCTTGCCCGCCGCCACGGCGGGGCTTCTGCGGCGCGTCGTCAAACTGACATCAAAAGCCAGCAAGCTGCTGGCGCATGAACCCACCCGCCCCGCGCCGCAGACCCTCGTTGCAACGCCGATGCGCGGCTGCCGCGTCCATCGTGCTGGGCATGGGCGCCGGCCTGGTGGAATGCCTCGCGCTGCTGCGGTCGCGGCGACGGGCACTGCGCCCCGCAGCGCTGCCGTGAAAGCGGCGTGGCGGGTGCTGCCCGGCTCGCCGCGCACCCGGCGGATTCGGTAGAACCACACCCCCGCAGCCGCTGGCTGCATGCCAGAATTCCGGCCATGCAAGCCCACACCGCCTATGCGGCCCAGGCCGCCACCGCCGTGCTGGCGCCGCGCCCTGCCGACAACACCGCCATGCCGGCGCTGTACCGCGCCGCACTCGGCTCGCAGCACACCGAGCGCTACCTGGCCTTCTTCCAGCGCCAGGACGACACCGGCCGCACTCTCCCGAGCTGGAACGCCGCCGCCGCGTTCTTCACGCTGGGGTGGATGGTGTTCCGGCAGCTCTGGGGGCCCGCGCTGGTGTATCTGGCGGCGGTCGAAGGCGCGGCGCTGCTGCTCTTCGCCCTGGGCTACCAGTGGCTGGGCGTGCCGCTGCCGGTATTGGCGGGCGTGGCGCTGGCTTTCTGGTGCGCGGCCTGCGTGGTGCCGGGCCTCTATGGCGACGCGGCCATGCATGCGGAGGTGCGCAAGAAGATCCACAAGGCGCTGTCGGCATCGGCCAACCTGCCGCAGGCGGTGGGCTGGCTGGCCCGCCAGGCGCCCACGCGCAAGCGGCTGGCCTGGGTGGTCGCCGCCCACGCGGCATTGGCGGCCCTGGCGCTGCTGCTGTGGATCGCCTTTCCCGACAGTTTCCGGCCCGCCGATGGCTCCAGGCCGGCCACCGGCCCCGTGGCGTCGCAGAACGCCCCGATGGCGGCCGGCGCGCTGGCGACGGGCACGGCGGCTCCAGCGGCCGCCAGCGGCACCAGGCCCGCCGCGCCAGCCGCCGCGGACCAGGCGGCAGGCCCGGCGCCGGTGCCTGCGGCCTCCATCACCGTCTCCGCAACGAAAGCGGCAGCCGGCTCGGAGTCTTCCGCCCCCGTCGCCGTTTCCTCCAGCGCGCAGACTCCGCCGCCCATGCCGGCAGCGGTGCCCTCTGCCGCACCCGAGAGCCGGGCACCGGCCAGCGCTGCCGATGCGGCGCGGCCTCCGGCGCCGAGCGACAGGCCGGCGGCCCGCACAGTGCGGCCAGCCTCTTCGGCCGGCGGTGCGGCGGCCAGCACGCGGGCCAGTACCCCACGCCCACGCGCCAGCGCCCCGGCCGCCCCGGCCGAACCGGCACCCCGCCGCCAGCTCTACATCAACGCCGGCCTGTTTGGCGACCCGGACAACGCCCGCCGGGCGCATGCCCGCCTGCGCGAAGCCGGCCTGCCGGCATCGACCGCGCAGGTGCGGTCCAGCAGCGGGCGCCTGCTCACTCGCGTTCGGGCCGGCCCGTTCACCTCCGCAGCCGCCGCGAATGCGGCCATGGCGCAGGTGCAGCTGCTGGGTTTGGACGCCGCGCCCGCCCAGCGCTGAGCCGAAACGTCGCCGCGGATGACAAGGAGCCCGCGCCGCGCGGCGATCGGGGCGGCCTGGTTACCACTGGTGACCGGGGCGACCCGGCTCTGCGCTAAGGTCGCCTCCTTTCCTCCCCTTCCCTTCCCCTTATTAGACGAACAAGGAGCCTCGATCCATGCGCCTTTCCAAAGCGGCCTTTCCCCTCGCCACGCTCGCCACACTCGCGCTGATGGCCGGTTGCACCACCGGGCCGTTCGGCAAGTCGGGCACCGCTGCGGTGGCGGGCGCGTCCACCGCGCCGGTCGGCGGCCTGTGCGACGCGCAGCCCGCCCAGTCGTTCGTCGGCCAGAGCAGCACGGCCCAGGTGGTGGAAGCGGCGCGCGTGAAGTCGGGCGCCAACATGGCGCGGGTGCTGCGCCCCGGCCAGATGATCACCAAGGAATACAGCACCCAGCGGCTGAACCTCGAAGTGGATGCGGCCGACCGCATCGTCGCCGTGCGTTGCGGCTGACGCGCCGAATGCCGGCGCACAGCGGCACCGGCATTCGGTCAATCGGCGAGAAACAGCTCCTGCAGGTCGCTCAGAAAGTCGAAGCCGCGCTCGGTCGGCCGCACATGGCCGGCGTCCTGCGCGACGAGACCCTTGCGCTCGGCCTCCGCCAGCCCACGGGCGATGGCGGTCAGCGGCAGCCCCGTGCGCTCCATGAACTGCTGCAGCGCGAAGCCCTCGCGCAGGCGCAGCGCGTTCAGCATGTATTCGAACGGCAGGTCGGCGCGCCGCACGTCCGTGTCCTGCGCGATGGCCCGGCCGGCCAGCGCGCCTTCCATGTACCGGCGCGGGTCGCGCAGCCGCACCTGCCGCACGATGCGGTGGGCGAAGCTGAGCTTGCTGTGCGCCCCGGCGCCGATGCCCAGGTAGTCGCCGAACTGCCAGTAGTTGGTGTTGTGGGCCGAGGCGTGGCCGCTGCGCGCATACGCCGACACCTCGTAGCGCTGCAGGCCCGCCGCGCCCGTCATCTCGGTGATGCGGTCGAGCATGGCGCAGGCGGTATCGTCTTCCGGCACCACCGGCGGGTACTTGGCGAAGTAGGTGTTGGGCTCGATGGTCAGGTGGTAAATGGAGATGTGCGGCGGCGACAGCGACAGCGCCGTGCGCAGGTCCTGCTCCAGATCGGCCATGGTCTGCCCGGGCAGGGCGTACATGATGTCGAGGTTGAAGGTGTCGAACGCATCGCGCGCTTCCTCGACCGCGGCCAGCGCCTGGGCGCGGTCGTGCACCCGGCCCAGCGCCTGCAGGAAGCGGTCGTCGAAGCTCTGCACGCCGATGGACAGGCGCGTGACGCCGGCGGCCCGGTAGCCACGGAAGCGGTCCTTCTCGAACGTGCCGGGGTTGGCCTCCAGCGTGATCTCGCAATCGGCCTCCAGCCGCAGCCGTGCGCGCAGGTCGCCCAGCAGGCGGTCGATGGCTTGCGGCGAGAACAGGCTGGGTGTGCCGCCGCCGATGAAGATGCTGTGCACCGTGCGGCCCCAGATGAGGGGCAGCGCGGCCTCCAGGTCGGCCATCAGCGCGTCGATGTACTGCGCTTCCGGCAGCGCCTGGGCACCGGCCCGCGCCTCGTGCGAGTTGAAATCGCAGTAGGGGCACTTCTTCAGGCACCAGGGCAGGTGCACGTACAGCGACAGCGGCGGCAGGCTGGACAGCTGCAGCAGCCCCGCGCGCATGTAGTGCTGCACGTCCTTGAGTGCCGACGACTCGCCCTCGCCCGCCGGGCCTTCTGCCGCAATGATGGGAATGGACACTTGGCCGGGCCCCGCGTCAGAACCAGCGCTCGCGCATCAGCGCAAGCATCTGCTGCGCGCTGCGGCCGCGGTGGCTGTGAGCGTTCTTCACATCCACGGGCAACTCGGCGAACGTGGCGCCGAATTCGGGAATGAACATGATGGGATCGAACCCGAAACCGTTGGTGCCGCGGCGCTCGCGGGCGATCTCGCCCGTCACGCGGCCGACGGCGATGAGCGGCTCCGGGTCGAGCGGGCTGCGCACCGCCACCAGCGTGCTGACCATCGCGGCGCGGCGGTTGTCGATGCCCGCCATCTGCTCCAGCAGGGCCCGCACGTTGGTGTCGTCGCCTTTGTCATAGCCGAACTGGGTGGCGTAGTGCGCGGTCTGCACGCCCGGCAGGCCGCCGAACGCGTCCACGCACAGGCCGGCGTCGTCCGCCAGGGCGGGCAGCCCGGTGTGCTGGGCGGCAAAGCGCGCCTTGGCCAGGGCGTTCTCGACGAAGGTATGGAACGGCTCTTCGGCCTCGCCCACGCCCAGGTCGGCCTGCCGCACCAGCTCCACGCCCAGCGGCGCCAGCATGGACTGCAGTTCGGCCAGCTTGCCGCGGTTGTTGGATGCAAGAACAAGTTTCATGTCAAATCAGGCTCAAGCGCTTGATTGTCAAGCGCCACTAGCTATTATTTTGATAGCGAATCCCGCTGCAGGGCCACCAGCTCGCCGACGCCCTTCTCGGCCAGCGCCAGCAGACGATCCATTTCCAGGCGCGTGAACGCCGCGCCTTCGGCCGTGCCCTGCACTTCCACGTAATGGGCGGCGCCCTCGGGGCTCACCGTCATGACGACATTCATGTCGGTGTCGCAGGCCACGTCCTCCACGTATTCCAGGTCTAGCACCGGCGTGCCGCCCACGATGCCGACCGAGATCGCCGCCAGGGGCGCGGTGATGGGCGAGGCGGCCAGCTTGCCGCTGGCGATCAGCGTGGCCACCGCGTCCTGCGCGGCCACCCAGGCGCCGGTGATGGCCGCCGTGCGCGTGCCGCCGTCGGCCTGGATCACGTCGCAGTCCAGCTGCAGGGTGCGCTCGCCCAGCGCCTTCAGGTCGAACACCGCCCGCAGGCTGCGGCCGATCAGCCGCTGGATCTCCTGCGTGCGGCCGTTCTGCTTGCCGCGCGCGGCCTCACGGTCGCTGCGGGTGTGCGTCGAGCGCGGCAGCATGCCGTATTCGGCCGTCACCCAGCCTTCGCCGCTGCCGCGCTTGTGCGGCGGCACGCGCTCTTCCACCGACGCCGTGCAGAGCACCTTGGTGTTGCCGAATTCGATCAGCACCGAGCCTTCGGCGTGCATGGTGTAGTGGCGCGTGATGCGCACGGGGCGCAACTGATCGACGGCGCGATCGCCGGGGCGGGTGAAGGGAGCAGTGGTCATGGACAGGTGTTCAATGGTCAGCAGGAATGGGAAATTGCCCTGGAACGCGCCACGCGTCGGCATGGCATTCAGGCCAGCGCCAGCAGCGCCAGTCTCGTGCCGGCTCGGCCCCGGCTGTCAGGCCTTGCGGGCGGCAGATCGGCGTATCGCCTCGTTGATCTCGGCGATGGAGCGCTCGATGGCCTCGTCGTCCAGGTCGTCGTCGAAGCCCTCCGGCGGCCCGCCCTGGATGGTGGAGGCGAACACGCCGTCGCTGATGCTCTCGGTGCTGATGCCCTGGGTGGAATCGAAGGTGTCGGGCGTCTCCCACTCCATCGCCACCACGGTGACGTTGTCGCTCAAGCCGCCGGCCTTGCGCAGTGCGTCCTCGACCAGGTCGGGCACGGCGACGGAGACGGGCTGGCGGCCGATCTGGCGGGCGATGGTGGCATCGTCCAGCGTGCCCCAGAGCCCATCGGAACACAGCAGCAGGCGATCACCCTGCTCCAGCACCAGCGGCCCCGCCAGATCGTAGATGGGCTTGGCCGGAGAACCCAGGCAGGTGAACAGCACGTTGCGATTGACCGGCTCCGGCCCCGGGGGTGCCGCGTTGCGCAGCTCCAGGTAGGAGTGGTCGCGGGTGCGGGCCAGGACCTCGCCGCCGCGCACCAGGTAAAGGCGCGAGTCGCCGCAGTGCACCCAGCAGGCCCGGCCGCCCTGCGCCACGGCCGCCACCAGCGTGGTGCGGGGCGTGTCGAGCATGCCGCGATCGTTGGCATAGCGCAGCACTTGGTGGTGCGCCGCCAGCAGCGCGGTGGAGAGGAACTCGCGCAGGTCGCCAAGGACGGGCTTGGCTTCACGCTGGAACCAGGCGGACACGGTCTGGATGGCGATCTGGGCGGCCACTTCGCCTTCCGGATGGCCTCCCATGCCGTCGGCCAGCACGAACAACACGGCCTCCCGCGTGTAGCAGTAGCCCATCCGGTCTTCGTTCTTGTCGCGGCCGCCGCGCCGGCTGACCTGGAACACCGAGAACTTCATTTCGGCTTTCCGCCGAAGCGGGTAGCGTCGCCCATCTTCTGGACGTTCTTCTTGGTGTCCGCCACCAGGGTGTCGAGCTGCAGCCGCATCTTCTCGCCCATGGTGAGCTTGGTGTAGCGGCGCTCGCCTTCGCGGCTCAGTTCTTTTTGCAGCGCGAAGACGGACTGCGGCCGCGAGAGCGGGTCGAGCGCCATGCACCACTCCACCACCTCGATCAGGTTGTCGGAATAGACCCCGCGCAGCTTGGTGAGCGCCAGCGCCAGCCGGTCCTTGTCGATGCGCTGCGGCGCCTCGTTGGGCGGAAAGCCCTGCATGCACGCATAGATGCAGGCGCCGATGGCGTAGATGTCGGTCCAGGGGCCCATCTGCGCATCGCGTCGGTACATCTCGGGCGCGGCAAAGCCGGGCGTATACATGGGACGGATGAAATTGCCTTCCTTGGACAGCACTTCCCGCGCCGCGCCGAAGTCGATCAGCACGGCCTTGTTGTCGTCGGTGATGAAGATGTTGGCGGGCTTGATGTCCAGGTGCAGCATCTTGTGCTGATGCACGATGCGCAGGCCCCGCAGCACCTCGTCGAAGAGCGAGCGGATGGTGGATTCCCGGAACACCTTCTGGGTCTTCAGGTCGCGCGCGGTGATGATGAAGTCCTGCAGGGTCGCGCCCTCCAGGTAGTTCATCACCATGTAGACGGTTTCGTTCTCGCGGAAGAAGTTCAGCACGCTCACCACCGAGGCGTGCGAGATCTGCGCGAGCGACCGGCCTTCTTCGAAGAAGCTCTTGAGGCCCAGCCGATAGAGCGACAGCTTCTCGGGCGGCACCTTGGGCAGCAGTTCGCCGGGTTCGCGCGTGGCGAGTGATGAGGGGAGGTATTCCTTGATGGCGACCTGCTGGCCGTCCGGGCCGGTGGCGAGGTACACCACGCCGAAGCCGCCTGCGGACACGCGTCGGATGACGCGGTAACCGCCAATGAGGGTTTCGGGAGGCAAAGGTGCCGGCTTGATCTTGGACATATTCTGCGAAGAAGACTCGGGCACGAATCGGAACCGGGATAATCGCCTGCTTTGCAAGCAACCACCGAAAGTCCCATGGCAGTTTACAGCATGACCGGATACGCCAGCGCCCAGCACGGCGCCTCTGCGGCGGGCACCGACTCCGAGGCGCCGGCGCGCCGGCTGGGGCTGGAAATCCGCTCGGTCAACAGCCGCTTTCTGGATCTGTCCTTCCGCCTGTCCGACGAGTTGCGCGCCCAGGAGCCTGCGCTGCGCACGCTGCTCACCGCGAAGCTCAAGCGGGGCAAGGTGGAGGTGCGCGCCTTCATCGAGAACGCCGACACCGGCGCCCTGCCCGACCCGGCCCCCCGCCTGCTGCAGCGGCTGAACAGCCTGCAGGACGCCGTCAAGGCCTGGCTGCCCCATGCGGCGCCGCTCAGCGTGGCCGACGCACTGCGCCTGTGCGGCAACATCTCCGGCCCGGCCGAAGACTGGAGCGAGGCCGTGCCGACGCTGGCCGAGAAGGCCCTGAAAGACCTGCTTGCCGCCCGCGAACGCGAGGGCAAGCGCCTGGTCGCCATGCTGCAGGACCGCCTGGGCCAGTTGCGCGCCCTGTCGGAACAGGCCGTGCCGCTGGTGCCCCAGCTGGTGGAGCAGCAGCGCCAGCGCTTTCTGGAGCGCTGGAACGAGGCACTCAGCGCGGGCGAAGGCACCGTCAACGCCGACGCCGCCCGCGACCGCGCCTTGACCGAGGCCACGGCCTTCGCCATCCGCATCGACGTGGCGGAAGAGGTCACACGGCTGCAATCGCATCTCGATGAAATCGAGCGCCTTTTGAAAAAGGGCGGCGAAATCGGCAAGCGCCTGGATTTTCTGATTCAGGAGCTGCACCGCGAGGCCAACACGCTGGGCTCGAAGTCCGCGGCGCTGGATCTCACCCGCATCAGCGTGGACATGAAAGTGCTGATCGAGCAGATGCGCGAGCAGGTGCAGAACATCGAGTGATAATTCAATTTTGATAGCAGCTAGCGCAGACTCCGTATGGACTATCCCGGAAATCTCTTTGTAGTGGCAGCGCCCAGCGGCGCCGGCAAGTCGAGCCTGGTCAAGGCCCTTTTGGAGCTCGATTCGCACGTGCAGCCCTCGGTGTCGCACACCACACGAGCCCCCCGGGGCCAGGAAAAGCACGGGCGCGAGTACTTCTTCACGTCCGACCAGGAATTCGACGCGATGGTCGCGTCCAACGGCTTCGTCGAATGGGCGCACGTGCACGGCCGGCGCTACGGCACGTCGCGCAAGGCCATCGAAGAGCGCGTCGCCGAGGGGGCCGACGTGGTGCTGGAGATCGACTTCCAGGGCGCCATCCTCATCAAGGAAGCGTTCGCCAATGCGGTGCTGATCTTCATCCTGCCGCCCAGTTGGGAAGAATTGCGTTCGCGCCTGGAGCGGCGCGGCGAGGATGCGCCCGACATCATCGAGATGCGGCTGCAGAATGCCGCTGGCGAGATGGCGCAGGCCTGCAAATTCGACTTCGTTATAATCAACGAGTTATTTGAGCGGGCGCTTTTCGACCTGAAAACCATCGTCCACGCTCAGCGCCTGAAGTTCGCGGCCCAGCGGCGTACCCGCGCCGACACTTTCGAGTCGCTCAACATTTCCTGATCCTTTTTCCAGAGAACCATCATGGCCCGCATCACCGTCGAAGACTGCCTTGAGAAGATCCCCAACCGCTTTCAGCTGGTGCTGGCGGCCACGTACCGCGCGCGCATGCTGAGCCAGGGTCACGCCGCGAAGATCGAAAGCCGCAACAAGCCGGCCGTGACGGCCCTGCGCGAGATCGCCGACGGCAAGGTCGGCCTGGAAATGCTGAAGAAGGTGCCCGGCTGATCGGCACCCTGATTCGGTCCCGCGCCGAAACCCTCAAAGAAGCACCGCGACGCGGTGCTTTTTTTTGCCCGAACGATCGGCTTGGCCGGCAAGCGATGTCTAGCTAACAAAGGCCTGATGGTCTTGCGTGGCGCATCAGCGGCAAACGGTCGCGGCTCTGCCCCCGACGACACCACGCCTCAGGATGGCGTCACCGCCGGGTAGTCGACCCGCAAAATTTCCAGTGTGCGCAGCCCTCCGGGCGTGCCCAGCCGCACTTCGTCGCCTTCGCGCGCCTTGAGCAATGCCCGCGCCACGGGCGACACCCAGCTCACCTGCGACTGGCTGCTGTCCACCTCGTCGATGCCCAGGATGGTGACCGTACGCTCGACGTCCAGGTCATCGACGTAGGTGACGGTGGCGCCGAAGAACACCTGGTCGCTGCCGTGGTGCAGCGACGGGTCCACGACTTCGGCAAGATCCAGGCGCTTGGTGAGAAAGCGAATGCGGCGGTCGATCTCGCGCAGCCGCTTCTTGCCGTAGAGGTAATCGCCGTTTTCGGACCGGTCGCCGTTGCTCGCGGCCCAGTGCACCACCTCCACGACCTTGGGCCGCTCGTTGTCCATCAGGTCCAGCAATTCGGAGCGCAGGCGGGCGTAGCCCGCGGGCGTCATGTAATTCTTGCTGCCCGCAGGCAGCGGTGGCGCGGAGGGGAATTCCGCATCGTCCTCGGGCGCGTCGTCTGTTTCCCTGGTGAAAGCCTTGCTCATGGCCCCAGTTTAGAGCGCTGCGCCCCCGCTTCGCGGCGCAGTGGCCGCATGGTGCCGTACGACTGGTACAACTTTTTCATGCCGCCGGTCCGCGGGTCACCCGCTCAGCGTGGAAGCAGGTTTCACGATGGTGAAAAAAACGCCGCCAAACGGTGTATTTTCTGAAGCAAATGTCGGTTTGGCGATCGCAGGCTACATTTAAGGTATGACAGCGGTGTTGAACAAGCCCTCCGTTTCCGATGGACTTCCCGGCAATACCCCGCCGGGCAGCGGCAGCACGTCTGCGGCGGCCGCCAATGCCGCGGCGGCGAGCTTTGCGGCCCTGCTCGAAAATCTCGACTATCTGGATGCGGCCAGCATCGAGCAAATACGGCAGGCCTATCGTTTCGCGGATGAAGCCCATCTGGGGCAGTTGCGCAGCAGCGGCGAGCCCTACATCACGCACCCCATCGCGGTCGCTGCGCAGTGCGCCACCTGGAAGCTCGACGCCCAGGCCCTGATGGCTGCTCTGCTGCACGACGCCATGGAGGATTGCGGCGTCACCAAAGCCGATCTGATCGACCGCTTCGGCGCGCCAGTGGCCGAACTGGTGGATGGCCTTACCAAGCTCGACAAGCTGCAATTCGACACCCGGGAAGAGAACCAGGCCGAGTCGTTCCGCAAGATGCTGCTGGCCATGGCCCGCGACGTGCGGGTCATCTTGATCAAGCTGGCGGACAGGACGCACAACATGCGCACCCTGTCCGACATGCCCCGCAGCAAGTGGGGACGGATCTCTTCCGAGACGCTCGAGATCTACGCACCGATCGCCCACCGCCTGGGACTGAACCAGACCTATCGCGAACTGCAGGACCTGTCATTCCGGCATCTCCACCCCTGGCGCTACGCCACGTTGTCCAAAGCAGTGAGCAAGGCGCGCAACCGCCGGCGCGACATCGTGCAGCGGGTGCAGACCGAGGTGGATGCCGCCTTCGCGCGCATCCCCATGAAGGTGCGGCTGGCCGGGCGCGAGAAGACGCTCTATGCCATCTACCAGAAGATGGATTCCAAGCACCTGAGCTTCGCGCAGGTCACCGACATCTATGGCTTCCGGGTGATCGTACCCACCGTGACCGACTGCTACACGGCGCTGGGCGTGCTGCACCAGATGTACAAGCCGGTGCCCGGGCGCTTCAAGGACCACATCGCGATCTCGAAGCTCAACGGCTACCAGTCGCTGCACACCACCCTGGTCGGCCCCTCGGGCGTGAACATCGAGTTCCAGATGCGTACCGAGGAAATGCACGTGGTCGCCGAGGCGGGCGTGGCGGCGCACTGGCTCTACAAGGCGCACGACACGGACGGCACGGCAGCCGAGCGCATGGGCACGAAGTGGCTGCAGTCGCTGCTCGACATCCAGAACGAAACCCGCGACGCGGCCGAGTTCTGGGATCACGTCAAGGTCGACCTGTTCCCGGACGCGGTCTACGTCTTCACCCCCAAGAGCCAGATCATGGCGCTCCCCCGCGGCGCCACCGTGGTGGACTTCGCCTACGCCATCCACAGCAACGTGGGCGACCGCACCACCGCCGCCAAGATCAACAACGAGCAGGTGCCCCTTCGCACCGAACTCAAGAATGGCGACGTGGTGGAAATCATCACTGCCCCGGTGTCCACTCCCAACCCGGCGTGGCTGGGTTTCGTGCGCACGGGGCGGGCCCGCTCCAAGATTCGGCATTACCTCAAGACCCTGGCGCACACCGAATCGGCCGGACTGGGTGAAAAACTACTGACCCAGGCGCTGCGTGCGGAGGGGCTCGAACAGTTGCCAGACGAGCAGACCAACCATGGGCTGTGGGAAAAGCTGCTGCGCTTCACCGGCAACCGAAGCCGCGTGGAGCTGATGACCGACATCGGGCTGGGCAAGCGCATCGCGGGCATCGTGGCCAAGCGGCTGGTCGTGCTGATGCAGGAGCATGGTCATCGTCCCGATGCGCTGCTGCTGACCCGCGAGCGGTACAGCTCGCACGAAAACCTGTCCCAGGGCGGCGTCACCCTGGATGGCAGTGAAAACGCGTCGGTGCAATACGCACACTGCTGCCGCCCGGTACCCGGCGACCCCATCGTGGGTTATCTGGGCAAAGGTGAAGGCCTGGTGGTCCACAACAGTGCATGCAGCGTTGCCAAGAAGCTGCAGCACCGCGATAGCGAGCGCTTCATCACCGTCGATTGGGCAGACGAACCCACGCGCATGTTCGAGACTGGCGTCGTGGTCACCGTATCGAACGGCAAGGGAGTGCTGGCCCGCATCGCAGCGGAGCTGGCGAGCTCAGAAGCAGATATCGTGCACGTGGAAATGGACGACGCCGCAGCCATGGATACCACCGATCTGCGCCTCATCGTCGCGGTGCGCGACCAGGCGCACATGGAATCCGCACTGCGCAATCTGCGCCGCACCAACGCGGTATTGAGAGCATTCAGGGTCCTGCCGCAAACTTGAGCGGAGACAGGCTCAACAACGGGCGGGTCATGGATCGACGCGCCCCTGAGCCCCCCCCCGGCTCCCATGCCTTCCCAGCCAGCTAGGCAGCTTCTATAGGCCGAAAGTCGGTTCGAGCCCCGCACCGTCTCAGACGTGGCCGGCGTTGCCCCGTATCACCTCGATTGGCACGGGTGCCAGCCCGAACGATTCGTCAAGTCAGTGGTGTGGAGGCGGATCCTGCACCGGCCTGTCTCCGCCGGGTTGGGCCGGGGGATCATCGACTTCCGGTTGTGGCACCCATTGGGGTGACGGCGGCGTATCGAGCGGCGGAACGGGCTGTGGCTGCGGGCCGCCCGGCTGGGGAATGGACTGGAACGAGGATGGCGGGGACATAGAGATCCTTTCGTTGCACAAGGCCTCAGCGTAAACAGGACCTGCACCTGTGCGTGCCAGCCAAAACCGCATTCAGTCGCCAAAACGCGCCGCCGCACGGCGTTCTCACGCTGGCCTACCCCGACAGGACCAAAGGGCCAGCGGATGACAACGTACAAACGAAAAAGCCCTAGAACATTTCTGTTCTAGGGCTTACCGTTTGGTGCGGCTGGCAGGAATCGAACCCACGACCCCTTGGTTCGTAGCCAAGTACTCTATCCAGCTGAGCTACAGCCGCTAAGCTTTGAATTCTAGCATGAATTTTCATGCCGCTTCAAAAAATCGTCTTTTTTGTTTTGCCCTCACAGGCGTTCACTGAAAGACGATGATGAATTGTAGCGCAGCTGTCGCCCCGTTTTGACAAACCTGCGGAGTTTTCCTCCGTTGGCTCAAAGAAAGAGATCCGGCCAGTCTGGCGGGCAACAGAATCCGAGGCCCATCCGGCCATGGAACGCGCCGCCCCCAGTACAGCGCCCAGCAACGGCTGGCCCTGCCCGATTCCTGCAGCCGGCGGCGCCGGCCTTTGTGAAGCGCGCGACACGCCGCGCTGGCACTGCGGCAAGCTCCTGCAGCGAAATTGGGTGCGGCCGGCGGCATGGCGGGGTCCGGCTCGCGGGTGGCGAGCCCTCGCTCATCCCTTTGCAGGCTTGACGACCTGTGGGCGCGGCGGTCGATGAAACAGTTCGGCGCAGATGCCGCGCAGCCAACGGTTGCCCGGGTCGTGGTGGAAGCGCGCATGCCAGTGCTGCCGGACCGAGAAGCTTGGAATGGGCACGGGGCAGCGCAGCACGCGCAGGCCCGCCGTCTCCGCCAGCGTCTGGCCGATCTGACGCGGCAGGGTCGCTATCAGGTCGGTGGTCGACAGAATGGCAGGCAACCCCAGAAAGCCGGGAATGCCGAGCGCCACGCGCCGCTCGATGCCCTGGCGCTTCACGGTGCTGTCCAGAAGCTGCGCGCCAGTGCCGTAGACGATGCCCACATGGAACTCCCGGCTGTAATCCTTCAGGCCGAAGGAGGAGGGGCGGATCCTCGGATGCATCGGGTTCACCAGGCAGACCCAGTCCTGGTCATAGAGGGTCTGCTGGTAGAAGCCCGCCTCCAGGGCGGGTATGAGCCCCAGCGCCAGATCGGCAGTGCCCGCCTCCAGCTCGGCGGCCATGCCGGCGTAGATGCTGGCAGCCTCCAGCGTGACCCCTGGCATCAGCGCGCGCACGTGTGAAAACAGCTTCGGCAGCAGCGTGATGTGGCTGGCATCGGTCATGAAGATGCGAAAGCTGCGCTGATGGGTGGCGGGATCGAAAACCGAAGGCGGCTCCGCGATGGACCGGAGCCCGGCGAGCACTCTGCGTACGGTGTCGATCATCGCCTCGACGCGCGGCGTGGGCAGCATGCCCTGAGCCGTCCGCACGAAAAGCGGATCGCCCAGTTGTTCGCGCAGCCGCGCCAGCCAGATGCTGACGGTCGGCTGGGTCTGGCCCAGGGCTTCGGCGGTGCGCGTCACGCTGCCGGTGCTGTGCAGCAGGTCGATCAACTGCAGTTGCCTGCCGTCCAGCAAAGCGAGGTCTGACATCGCGGCATCCCCATGTGAAATCAACATGGATTGTATTAAGTCCATACGACTTACTTGATGGCCCCGCGGTCCAACAATGCGGCTCGTTCACAGGAGACGCATTTGAAGATCGCAGTGTTGGGCGCTGGCGCATTGGGTTGCGCCATCGGGGGTTCGCTGGCAGAGGCCGGCAATGACGTGGTACTCATCAACCGCAATCCGGCCCACGTGGACGCGATCCGTGCCCACGGGTTGCGCATGCGCGGGCCGATCGGCGAGCGCAGCGTCACGGTGCGCGCCGAACGGGACTGCTCGGCCCTCCCGCCGGTGGAACTGGTCATCGTGCTCGTCAAGTCCTTCCACACAGAGGAGGCGATCCGCGCGGCGACGCCGCTGATCGGCCCGGGCACCGTCGTGCTGTCGCTGCAGAACGGCCTGGGCCACGAGGACATCCTGGCCGAGGCCGTGGGCCGCGAGCGCGTGGTGGCCGGCAAGACCTACGTGGGCGGCGTGATGCTGGCACCCGGCCACATCATCAGCGGCACCGAGGGCAAGGAGACGCTGATCGGCGAACTCGACGGCAGCGACAGCCCGCGTGTCCGCCACATCGCCGCCACCTTCGAGGCGGCCGGACTGCGCACCACGGTCAGCACCAACATCATGGGCACGATCTGGGACAAGCTGCTCATCAACGTGGCCACGGGCGCCGTCAGCAGCATCACGGGCCTGCCCTACGGCCCGCTGTACGCCATTGCAGAAATCGAGGCCGCCGCCGTGGCCGCCGTGCAGGAGGCGATGGACGTCGCCCGCGCCAGCGGCGTGCCGCTTTCCTACACCGACCCGACAGCCCCCTGGACCAAGGCCGCCGCCGGCCTGCCGGAGGACTTCAAAACCTCGATGCTGCAAAGCCTGGAAAAGGGCTCCATCACCGAGATCGACTTCATCAACGGCGCCGTCGTCCGCTGGGGCCAGCGCTGCGGCGTGCCCACGCCCGTCAATGCCACGCTGGTGGCGTGCATCAAGGGCATCGAACGCGCGTGCCAGGCCCGCTGAGAGCGCCCGAAGGACCCACAAGGAGACACAGGACATGACGACCCCCTTCACCCCGCCCACCAAGGCCTACGTCGAGCACGTGGCCATCCGCGTGCGCGACATCCACTGGCACATCCGCTTCTTCTACGAGGTGCTGGGCATGGACGTGCGCGAGATCGACGGCCCGACCGACGACCCGCGCCAGTACTGGACGCTCGGTGGCATGCAACTGATGGCCACGCCCGGCTTCGAGGCGCCGCCCAGCAACGATGCCGGCTGGCTGGCCCACCTGGGCGTAATGGTGGACGACCTGGAGGCCGCTCTGGCCGCGGCAGAGCCCTGGGGCGTGAAGGCGTTGCCGCAGGGCCGCAACTGGCTGCAGCTGCCCGACGGCCTGGCCGTCGAACTCATCCAGGCCGCCCCCGGCAGCGTGGCCCAAGCCCTGGCCGTGAGGCCGCGCGGCTGATGGATAACGACAACCGGAGACACGAGAGCATGAAACTGACCCCGCCCCCCCTGCAATTCGACACGCACGAGAAATACTGGGACGACGCCCGCGAAGGCGACACCTGCACCAGCCCCGAATACGAGGTCACCGAAGCGCGCATCAACGCCTACGCCGAACTGACCGGCGACTACACGCTGGTGCACATCGACGAGGACTACGCCAAGACCACGCCCTTCGGCACGCGCGTGGCGCACGGTCTGTTCGGCCTCTCGATCGCCGACGGTCTGAAGACGCGTAGCGAATACCGCTTCCTGCCCGGCATGTCGCTGGGCTGGACCTGGGACTTCCTGCTGCCCATCAAGATCAACGACAAGCTGCACGTGCGCTTCACCGTCACCGGCCTGCGCGCATCGAAGAGCCGGCCGGGCTGGGGCATCGTCATCCTGCCCTCGGAGCTGGTCAACCAGCACGGCGAGGTGGTGCAGAAGGGCGAGCACCGCCTGATGATTCCGCGGAGGCCCGCATGAGCAAGGTGGCGAACAACACGCAGCCGCTGCCGCTGGCCGGCATCCGCGTCATCGACTATTCGCACTTCCTGGCCGGCCCTTACGTGGGCCGCTGCCTGGCGGGCCTGGGCGCCGAGGTCATCAAGGTCGAGCGCCCCGGCAGCGGCGACGCCGGCCGCCACCATGCCTTCTTCGTGGGCGAGAATGATGCCTATTCCGGCTACTTCTTGCAGCTCAACATGGGCAAGCAGGGCCTGTCGGTCAACACCAAGGACCCGCGCGGCAAGGCGCTGATGCACAAGCTCGTGGACAGCGCCGACGTGTTCATCGAGAACTACCGCCCCGGCGCCCTCGACAAGCTGGGCCTGGGCTATGCCGAGCTGAGCCAGCGCAACCCGGGCCTGGTGTACTGCTCCATCTCCGCCTACGGCCACACCGGGCCGGATGCGCACCGCGCCGGCTTCGGCCTGATCGCCGAGGCCAAGAGCGGCATCATGCAGATGGTGGGCACGCCGGGCGAGGCGCCGCCGCTGCTGCGCATTTCGCTGGGCGACATGTACACCGGCATCCATGCGGTGGCGGCCATCAACGCCGCCCTGCTGGGCCGCGTGAAGAGCGGCCGGGGCCAGCACATCGACATGGCGCTCTACGACGCCCTGGTCTCCATGCACGAATACGCCGTGCAGTGCTACACCTTCTCCGGCGGCCAGGTGCTGCCCGAACAGACCGGGCACGACATGCCCACCTCCACGCTCTACGGCGTTTTCCGCGCGGCCGATGGCGACCTGGTCATCGCCGCGCAGGTGGACGACGCGTGGAAGCGCTTCGCGGCAATGGTCGAAGCGCATGGCGGGCCGGCCGGCTTCGGAGCGGATGCGCGCTTCCACACGTCCACCGGCCGCAATGCGAACCGGCTGGAGATCCTCGGCGTGGTCAAACCCTGGGTCGCCTCGCGGCGCGTGGCCGAGGTGCTGGCGCTGCTGGACGGCATCGACGTGCCCTGCGCCAAGGTGCAGCGCATCGACGAAGTGCTGGCTGATCCGCAGATCCAGGCCCGTGGCATGTTGGTGGAGCAGGAGCATCCGGTGCTCGGCAAGATCCAGCTGCCCAACCTGCCGTTCAAGTTCTCGGACTGCGACACCACCATCCGCCAGGTCGCGCCCGACCTGGGCCAGCACAACGCCGAGATCGCCGCGGCCCTCGGCTACAGCACCGAGGAGATCGCCGCGATGCAGGCCGACGGCGTGCTCTACACCCAGGAGATGAAGCCATGAGCGACCAGTACGCCGTCATCGGCAACCCCATCGGCCACACCAAGTCGCCGCTGATCCACGGCATGTTCGCCGAGGCGACGGGCCAGGACATCGTCTACACCGCCATCGAAGGCCGTGTGGCCCAGTTCGCCGAGGATGCCGCCGCCTTCCGCGCCGCGGGCGGCCGCGGCATGAACGTCACGGCGCCATTCAAGCTCGACGCCTTCGCCTGGGCCACCGAGCGGTCGGCGCGCGCCAGCCTGGCGGGGGCCGTCAACGCCCTCAAGTTCGACGGCGAGCGCGTGCTGGCCGAAAACTTCGATGGCGTGGGCCTGACCCGCGACGTCGTGGACAACCTGGGTTTTGCCATGCGCGGCAAGCGCGTGCTCATCCTGGGCGCGGGCGGCGCCACGCGCGGCGCGCTGCTGCCCTTCCTGGAGCAGGCGCCCGCCGAGCTGGTCATCGCGAACCGCACGGTCGAAAAAGCCGAGGCGCTGGCGCGCGAGCTGCAGAAGCACGGCGCGCTGCGCGGCTGCGGCTATGCAGACCTGGAAAGTCAGCGCTTCGACCTCGTCTTCAACGCCACCTCGGCCAGCCTGCGCGGCGAATTGCCGCCCGTGCCGCCCACCGTGTTCGCGCCGGAAGGCTTGGCCTACGAGCTGGCCTACGGAAAGGGCCTGACGCCCTTCCTGCAACTGGCACAGCAGGCCGGCGTGCGGCGGATGGCCGACGGCGTCGGCATGCTGGTGGAACAGGCCGCCGAGGCCTTCGACTGGTGGCGCGGCGTGCGGCCCGAGACGGCGGCCGTCATCGCCAAGCTGACAGTTCCGCTGCGCTGAGCGCGGCCCTCCTGGGAGACAGAGCGATGAAATTCCTCATGCTGCACGGCATCAACCACAACATGTTCGGCAAGCGCGACCCGAAGCAGTACGGCACGATCACGCTGGAGCAGATCGACGGGCAACTGCGGGACCTAGCGGGTGAACTGGGCGTGGAAGTCGAGAGCTTCCAGACCAATTACGAAGGCGCGATGGTCGAGCGCATCCACCAGGCTTACTTCGACGGGGTCCATGGCGTGATGCTGAACGCCGGGGCGTGGACGCACTACAGCTACGGCATCCGCGACGCGCTGGCCATCCTGACCTGCCCCATCGTGGAGCTGCACATGTCCAACATCCACGCGCGCGAGCCGTTCCGGCACCACTCCGTGTTCGCCGAGATCGTGCAGGGGCAGATCGCGGGGTTCGGCGTGGACAGCTACCTCATGGCGCTGCGCACTGCTGTCAGTCACGCCCGCGCCAGGTCGGCCTGAGCAGCGTGGCCCGCACGGTCGGTCGCTGGCGGGCACGCCGCCAAGGCACGTGCCAGCGCGCTGAGTCCCGCACAGGCCCACCGGGAATCGAACCGATCCAGTGACTTTGCGGAACACGGGGATTTTTGCGGAAGTTTGGCTATGCAAAGATAGCAAAGCATCCGCATGAATACTGGTAGGGCGTGAGGGACTTGAACCCGCGACCAAAGGATTATGAGTCCTCTGCTCTAACCAACTGAGCTAACGCCCCTTGCGCCAGCGCCGCTACCGGGCCGGGCACGCGCTGATTGTATGTGGTTACTTGCGATGGCTCAGTGCATTGCTGACCAGCCGGGACGTGATGTCGACGATCTGGATCATCTTGTCGTAAGGCATGCGCGTCGGGCCGATGACGCCCAGCGTGCCCACAACCTGACCGTCCACTTCGTAGGGAGCGCTGACCACCGACAATTCCTCGAACGGAACGACATGGCTTTCTCCGCCGATGAAGATGCGCACCCCCTCCGCCTTGCTGGAAATGTCCAGCAGCCGCAGGATCTGCGTCTTCTGCTCGAACAGATCAAAAGCGCGGCGCAGATGGCCCATGTCGCTGGAAAAGTCGCTCACGGCGAGCAGGTTGCGCTCGCCCGAGAAGACCACTTCGTCCTGCGACTGGGTCATGGCCTCGGTGCCTGCGTTCACTGCGGCCTGCATCAGGTCGGAAATTTCGCCCCGCAGCTGGTCGACCTCGCTCTTGAGCCGCTCGCGCACCTGCTCCATCGTCAGCCCGGAATAGTGGGCGTTCAGGAAGTTCGCCGCCTCGACCAGTTGCGACTGCGAGTAGTCGACGTCGGTGAAGATGACGCGGTTCTGCACGTCGCCCTCGGGCGACACGATGATGACCAGGAACCGGCGCTCAGAGAGCCGCAGGAACTCGATGTGCCTAAAAACGGACGCCCGGCGCGGCGCCATCACCACGCCGACGAACTGTGACAGGTTGGACAGCAGGTGCGCCGCATTGGCGATCACCTTCTGCGGCTGCTCGGGCATCAGCTCGGGTGTCATCAACGGGCCACGCTGCACGGTCAGCATGGTGTCGACGAACAGCCGGTAGCCCCTGGCGGTGGGCACTCGGCCGGCCGACGTGTGCGGACTGGCGATCAGACCCAGATCCTCGAGGTCTGCCATGACGTTGCGGATGGTGGCCGGCGAGAGGTCGAGCCCCGACGCCTGCGACAAGGTGCGCGACCCCACAGGCTGGCCGTCGGCGATGTAGCGCTCCACGAGCGCTTTCAGCAACAACTTGGACCGGTCATCGAGCATCGACTCATTTTAGTGATGTAATTTCTGAATGAAGTCCACTTTCCGGCGCGTCGCGCTCATCGGCAAATACCAGACCAGCCATGCAGCGGCCGCGGCGACGGACAGTTCCCGCCAGGCCATCGATGCCATCGTGCGGTTTCTGGATGGCATGGACTGCGAGGTGGTGCTGGAGGCGGAAACGGCTGCCAACACCGGCATCACCGGTCCGGTGGTGCTGGACGTGGATGCCATCGGCGCGCAGTGCGATCTGGGGCTGGTGGTGGGCGGCGACGGCACCATGCTGGGCGTGGGGCGGCGGCTGGCCAGCTACGGCACGCCGCTCGTCGGCATCAACCAGGGGCGACTGGGCTTCATCACCGACATTCCGCTGGAGGGCTTCGAAGCGACGCTGACGCCCATGCTGGCGGGCGAGTACGAAGAAGACCTGCGTCCGCTGATGCACGCCCGCGTGATGCGTGGCAGCGAATGCGTGTTCGAGGCGCTGGCACTCAACGACGTGGTGGTGAACCGCGGATCGACCTCCGGCATGGTGGAGTTGCGGGTGGAGGTGGACGGGCACTTCGTCTCCAATCAGCGCGCGGACGGGTTGATCGTCGCGTCCCCGACCGGCTCGACCGCCTATTCGCTGTCCGCGGGTGGTCCGATGCTGCATCCGTCCATCCCCGGCTGGGTGCTGGTGCCGATCGCCCCGCACACGCTGTCCAACCGCCCGATCGTGCTCTCCGACGCGACCGAAGTGGCCGTGGAAGTGGTGGGGGGCCGCGACATCAGCGCCAATTTCGACATGCAGTCCCTCGCCTCGGTGCTGCATGGCGACCGCATCCTGGTGCGGCGCTCCGAACACAGCGTGCGGTTTCTGCACCCACGTGGCTGGAACTACTTCGCCACCCTGCGCAAGAAGCTGCGCTGGAATGAAGGGGGCTCCTGACCATGGCGCTCAAGCGGATCGAGCTTCGCGATTTCGTCATCGTCGAGGCGCTGGAACTGGACCTGCACACCGGCTTCACCGTGCTGACGGGTGAAACCGGCGCGGGCAAGTCCATTCTCATCGACGCCCTGCAGATGCTGCTGGGCGGGCGCGCCGACACCGGCGTCATCCGCGAGGGTGCGCAACGCACCGACATGGCGGCCGAATTCGACGCCCCCGCGTCGCTCACTTCCTGGCTGGAAGAGGCCGGCATTCCGCTGGACGACAGCCTGCTGCTGCGCCGCACCATCGACCTGCAAGGCAAGAGCCGCGCCTGGATCAACGGCGTGCCGGTCACCGCCACGCAGATGCGGGCGGTGGGCGGCCATCTGCTGGACATCCACGGCCAGCACGCCTGGCAGAGCCTGACCCGCCAGGACGCCGTCCGCGGCCTGCTCGATGCCTATGCCGGCGCGC
>Ga0308171_1000857_pt1 | contig 51121 bp, 40 predicted proteins | sample PhyGR1_FD_202135 | JGI IMG/M metagenome (GOLD analysis project Ga0308171, IMG submission 202135) | Phyllosphere microbial communities from UC Gill Tract Community Farm, Albany, California, United States - DLSLSG.R1 | ecosystem: Host-associated > Plants > Phyllosphere > Unclassified | place: USA... | reverse complement strand
CCTTCTGCCGCCTGAAGGACTTCCGCCGCGTAGCAACCCGCTATGACAAGCTCGCCGCCAACTTCCTCTCAGGCGTCGCCATCGCAACCGCAATCGCATTCTGGCTCTGATTGAGTCTCAGCCCTAGCCAGCTCGATTACCCACAAGGACCGCGTTCGCTCAGTGTACAAGCTCGCTCGCGACCAACTCACACCGTTCTGCGGCCACATTAATAATGTCGGCGTGCCCTCAAGCCGGCCATTTCGAGCGCATCGCCTCTAGGATCGCTACCGCCGACATTTCAGCCGGTCGACGAGACAATCGCAGATCGTACAACTGGTTATCCGTTAATATGCCCAACGCGGCGGATCAGGACGGCCGATTCTGGCGGTTATTTGTCAGCGGCGGGCCAGCTAGAAGCACGTCATTTGGGATCACTTTGTCGCTGGCGTTCCGGACGGATTTGTTTTCACGGCGGCCGATCTATTGTCTCCGCCGATCCGGGGAGACTGGTGCGGAGACGTTCTGGCAGGCAGAGCTTTAGCCGGGATGCCCGCCGAGGGCGGTGGGCTTGCAGTACGGTCGCGCAATGTTGTTACGCCGAACCACACCAGCACAATAATAAGCGCAAGGTAGATCAAGCCCACTAGCACCCGCGTCTCGCGATAGCTCGCCACCGCTTTTTCGATCGGTTCTTCCGCAATGTCCCGACGCTCGTTCGCCGATATATATCCGTAAATCGTCTGAAACCATTTCGCGCGAGCCTTCCTCTGGTTGTCGAGAAAGGTCTTGTTGATCCGAACCTGAAGGCCGAACGAAACCGCGATGAAAATCGCCGCGGCAAAATAGAATCCTGCGGCGATCTCCGGCTTGGTGGTCTTGCTCGCATCGCCTAACACCTTGATCACGAACGGTGCCGCAGAAACCGCAACATCCCGCCAAAGACCGCTGGTCAGGTCTTGGGCTCGCTGAGTGACCTTCTGGGTTTCGTCGATAACAGTCTTTCTGAGGTCCGCGAGCGCTTTAAGGGTTTCGCGGCTGGCGGACTGGACATGAGCCTCATAGGTCGCACGCGCGGCTTCCAACGCTTGCGTTGATAAGGCCGACAGGGCCAAGTCAGGGCGATACGCCCGCGCCAGCTCGACGGCGAGAATGAGGTGGCGCACCTCGATATCCAAGCCGGTCAGGAACACCCATTCCGCACAAGCCGTAAGCTGTTCCCAGGTATCCGTTAGCGTCGGGTCGTCGGCGCGGATGCGCAATATTGGCGGTCCCGACGCCTGGAGCCAAACGACACCCTGCTCCACCGATGCGCTGTTCACGAGCGCACCGAGGAGCCTGCGGGCTGCCTGAATTCGCCAGCCGATGAATTCCGGCGAATCGACGGCGGGCCGAGTCGTGATCAGCCAAGGCGAGAGATCGTCGACTACCTCGCGATCGGGCACATAGTCCTTAACCAGCTTGCGCGGGCTGATCGGCAGGGTTTGCGGCGGCGGCGTGATTGCCGTGTCGAGATTCCATACGGCAACGTCCAGTCCGCGTGCCTGGAATATCGCCCGCGACTCCATCTCCGCTGACAGGACACGCCCTGCGGCAGCCTGCGTCTGGAGGTATTCAGCCGCTGCCGTCGAAAACAGAAAGGCAACAGCGCCATCGACGGCGGGCTTGACGATCGTCAGTTGGACCGTGCGCGCTGGATCAAACGCCTCGCTGGCGTCGATATCGCCGCCGATCTCGGGGTCATAGACCTGCACCGACCGAAACGGCGCGGGAATCGCCTCGTGACACGCGATCCATTGCGCCTGCTCATCGGCTGACGCGAAGGTGCCGCGCAGGACCAAGCTGTCGACGCGCTCGTCGACGGCGCCGGCCCGCGCGGCGAACTCACGCGCGAGATCGATTAGAGGTTTCGAGGTCGTAGTCATCGATGGTGATCTGGTCTTTGATGGTGATCTCGCCCTTTGCTCGATCCACCTTCACGATCGAAGCCTGCAAGTCGACCGGAAAGGTCAGCCGGATGCCACTTACCGTTTCAACGCGCCGGTTGCGGGGCGCGGGCACGGCACCCTGCTTGAGCACGAACGACTCGCCCGACATACCCTCACGTTTGAGATGGCTTTTGAGATCCGCAAGTACCGGGCTATCGTCGGGCAGCGGCCCGACGATGCTCTTGAACCAGTCCTCGATCTTCTCGCCGTCGACGGAGCCGCCGGACTGGCTTGCATCGTAGAGGCGTTTCGACAGCGTGGCGACGGTGTCGGGCGGCAGCTTGTCCTTATGCTTGCGCGCGATCGTGCGCGTGACGTCGATCAGCTTTTTGGTCAGCTCATCCTCGGTCCGCAGCCGGCGGACACCGAGGAACTGCTCGAAATAGGCGGCCGGCCGCTGCGGATTCTGCCGGTCGACGACGCACACCTCGTCCTGCTCGCTCCCGAGTCGGACAAGCGCGGCCTTCTGCAAAGCGTTGCGGTTCTGAACGAAGGTGCGTTCGATCTCGCCGAATGTCGGTTTTGGCTTGCCCGACTGACCATCAGCAATGGCGTAGCTCAGCACCTTTTCGTCCTCGAACTTCAGGAGGGCGAACAGCGGCCCCGACTGACAACGGAGAACGAAGAGAAGGAAGGCGCCAATGGCCGAGCTACCGCGGTGGCCCTGGTCGAAAGCTTCGGCCAGCTGCTCGCTTTCTTCCTGGAAGGCGCTCGCGTTGCTATCGATGCGAGCGAGTTTGGTCCGCACGGCCGCGTCGCTTAGGAACGTGTAGCGGTTGCCGCTATTGATGGACCTGATTCGGCTGAGAAAGAAAGCGGCGTGGGGCGTCGCGTCGAACGCCGCCAAGAGCTGAAAATGCTCCGGGCCCGGCCCAACGATATGGAACACGCTCTGTTCGATCGTCAGCGACTCAAGGTCATCGTCCGACAGGAATGCCATTGATCCTCCCTAGAACATATATAGAACATTGACCGATAAGCTGCAACGGCCGACTCTGTGCTGCGTTCGCCATTCCTGACAAAATGACGATTGGAAAACCCCCGCTCTCATTGAGTTTACGGTCCGAAATCCTCCAAGATCAAGAACCTCAAAATCGTGAAGATCAAATTCGGAGAAAGGGGATATATGGCTAAAGAGAGTAAATCCATCAGCCCCTCAAAGCAAGATTTACTACTACATAAATTGGCTCAGGAAAATGGGGGGTGCGTGTGCGATTGCTCCGCCTTGGAGAATGACGGTGTACCAGTTTCTGGTGCGGGTTACGGCATTGTATAGCAGCCGTTACCGGTGTTCATTGTCGCCGCCAATTGGGAATGGCCATGACACCACAACGCCGTCAAACTCTTGGTTCTTTTCCTGCTGCACCGTCATTGCCACGAATCGGTGCTGGGTCATGTCGGAATAATGTTGCCGACGCATATTAGGCTCATCCTAAGTCTCACGCGCTCACGGCCGCTTTTAGTGAGCCCTGCCGTTGCGGGGGTGACTCGGGAACGGCAGGAAAGTCCCAAACCTCACCGTTTCCATCGAGCCCGCTTGGAGCGCGGGAATCGTTCTTGTACAAATGGATGATTGGCAAAAGTCATTAGGCGGGAAGAAGGGGCTGAAAGATCACCTATGCGTCGTTCTTCCCACTGGCGATCGGTCATTTTTCAGGACGGTCAATCTTGCCGGTCGCCAATCCTACTGGCTAAGTGGTTTAGAGAACCTCTGGTTTTCCGGAAATTAGACGGACGTTGCGAAGTGATATTACCCATGCATCGTCTTTTTCACGCTCGAATATAGCGCGAATACGGCGCAGCTTCAACTTTGCGGCTGCCACGACTGCCTGCTCGAGTTCGGCGTCAAAGGCATCGTCTGCAAGAAAGCCTTCACCATCTTCAAGGAATTCGTCGATCAGCCGTAGCTGCTCAAGTTCAACATCTCGAGGCGTCAAGGCAGGCTCCTTTTCGTCGTAGCGTTGGCGAGCACGCGCTTCAACTGCCTGCGGCGTGACGCGAGTTCGGTTGCGTCGACCCCCAACCGCCGCTGCAACTCGGCGCCCTTTGCCCCATCCAATAGCGCGTCGACCAGCGCGACGAGGCGCGGGTCTCCGCTAATCGCCTCGCGGATCGCGGTGATTGTGCGACGGTAATGTACGGCGTCATGGCCGACCTGTTCCGGCGACGGCGCGGGTGATGCCATATCGATGCCACCTTCGCCGAAGGTGCCGATCAGCACGGGACGATGGCCAGCTATATTGGCTTCACGTTCAGCCGAGGTCAGGCTGCGCATGATCCCGACAAGAAAGTCGGTGACGTTCCAGCTGCGCTGGCATTTGCGCCGCCCGTCGAGCGCCCGGATGAAGGCCTCCTGGCGCAGGTCAGCGGCGAGAATATGCCGGTCGCGCGCTAAATAGGCAGAGGAGGCGATAAGCCGCTGCCGGTCGGCGTTGGGGAGCGTGCCTAGCATCACGCCGATCTCGGCCGGCGTATAGAGACTGTCGGTTGCACGGTCCTCGGCCGCTGAAGGAAGGCTGGGCAAAATGACGATGCCTCTCAATCATAAAAGCGGACCTGCCGACATATTCGGACAGGGAGGGTGAAAAAATTGCTGCGATTGTCCGAATTTTCTTGGTCGTCCGCTTTATGGATTGAGAGATGCTGTTCCTGCTCGTTCGCCGAAGAGCCTCAGCAGGTGGCCCGCATCTTTTTATGAGCGGCAGATTGCACCGCCATGCCGCTTCACCGAATTATGCGTAATTTCTTCAGCATGTTACGTCCTACAGCGTCAAAGCCGCAGTTCAGTGCTTGAGATTGTTAACTCGCCCGGCGTAGAGGTGGATTGTTCGCCAGCAGGCGGACCGAGGCGTGGAAACCTCGTCACTGAGTAGCCGAGCCCGGCCCGAACCAGTTTCGGCCGGGGAGCGGGCGTGTATGTCCAGGGCGTCTTCGGAGGCCTAAAGACGCTCGCGCCTGTCTCAGTGCAGGTTTCCAATCTCCGGCTCACGGGCCGGCACCGCCTCGTCAACAGGGGCGGTGCCGCCGGCTGGGATCAGCCTGCCGGCACCGACGCGAACGGGGGTTCGAGCGTGGGTGCATATCACGGTTGCCGCAAAAAGCGGTTCGCTATCATCAGGAACTCGACTGCGGTTGCGACCGCCATGATGCTCGGCGCCTGCGGCGGCGGCGGCGTCAACTCGTCTGGTACGACGCCCGTCGTCACCCCCACGCCCAGTCCGACGCCTGCGCCGACCCCGGCTCCGACACCGGCCCCTACGCCAGCGCCGACCGCGGAGGATGCGAAGAGCGCGGCTGCCATCGGTATGACGGCCGACTACGCCTACGCACGCGGCATCACGGGCAAGGGCGTGACGATCGCGATCGTCGACACCGGCATCGACCGTGACGGCCCGGAGTTCGCGGGCCGCATCTCGGTCGACAGTACCGCATTCGACCAGCAGATCGCCCGCTGCGCAACCTGCCCGGGCGAGACGATCCGGTTTGAGCTCGACGACAGGGACGGCCACGGCAGCAAGACCGCTGCGGTCGCCGCCGGTGCGCGCGATGGCAATGGCATGCACGGCGTGGCCTATGACGCCACCATCCTGGCGCTGAAGATCAGCGGTCCGAACCTCGAGGGCATCACCGCGGGTTCGACCGGCCCGATACCAGAATCGGATGCGCCGAACGTTGCTCTCATCGCTCCGGCGATCAGGTACGCAATCGACAAGGGCGCCTTCGTGATCTCGATGAGCATCAACGGCTCGGGTGGCGGCGAGCAGATGGCCGCCGATCTGAAGTCGGCGATGGATCTGGTACGCGGCGGCAACCGGCTGTTCGTCGAATCGGTAACGAACAACGTCGGCGAGGACAGCTTCTCGGGCAAGGTCGCGGAGAACCTCGTCGGCAAGGACCTGTCGAACAAGGACTGGTTCCTGTTCGGCATCCGCGTCGACGCGAATCTGCAGCCGCCCAGCGGCAACGGCACGCCGGGCTCCCTTGCGGACCGCACCCTGTCGGTCGTGGCGAGCAATGTCGCCACCGTGGACCAGAACGGTCAGCCGGTCGTCGTGACCGGCAACAGCTTCGCGGCACCGGGGATCGCGGGTGCCGCGGCCCTGCTGAAGCAGTACTGGCCGCAGCTCGGCGGCAGGGAGATCAGCCGCATCATGCTCGACACGGCGACCGACCTCGGTGCGCCCGGTGTCGATCAGGTCTACGGCGTGGGTCTGCTGAACGTCGAGAAGGCGATGCAGGCGCAGGCCCCGGCGTCATCGTTCGCCGCTGCAAGGACGGTGCTGGCCCGTTATTCCTCGCTGGTCGTGTCCGCGCCGTTCGGCGGTGCGGCAGTTGCGGCCGACCTCGGTTCGCGCACATCGACGATGACCGTGTTCGACCGCTATGGCCGGGACTACCTGATGACGGTGCCCAGCGGCATCCGTGCGCGGTCCTCCGGCCTGCTCGCGGGGGCACTCGCCGCGTCTGCATCTCCCTATCTCCTCCAGTCGACGTCGTGGTCGGACGCGAGACTGGGCATCGCGACGTCGACGACGACAGCACCCTGGCAGGCCGCTGCGTCCAATCGACCGGCGATGGTGGCTTTCTCGCCGATTGCAGGTCAGACGGTCACGCTGGGCGCGAACGTCGCCGTGGGTCCGGGTAGCAGCTCCTCGCTCGCCGGTTCGTATCTTCGCGGCGCCATCGGGCAGCCGATCGGCATGTCGTCCGAATGGTCCATCGGCGGCTGGTCGGCTTCGTTCGCCTCGGGTTCCTCCATCGCCGCGATGCCCTCGTCGTACCGGCGCGGGTCGCGGAGCCGCGAGGCGGGTCTGCGTACCGTCGCGGTCGCCGCCCCGTTCGGTGTCGGCTTGGAGGTGTCGGAGCTCGTCGAACGGGGTCAGGTGCTGGGATTGCGGGACGATACGGGGGCCGGTGCGGCCGGTGCCCGAACCGTGCTGGCCACGACGACGCTGCGCCGGAACGTCGCGGGCGTGCTGCTGTCCGGTCGCGCCACCATCGGCAGCACCGGTGCCGCCGACGCGGTCGCAGGCGTCCGTTTCGATGGCCGCATCCTCAGCACCGCTTTCGCGGTGGAGGGCGCGCGTCCACTACTCGGCGGGCTGGCGACGCTCGGCTTGTCGTCGCCGCTGCGCGTCGAGCGGGCACGGGCGTCGCTGCTGGTGCCTGTCGCCTATGACCTGATGTCGGGTGTGCTCGCCGAAGAACGCCGGACCTTCGATCTGTCGCCGACGGCACGGGAACTCGATCTCGAGCTAGGCTGGTCGACCGCGCTGGCACCCACCTCGACGCTGCGGGTCGGCGTCGCCCGTGCCTTCGATGCCGGTCATGTCCGCGGCGCCTCTGACGTCGCCGCCTTCTTCAACCTCGTCGTCCGCTGAACCGCAAGGAACACCCATGTCCAAATCCACGTCCGTGTCCGCCGCTGTCCTGCTCTTTGCCACTGCCACCGGCTTAAGCGGGTGCGGCGATTCCAAGGCCCCGAGCAAGGCGGCGTTCGCCGCCGCGCTCGAACCCGTCGTCCGCGACGTCTTCTGCCACCCGATCGATGTGATGCGGTACGAGGTCGAGGGCAAGCCCGCCGGGTCGGCGTTCCCGATCGTCACGTCGCCGAAGCCGACGCTCGCGGGCCCAGGCTCCGACGGGAAGGCGGTCGCGATGCTGGACGGCCTGGCTCATGTCGGGCTTGTCATGCGCACGACGTTCGAGAAGCCGGCGCGGTGGATCGGTTCGGACAACGCGTTCGTGCGTCAGCCGTTGATTTCCTACACGCCGACGCCAAAGGGCGCGCTCTATCTGCATACAGTCGAGCGCAAGGCGACGAGCGCCATGGTTTCGGTGCCGTCCTTCTGCCTTGCAAAAGGCGAGGTCGTCGACGTGGTGCGCTGGACCGAGCCCACCGACTTTGCCGGTCATCGGGTCAGCCAGGTCACCTACACCTACCGCGGTGTCGATCCGATCCCGGTCATGCCGCCGGCAGAACAGGCGCGCATCTCCGAGCCGAAAGAGGCGACGATGCCGTTCGAGCTGCAGGGCGACGGCTGGCGACCGATGCCGCGCTGACGATCGACGTGACCGTCACCATCCCATCCATTTCGACCATGACCCAGGCACCGAGTGCCGGATCGTCAAGGAACACCATGATGAAAATGACCAAGGCCGCCGCCATCGGCGCCGTGATGGCGCTGTCGCTCCCCACCGCTCCCGCCATGGCGCAGAAGGCTGCACGACCCGGGCTGTCTACGGCGAGGCCGCTAGCGATGGATGTCGCTGGCGTCCGCCTCGGCATGCCGCTGGCCGCGGTGCAGGCGGCGCTGGCGGGGACCTACCGGTGCTCGACATACCAGTCGGCCTCGTTCCGACAACTCGTCGAGCGGGAGGTCCGTAAGCGCAAAGGCATTCCCGACGGCTTTGGCCCGGATGGCACTGCCGTTGGGGATCTGACCTGCCAGGGTCCTGCTGGTGAATATCTCCGCCTGTTCATGGCGCAGACGCCAGCGGGGGAGATCGTCGACCGGATCGACCTGACGGTATCAACCAGCCGCGTCGATCTGGCCACGCTCGTCGCCCAAGTCGAGGGGAAGTACGGGCGACCAACCGAGGGCATCCCTGCGAACGGATCGTGGTGCACGGGCCGATGCGGCGGCGATCTAACCATGGAGCCCAATCCGCGCATCACCGTCATGTCCGACGTCAGCTCCCTCAAGATACTGGGCAATCGGGGGCGCGACGCGCGTCTCGCCGATGAAGCGGCGGTGAAGGCGGCCGCCGCGCGCGAAGCACCGGCTGCGGCGCGTGGCGCTTTTTGAGGTCGGGCATGATCACGGCCGTGGTATCGCTCCTCGCGCCTGTCGCCGCGTTGCCGCTCGTGACTGCCCTGCCAACAATGGCGACCACGCCAGCAGGCGTGGCGCGGAACGGCGTTCAGGCGACTCTGCCTGTGCTACCGCTGCGGCCGCTCTCGATGGCGATGGTCATGGAGGCGGGAGCCGCGGGGACCGGCTGCTCGTGGTCGCTGGCGAAGGACAGGCGCATGCGCTTCGCCGCGGCCGACGACCGCGCTGTGATCCGTCTTGCCAGCGGCATCGTGCGACTTCGGCCTGCGACCGGCGCTAGCGACATGTTCCCGTTTACCCATGATGGCTGGGTCGGCGACAGCATCACCGTGACGGTCACGCCCATCGGTCGATCGACATGGCGGGGCACCGAGGTGAACGAGGGGGCGGCCGACATCGATGTTCGCAACCGTGGCCGCCGTTGGATCGCGCGGGGGCGCCTGACATGCGGATCCTGACCATGGTCGGTACGAAGTTAATGGCTCTGTCTAATCGAGCGTTTGCCGCCCCGCCCGGTCGGCGATCGGCACCCTGCTCAGAAAGAGGCCGATAATTCGCTAAGGAAAAGAAATATAGGCAGCGAAGGCCCTGCTGTTGGCGTGGCAAGTAAGAAGGGGCAGAAAAGATAGACGCTGCAGTGAAGGGAAAGCTGGGCTTTTGAGCCCTGAAGATCGATGAAAAAGATCGGAGGCGCTTGTCCGGATCGCTTGGTCCGCGACCCTTAAGCTTCGGAACTGCAATGCAATCCCTGACCAACCCCGTGCAGTCTTTGCCGCACGTGCTTCTCCATTATCTCGCCTCCGGCTTCGGCAAACCCGAGGTACCCGTGCTGGTATCGGGCGGCGGCATGCCCGCTGATACCCTGCTGTTCGACGCGCAGTCGGTGATCCTGTCGTTCACGTGCGTCGCGCCGCCTATGTTTCGCGCCAAGATCGAACGGCTCGCCGCGGATCAGTCGATCGACGTCATGCTGGTGCGCTGCTGCTTGACCGGCGGTGACCTGCTGCCGGTGTCGATCGATGTCGTGCTGGCTGGCGGCGGGCTCGTACCTTTCAAGCTGGAGGACTTGGCGCTCTACCGCCACGCTGATGGCGGCCTGTGGCTGGTGCCGTTCGGGTTCGGCGGGGCGATCCGGCTGGAGGCACACGGCCTCGAACTCTATCTGGTGCCGCCCTATGAAACGCTCGCCGAACGCGCCGACGGCATCTATCGCGCCGCGTCCGACGTGGCCGAACGCCTGTATCCGCAAGGTGCCCTCTGATGCGCGCCAAGGCCAAGCGCGCAGCTGTGGCACCCAGCGTCGAGATCAACCCGGGGTGCCTGCCGGATCCGGCAAACCCGCATAGCTGGCTGGCGCTGACCGGTGATGATGCCGATCGCGAGGCGACCCGTGTCATGTATGGCTGTCTGCGACCCAGCTTTCGCGGCCACCTGAACACCGCGGCGGCCTTTGCCGCCGCCAAGTTGACCGTCGGCGCTTCACCCGACACGCCGCCATGGACGCTGACCGCCGCGCGGGCCGAGGTGTTGCTGCCGCTGGGGGCGGATGACCGGCTGTCCGATCCACGTATCCTGATGGAGACGGTCGACGCCGAACTGCCGGTCAAGGCTAAGGCGCTGCTCGCCTATTTGACCTTCACCTTCCCGACGGCGCGACTGCACGAGCAGTATGAGCTGGTCCGCGACTTCACCCGCCGGTTGATCGTCGATCCGTTCGAGGTTGCCGCATTGCTGGTCCAGCATGCCCCGCACCGGGCCGGAAGTGCCAGCCCGCCGCATGTCCATGTTCTCCTCGCTGGACCTAGGCGACTGACACCGCTCGGCTTTGGCGAATGGGTGACGCCGCTCGCCACCGACAAGGCGCATGCCTTGGTCGGCAACGCGTTTCGGCAGTTCCAGGCCGACTGGCGGCAAGCCTGAACAGCCGACGGGAGTCGGCGAACTAACACCATCACCGGGAAACATCATGAACGATAACGAACCCTGGCCACGGATCGGCCAGGCGATGAACTCGCACGTCGTGCGGATATTGGCGCACGCAGCGGGGTGGCGGCTGACTGAGATGCCGGCCGACCTCGGCCTGCCGCTGGCTGGCTGCCTGTATAGCGAGGCGAACCACCTGCTGGTCACGACGACCGTCGGCAATCTCGCCACCTCGATCGCGGCGATGGACAGCGCCCTGGTCGCGACGCGGTCCGATGCGCTGATCGTCAGGGCTACAGCTGAGGACGCGATGCCGGGCTTCGCCCTGGGCCTTTGGCACAGCGGGCGGGTTACCTGGCACTGGATGCTGACCCTCTGGGTCGATGTCGACACTGGCTTGTGGCTCGTGCCGACACCGGACAAGCGGGATGGCACAGCCGCTTCGGGATTCCAGCTGACGGGACGCCATCTTCGTGTTGAAGACGTGCCGTGGCGAACGGCGCACGAACGCGCCGACGGATTGGTCCGGGCCATCCGCATGCTGGTCCACGGCGAGCGCAGCCCGGCACCCGGCCCGGCGGGCGGGGATGATCGGTCATGACGGGGCCGATGCCCCGCCTGCTGCGGCAGGATTGTTGGGCGCTCGTCATCGCCTTTCCGCTGCTCGTGCTGGCCGGCCAGCACTGGCAGCACGCGGTGGGTGGGCCGGGTACGCGAGGCGTTATGGCGGTCGCCGCCGTCATCTGCCCGGCGGCCGTTGAGCCGGTCCGGGCGGTGCGCGTCGCTGACGGCGCGCATGCGCTCGACCGCGCCGTTCTGCGGCGGATCGCGGTGCAACTTCACATGGGACCGGGTTGCTCGGCCCCGGACAAAACGCCCGCCGCGCGGGCCGATCGACGGCGCGATCGCGGTGGAGGGGAGAAGATGAGGGGGATGGGCAAGTCGCTGTGATCCCCGTGGTGGGGATGAAACAAGGAAGACAGATCATGAACCCCGACCAGACCGCCCATGTCCGCGCCCATGTCGCTGCCGTTTCCAAGCTCCTGCTCGGCAACAAGATCATGAACCCCGGCCTGATGGTCATGGCCGGCGATCCGCTCGATCCCCACCAGCGAATTGCGTTCGGTCGCACAGCGGTCGAGGCACAGGTCGATCTTGTCTATCTCGAATTCGCTATCGGTGAAGACGATGTGCCTGTCATGACCGGGATCACCGTCATGCTGCCGCGCGACACCATCTGCTACGTCTCGACGGGATGTCGCCTGTCGCTCGTCCCGGGCAAGGCTCGCGCGGTGATCGTGCCACAGGATGGGGCTCGGTCCCACTTCAAGGTACTGCCGGGCGAGATCGTGCAGGTGCGGGGGCGACCGGCGGCGCTGGCGGCCGGTTGTGACCGCGCGGCCGCGAAGCTGGCGATGCTTGTTCGCGATGGCGTGGACGTCGCGCGACAGGTTGCGCTTCAAACTTGGTAGAGACAAAGGTGCAGTGTTGGATCGCGAGCGGCACATCCTTACGTCGGCGTACGAATCCACCAAACAAGCCTGCATTCAGACGTTCCGTATCCCGGCAAAGTTGGTGGAAACCGGAACGGCGGTTTTTGGGCGACGAGTGGCGTTAACCGACGTTCGTTCAGTTTATTGGGCAGGGGCATGCTGGCAAAGGACGCCATCGCTCGCTACCTCGATAGGCCTCGAGGCGCTGCTGCGGCCTGAACTCAGTTCAATAAGGCCGCAGCCCTATGGCGCGGTTCGCTTAAAGCTAAATGCTTGAGCTTGGCGTAAATGTTGATAGCCTCGATCGATACCGAGGGAGTAGATGTATGGCAAGGCGCGTTTTCTTTAGCTTTCACTATGATCGCGATATTTGGCGCGTGAACCAAATTCGCAACATCGGTGAAATCGTCGGCACCTCTGCCGCCGGTTTCCAAGATGCCTCGCTCTGGGAGGAAGCAAAGACCAAGGGCGATCAGGCGATTAAAAAGTTAATTGATGAGGGTTTAAAGAATACTTCGGTTACGGTGGTCTGCATCGGTGCCGCGACTGCAGGCCGGAAGTACATCGACTACGAAATCAGTCAGTCGATCGCCAGAGGCAACGGCATCGTCGGAGTGCGGATCAATCATCTGAAGAACAAGAACGGGACGACGGATTCTACTGGCCAAGTGCCCACGTTGCTCAGCGATGCAGGCGCACCGGTGTATACCTACGTCGATCACGCAAGCTTGAAGAAGTGGATCGAAGAGGCGGCGGCCGTGGCCGGTCGCTAATCCGAGGGCTCGGGCTCGCGTTCCGGGCGATGGGGATGGCACGACTTCGGGTCGTGGAAACGCCGGGTCTTCCACGCGCTATCTGAAAAAAAGCTACCGGCCGCCGTGTTGAATGCGGGCCGGACGATGGGGCCTGGTGATGGTTAGAGATTGGATTGACCAGTTGTTCCGCCTTGTCGGAGGGTCTGAACGATCGACATGGGACGTAGAACTGAAGCAGTACAGCTGCTCGCCCTCGCCGGTCTTCACTTCAGCCTTCATAGAAGCTCACGCCGATAGGAGGTGGGAGCCGGAGATCGCGGACAGCAAGGCGGCGGCCTTGCTGCACCTCGAACTTACCAGCCGGATAAGTACTCAAGAAATCGGGTATTCGAGCGGCGTGGAGACTTCCGCGCTTGAAAGCCTGCGTGCCCTGTTTGATCACGGCAGGAAGATCTGCACCGACCATCCCGGCGCCGTGCTGTTCGAGACGCTCACTTGGTTCGTCCTCAACAACCATGTGCGGCCCTTCACGTCTCGATGGCATCGTCGTAGCTCGGCAGGCGGGCTTCGTGCACTAGATGATACAGACGAATTCCGGATCCAGCTTGCGGAGCTTCGGCTAATATTACGTCGGTTCGACCATCTACTGATGAAGTTGCGCGGTGATTCGGAGCCGAGGAAAGTTGAGCGCGAGGAAGTTGCCGCGATCCGCGAGGAAATGGAACGGCCATTGCCCTGGGGCCTCGCAAGTGGGGAATCTGGCGAGGTTGAGGGGATGTCCGGCGCCTCGCGCGAAGACCGAGCGGCTGCGGAACGCAAGGCGATCGATCAGCGGCGTAGCCGCTACGGCTTGCAAACCCCGCCGGATCGAGCCACCGGCCTGGCCCTATCGGGTGGCGGCATTCGCTCGGCCACGTTCGCGCTTGGGGTTCTTTCGATATTTGCCAAGAAGGGCATCCTTCCGCAGTTTGACTATCTTTCAACTGTCAGCGGGGGTGGGTATCTAGGCGCCTTTCTGACTAACTATCTCGCGAGCGCCGACGGCATCACGAAGCTCAGTGATGCGAACGGCGGCGACGCCGCGTCAAAGTCTGGACCAACCACCGCGGGTCGCCCGTCAAATGTCATCGGGTTGCGAGCGGGTGAGAAGCCGTTCGAGGATGGCCGTCGTGACTCGGAGATGGTCGGCGGCCTCCGGCAGAACAGCCGGTACCTCGCTTCGGGACCGGCTTGGGACCGGTGGTCGATAGCAATCGCCCAAGCGGCAGGCCTTCTTAACAATCTGCTGGCGTTGGCGGCCGTGGGTTCGCTGGCCGCCTGCATCCTTGTCCTTTTCGAGAAACTTTGCGTTCTTGCGTTGCCGCATGGCTTGATTAGCCACGCTCAGTGGGTCGTGGCGGCGCCCCTAGTACTTATTCTACTAACACCGCTGCTCGCGCTACCTGCTGGCCCCAAGGTCCGTTGGCTCGACATGTCGCTGCTGTTGGTGTCTAGTTTCGCAGCCGTGATCCTTATCGCATTGGCTTGGCACGGCTTCGTGACGGTCTATGCGGCTTGGGTTTCAAACCGGTTGGACCGGGTGCTCGCAGTCCTAGTGGCACCGCTGATGCTTCTTGTCGGGGGCGTCGTTCTCGGAAGGGTCCTGCCGCGTAGTCGTACCGCTGCACGCTGGATCGCCCGCACGGCAGCGCCAGTTCTTCTCTTTGCGATCGTCGTCAATTTTGCCTGCTTTGTGCGCTTAGTCCCGGGCCCGTGGTGGTTGTTCGCAGCGACAAGCGCGACAGTCGTGTTGTTAATCTACTACCTGCTGCTTCTGGATCTCAACGTAACCGGGTTGCATCGCCACTACCGGCGGAAGCTGACGGAGGCGTTTTTGATCGTTGACGGTGCAGACCCCGGCACGATAAAGGTCGAAGACCGGCTACTCACCGAGCTCGCACGCAGCGGGCTAGGACCGTATCCAATCTTTAACTGCGCGCTAAATGTTCCCGCCTCCCGAAGGCCAGCAATGAGGGGGCGGTTGACGGATTTCTTCTCATTCACCCCTGATTACAGTGGTAGTGTCGTGAGCGGCTACTTCAAGACTTCGGCATGGGAGAGGGCGGAACCGGACCTTACTGTCGCCACCGCCATGGCAATCTCGGGAGCGGCGATCTCTCCGCAGATGGGCCTTCAGAACCAGGACCATTTCGGCTTCTGGCTCGCCCTGCTGAACGTTCGGCTAGGATACTGGCTCAGGCGTCCCAACCGAACGCGCCGCAAGTTCGTTCGGCGGCCCGCACTCTGGTATCTCATTCGAGAGTTGATTGGATACATTAACGAGCGTTCGGATTACCTGAATCTGTCGGATGGTGGCCACATCGAGAACCTCGGGATCTATGAGTTGCTCCGCAGGCGTTGCAAGTTCATCGTTGCAGTCGATGGCGAGCAGGATCAGCACATGACGTTCCATGCCATCGCCAACCTCCAGCGATTGGCCTCAATCGATCTTGGCGTCCGCATCGACATCGACCTGGACGCACTGCGTCTGGACAAAGACGGGCTTAGCCGTTCGCATTTCCAATTCTGCCGGATACACTATCCCGACAACGATATCGGATATTTAGTTTACCTGAAACTCTCACTCACCGGGAACGAAGGAGAATTCTTGAGGCGGTTCAAGACGGACGAACCCGACTTTCCTCATCACCCCACCGCTGATCAGAACTTTACCGAAGCGCGGTTCGAGGCCTACCGAAGCCTCGGCCAGCACGTCGGCGAGAAGCTCTTCGTCAAGAGCATCGTGGGAGATATCGGACTGGACGGCGACGTGTCGATCGACGAATGGTTCGCCCGGTTCGGGTGTAGCTTCTTGGACCCGACACCAAGTGGTACGGGCTAGCTTCGGACGGTCGGGCGCGCCGTTGCGTTAGAGGAGTACGAGTTTCGACATGACCCTATCGATTCTGACAGCGCCAGCGCCACTGCCGGAAGGGCCGTCGCGACCCAAAGTGTACCTCGGCGGCAGTATCGACATGGGTGCCGCCCCAGACTGGCAGACCGACGTCATTGCCGCGTTGGCGGACGAAGACGTAATTGTTCTCAATCCGCGACGGCCTGACTGGAACACGGAGTGGGCGCCAGAGGCATCCGAGCCGCACTTCCGTCAGCAGGTTGAATGGGAGCTCGCCGCGCTCGAAGCGGCGGACGTCATCCTCCTTCATCTGGCGGCGGATACGAAGAGCCCGATCAGCTTGCTGGAACTCGGTCTGCATGCAGGCTCGGGCAAGCTGATCGTCCACTGCGCCGATGGTTACTGGCGGAAGGGGAATGTCGACATAACGGTCGAGAGGTACGGAATGGAGCGCGTGGACACTATCGACGAATTCATTCCGGCCGTGAGGCGGAGGATCGCGAAGGTCGAGGCCAGTAAGAACTCGTAGGCCTGTGCTCGAACGCCCCCGCCGAAAGATTCAGCAGGCGGGACGGCCCAAGATATCGACGGACGTCCGAAGAGTGTATCCCCATCCACAAAGGTTTACCGCCACGCAAACTCCGTTAGGTATGCGGCTATGAAGCTACTGTTCCTCGGCGGTTTGCCTGAAGGTCACGATGAAAGTGCCAGCGGACTGCTGGCCTCGACGATGGGGAGACTTGGCGAGATTGTCGTCGACCTCGGACACGACATAGTGATCTGCAGCCCATACCCTGGATCCATTGACCGTGAAATCGTCCGTGGGGCCGCGTCGTCCCGACGAAAGCCGACCATCGAGATCCATTATCCCGATACCGAGGAGGTCGGACGGGCTGTCCGCGATCTCGCAGACGAATTCTCCATACAGCTGAAGCAGTTTAGGCATGTGGCGAGCACCGATGATAGCCAAGGGGGCGCCACTTACTCTTGGTTGCTGTCCCAGCTCTTCGCCCTAGACGCGGCTCACGTCGTAGTCACGGCCGGAGGAAATCTGTCGGGTTCCGCTAACATGTTGCTACATCTCGCCGAGGCGCGAGGGAAGCCGGTACTCTCGTTTGGGCATCTCGGCGGCACGGCTGCGAGGTTTCTTGAGCGGCAACGTTATGCATTCCGCGACGGGCTCGGCGAGCTCGAGCCTTGGCTTCATCACCCTGAACCGATGGATCAAGTCGGGTTGGTTTTGGAGCGGCTCGTGGACATGGGCCAAACCCGGGCCGTGGGAGGAGACCGAAGTGCGCGTTTTTTTCTCAGTTACCCGCGCGACCGGCAGGCAGAAGCCGACCTTGCAGAGACGATATTCAGCCGCCGGGGTCTAACGCTTCTGCGGGACGACCTCACGTTCGATCCGGGCGGCGAGCTCAAGGCGGAGATAGTACGCGCTATACGCAACTCGGACGTGTTCGTGGCGCTCTGGTCGAGCAGCTACGCATGCAGTCCGTGGTGTCACGACGAGATGGAGCTAGCGCTAAACCTTCGTGAGCTTGGAACGATCGACATCTGGCTGATCCAGCTCGATGATACGCGGATCGTGCCTCGTGGAGCACGCGCCATAATCGCGCATCCCGGCCGGTCGAGACAAGAATTTAAGGCGACCTTGAAAGGCCTCCTCGAACGGCGGACGTGAACTGCAATCGCGAGGGGGGCCGTCTCATGTGGTGGGCTGAGCAGATCCGCTTGGCTCAGCCGATCGAAACGGCAGATTTTACTTCGCCGTTCCTGCGGCCTTGCGAAACGTGATCGTGCGTTTGTTGAGGTCGGCGATAATCGTTCCGCCACGATGCCGTCTGAGTTCCCGGAACAATGCGAATCCCCTCAGGATCGCCTCCTCCCACATCCACAGCGGTCGACTTCGCACTTCGTAGTCGCGAACCATTTCGTGCACGGTCTTCAGCAGCGCGAAGTCGAGGCTGTCGACCTGCTTGAAAGCGTTGTGGCGCAGTCCATGGGCGAAGACCCAGTTCGAGATGCCCTCCTCGGTAATTATCGCCCGCGCGCCGTCCTGCTGTTCGTCGACACGGCCATCGCTCTTCCGCTTCACCTTGAGCAATGCCCGCAGAACGGGCGACCAGCCTAGTATCGCTGCGAATGCGAGATGGAAGACGTCGTGGAAGCGGTAGTCGTCGTTGCCGGCGCTGTTATCGGTAAGCCGGTCGCCCACGTTGACGCCGTTTATCGACTGGAAGGCGTACGTCGTGCCATTCACCTCACGTTCGCGAAAGACCATCTGCACATATCTGGGCAGCTGCTCGTCGGGATGGAACGAGTCGTCGTAGAGCGCGCCCCAGTCCTTATGCACGGGCCAACGGTCGAGCAGCTTGACGAGATTGCCTGTCGCGGCGACTTCGAGGCTGACATGGGCCATCGCGGCCGCTTCCACCAGCGCCCTGAACACGAGAGCCAGATCGCGGCCCAATTCGCTCTCGACGTCTGACCGCGAGGACTTGCTCACCACGTCTCCCGCGCGGGCAGCGAGCGCAAGCAGCGCCGTCTGCACGGCGCCGTTCGAGGCGGGCTCCTCAAAGAGCGCCGCCTGCGGCTCGAAATCGGAGAAGCTTGTTTCTTCGGCCCGCCCGGGCGCAGGTTCGATCCCACGCGCCAGGTTCGACAGGGAAATGCCAGCCGCCGTCGCCACGTTCGCAAGATACCACAGGACGTCGCCCGTCTCTTCGATCGCCGCGCTGGCGTAGGCAACATAGGCGCCCCGGTCGCGCTGCTTCTTCTTGAGTTCGCTGAGCAGACTGCCGACTTCTCCGTGTAGGCCGAGCAGGAGGAAGCGGAAGAGATCTGCCCCCACGAGGTCGCCCTTGTAGGTTCGCAGCGCGTATCTCTGGTACTCGTTCAGGGACAGCGGGCCGTCTGCGTCGGACCCTAGTTCGTGCCGTATCCGAGTCAGCGCCGTCATGCCGGCACCATGGACGCCTCGCCTGAAGGCCGCATGCCGAAAAGGTCTGGGGAGGAGGGGAAATCGGGCACGTCGATTCTCCAACGTTTTGGAAAACAAGGCCTCGGAAGCGCGATCTGGCGGGCCTTGTAGGACTGTTTGATGCGCGTGCGCCCTGAAATTCCCGGTACCTCCGGGTGGGCGACGCGCGCGTACTTGGATATCTCGCAGAACAGGTTCTGACAGTCGATCGGCATGAGGCGTCGACCGAAGAGGCCGGGGAAATCAAGGCCACGCCGCTCGAACTCCCGCTCTTGATTTTCGCAGGTCCAGTGGATGACGTCCTCAGCCGACCTTCCGCCCACAGTCTCGAAGCATTTTGAGATGCCATCGAGGGCACCTGGGCCTGCGACGACGAAGCCGTCCTCGCCGTGAGCGACGATCGATGAGTAGTTGAGGTCGATCGCGAACTGGAAGGCCAGGAAGCGACCGAGGCCGGGGTAGTCGAGGAGGAGGCGGTAGACCGCCTCGAGGGATTCGGAGGAGGCGACCCGAGCGGGGAGCTGGTCGGCCATCATCCGTCCCAGCAGGGCGAGATGATTGGTATGCTTGCGGACGGCGCCGAATTGGGGTGCCGGCATGATGTACGCGGCCGAATACAATCTACGTCCCATCGCGAAAGCTTGGTCGAGAACTTCGTTGATCTGATCGAGTGACGATGACTGCCAGGACACGGTGCCGACTGCGCGCTCGATCAATTGCCAGGTCTCGATGCGGTTGAAGAACTTGAAGAGAATCGTGCGGAAGAACAGCTCGTCCGGCGCCTGGGATCGCAGCGGGCCGTGCTGCACATCGGCGATGAGATACTGACTCACCCGGTCCGCGGCCCGGTAGGCGTTGGTGAAGCGGTAGTGGTTCAGCACCGGATCGATCGTCCATGGGCCATGTTTGCCCCGGAGGCGCCGAAGGTACATGTCTTGACGCTCGGCGGCGAACCGCCAGTAGCTATCAAAAACTTTGGTAGGTCTGAGTGGCGGCATGAACGCTGTTCTAGGCGCTTTCGGCATCCATGCAATCGTCCGTCCGCGAGCGTCCTGCGGAAGCGCGGCTCGAAATTTTTATCTTGTACTCCAGACCGTAGCACTCCGGTTCTGGACGGTGTAGCTTATTGATAGTCGTTGAATCAGAGGGCCAGATGTCGGACAAGATCTGCAACGTATTCATCAGCCACATCCATGAGGACGACCACAGGCTGCAGCCGCTTAAGGATTTGCTTAAGACCAAGGGTTGCGAGGCGCGCGACAGTTCGATCACTTCGGAGAAGCCGAACAACGCGAAGGATCCGGACTACATCATGAACGGCATTCTCAAGCCGGCTATCGATTGGGCGGGGACCATGGTCGTCCTGGTGTCGCCTGACACAAAAGACAGCGACTGGGTCACCAAGGAGATCGAATACGCCCATGAGCAGGGCAAGAACATCGTCGGCGTGTGGGATGACGGGGAGACGGGTTGCGAGATCCCCGAGGCGCTCCAGCAGTTGGCGGACCACATGGTCCCTTGGGACGGCGAACAGATCGTGGACGCGATATTCGACCGTCTGGATGGGTGGCGCGATCCGCAGGGGCAACCCATGGAGCCGAGGTCCATCCCCCGGTACCGCTGCTGAGAATGGCGCTTTACAGCTACGTCCTCGATCACGACTTCGGGTTCGCGCCCAATCCCTTTTTCGGCGTCTGCACGCTCGCGACCTGCAAGCCACAAATTCGGGAGCGTGCGGCGGTTGGCGATCATGTGATGGGCACCGGTTGCGCCAAGCGGGGGAGGTCCGGCCGTCTGGTGTACATGATGCGGGTTGACGGGGTCACCGATTACGACGCCTATTGGGCCGATGAGCGGTTCACCCGGAAGCGTCCGGTCCTCGGGCGGGGGATAGCTCACGCATTCGGGGACAACATCTACCACCGGAACGAGGACGGCGCCTGGCAGCAGGCAAATTCGCTACACACTTTTCCCGACGGAACCCCGAACCCCTACAACCGCGATCACGACACCCATTCGCGCAAGGTCCTCGTCGGGCACGAGTTCGTTTACTTCGGCGGCCAAGGACCAGAGATCCCCGCAGACTTCCGAAACTGGAGGGGGGATGACGTCTGTAGCGGACGGGGCTACCGGCGGCACTTCGAGGACGGCCTGGCGGAAGCCGTCATCGACTGGGCCATGGGTCTGGGGCATGGTCGGGTCGGTATGCCCGCGGACTGGGCACGCCTTCATCAACGTAAAGCATAAGTCGGAGCCCCGCCTGATTTTTTGCTAGCCTGACGCGTGCGTATGCCGGGCCCACCGTCGACCCCGTTTTCATGGGGTACGGCAGACCATTGTCTCGCCGTCCCAGGCAAAGCCGGCACGCGCCCAACGCCCGTGACGTGAAGAAAGCGATCATCAGTTGCCGTCGAGCAGGTCGGCGATCTCTTGGGCGATGTCGTCGACGGTGTGTGTCGCCGTGCTTCGCGCGACCTTGTCGGCAAGCGGAGCGCTGAAGTCTATCACCTCCTGCTTGGTGATCCCATGCCAGATGGGCAGCAATATTTGTTCGCCGGAGATGGTCCGGGACACGATCCCGTCCAATTCGTAGTTAGTCCACCCCTTCGAAACGAACGCGGGCGACAGGACGACGAGTCCGACCCGACTTCGAGCCAGGCCCCTGTCGATTTTCTGGCGGAGGCTGTCGCCTATGCGAAGAGTGAACTCGTCGTACCAGACCCTGAGTCCCTTGGCGACGAGAGCGTTGGCCAGCGACCTGACGATTGTGTCCTTGTCTTCGGACGCGTGCGAGATGAACACGTCGTACGCTGCGTCCGAGGCAGCGACGGCGGGCGGCGGCTCTCGCACCAAGCCCGGGACAGAGGACAGCGGCGCTTCCCGGATCTCCGGAAGCGGGCCGGGGATGACACGCACCGATGCGTTGGTGCTTCCTCTCAGTCCCTCCATGTCGACGACCACGTACCAGCGCCCGGAATTAGGTACCTGCAGCCTCAACGGAGATTGCTTTGCCAGGCCTCCGATGTACCGGTGCCTGCGGCCGCTCTTGTAGTTGGAGAACTCGGAACTCGTCATCAATCTTACGTTGGCGCCACTGGTCAGCGTGACCTCTACGATCTGACCCGATTTTAGGTGGCCAAGGTCGAATTGAAGGAAATTCAAATGCTTTACTCCGAAAACAGCTCCGATGATAACTATGTGGAGCGGACGGTAGAGCAATGCTCCGTCTTGGCAAAGACAATCGACTCTACAAAGTCGCGCGGCATATTTGGCTGTCACCGCATTCTTGCCCTGGAAGAAGACGATGTCAATTGTAGGTACAAGGCTCAACGGACAGGGTAGCATCGCGGGGTGGCTGTGACAGGGATAGACGAAAAGGCGCGTCACGGCATCCAGTATGAGCCTCGCCGAGATTACCCACGCACGTGAATGAATGTCCGAAAGTGGAGCGTTAGAATCCGCGGGCGAATGACTACTTCTGGGTCTTTGCAGAGGGAAGGTCAATCAGGCAGGTTCTCTCTCTTCGAATACAATAGTCTTCGTGGCAACAGTTTGCCGGTTCTAGTCTTCTAAGCCGCGCCTCCGCTCCGCAGACCGGTGGGTCCGCCGCCATGGGCGCATGCGCTCAGTCCGGCAGGTTTTGACGATCCGAGTAGTAACGGTCTATGGCAGTTTCCAGCTGGCGGTCCTCAGTTCCCTTCGCCGTCACTAATGACAGGCGCTCGTTTTGCCCGTCATAATCTAAAATTCTGCTGACCCGGCTAGGGGCCTCTTTCGCGAGGTAGGTCAGGAAGTCGGTCCACGTTTGGGTCACGATTTCGGCACCTGCGGCACCCCGGGCGCTTAGGTCACTGCCGAAATTTGACGACGCGGCAATGGCGGCGCGCATCTGCGGTAGGACATTCACGTAACTGCGCCTACTGGCGACGCGCCGGTTGCGCGTGATCGTGTCAAAGGCTTTGAGGCCTAACACGGCGCGCGCGAGCTTGTCGCGGTTAGAGACCAGGTCGGGTCCAAGGTCTTGAACAGTCACGCGCTTCTTCTGCGCCCGGGAGACGCTCTGATTCGCTGCCAAGTAGATTCGGGCGAACTTAGTCCGCTGAACCACGTCACTTTCGTCGAGGTAGCCAGCCCGAATGCCCTCCGCGAATTCGCCGCGCTTACGTTCGTAGAGGATTCCATATTGCCGGAAGAGGTAGTCCTGCAGTTCGACGTGGACCGGATCGCCGGAGGTGCGGTCCGCATTGGTTACGACGGTCTGGCTGTTGGTCGCCTCCGAGATGTTCTCGATGAGGGTAAGCCTGCGTTCCATGTGAGTCTTATCTGCTTCGTCCACCGGCACCGCAATCGTCTTTACGAGGACCTCCTTGCCCTCAAACGCAGCATCGCGTTTGTCCTCTTCGAGCGACTCATAGATCCGGCTCAATGTATAGGCGGTCTGGCCGCCGTTGATGATCTGTGGGTTTAGCAGGAAGAGTTGGGCCTTGCCGCGCCTCCCCGATCGGTCGTTCACCCCGCTCTCGTCGCATATAATAGTCAGTCCGTTGTTCAGCAGTGCGAACTCGTTGCCGCTCTTCTCAATAATACTATTTCGAATGGCGCCGTTAACCTTCTCGCCTTCGAATTCCAGGTAGCTGCGCGGATTGTATGACAAAATAGAGTTTTTATACTCGGAAAGGATCCGGCCGATCTCCAGGGTTGGGACGTAGACTACCGAGATCTCGCACTCGATGCCTTCGGCGATGACCGTGTACCCGATCTTCGCGCCGGTGCTCTTGTTGCTGAGATCGAGGGTGATGCCGAGGCCGGCCGCCTTGAATAGCGTGCCGGAGACGACCGGATACAGAAGTTCGACGTAGCTCCGCTCGTAGTCTACAATCTCGAAGGGCGTGTTGTCCGTTAGCTTGGAGACGTCCGAGTCCGATACCCCGACTATATTGGCTAAAATGACCACCTTATACGTGTAGCGGCCGATGTCATATACCTCGGTGAGCGCACGCTGCATTCCCTTGATCTTGCCGTTATATTCATGACCTTGGACGTCATGCTCTTCTCCGGATAGGACTCGCCGGATCTGCATCGCGAGAAGCTCTGACAGTTCTATTGGCTTACCCTCGAAGTTAGCTTCGCTGTGCCGGAATTTCGACTGGAGGATATAGACCACCCGAGAGTTCGCATCGATATAGTATCCGTCGATTCCGCCATCCCGCCCCTCGTCCGTCACATAATGCTCCCGCTGGGAGAACGAGCGGATGCCGAACATGACCTTAAGGTACAGGTGGATGTAGGCGCGCGCCCGGGCCTGCCAAATCTTCTCCACCTCCGATGACCCCACCGCGTAGCGGCCCGCGTGCTTCGTGCCGGCGGCTTCCTGACGGATGCCGTCGAGAACGCGCACCAGCATTGAATACCTGCTCATGTCCTGCCCCCCTGCTTTCTGAGTGCACCTCGCGTCGGCGACGATCAAGGTCGGACTGGTTCGAGTTTGCTCGGATCTTCGCGGGGGCTGGGAATAAGGCTCAGGCAACGTCCGACGTTATCTGATCGCTCTCCCTGCAGGCGGGGCCGCGCGCCGCTTGAACATCGCGGTGCCCTGACTAAGCGGACTGGCAGCTGACCACTACGAGTCGTCGTTAAATTTTGAAACTGGCTGCCGAAAAACGATCCATGCCCAAGATTAACGAACGGAAGGACTCGGGGACAGCAAAGTGTCTCTTGGACGTCTGGCATTGGGTCCATGCTGCCATCATTGCGTAATCGAGTCGTCCAGCCGGTGGGGCATTACCTCGTTGCGTTGAGAATGACGGCAACTGTCTCCTCCGGCGCGTCCCACATTGGAAAGTGCCCGCTGCCATCGAACCAGTGGAGCTCGGCGCCGGGAAAGGCTGCCTGCGCGCGCGCAGCCTGTTTGGGGAGACAGAGCCGGTCGTGCCTACCCCACCCAATGACGACACGGCCGGTGCCGGCAGCGGCAGGACCGGACTGCTCAGGTCCCTTGGCAAGGCTCCGGACCAGCGCATCGAACGTCGGCGTTTTACTGAGACCTTCCAGCTCGGTCGCGACGGTTTCCCCGTCAAGCGCCCAAGGACGCGCGGAGAGCTGAGCGAGCAGCGCCGTGCGTGATGCTGGGTTTCGGCTTAACGCCGGCAATCCAGGGCGGATGGCCCGCAGCAAGCGACCGGAGGCGCCGATGGTAGTTCTGAAGAAGGTGCGCTCCCAGCCGCGCCAGAAGCCGCCAGGATCAAGCGCGACGACGTTGCCGACGAGCCCGCGCCGCGCGAGCTCAAGCACAATCCGCGCGCCCATGGAACTGCCGACGACATCGACGCCAGACAAGCCAGCCTCCGCGATGTAGCGCTCGACGCTGCCGACCAAGCCATCGAACGTCCCGCTGTCGGGCTCGGCAAGGGTGGCCCCATGGCCGGGAAGGTCGACCGCAATGACCTTCCGCGAGGTGCTGAGTAGGTCCAAGACGGTGCTCCACGATCGCCAACTCCCGCCCAGGCCGTGGATCAGAAGCAGCCTGCGGCCATTACCGCGCTCAATCGTGTTCATGCCGTCATCGCCTCGTCGTTACGAGAAGCTCAACGAGCAAGGTCGCATCGCGGGCCCGGCCTTTATTGGCTGAGGGGTAGGACAAATCGCCTCCTGTTCCCACGCCGAAAGGCGGTGGGGCCGGGTAAGGCTACCTGTTCAACAAAAGGGTCTTTGGCATGAACGAGCGGCCGCTTTCGGGCAGCGTCTGCCTCACTGCGAATGTCGGCTTCTGGGTCGTTCTGTCGCCTCGCGATTGCCTTAAACTCGATCTCGTCCTAATTAGATTCCGCTGCGAAAAACGATGGCGTGGTTGCGACCACCCCTCGCGCGCACGCCGGCGGATGCGCCGGCCAGCGGCTCCAGAAACGTCAGCACGGGCACGACCCGTGCGAGTGAGGAGCGCGAACGCATGTGGGAAGACGTCACCATCATCGGCGCAGGCCTGGGCGGCTTGGTGCTTGCCGGCGCCTTACACAGGCATGGAGTAGAGGTCGCCATATACGAAGGTGAAGTATCGCCGAACGCGCGAGCGCAGGGCGGTCTTCTCGACCTGCACGAGCACAGCGGACAGCGTGCACTTCGCGCGGTCGGTCTACTCGACGCCTTCCGACGATTGGTGCGCCCGGGCGAGGACGCCAAGCGGGTGGTCGACCGGGACGGCACGGTGCTGCTCGACCGGCCGGGCGACTCCGTCTCGGCACGGCCGGAAGTGGACCGCGGCGAGCTTCGCCGCTTGCTGCTGGATGCGTTGCCCGTTGGCCTGGTGCGCTGGGGCCACAGGGTCGTCTCGATCCAGCCGATCGGACTTGGACGCCACGTGGTCGCGTTTGCTGACGGCTCTGAGACGCAGACGACGCTGCTGGTCGGTGCGGACGGCGCTTGGTCGCGGGTCCGCCCGCTCGTGACCGACGCTCGCCCCGTTTATGCCGGCACCTGCTTCCTCGAACTTGACCTCGCCGCCGACGATCCAAGCGCGGATGCCGCAGCTGCGGTGATTGGTTCGGGCACGCTGATGGCATTGGCGCCCGGTCAGGGCATCCTGGCACACCGTAACGCCGACGGCAGCATTCATACCTACGTCGCGGTGAACCGGCCGGAGGAATGGCTGACACACGACCTATCGTCCGCGACCGAGCGGGTGTCTGCCCTGTTCGAAGCGTGGGCACCGTCGCTGCGGGCGCTGATTGCCGGCGGGGTTACGCTGCCGGTCGTCCGTCCCATCTACGCGCTTCCCCCCTCGCTGACTTGGCCGCGAGTGCCGGGCGTCACGCTGCTGGGCGACGCGGCGCACCTGATGTCACCCTTTGCCGGTGAAGGCGCCAATCTTGCGATGCTCGACGGCGCGGAATTGGGGCATGCGCTGATCCACCGCTCATGCGACCGCGAAGGCGCACTGGCCGCCTATGAAGGCGACATGTTCGCGCGTAGCGCGCCGATCGCGCAGCTCAGTGCCGCCAACCTAGCGCGCTTCTTCGGACCGGACGCGCCTACGGATGCCGTGGAGCTCTTCCTCAGCCGATGAACAAACGTCCGGTTGCAGGAAGCGCGTATCGAGCCGTGGGTGACCGCATCTGGGTCTGCCTCGTCGTAGCGCGCCGCTTGGTGTCCGGTGATCACGGTGGACGCAACAGGCTGCCCCGGCTGCAGGAAGTTTGTGGCGGCCGTTGTGAGACAGCCGTCTGCGATCTTGATGAGGCGCAGCAGGTGGGTGGTCGACTGACAAGCGTCCGTGCCTACCCGGCTGCATCAACCGGTCTCCTGCTAGCGTCCGATACCGTCCAAATCGCGATTGAAAATCGTGCCAATCCACTGTAGCAATGTGCTGTGCAGGCGGTACCTGCGCGCTAGTGGAATCAAGTACTTGGCTCGCAGATGCGCCGGGATGGGAATCCTGCCGCCCCAGCCATTGATTTCATTGCACTTTTCACGAATTTCTCCCCGAATTTGGCGTAACGGGTGCGGCGTTCTGCACATCGTTCTGCAATTTGGTTTGGTGAGCGTCGACTTTGGCGACCGCAGAATCGCTCATGGTGGCGGTCATTGCCTGGTAGAAATCGAGCATTCGAGTGACCGTAGAGACGGTCCAACCCAGCATCGCGGCGATTTCTGACGGCGTCGCACCGGCTTGCGCCAAGACGGTGCAGGCGGTGCCCCGCAGGTCGTGGAAGTGCAGGCCATTGCGCCCGGCCTTCAGGACCGTCTCTCGCCAGCGGTGGTCGAAGTTGACCGAACCCCATGGCTTTCCGTTGCGGGTGAGGATGGTAGCAGCCGTCCGAGGTTGTGCGTCCAGGATCGCCTTCAGCGATTTGGTGACGGGCATGTCGATGAAGCGCTTGCGCTTCGCCTGGCGCAGCTGGATCCGCTGACCATCGTAAGACGACCAGGTCAGCGCCAACAGGTCGCCTTTTCGCTGGCCAGTCCCCAGCGCCAATTCGAACGCCAGCAGAATCTCTGGCGTGGCCACCGCCCGTAGCGCTTCGATGTCTGACGGAAGCCACAGCTTATCAGCGCGATCGGCGCAGTAGACTTTCTTTGGGCGGGTCGCGTGGTTGTGGATCAGGTGACCGCGATCGCGGCCCCATTCCAGCACGATGCGCAGGACCCCAAGGACGGCATCGGCCTGGCGTGGTCAGGATTTCGCCATCAAGCCGCGCCATTCCAGGAAACGGATGCGGATCTATGGATCCTCGACCACCACCAAGGCGTGCATCCCGAATTTGTCGCCAATTTTGATCAGCGCAGCGCCGTAATCGCGCTGGGTGCGCGGTGCGAGCTTCGTAAATTGGGGGCTTTTCTCATAGGCGTCGATGACCGCCTGCAGCGTGCCTGCGGTTCTCGCGATGCGCGGGGCTTCTATTGCCGCGTTACAGGCGCGCATAAAGGCCGGGGTGCCAGGCGCGAATGGCTGCCCTTCGTCACCGACGAGCGGATTTAGCGCCCCATGGTCATGCTGGCGACGCACCCATCAAGCCGCCGCCCAACGGTCACACATCCAATCAAAAACGCAACTGTCATGCTAAAGCGCGTCGGCTGTGGGAGCGGTGGGGAGCGGTTCTCAGAACGCCAGCCGCATTGCCTTGCCGGTATAGGTGACGGTCTTCGTCGCGGGCTTCTCGGCGATGCCACCCACCGTGTCGGGCTTTACCACGACGATGTTCAACTGCCGGGTCGACACCATGCCGGGGAACCGGCCGGTGCGGGCCCCGATTGTCAGGGTGCGGCGGGCATCGTCCCAGACCAGATCATAGGTCGCACGTTCGCCCCGCTCATAGGCATAGGTTTCGTTGTCGTCTTCATAAAGGGTGAAGCGGCCGTTCGCGCCGGGATAGACGCGGATTTCATACGGGGCTTCGGGTTTCTCGGTCGCATATTGCTGCAACGGTCCCATCGGCAGGATCGCGCCTGCGCGGACATAGAGCGGCATGATGTCGAGGGGCACGTCGCGCGACACGTCCCGGCCACCCGCCAGGCGCGCATTGGTCCAGAAATCATACCATTCACCGCCTGCGGGCAGATAGGTCTGCACCGCCAGCTGCGGACGCTCGCTGGCACGGGCTGCGGCGCGGGCCAGCTCGACCGGCCGCCGCCATGCAAAGCGCAGATCGCGTTGGCCGTCCCCCTGATAATATTCGATGCGCACCGGCACCCGCTGCCCCTTGCGCAGCGTCACCTTCGCACCCCGATAACGCGACGCTCCGCTTGTCCAGTCGTCGATCAGCTTGCGGCCATCCACGAACAACCGCACGCCGTCGTCGCCTTGAAGCCCCAGTTCATACTCACCGTCCTCGGGCGCCTCCAACATACCCTCCCACCGGGCGGAGAAATCCTTCAGGCCGCTCAGGCCGGGCGGCAATGGCTGGAGCGGAGGCTGCGGCCAGCTTTTGTCGATGACCGTGTCGACCACGCGACCGGCGGGCTTGTCGAAATTGCGCCCCTCGAAATACTGGCCTGCCAGCCCCGGCGTGCCATCGGCAGTCGACAGCACGGATGCTGGCACCGTCGCGGCGGGTTCGGGCTCGACATGGTACATCGCTCGCGTAACCGGATGGATCAGCAGCGACCCGCCGAACATGAAGGCATCCCTGATGCCGTGCACCCGGGGATCGTCGGGGAAGTCCATCGCAAGCGGGCGCATCATCGTATAGCCGCCCGACGTCACCTGCCACCCCATTCCATAGATATAGGGCAGCAGGCGGTAGCGCAGGTTCGTCGCGCCCAACAGCGAGGCATAGACCTGCGGGTCGATCGTCTTGAAGATATAGGGCTCGCGCTCGATGTCGGTGCCGTGCACGCGCATCAGCGGATTGAACGTCGCATATTGGAACCAGCGTGCGAACAGCTCGCGATAGGCAGGGTTCTGCGCGCCGCCGCTATAGTTGCCGACGAAAAAGCCGCCTGTATCCTGCGTCCAATAGGGGTTGCCGGTAACGGTAACGTTCACCCCGCCCGCGATTTGATGGCGCAGCGTCTTCCAACTCGTCTGTGTATCGCCCGACCACGAGGTCGCCGCGGTCCGCTGTGCCCCCGCCCAGGCCGAGCGGGTCAGGGTCAGTGCCCGCTTGTCGCTCGTCGCCCGCTGCCCCTCATAGGTGCCCAGCGTCGTCATCAGCGAATAGGCGTTCAGATAGCGCGAAAAGTCGCCCATGGCGTTGCGGCCCAGCGACTTGATGTCGTCGACCGCCGCCTTGGCGTCGTGCATCGCGGTGCTGACCTCCACCTCGGTCCCGTCCATCCACAGCGCATCGACGCCTTTGTCGAGCAGCCCGGATTTAGCGTATTTGAAATAGATCTGCCGCCCCAGCGGGCTGAACGCGTCATAGATCCGCGCCTGTTTGGAAATCCAGTGCAGCGGCGCAAAGCGCAGGCCGTGCTGGTCCAATTCCTTGCCTAGCGCGGTATCGTTGCCGACCGACGGCCAGATCGACACCATCAGCTTCATGTGCAGGTCGTGGATGCGGCGGATCGCACCGACAGGATCGGGGAAGCGGGTCTTGTCCCATGTCATCCCGCTCCAGCTGCCGTCATTGCCGCCCCAATATTGCCAGTCCTGGACGATGTAATCGAGCGGGAAGCGCTCGCGCCGGAACGTCTCCGCCACCTCGACCAGGCGGTCCTGCGTCGTATAGCGCTCCTTGCTCATGAACAGGCCGAAGGCTTGCTTGGGATACATGGGCGCATCGCCGGTCAGCTTGCGATAGGCCTGGACCACGCCGTCCATCGTGTCGGCGCCCATGAAATAATAATCGACCCCGCCCGGGGCATCCTCCGCCCAGAGCCGTGCGCCGCGCGCATCGTCGGCGAAGCGCATATGCGAATAGGTATCCCACATCACCCCGTAACGGCGGTTCGACACCATGACCGGGATGATGATCCCGATATTGGTCTGTACCAGGTCCAATTCCGCGCCACGCCGGTTGATCGCTCCGTCATCGGTAAAGCCGAAGCCATAGATTGCCTCGTCCGGGGCCAGGCGGAAACGGTTTTCGACCTCGTAGCTGGGATCCTTGGCGCTGGTGATCGGCTTGATGCTGTGCGGGGCGGCGGGGTCCTCGCTGGTGTACAGCCGGCCGGCCGGGTCGAAGAAGCGGACCGCGCCGGTCGCCTTGTCGATCGCCACGCGCAGCCGGGCACTGGCCATGGACAGCGTCCCAGCATCAGTGGCCAGGGTGAACGCAGTATCGGCCGGGGGCGCGACGACGACGATGCTCTTTGCGGTCCAGTGGTTGCGGCCCAGATTGGCGTTCACGCGCACGGTCGACGGACCGTAGAACAGGATCGTCTTCGAAACTCCGTTCACGCGGACCTGGACGCCGTTGCGCAGCCGGGTATAGGCAAAACCCCGAGCGGGCACGGCACCTACCGCCACGGGCTGGCCATGTTCGTCGAGCGCGGTCGGCAACGACGGAATTGGGGCAGGGGCCTGAGCCGCCCTCGCTTCTGCTACCGATGGTACGCCGATCGTCAGCCCCGCGACGCCCACGCCGACGAACAACGCCGCCCGATATAGCCCATGCCGCATACCCGTCTCTCCCCTGACCGCCTTGTAGCGTGTTGGTGATCCGACATGTCCAAACCGAGCTTGTTGCCCCTCCCGGACATCGGATCACCCGATCTTTTGTCGGACTTAAGGGGGTGATATCGTATCGGCCTGCTAGCGCAAGGTCTGATCGGAAAAACGGCTGGCCTGGCGCGCTTTTGTTCAAGCCTTAATGGCGTGGAACATGCAGCGTCATTATCGGCCACTGCCCGGCATACGAAGCCAGGAGTATCCGGTTTTCAGAGTGTGATCTGGATGTTGGCTACCCGTTTTCAAAAATCCTCGTCGTCGTTTCGGGCGATCGCGCGCACAGGCGCTCCTATAGCCGTCAGGCGGACAGCTCATGCCCTGACTGGAAATTTCCATGTCGAAACGATTTAAAGAATAGCTCAATGGAAACCTTTCTATTGGCCTGGCAGACTGGTCAGGTCAGCCGGCGGTCAGGTCAAACCTCCTCATTTTGAAGGCATTTCTTACAGAATTCCGCCCAATGCCTTTGGCATGTTAAATTAAGTCAATTATTTTCTCATATAGAACTTATGATAGCGATAACTTTTCCGGCTTGCGCTTGGTCATATAGACAGGCAGAATTGGTCAAATAGCCAAATAATGGCATGTCAAACCGGGAGAGGGTCAATGATTCACCAAAAGGGTGGTCGTAAGCGCGGCGCGTCGTTTTTGTTGAGCGCGGCATCAACGGCAATCGCTATCTATGCTTCGCCAGCCTGGGCGCAGTCGCAACCTTCCCCGTCCTCGCCCGCCAAGGTTCGCGAGATCCAGTCGCCGGGCAAGCCCGCGCCCGCCAACCGCCAGAGGGTCCAACGTGCTCAAGCCGGGAACATCGCTCCAGCGACCACCCCGGCACCGGCCGAGCCATCGAATACGGTTGCCACGGTGCAGGATACCAATGGCGACAGTGCCAACGGGTCGAGCCCGGACATCATCGTGACCGGCTATCGCCGATCGCTGGAGGATTCGGCCAACGCCAAGAAGAATGCGACCAATTTCATCGACTCGATCTATGCGGAGGATGTCGGCAAATTTCCCGACCTCAATCTTGCCGAGTCCCTGCAGCGCCTGCCGGGTGTGCAGATCGACCGCGATCGTGGCGGCGAAGGAACCACGATCAACGTTCGCGGCTTGAGCGCTGGCTTCACCGTCACGACGATCAATGGCTTCAATACTGCCACCTCGGCCTATTCGGGCAATGAGGGGCGTGGTTCGGGCCTGGACGTACTGCCCAACGAAATCTTCCGCCGCTTGACCCTCAGCAAGTCGCCCACGGCGAGCACGGTCGAGGGCGGCACCGCCGGTGTCGTCGATCTTCAACCGGCACGTGCGTTCGACCGCAAGGGCTTTCATATCAGCCTGCAGGCTCAGGGGCAGTATCAGGATGCCAACGGCACCACGACGCCGCGCGGCGCCCTGATTGTCAGCAATACGTGGAAGACCGGTATCGGCGAGTTCGGCGTGCTCGGCTCGGTCGCCTATGCCCAGCGCGACTATCGCAGCGAGAGCTTCGACACGATCGGCTGGACCACGCTGAATGTGAACGCCTTCTGCCCGGCGGTGCCTACGGCCACGATCTCCGGCTGTAATACCCGCAATATTCTGACCGGCGGATATGGCGGCGGTTCCGGCGTGCCGACCAATGTTCCCCGAGACATTCCCGCCAGCCTGAACGCCGGTACCGCGGGCACGCGGCTGGTACCTTGCCTGAACAATGCGCCGGGTGGCACCTCGGGCCTGAGCTGCCAGGACCTGAGCTATCTGCTGGTCCCGCGCCTGATGCGTGCGGAGCAGACCATCGGCAACCGCAGCCGCCTGGGCGGATCGTTTAACGTCGAATATCGGCCGTTCCCGGAACTGCGCTTCCATGCCGACACCATCTTCAGCGATGTGAAGAACAGGTTTCGCCAGAACCAGCTGATGATGGTGGTGCGCAGCTACAACAATATCGTGCCCATCGGCTTTGCCCAGAACGAAGACAACGTCATCACGTCGGGGACGTTCGGCAACACATACTTCCTGAACCAGGCGCAGCAGGGCAATACGCCGTCCAAGCTCTTCTATCGGTCCGGCGGCGTCGAATGGGACATTGCGCCGAACTTCCGGTTCTCGGCTTCGGGCATGAGGAACAGCGGGCGGCTGCTCAACCAGTCGACCGAATATACGCTGCAATCCGCGCCCGGCGCGCGGCCGAACGGCACGGTCGGCAGCGCGACGTCCTCCGCCGCAGTACCGGGCGGGTTCGTCCCGGCGGGGCAGCCGGGTTTCCAGATTTTCAACATCGACCTGACGCCCGCCAATACCGGCCAATACGGCATCTACAACTACAATGCGGGTGACCTGACGCCGTCCGTCCAGAGCAATGTCGATTTCGCAAACTTCAGCAACTATTCGTGGAACGGCGCCAGCATCGGCGTGTCGCGACAGCGGCTGGAACAGCAGGCCTATCGCTTCGACCTGGTCGGCGGTGATGCCGATGTGTTCCAGCTGTCGACCGGGTTCATGAAGAACATCTATGATCGCCGGATCGAAGCCTATGGCTATGGACTGACCTCGGCCTGCTTCCTGCGCGGTGCGTGCGGCACCGGCACCGTCACGCCGGAAAAATCCTTGCTGGAGGCGATCCCGAACAGCGATATCGCCAGTGTTCTCAGCCCTCTACCGTCGCTACCCCTGTTCAAGGGCGCGCCGTTCGATGCGGGCTTCAACGGGGGGTGGCTGGTTCCCGACTTCGACAAGATCGCGTCGCGGGTCAACGTCAACTATTTCCAGGAGGGGATCAATCCCGGCAAGACGGCGTCCAGCTATCTCAATTCCTACGCCCGCCGTGACCTGAGGGAGGATACCACATCGGGCTACATCATGGCGGACGGCAAACAGGATATCTTCGGGCGCGAACTGCGATACAATGTCGGCATGCGCTATGCCAGCACCGCGCAAAGCGCCAATGGCCGGGTCAACGACGTCATCCTGCTCGGCGGCACCGGCACCAGCATCCAAAATTTTAGCAACAGCTACGACAACTGGCTGCCGAGCATGAACCTGGCCTATATGGTGACGCGCAGCCTGGTGCTACGCGGTGCGGCCGCGCGCACCGTTACCGGTGTCAACCCTTCCGACCTGCTGCCCGGCCTGTCGGTCTCGGTCGACGGGACCACGTTCACGCGCGGCAATCCCAAGCTGCAACCCTTTTACGCCGACAATTTCGATGTCGGTATCGAATGGTATCCGCGGTCCCGCACGGTGTTGACGTTCAATGCCTGGTGGAAAAACCTGTTCAACTACCCTTACGTCCTGCGCACCCAACAGGCGTTGCGCGCGACCGGGTTGGACTTCACGCGCCTGACCGATGTCCAGCGCAGCAATATCCAGAACTCGGTCGGGGCGGGCAACGACCCGTATAATTATGTCATCAATGTCGAGCAGCGCGCGAACACCGACCTGATCATCAAGCTGGCGGGCCAGGAATTCGCCTGGATCCAGCCGACCGATTTCCTGCTGAGGGGGACGGGCTTCAACGTCAACGTCACCCATATCAAGCAGACGCTCAAGGGGACGATCCCGCCCGGCACCGGCTTCAATCCCAATGCGCTGCTCAGCGGTCTGGCGCCCTGGACCTACAATGCCTCGGCCTATTACGAGAGCAAGGCCTTCCAGTTGCGCGTGTCCTATGTTCACCGCGACGAGAACATCAACACGGTCTGCCCGTGCGACAATGTGCCGGGCGACCGCTACACCATCGCGACCAACTATCTCGATGCACAGTTGACCGTGCCCATCCCGTGGTATCGCCAGGCGGTGCTGACCCTGCAGGCCCAGAACCTGCTGCGGCAGGTCACCCTGTCCAATTACGAGAAGCAAGAGGCCCGACCCTACAACGCGCAATATGCGGGTATCAATTACGTGTTGGGCATCAGGGCCAATTTCTGACGATCCCCTCTGGGGCGGCATCTTGCGGTGCCGTCCCCTTTTCGCTGCAATCCATAAGGGTGAGATCGTCGATGCGGTGCTCGCTCAGGGCAGGGATAGCATCCACAGATGGGCACCGCCGGTGATGAACAATCGCTTCTGATCGGTGTCGAAGGTACAGTTGCTGCACAATGCGGGCGTCGGTACGGTAGCGAGATGGCGTCCGGCGGCGTCGAAGACCTCCACTCCCAAACTGGAACTGCTCCATAGCCAGCCGCGCCGGTCGACGGCGAAGCCATCGGGGATACCCTCGGCTACCGTGGCGAACCGGCGGCGGTTGGACAGCGTCTCGCCGTCCCAGTCGAAGGCATGGATGGCGATCTCTTCTTCGCCATTCTCGGGCGTTTGCGATGCATAGAGGATGCGGCCATCCGGTGAGAAAGCCAGGCCGTTGGGCTGGGCCATATCGACCATCCGCCTTGCCGCCCCATCGGGTTCGATCCGGCATATGGCGGTCCGGCCACTCTCGCTATGGCCGGGCACGCCCTGTTTAGGGTTTTCCAGCCCGAAGGTCGGGTCGCTGAACCAGATCGCGCCGTCGGCCGCGACGATCAGGTCGTTGGGCGCATTCAGGCGTGTGCCCTCTGCGTGGCTCGCGATGACGGTCGCGACACCGGTCCCGTCCGACCGACTGATCGCGCGACGGCCATGCTCGCAATGTACCAGCGAACCATCGGGCAGTACCGCGTTGCCGTTGGTGAAAGGGGTCGCATCGAGCAGCACGTCCACCGCCCCATCCTCGCGCCAGCCGAGCACGCGGCGGCCGACGATATCGCTCCACACCAGCGTCGCCTCGCGCGGCCACCATATCGGCCCTTCGCTCCAACTCGCCTGATCGTATAGCGTGACCAGGAATGCCCCGCCGAGAACCGCGCGCGCTTCCTCCCGGTGGATGCGGGGCGGGGGCATGTCGGCCGCGGCGGGTGGCCCGGGTTGGCGAAGCCGCGCCGGAGACAATAGCATCGGCCGCCTCGTCTCGTCGATCATGCTCCGAACGGGTCGCGCGTCTGGGCGGCAGGCGAGGTGGCGAACTGGATCATGATCTGAAGACAGGGCTCGTCGCCGATCTGGCCGGAGCGATGTCCCTTTTCATTCGTCGTACCCTCATCCTGGCCGAAATGGATATCGCCCGGCCCCATCTCCACCCGGTTGCCGTCCATCGTCTCGATGAACCAGCGGCCACGCAGCGGGATCACCCATTGCGGCCTGGGGCTTTCATGCCAGTCACCGGTCCAGCCGACCGGCAGGATGGCGAAGTTGATCGCCACGACCTCGCCGGGGAAGGGCCGTATCCATTGCGGATCGGCCCCGCCGCCCACGCTCTTCATACCGAATCCCGTCATGTGGGACAGGTCGATCCGGCTGGTGCCGTCGAGCTGGGTCCACATGTGCAGAAACGGCAAAACCGGTGGCTGGTCGGCGTCGGTGCCGTCATTCGGCAAGGGTATCTGGGTCGGCAGATCGGTCATCTCTGTCTCCTGATCGGCCGGAAGAGCCGCGAAGGACACGCATGGCCTTGCATGTCGTGCGTTCAACGACGCGCAAGGCCATGCAGTTTCGATCGAAGCTTCTAGGGGATTTACGGGCACTGCTTCCCATGCGAGCTCTCGCCCGTGGCATCTCCAACCGTCACCAAGGACCAAGCAGAAACAAAACGTAACATCGGCCTTATGGAACGCCGAACGACGCGGAACCCTTTAAGTCCGCGATCGCGCCTGACCCTCCGGCGCTGTGGCGCACGGGGACATAATGGCCTTTTCCATCACCATCATCGGCATGGGCGCATGCGGTGTTGCCGCCTTTGCGGAAGCGACCATCCGGCTTGCTGCGGCGCCCATTCCCGGTATCGAACTGCACCTGGTTTCACGAGAGGAAGACATGGGTCCCGGGCTGGCGTTCGGGACTGACCAGCCGGGGCATCTGCTCAACACGGAGTCGCGGCTGATGGGGTTATATGCAAGCGAACCGGGCCATTTCCGCGAGTGGCTTGCCGATCGTCGGCCGCTTGACCCCAACGGCGTCGAATATGCGTCGCGCGCGGAGTATGGCGACTATATCCGACAGATTCTGGCCGACGCGTATCGACGCGCCAGACAGGCGGGCATTCCTGTCCATGTGCATCGCAGCGAGGCCGTGGCGATCGAGGGGAACCGGGATTCGGCGTTCATTCGTCTGTATGACGGGACCGTCATCGAGAGCCACTATACATTGTTGGCCATCGGCACCCCCAAACCCATCAGGTTCGAGGCGCTGGACGACCAGCCGGGCTATTACGATTTCCCCTGGCCCGCACGGCGTTTGCGCGAGGGGATCGGCGACGAGCAGGACGTGATCATTCTTGGCAGCAGCCTGAGCGCAATCGACGCCTTTGCCACGCTAGTGGATCAGGATCACCGTGGCCTGATCCATTTCGTGTCCAAGGACGGCATGTTGCCGCGTGTCGAGATCCCGGCACCCGAGGATACCTATCCCAGGGCCCATTTCACGCTGTCGCAGATGCGACGCCTGATCCGCGAGCAGGGACCGCGTTTTTCGATCGTCGACCTCTTTCGCCTGTTTCGCCGGGAAGCAGACGAAGCGGCGGCGGCGCAGGGGGAGCAGATCGACTGGCAGGCCGAGGATCGGATGCAGCGACCCGCCCTGGAGGGGCTGCCCGTCGATATCGCCCGAGCCGAAAGCCGCCGCGAAATCTTCCAGCGCATCCTGACCTCGGCCCGGTTCGAGGCATCGGAAATGTGGGACCTGCTGGGGCCGCGCGATCGTGATCGCTTTACCCGGTGGCTTGCGCCGCATTTCGCCACGGCGCGGTTCACCATGCCGATGACGAATGCGTGTCGGCTCGCCGAATCGGCCAGGCGCGGGCAGTTGCACGTCCATGGCGGCGTGAAGGACACGGTGCGGGATGCGGAACGGCAGATGTTCGTCTCGACCCTCGCCGATGGCCGGACCGTTTGCGCGCCGATCGTGGTCAATGCGACGGGCACCGCGATGACGCTGGACGAGATACCCGACCCCTTGATCGTCCAGCTGGCGGACCGACAATGGCTGCATCCGCATCCCTCCGGCGGGATACAGGCGCATCGCCAGACGGGAGAGGTCATCACCCATGACCGCGAAGCCCCGCGCCTGTACGCTGTAGGCCAACTGGTCAACGGTGTGCAGCGCGATACGAACGCGGTGTGGTTCAACGTGCAATGCGCCGAGCGGGCGGTACAGGATATGTTGATCAAGATCGCGGGGGAAACCCGATGAATGGCGGTGTGGGCGACGTCCTGACCCAGGTCCTGCCGTTGTTCGGCGTCATCCTGCTGGCCTGGGGGGCGGGTCGGTGGCTGCCCTGGGCACCGAAGTTCATCTCCGGTGTGCTGGTCTATGGCCTGATTCCGATTCTGGTCATCGACAAGGTGCTTCGCGCCGAACCGGCCGAACTGGCCGTCATTCCGCCGATGATGTTCGCGGTCGCCGCGCTGATGGCGCTCCCTGCGCGCTGGCTGTCGCAGCGACAGGGTGACGATTTCGATCCACAGCTTCTATCGGCCAGCTTTTCGTTCTTCAACGTCGCGTTCTTCGGTATGCCGGTGGCCAGCGCGTTGTTCGGCGAAGCGGCTGTATCGACCATCATCTGCGCGTTCGTCGGCACCGCGCTCTATGGCGATACGATCGGCTATTACCGTGTCGCGCGGACCAAGGAAGGGCGAGCCAAGGCCGCCTCCAAGGCGTTGCGGATTCCGCTATTCTATGCATTCGCCGTGGCGGTCATATTGAAGCTGTCCGGGGTTCAGGCGCCGCCATCGTTGCGGGGGCCTGCAGACATGGTGTCGACCCTGGTTTCCATCCTCGGCATGGCGGTGATCGGGTTCAACCTTGCCAAGGTGAAGACCGGTGAGGCGAACGGTCAGGTGCTGGTCCGCATCCTGGCCGTACGACAGGTCAGCGCCGTGGTGCTGGTCGCGGCCGCTTTGGCGATCGAAGCCCTGTTCGTCGGCGTGCTGGGGCAGCGTGAACAGATCCTGGTCGGTCTGATCGCGCTATTTCCGATTGCCGCCAACGTCTCGCTATTCGCATCGCTGCTCGGCACGCGCGAAAAGGAGGCTGCAACCCTGGTCGCGCTTTCGAGCGTGGTGGCGCTGGTTCTGGTGACGACGGCGATCGGGCTGTTGGGTCTGGTCGGCATGCAGGGCTGACCTGCCTATTCGGTGCGGCGCAGCAGGTCGACCAGGTCCTGCGACCAGAAGCGGGCGGCGGTGTGGGTCCCGTGGCCGCGCGTGTCAGCCGTCTCGGGGATCAGGCGGAAACGGGCGTCCTTCATCCGCTTCACCGCGCGTTGCGGATAATCAAGACCGCGCGGGTTGATGAAGTCGTCGGCGGAGTTGACCCACATGGTCGGCGCGGCGATCGCCTCCAGCCGCGGCCACGGATTGTAAGTGCGCGAGGCGTCGATCTGATAGATCAGGTCATTCGCGTCCGTGCCCGCGATCGACGCGGCCACCCGTTCGCGTGCAAAGGCCTCGGCCGCATCACGCTTAGGATATTGCGCCTGGAAATAGAGGGGAGCGGCGCCTGCCACGAAGAGCAGGCTCGCGGCCGTGCGAAGGCCTTGCGTCGGCGGCGAACGATAGTCGCCACCCGCCCAGGCCGGGTCCGCCCGGATCCCGTCGATCGCCAGCTTGCGCCACATGCGGTTGAGACCGGCGATCTCGACCGGTTCGCAGGCCAGCGGCATCAGTGCGCGGGCAAAGTCGGGGTGGGTCTCGCCCCATGCCAGGCTGTGCATACAGCCCATCGAGGTTCCCATGATGAGGCGCATCCGGCGGATGCCCAGCCCGTCATGCAGCAGCCGATATTGCGCCTCGACCATGTCGTCATAGTCATAATGGGGGAAACGCATGCGCAAGCCGTCCGATGGCTTGGACGACTTGCCGTGCCCAATTCCGTCGGGAAGGATGATCCAGTAGCGTGTGATGTCGAGCGGCTGCCCGGGACCATAGAGCGCGTCGGCGAATTGCGGGGCCAGGAACTGGCGACCGGCGCCACCGGTGCCGTGCAGCACCATGACGGCATTGTCGATTTCACCCTTGGCGTCGCGGTGCGGCGATCCCAGCGTCGTGTAGTTGATGCGCAACTCGGGCATGGTTTCGCCCGACTGAAATCGGGAATCGCGTATCGTAAACTGTGCATCCCGTGCGGGCCACTTGGAGACGGCCGGGGCAGGCCTGCTCGCCGGGGTAAGCGGCGGCGTTTGAACGGTCGCGGCCTGAAGGAGCAGAAGCGGGAGGAGTGAGAACATGCCGTATCGTCACGCCTGATCGCCCAGCGCGCAAGCGGGCATTTGGGGTGGCTGCATGGTAGATGGGCCCGTGGCGTTATGCGGTTGCGTGTGGTGCCATTTGCTGACGGCATCTTACGCAGTCGCGACGTTTGCCGTGATCCTTGGCCTCGAAAAGCTACCGCGCAGACGTCGCCCGATTGCAAACAGGCCCTTTGCGGGTCGCGGTACGGTTGACCAGAGAATGAGGCCGGCCAATGCAACTGCCGATCCGTAACTATCTTTCGAAGCCGCTTGCGGTCTTCATCGAACCACCGTGCGGTTAGTATGAGGTTCCAGTAGGAGGTGAAGTCGTTGTGATCCTCGAAGATGGGCACCCGCACTCCATGGATATACACTCTGACAACCGGGTCTCGGTTTGGAATGAAGGTTCAAAAACGGCGACCGTCGAGACATTTGACGAGTATCAATTCCCGAAGCGGAAGCGTGAGGTGGAGCAACATCGTATCGGGCGCGCGTCCCACCTGTTCGCACGTTGCCGCTGCCCGTCTTATTGTCGCTGGCGGATGAACATCGACGGCAGGACCTGAAGCATCGGCTTGGCGAGCAGATCGCTTGAAAGCATAGTCCAAGGTTTCGAAGGGTGCGGAGTTCTGCGACGCATGTGCAGCCTGCGATAGCGGGAGAGGGGCGTGGATCAGGTCCAGTCGGCCAGCTTCCCCATGGCGTTACGCGGCAGGGCAGGGCCGAACCGTAGGCTGCGTGGCCTCTCGGGGACGGACAGCGACGCGGCCATGCTGTCCTCGATGACCTTGGCCAGTTCGGTAGGGTCGCGGTCGTCTTCCGGAACGATGAACGCCTTCAGGCGGCCATTCTCGTGCAGGCGAACGGCGGCGTCCGCCACGCCGTCGATGCGGCGAAGGGTCTCCGCCACATGGGTGGGCCGGACATTGTGTCCGCCGACCTGTACGACGCCGTCACGGCGCCCGACGGGGCGGATACGGCGTTCGCCGGTCCGCTCGATATGGTCGGGCAGGGCGTATCGGCCGCCATGCTTATCCGTCAATTCCCAGTCGTCGCCGCTCGGCGACAGGCGCCAGCGCGGCAGCAGGTCGTAAGTGGTGGCCGGATGCTCGCGTATCGCGATCCCGCCGGTCTCAGACGATCCGTAGATATCGAAAAGCCCGGCAAGTCCTGCAGCGCGCAGCGCATCGGCAAGGGGCCTTTGCAATGGCGCAGCCGAGCTGACGCCGACGATATCGCTCGGGAATTGGCGGATCAGCATGCGGAGGGCCTGCCACTGATCGGGGACTGCCACGACAAGGTCGCCGGGCGTGAGGTCCAGCGCGGTGCCGATCGCACCGGTAACCACGGATATGCCTAGAATATCCGGTAACAGCGCGGTCCAGATCAGTCCGTAGAGGTGATGCGCGGGGACCAAGGCGACCACGCGACGCCGGTCGGTCAGTCGTTGCGAGAAATATCGTGCTTCGTCGACCAGGTCCGACAGCGCATGGGTACAGGTGACGGATGGACCGGTCGAGCCCGATGTCCTGATGGTGATCCGGCGTCCGCTCGGCGGGTGGCCATCGATGACCCAATCGACCCAATCGCCGACGCATCGCGCTGGCTGGGTGGGGAGGGTCGCGTCGTCCAGGCCGAACACCTCGGCCAGTGCGCCGAGCGCGCCCAGTCGTTCGAGTGAATCCAGCCCCAGGCCCTCTTCACCGATCGGCGTTTCGTCCGCCCAATCTCGTGAACCCGGAAGGTCCGCGTGGCGGACGCGGCGTATCTCCGCTGCGATTACCGCGGTTACGATGCGGTTGAGGGCCGGTCGCTGCACGACCGTCACGCAGCGCGGGCCTGCGGACGATAGACCTGGTTCCGACCGCCCCGTTTGGCCGCATAGAGGCGTTCATCCGCCAGCTTTATCAAACCGTCGATCGAACCATTGGCCTCGTCGAGTGCGGCACAGCCCAGGCTGGCCGTCGCGGTCAGGACGCCGAGCGGGGTGTCGATCTGGAGAGCGGCAATCGCCTCGCGCATTTCCTCCGCCAGGGCGAACGCATGATCACGATCGAAGCGTGGCAAGAGCGCGCCGAACTCCTCTCCACCGAGCCGTGCGAAAATACCGCGAGGGGGAAGCAGGGCCGTACAGGTTTCGACGACACGACAGAGCAGCACGTCGCCGATGGGGTGGCCATAGGTGTCGTTGACCGCCTTGAAGTGATCCAGATCGACGACGACGAGCGACAACGATTGGCGAAGCTCGCGCCACAGCACCTGCTCGCGTTCCATGACGTCGCCAAAATGGCGGCGGTTGGCGGCACCGGTCAAATGATCGCAGGTAAGGAGACGGCGTAAATCCTCCGCCGCGCCTTCGCGCTGCGGTACGTCGCGCAGGACCACCGAATAGCCGGAAGGGCGACCGATCGCGCGATCGGACTGCGCGACCACCAGGCGCTGGCACCAATAACGTTCCCCGTCGGCCCGCGTCTGCCATCCCTCCTGAAGGTGCCAGCCGTCCCTCCCGGCGATCTGGACCTGCTCGTCCAGTCGAAGGTCCCCGCCCTGTTCGGTTTCGCGCAGAACCTCGGCTAGGTTCCGTCCGACCAGCGCGTCGCAGGCGTGACCGGTCTGCTTGGTGAAGCACATGTTGACCGACGTGATCACCCCCTTCAGGTCGATCATCAGCGCGGCATATTCGTTGACGCCTTCCAGAAGCGTGGCGAACCAGGTGTCCGCCTGGCGCAGCCTTTCCTCCTGGACGACTTGCTGGCTTATGTCCAAAAGCGTGGCCATCAGACGATCCGGGCCAAGCTTCACGATGGTGCAGGCCAGAACCTTGGGCACCTGCGATCGGCGGTCCCGGCCGAGGTCGACGAAGATCCGATGGCCATCGCATATCCGGCCCGTGGGGGATGCATATGCCGCGACAAGGCTGCGCAGTTCGGGGGCATGGTGTTCGAGAGTGGCAAACAGGTTGCCCGCGTCGCGCGCGCCGGCAAGCGGCAACAGATGCTGCATCGCGTGCGGGTTCATCAGGCCAATGTCGCCGACCTGGTTGCACTCGATCAATCCGACCGGGCACGCATACAGGAATTCGAGCAGTTGCTCTTCGCTGGACTTTTCGCTCACGGGCGCTTTCTCATCGTTCGATCAGGATGTAGCGACAGGGCGTCTTGGGGTCCGCGAGGAGACGAAGACGGACCTTGGTCGGACGCATGCGGAGCGTCAGCACGTAAGGCACTATGTCGTCGATCGAGGGCTCGTCCTCGAAACGCTGCGCGACCAGGAAATTGTTCATGCATTGGCCCACGGCGTCGAAGAACGGAACGCCGACCACCGTCGAGGGATCCAGTCCGGACATGCGCGCTTCGGTCGCGTTATAGACCCGGACGATCGTGTCCGCCCGAAAGCCGACCACGCCGAAGGGCAGGGCGTCGCGATCCGCCCCGCTCATCCGTTCCAGGTCGTCGAGGGTTACGGTTTCGAAACTCGGTTCTTCGATCGACACGGGACAACTCCTTCAAGAGGTCCGCTATGGTCTGAAAGGGGTTAAGCATCGGCTAAAAACGGCGCAAATCTCGACCTCATATTGCTTGGAAGCCGTCGATATCGCGTGGCGGAGCGAGGCGGCGATCTACGACTTGGCGGGGCTTTACCTCCGTCATTCTCTCTCCGTTAGGGGAGGAGAGACCAGGCGCAGCATGGTGGAGGGGCGTCCCGGGTCGCAATTCTTGACCGATCTCTCCCATGGGGACAAGCCGCCGGCCTGCCACCGCCCCTTCCAGCGAGGCGTAGGGCCGACTCTGATCGGCGCTGGGCCCTCAAGGGCGTCGAATTGGACTGGCGTCTGGTGGCTGCGCTGCCCTATTCCATGGCTGATGGATTGTATGTCTATGGCCACCCCGCAATGACCGGTACGGATGGTCGGCAGCTTTCGCAGGCTGTGCCGTCGACTTTCTTCGCTCGGGATGAGACCAGCCTCGAGCGACAGGAGGCGGTGACGTGACCGAAGGACCTGAACAGAGCGGTCTCCATCGTCGGTTGACCTCGGGCCAACTGGCGATGATCGCGATCGGCGGGGCGATCGGTACGGGCCTGTTCCTGGGCAGTGGGCTGGCGATCGGCCTGGCCGGACCCGCAGTCCTGATCAGCTATGCGATCGGCGGGGTCATTGCCCTCCTGCTGATGGGGTGTCTCGCCGAGATGACCGTCGCGCACCCCACCAGCGGTTCGTTCGGCGATCTGGCCGAGCTCTACCTCGGTCCATGGGCCGGGTTCGTGGTGCGCTATGCCTATTGGTCGGCGCTGGTACTGGCGGTCGGGACCGAGTTGACGGCGGTGGCGATCTATATGCAGTTCTGGCTACCGGCGGTGCCCGGCTGGATCTGGATGCTGCTCTTCGGCGTGGCGTTGCTGTTGGTCAACGCGGCCAGTGTCGGCCTGTTCGGTACGATCGAATATATCTTTTCCGCGATCAAGATCGTCGCCATCCTTGGCTTTCTGCTCCTCGGGTCGCTGGTGGTCGCGCGAGCGCCCGCCGGATCGGCGATCGGGCTGGCCAATTATGTGTCTCATGGCGGCTTTCTGCCGAACGGATTGACCGGCCTGTGGAGCGCGGTGATCGTCTCGATCTTCAGTTATCTCAGTATCGAGATGATCGCCGTCGCGGCGGGCGAGGCCGTCGATCCCGAGCGAGCGATCGTGCGGGCGTTTCGGGCCACGATGCTGCGCCTCGCGATCTTCTATCTCGGCACGCTGGCGCTGATGCTCGCGATCGTACCGTGGACGCAGGCCGGTACGGCATCGAGCCCGTTCGTCGCTGTCATGCTCGCGATCGGCATTCCAGGCGGTGCCGGGCTGCTCAACGCCGTGGTGCTGATCGCCGCGTTGTCGGCGATGAACAGCCAGCTCTACACCGCGACGCGCATGTTGTTCAGCCTGGCGCGGGCACGACAGGCACCCAGGCGCTTGGGTCAGGTGAGCGCGGCAGGGGTGCCGCTCATGGCCTTGTTCGCATCCGCCCTGGGGATCGCGCCGGCGACGTTGCTTTACCTGTACCAGCCGCAGCGCGCATTCGGCATCATGATCGGCATCTCGGCCTTCGGTGCGATGCTGGCCTGGATGATGATCTTCCTGACCCATCTCGCTTTCCGCAGGCGCTCCGGACCGCGCCAGCAGGGATTTCGCATGTGGGGTTATCCTTTTACCAGCATGGCCGGGGCGGCGGCGATGGCCGCCATCCTGCTTTCGACGCCCTTTACCGGTCCGTTCGCCTCGACCTTGCTGTACGGTGTTCCGTTTCTGGTCCTGCTGTCGCTGAGCTATCTCTTCGTCCGGCGGGCCGGATCCGATCGGATCTCGCGGTCGGCCTAATCCCGGCGGGATCTGCGCCTTTTCCGTCGGCCACCGGACAGGCCATACGGATCAGCGCGCGCGGCGTGCGCGCTCGGTGCGATACCGGGTCAGGGCCTCGACCGCGTCGGTCTGGACCAGGCGCACCCCCATATCGGCCAGGCGGCCCCAGACCGCATCCGGTTCGGTGCGTGCTTCGGGGTCGCCGCCCATGCCGGTGACGAAGCCCTTGAACAGCGTGTTGATCCAGATCGGCACGCCCAGGGTCTTCGCCCGCGCCATGACCGAGGGCAGCGTCGTCAGCGGCAGGACCGGCAGCTCGATCGCGATCGGCTTGATCCGGCCTGCCATCTGGTTGGCGATGATCTGTGGCACATCGGCCGCCTCGGCTTGCGGGCTGATCGGGATGACGGCGAACGGCACGCGGTCATAGGGGGCGATGGCGGCCAGCGGCACCGAGGCGAACCCGGCGAAGGTCTTGACGATCACCCGGTCCTGCGCGCCCGCACGGTGGACCGCATCGACCACTTCCCCGTAGATCGCATCCTTCACATCAAGGTTCAGGACGATCCGGTCCCTGGCCAGCGCCAGCATCTCGTCCAGGGTCAGGACCGTCTCGTCGGTGAGCGCCGCCCTGACGCCGCCCTCATCCTGCCGCAGGTGCAGCGCCTTGAGTTGGGCGAGGCTCAGATCGGCGACCTTGCCGGTGCCGTTGGTGGTCCGCTCGACACTGTCGTCGTGCATGATGACCAGATGGCCGTCACGGCTGCGGCGGACATCGGTTTCCATGACATCGGCCCCCAGTGCGACGCACTGCATCAGCGCCGCCCGCGAGTTTTCGGGCGTGCTTTGCAGGTGATGGAGCGGTGCGGCCTCGTGACAGCCGCGATGCGCGATGACGATCAGGCCGCCCTGGGGATCGTGAAGGCGGCGCATCATGGCCTCGGGCGAGGCTTGGGCGGCGGAAGCGGCGAGGCAGGTGGCGATGACGGCCAGAAACGGACGATGCATGACGGGCTTTCAAAAAGGGGGGTGGCGGGCGGTCAAAGGGGGGAGGAGGCCGCCCGCCGGGGAAAGGATCAGCCGATCACCACTTGCGGCTGACGATCAGGCGGACGTTGCGCCCGAACAGGGGACGGCCGAAGATCGCGGTCGGCACGCCCTGGCCGAAGCGGTCGCCCGCCGTATTGCCCTCGGTAAAGCCGTGCGCGTTGGTGATGTTGTCACCCACCGCCTGGAACTGCCACGCGCCCGCCGTCACGATCCCGCCCAGCCCGAACGACCCATAAGCGGGCAAGGCGGTCGAGTTGAAGAAGTCGGTATAACGGCGCCCGACATAGTCGTAGCGGCCATAGAGGCTGACCGTCGTGTCGCCCACGGGGAAGTCGGCGGTGGGGCGGACGTTCAGGAACAGCTTGGGCTCGCGGATGATCTGCTTGCCGTTGGCGCGGCTGCCGTCCAGGCCGGTATTGCTGCTGAAGTTCAGATAGCGTGGCGTCTGCCACGTCACCGACCCCGCCAGCGAGAAGGGACCGGCCAGCTTCAGGCGGCCATCGGCCTCCATGCCCTTGGTCTCGGCGGTGCCGATGAAGGTCGTGGTCACGTCGGCACGACCGGTCGCGGGGTTGAACCCGGCGAAGCTTGCGTTGAGCGGATCGAACTTGGTGTAGAAGCCGGTGACGTAGAGGTACGAATTGCCCGCGGCCAGCTTCACCCCCGCCTCGTACAGCTTGGCCTTGGTCGGCACGACGGCGGGCGTCGGATAGGTGAAGGCGATCGTCGTGTTCTGCGGCACGTCGAGCTGCGAGGCGCGCAGGTACATGCCGATATGACGGCTGAGATCGTAATTCGCGCCGACCGTCCAGTTGGTCGCCTGCTGCTTCAGCTTCAGCGTGCCGATCAGGCCGGTGAAGCCGCGCGTGTTGTCGTCGGCCAGCGTGGTCGCGTCGCCCAGATTGTACGATCCGGTCAGGCGGCCATAACCGCTATAGCTGTACCATTCGTGGCGGATACCTGCGTCGAAGCGCAGCCGGTCGGTGATGTCCCAGGTGTCGGTGCCGTAGAGCGCGATGACCTGCCCCTCGACGTTCCCTGCGTTGAGCGAGACGGCATCGTTCAGCGACCCGCGATCGGTGACATAACCCAGCACCGCGCCCGTGTTCGCATAGGCGGCCAGGTCGAGCAGCTTGGCCTGCGACTTCACCTGGATCAGATAATTCTGGTACGCGGTAAACATCTTCTGGCCCCAGAACGAGCCATAGGTGCCGACGCGGATGTCATGGTTGCCGATGCCGGTGTCGAACTTGCGCGTGACCGACAGGTCGCCCTGCGTCGCGTAGAAATCGGTCTGGATCGAGCGATACTGCGCCTGCATCACCAGCCCGGAGTCGGTCGCCGGGTCATAGGGCGTCTGGCCGCCGGTCCCGGCGATGCTGTACCCCATGCGGGCGATGCCGGAGCCGAAGGCGGTCGTCGCCGCGCCCAGATAATTGTTGGCGAAGGTCGTCCCGTCGACCGGATTCGAGGTCGAGTAGAAGGCGTCGAAATGCACCTTGCCGAAGGTCAGGCCGCCCTTGGCCGAGACATGCCAGTCGCCGTGATCGCCCTCATAGTCGAAGGCGACGTTGCCGAACTGGATATGGCGACCATTGGCCAGGTCGCCGCGCTGGGTCTGGACGGTGCCCGATCCGTCGCGATAGCGGATCGCGACATCGCGCAGGGCGGGGGTGTTCAGCGTACCGGTGAAATAATCGATATATTTGTCGAGGCTGACCGACGGATTGCGCGGATCGTTGGTCGGGATCGACAGGTAGAAGGCGTTGTGGTCGTCGGTATACTGGCCGGACAGTTTGATGAAGCCACCCGGCAGGTCATGCTTGATGTTGGCGCGGATCTGGCCGCCGCGATCGCTGGGGAAGCCGGAGTCGCGATAGCCGTCATGATAGCGCAGGAACCCGCCGACCGCGTAATAGGTGTCCTGGTCGATCGGCCCCGCCTGATAGGCGTCGAGGCGCAGATAGCCGGTGTCGCCGACCGTCGCCTGCACCTTGCCGCGTGTCGTGGCGGTGCCGGTGACGGTGATGACGTTGGCGATCGCCGCGGCAGTGCTGGCATAGATCGGTGCCGGGCCGCCGCGCACGACCTCGATCCGGTCGGTCATCAGGTCGAGCCGGTTCATGCCGTCGCCCTGGTTGAAGAACCAGCCGTCCAGTTCCTGGAACAGCGGCAACCCGTCCTGCTGATAATAAAGGAAACCACGATCGGTCGGGATGCCGCGCACGCGGGTGATGTTCTGCACCTCGCCGCCGGTCGCCTCGACATGGATGCCGGGCAGGGTGCCGATCAGGTCGGTCGTGCTCTTGGGCGCCAGCTTCTGGATATCGTTCTGCGACAGCGAGTTGACGGCGTAGGACACGTCGAAACGCCGCTGCTGCCGGGCCGATCCGGTGACGATGATGTCCGAATGGTCGGCGTCGGGCTTTGCCGCGTCCGCCTTGGCGGGATCGGACGTCGTGGTGGCCGCCTCGGGCTGTGCCTGCGCGAAGGCGGCTTGGCTGGTCAGCGGCGCGATGAACAGCGCGGCACCCGCCAGGAATTTGGTCTGCATGATGAACCCCCCAGAAATTCGAATGAGGGGCCCTTGGCTGCAAACGATGACAGTTTTATTTGCTTACATGTAATTAAATCGTGACTTGGCTAGCGGTGATGGCATGGACCGGGATCATCGCCGCGCCGATCACCACTGCGCGGCTGCCGATGCGCGAGACGTGGATGTCGGGAAGCCGGGATTGGTAGCCGTCCTTGCGGTGTCGCATCCGCTCGACCAGCCCCGCCGTGATCCGCTGGAGCAGGGCGAGGGGCAGCGCGCCGGAGATCATCACCGCGCCGGGATCGAGCCAGGCGGTGCCGCTGAGGACCGCCAGGTCCAGTTGCCCGATCACCCGCTCGGTCCAGGCGGCGATCAGCTCGGCATGGGTATCGAGCAGCCCCTCGATCTCGGCCAGCGAGGCGATCGCGACGCCGTGGTCCTGCAGGACGTGCAGCAGGTCGATGCCCGAGGGACGGTCGCGGTGCGAGGGGAACAGGCGACCGATCTCGCCCGCATTGCCATGCTCGCCCAGGAACAGGTCGCGCTCGGCGATCAGGCCGCCACCGATACCATGGCCCAGGAACAGCGTCAGCATCGACCGGTATTGCCCGATGATCCCATCCTGATAATATTCGGCCAGGGCGGCCGCGCTGGCGTCGTTCTCGATCCAGACCGGCATACCCAACGCATCGCCGAGCAGCTCGGCCAGCGGCACCTCGTTCCACCCCGCCACGCGGTCGACCACGATGCGCCGGTCGCGACCACCGGGCAGCGCATAGCCGGGCACGGCGACGCCCATCCCCAAAAACCGGCCGTGCATGAAGCCGTGCGACGCGGCCAGCACTTGCAACCGCGCCGCGACCGCCTGGGCAAAGACGCGCGGATCGGGGCTGTCGAAGGGGGTGGTGTCGTGCACCACCGGTCGCCCGCGAAAGTCGACGATCGCCAGTTCCAGCCAACCCGGATGCGGCGTCGCCCCGATCGCCCAGCCGCCCCGGCCGGACACGGTCAGCGGAACCATGGGCCGCCCGCGCGCACCGCCATCGACCGACTCCATCTCCTCGATCAGGTCGAACGCCCTGAGCGACTGGGTCAACCGGGTCATCGTCGCGCCGTTCATGCCCAGCAACTGCGCCAGCCGCGTGCGCGACGCGGCCCCCTCGATCCGCAACCGCATCAGCACGTGCCGTTGCGGTTCGCTCAACTCGATTTGCGGGCGGTGCGGGCGGGACATCATCGGCGCATATATTTACGCCGTGTCAAATAAATGAAAGCGGGGATTGGTCGCGTCCTGCCCCCTTGCGGCATTGCTTTGCGATGTTCCGTCTCCCTCCAATTCCTCCCCTGTAAGGAGAGGAATGAATGAATGTCGATCGGCCCTAGTCACCTGAATCCGAAGTTCGGCTCATTGTTTTTTGGCAGAAGCGCCTGACCGAGGCGAGGATATCGTCTGCGGATTTGACCCATTTGTAGGGTTTGGGTTTTTCGTTGTGGGCAGCGATG
>Ga0308171_1000856_pt1 | contig 51231 bp, 46 predicted proteins | sample PhyGR1_FD_202135 | JGI IMG/M metagenome (GOLD analysis project Ga0308171, IMG submission 202135) | Phyllosphere microbial communities from UC Gill Tract Community Farm, Albany, California, United States - DLSLSG.R1 | ecosystem: Host-associated > Plants > Phyllosphere > Unclassified | place: USA... | reverse complement strand
GCAACTGGCGGCGAAGATCAAGGAAGACCCAAGCCTGAACCACGACATCCTGCTGATCATGCTCACCGGCATCAGCAATGCGCCGAGCAAGATCATCGCGCGCAATTGCGGGATCAAGCGCATCCTCGCCAAGCCCGTGGCCGGCTATACGCTCAAGACCACCCTGGCCGACGAACTGACCCAGCGCAGCAAGGGTAACGTCCCACCACGCCCCGTCCTCAACACGCCGGCGGCGATCACCGTGCCAACGGATTTCCGCATCCTGGTGGCCGAAGACAACAGCATCTCCACCAAGGTGATCCGTGGCATGCTCGGCAAGCTCAACCTCAACCCGGACACCGCCAGCAATGGCGAAGAAGCCCTGGAGGCGATGAAGGCCCAGCGCTATGACCTGGTGTTGATGGATTGCGAAATGCCAATCCTCGATGGTTTCTCGGCCACCCAGCAATTGCGCGCGTGGGAAGTCAGCCACCAGCGCGTTCGTACGCCGGTGGTGGCGCTGACGGCGCACATTCTGTCCGAGCACAAGGAGCGCGCACGCCAGGCCGGGATGGACGGGCACATGGCCAAGCCCGTTGAGTTGTCACAGTTGCGTGAGCTGGTGGAGTTCTGGGTGGCGCAGCGGCAACAGCGACCAGAGCACGCCCCCTCCTGACGTGTAATGCAGACCGCTTGTGGGAGCGGGCTTGCTCGCGAATACGGTGTGTCAGTCAATGCATCCTTAACTGATCCATCGCATTCGCGAGCAAGCCCGCGCCCACATTTGGTCTCTGCCGCCTGATAGACTCTCAACACTTCCTCCGCCGCGAGCCGCCCCCATGCTCCACGTGTTATTCAGCGTCTACCTGAAAATGCTGGTGCTCTACAGCCCGTTCTTCGTGCTGTCCTGCTTTATCAGCCTCACCCGTGGCTATTCCAGCAAAGAGCGGCGGCGCCTGGCGTGGAAGGTGGCGTTGGCAACCCTGGTATCGAGCGTGTTGCTCTACCTGTTCGGCCGCGTCATTTTCAGCGTGTTCGGCATCACCGTCGACGCGTTCCGCATCGGTGCCGGCAGTGTGCTGTTCATTTCCGCCTTGGGCATGGCCCAGGGCAAGTCCGCAGTGCAGACCGACAACGTACAGCAGGACGTGACCATCGTACCGCTGACCATTCCCCTCACCGTCGGCCCCGGCACCATCGGTGCGTTGCTGGTGATGGGCGTGAGCCAGCCGCATTGGGATGACAAAATCACCGCCATCCTCAGCATCGCCCTGGCCAGCCTCACGGTGGGCGTGGTGCTGTACCTGTCCAACCGGATCGAACGCATCTTGGGCGACCAGGGCTTGCAGATTGTCAGTCGGTTGATGGGGTTGTTCGTGTGTGCCCTGGCCGCGCAAATCATCTTCACCGGTGTGCGCGGTTACCTGGTGCCTTAAATCCGGTACTTGGCGATCGCCAATTGCACCTTGTCACCCGCACTCTCGCGCATCAGTTGGATCGTCTTTTCGTTGACTACCGAGGTGTTCAGCACCAGGCACGTCTGCCCGCTGAAGGCCTCGAATGAGGAACTGTCCCATTCCAGAAATGGCAACCCTACCTGCTTGCTCACTCCCTGGGTGCTGTAGGTCACCAGCACCATCATCAGTTCCCCCTCTGTTTGCGCACAGGACGCCAGGCCGAAGTCGCCGCCCTGGTGTACGGCACTGTTGCGTTTGAACAGCTCGAAAGTCCCAGGTATCTGCTTCAACGCCTCCACTGCATCGGCCGCCAGTTTCGGCAATACGCTGAGCAAGTGCGCAGACAACGATGTCGACGCCAGCAGGGCCGCGATGATATTCAGCGCCGCCGATTGCACGGTCAGGCCCTTGCCGGAACGTGAAATCCGTTCGAAGCGGCTGCGCACCGGCAACCACCCCAGGCTGACCATCACCCTGATGAATTCGTCGTACCAACGTTCGGTGCCGCGTGGGACTTTCAACACATCGCTGACATAGCTGCTGGCCAGCAAATAGCTCTTACGCACGTATTCTCGATTTAAACCGGACAAGCCTTCGGCAAACGAGATGACGCTGTTGTTGACCACCGCGGCGTTGAAGTCGTCCTCGATGTCCAGCGGCAAGGCCGCGCGCTTGCCTGACGCTCCCGGTAGTGTGTAGGCGGCAATCAACTTGCGCCTTTTTGTACTGCTGATCCTTCTGTGATGTCGCTCCATTTTAGTTCTCCACAAGCACCCCGACTCGGGGCTTATGTCCACCCTAGTTCACTGACTGAAGCGTTTTCCAGACGACAAACATTCCTTGGCGCAGCGCATCAAAGCGTGCTGCCCAGCAATAACGCGGCGCGCCTGGCGGGCTTCCGGATTTCGTCGTAGAAAAAAGAAAAAGCCCCGGACAACGCCAGGAAAATCCCTGGGTCATTCGGAGCTTTCAGGCACCTGAGGGGCGGTTTTCAGGAGGCCGGTTTCTCGCCGTACCAGCGCGGCGTGTACACCCACTCACCGCCACCGGCACGCGGGAAGGTGACGGTGGTAGACGAGCCGATCAGCACCATGGTGCGCATGTCCACCTGATCCGGCGTCAATTGCCCCAGCGTGGTGACACGCAGCGTCTGACCCGGCCGACCGATATCACGGCCCAGCACCACCGGCGTTTCAGGCGTGCGATGCAGCGCGACGATTTCCAGGGCACGCCCCAGCTGCCACGGCCGCGAGCGCGAGATCGGGTTGTAGAACGCCAGCGCCAGGTCGGCCTGGGAGGCAAGGTCCAGGCGTTTTTCAATGATCGACCAAGGCTTGAGGTTGTCCGACAGCGACATCACGCAAAAGTCATGGCCCAACGGTGCACCGGCCTGAGCGGCGGTGGCGAGCGACGCCGAGACCCCTGGAAGGATTTGCAGGTCGACCTGATGCCAGGTCGGGTCGCTGGATTCGTGCAGGGCTTCGATCACGGCAGCGGCCATGGCGAACACGCCCGGGTCGCCGGACGACACTACGACGACCGAGCGACCTTGGGCCGCCAGCTCGAAGGCATGGCGGGCACGCTGCATTTCTTCGCGGTTATCGGTGCAATGCTGCACCTGGTCGTCTCGGAACGGGCCGGCCATGCGCACGTAGGTTTCGTAGCCGAGCACATCGGTGCAGCGCGCCAGTTCGGTTTTTACCGCAGGCACCATCAACTCGGCAGCGCCAGGTCCCAGGCCGATCACGGCAAGGCGGCCACGCACGCGACCGACTTGCGACAGGTCCAGGGGGAGTTCGGCAACATTGATGACGATATCCGCGTCCTGGGCCACGCTGGCAAAACGCAGCGGTACACCCAATTCCAACGCTGCTTCATGCAATGTGGCTTCGGCCATCTGCGTATCACTGGCCAGCAGGCACGCGAGGGATTGCAGAGCGATGCCCGCCTCATGCAACGCCGCGCGCACCCGTTCAGCCAGTTGCGCGCCTGGCTTGCAGCTCACGCTGACGTTCTTCGGGTAGATCAACAATTCATGGGCGGTAGGCGTGCGCTCGGCACTGCCCACATGAATCGCCAGGCGTGCCTGTTGATCCTGGGGCAGATTGGCCTGGTCCAGCCACGGCGCAGCGCCTTCGATGCGTACGCTTTCGCCGGCCAGCAAGTCAGAGACGAAACGCTTGCCCAGTTCCAGATCGGCCAGCTCATAACCCGCAGGCGGGTTGAGCAGGCAGGTGCCGAAGCGCAGCTCGCCACTGGTGGTGATCGCAGCAGCCACGTTCAACGCAGCGGCGATTTCGCGAGCCATCACGTTCACACCGCCAAGGCCGCCAAGCAACGGCACCACGGCGCTACCGTCTTCGGCGACGGCCAGCACGGCGGGCTCCTCGCCTTTTTCCAGCAGCAGCGGCGCCAAGGTCCGAATAACGATACCCGCGGCGCACAGCGCGATCAGCGGTGTGCCTTGCTGATACAACTGACGCAGGGTCGCGCCGAATTCACCGTAGACCTGGTCCGCCCCGTCGACCCGTCCGGCCAGGCCGTGGACCGTCGCGTCGGGGTACACACATTGGATCTTGCGTGCCATGGCCAGGCTGCCCTGACCCAAAATAACAATCGCCGGGCTCATCAACCTTGCCACCGTTCACCGGGCACGATGATCAGCGAGAAGTACGGGGACGACGCTGGATCCACCTGATCCAGCGGCACGATCTTTTGATTCGCCATGGTGGCGCGTTCGACATACAGCGCTCGCTCGGCCAGACCGAGTTCTTCCAGCACCTGGCGCACTTTCGGGAAGTTGCGGCCCAGCTTCATGATCACTGCCGCGTCGGCATCCGCAAGGCGGCGCTTGAGGTCGTCATGGGGCAACACGCCCGAGAGTACCGAAAGGCTCTGATTGCGATAGACCAGCGGGGCGCCCAGCACCGAGGCGCCGCCGAGCATCGAACAAACGCCCGGAATCACGTGGGCTTCATAGCGCTCGGCGAGGCGGTCGTGCAGGTACATGTAGGACCCGTAGAAGAACGGGTCACCTTCGCAGATCACCGCCACATCACGACCGGCGTCCAAATGTGCGGCGACATCCACGCTGGCGGCGTCGTAGAAATCGCTGATCACCTGCTCGTAGGACATTGGCGCCGGCAACACTTCGGTGGTCACCGGGTACACCAGCGGCATCAAGGTCTGTTGCGGCACCAGATGGTCTTCGATGATGCCGAAGGCGTTGCCCTTCTTGCCCTTGGCCACGAAGTACGCCACCACTGGCGACTCGCGCAACAGGCGCAGGGCCTTGAGGGTGATCAGTTCCGGGTCACCGGGGCCTACGCCCAGGCCGATCAAACGTCCACGTGCCTGCATTATTCGACCTCCGTGGCCAGCGCATTCACCGCAGCGGCGGCCATGGCGCTACCGCCCAGGCGGCCCTGCATGATCACGAACGGTACACCGCGACTGTCGGCGGCCAGCATCGCCTTGGATTCGGCGGCGCCGACAAAACCAACCGGGAAACCGAGGATCAACGCCGGTTTCGGTGCGCCGGCGTCAAGCATTTCCAGCAGATAGAACAAGGCCGTCGGAGCGTTGCCGATCACCACCACACTGCCTTCCAAGTGCGGGCGCCACAGCTCAAGGGCGGCAGCGGACCGGGTGTTGCCCAGCTCACGCGCCAGCGCCGGTACGCTGTCATCGCGCAGGGTGCAGATCACTTCGTTGTTGGCTGGCAGGCGTGCGCGGGTCACACCTTCGGAGACCATTCGCGCATCGCACAGGATCGGCGCACCTGCGGCGAGCGCATCGCGCCCAGCCTTGCCCGCCCCTTCGGAGAACTGCAGGCCATCGATCGCGTCGACCATGCCGCAGGCGTGAATCACCCGCACCGCGAGCTTTTCCAAATCAGCCGGGATACGGTCCAACTTGGCTTCCGCGCGAATGATGGCGAAGGAGTTGCGATAGATCTCCTGACCATCGCGGATGTAATCAATCATCGGTGTTGCTCCGTGGGCGAGCGCGCAGCAGGGCGCCCGTCGCTTCAATAGAAAGGTTGCGCGCGTGCAGCCGGCCGAAACCGGGCTGGGCTGCCTCGCGAAAATAGAGGTCGTAGTGGCCGGGGCTCACGGCCAGCAAGGTGACCGGCGCCGTGTGCGCGGCGGCGCAGGAGCGCGGGCAGCCGGACAGGTGCACGTCGTGACCGGTGTCCAAAGCGGCGAGTTGCACCGCGTCGGCCTTGGTGTCGGCCAGGGCTTTGCCGCAGCCGCTGGAACCGGTGCAGGCGGTCATGCGCGCCAGGGGCTGGTCGATTGAGCAGAGGAAGCCCAATTGCGCCAGGCGTTCGGTGACGGCGTGAGGTTTTTCAACGCTGGGCAACAGCACGCCCTGCCAGGGGGTAAAACGCAAGGTGCCGTCGCCGTATTCGCTGGCCAGTTGTGCGGCGCCCTTGAGCATCGTCGCATCGAGGCGACCCAAGGGTGCAATGGCGGCGACGTAGAACTGATTCTTTTGTGCTTGTGGATAACTGCCGAGGTGCAACAAAGCGCCGCTGGGCGGGCGTTTGAAGCCATCCGCTGGCAGCAGCGGCAGTTGTAGACGACTCAACACGTTATCCACAGGCAGGTGGCGCATGCGGGTCTGTTCAGGGGTGGCGATGTCCAAAAACCCTTCCAGCACAGCCACCACCAATGCATGCCCCTGGTCCAATGGCACGGCGGCCAGCGGTGCATCCAGACCCGGACACCCGGCCAGGCCAAACGCGAGGAGTGTTTCGCCCTTGCGCACGAACGCCGACAGCCACAGGTCATGGTGATGTTCGAGCATTGCCAGCGCCTCGCCCCCGTCCAGCTGCACCGCGAACTTGGCCGACAGTTCATGGAAACGCGAGTGATTCTGCAGGGTGGCGAGGATCTGCGCCGCCAACGGCCGGGTGTCGAACAGCATTTGCGGGTCGATACCGGCGCTGGGGCTGAGCATCAGGTTACGCACGTCGTCGCCGGCAGCGTTGTTGGGGCCCAGATCGGCAGCCAACAGCATGGCAATCAACGCGCCCTCTTCGGCGCCGATCCCGCGAATCTGCAGATTGGCGCGGTTAGTCGCCTCGATCACCCCGCCCGCATACGCCTGGGCTGCGTCCGCCACTGCGCAGGCTTGGGCGGCGCTGATCGAACCACCGGCCAATTTGATCCGACAAATGCCACCGTCCAGCGCCTGGACAATACGCAGCAACCCCGGACAAGCCGAGGGGCGCAAGGTATTCACAGCGGGCGTTGGGTTCACGGGGCTACCGGTTGATGGGTAAAGGCGCGGTATTATGCCTGCTTTGTCCGGCGGCATGAAAAGCCTGCCCGTCGGATGTCGTTCAAGGAATATTTATGTCGCCCTGGCTGACAGTTGTAGGCATCGGTGAAGACGGCTTCAAGGGGCTGGGCAGGAATGCCCGGCATGCCCTGTTGCGCGCCACGCGGATTATAGGCGGCCAGCGCCAGTTGGACCTGCTGCCGGTGTGTATTCGGGGTGAGCGCGAGTTGTGGCCGAGCCCGTTTTCCCTGGAACCGGTGCTGGCGCGGCGTGGCGAGTCGGTGTGTGTGTTGGCCAGTGGTGATCCGATGTTCTATGGCGTGGGCGCGAGCCTGGCGCGGCAGGTGGCGGCTGAAGAGTTGCTGGTCTTGCCGGCGCCTTCGTCGGTGTCGTTGGCGGCGGCGCGGCTGGGCTGGCCGTTGCAGGAGGTGGTGACGTTATCCGTGGTGGCCCGGCCGCTGGCGGCGCTGAATGCGCATCTGGCCAGTGGGGTGCGGCTTTTGGTGTTGAGTAATGACGGCCGAAGTCCGGCGTTGATTGCTTCTTTGCTGGCTGAATCCGGTTTCGGCCCGAGCCGGCTGAGTGTGTTTGAGCACCTGGGCGGCACGGATGAGCGACGCATCGACGGTGTGGCGAGTGATTGGCGTCCGGCTTGCGTCGCCGATTTGAATCTGGTCGCCATCGACTGCGTGGCCTCTGGCGATACGCCCCGTCTGTCGCGTCTGGCGGGCCTGCCAGATTCAGCTTTCAAACATGACGGCCAATTGACCAAACGCGATGTGCGCGCCCTGACCCTGGCCCGTCTTGCGCCGATGCCCGGCGAACTGCTGTGGGACGTGGGTGCAGGCAGCGGCTCCATCGGTATCGAGTGGATGCGGGCTCACCCGAGCTGCCGGGCAGTGGCGATTGAAGCGGATGAAGGTCGCCAAGGCCTGATCGAACACAACCGCGACGCCCTTGGCGTGCCGGGCCTGCAACTGGTTCGCGGCAAAGCGCCGGATGCGCTCGACGGTCTGGAAGCCCCGGACGCCATCTTCATCGGCGGCGGCGTCACCCGTGACGGCGTGCTCGACACCTGCTGGCACCATCTGCGGCCGGGCGGTCGGTTGGTCGCCAACGCCGTGACGCTGCAAAGCGAAATGGCCTTGATGGACTGGCGTACGCGTTATGGCGGAGAACTCACGCGTATCCATGTCGCCCAGGCCCAGCCGCTGGGAGCGTTCGACACGTGGCGCCAGGCATTGCCGATCACACTGCTGGAAGTGGTCAAGCCGCGATGAAACGCATCCTGCTGCTGGGCGGCGTGACTGAAGCGCTGGCCATCGCCCGTACATTGGGCCCGGAACATATCTACAGTTTGGCCGGTGTTGGGCGCGTGCCGACTGACTTGGGGTGCCAGGTGCGGGTGGGTGGGTACGGCGGGGCCGAGGGATTGGCACAGTTTGCTCGACATGAGCAGATCAGCCTGATTCTCGACGCGACCCATCCGTACGCGGCGCAGATCAGCCGCAACGCGGCCGAGGCGGCGAGGGTTTGCGGGGTGCCTTGCTGGGCGCTACGACGCCCGGCCTGGCAGCCACAGGCGGGGGACGATTGGCGAGAAGTCAGTGATTGGGCCTCGCTGATTGAAGCACTCAAACCTTTCAAGCGCCCGCTGTTCACGCTGGGCCGTGAGCCGTTGCAGCACCTTGATGAAATCCCGCCGGAGCAGTTCTGGACACTGCGCGCCCTGGATGTGTATCCGGGGAATGAGCGTTGCGAAGTGATTGGCGCGCGAGGCCCGTTTCTGATCGAAGACGAACGTGGGTTGTTTGAACGACGCCAGATCGACGTGTTGATCAGCAAGAACAGCGGCAGCACAGCCACCGAACCGAAGCTGGAAGTGGCACGGGAGCGGGGCGTGCCGGTGTTGGTATTGAAGAGGCCAGTGTTGGCGCCGGTAGATCGGGAGTTCACCACCTTGACGACGCTGCAACAGGCAATCACCTCTCTTTAAGCTCCATCGTTCCAATGTGGGAGCGGGCTTGCTCGCGAAAGCGGAGTGTCAGTCACCGGATGAGTTGACGGGTCTTTCGCCTTCGCGAGCAAGCCCGCTCCCACATTTAGAGCTGCGTTGCCATTTGAGATCTGCAACCGCTCAGTTCCCGTCTATCCTCAAACCCAGCACTGCGACACCAAACCACACCCACCCTTTTTACTTATCCCCACCGATCAGGCTAAATACCCCCCTGATCGTTTAACCCTACGGATTGTCCGCCATGGCCCGTCAACGCTTCGCAATTGCCTGGATCGCCTGCCTTGCAGTGCTGTTCAACGCCTTTGTCATGCCGATGGCCGGTGCGATGCAACAGTCCCAGGACCCGGTGCAGCAATTGTTATGGGGCGGTTTCTGCTCCTCCAATGGTGCGAGCCTGAAGACCATTGCCCTGGGCAAGCTGGAGATTCCGGCGCCGCAACAGGACGATCATTCCACCATGCAGCATTGCTGGTGTTGTTCGGGTGCTGCGCCGTTGGTGGCGTTGCCGGGGCATGTGCCGCAGTTGTATCTCACCCAATTCAATACCTCACAGCGCTTGCCGCCCGCCCAGCTGCAAAGCCCTACTCCGCGCCAGCAATGGCCGAGCCTCAACCCACGCGCCTCTCCAACGGTCTGATGTCTTCGCAAGTGAACTGCGTTTTAGAACCGTTCTGGAGAACTGCCATGCTCAAATCTTCCCTGCTTCTGGCGGCGTTGCTGCTGCCGGTGTTCAGTGCTGCCAACGCCGAGGACTACAAGGCCGGTGACCTGATGGTCAGCGAACCCTGGTCCCAGGAGTTGCCGCCGAATGCGCCGACTGTCGCGGCTTATTTTGTGATTCATAACAGCAGCGAAACCCCGGACCGCCTGCTCAGCGTAGAGACGCCCGTGGCGGACAAGGCCGAGTTGCATGAACACGTCATGCAAGGCGACCTGATGAAGATGCAGCAAGTACCCAGCGTCGCCGTGCCGGCCAAGGGTGATCTGACCTTCGCGCCGATGGCGTACCACGTGATGCTGTTGGGCATCAAAGACCGCAGCCTGTTGGCCGACGGCAAGCAATTCCCTCTGACCCTGACCTTCGAAAAAGCCGGCAAGGTCGAGGTGGAAGTGTCGGTACAGAAAGTGCCGCCAATGGCCGGCCACGGGCACAAGCACCCTCAGTAGACTGACAGTCGATGGGCGCCCCACGCGCCAGGTGCTCCCCACGCGCGCGCGTAAGACGCGGCGGTTGGATCAGCCTGTTCGCCATGCTGATGATCTTTATCGGTCCGCTGATTTCCCAAGCGATGCCGATGGATCATCACGCCGGTATGTCGATGGACATGCCGATGGACCATGGCGAATCCCATCACAAAAAGGCCCCTGACGAACACCACGCCCTCTGGTCCAAGTGCGGCTATTGCGACCTGCTCTACAGCTGCCCCGCCCTGCCCGGCGGCGTTTCAACCTTCACCCTGAGCAGCCCGCCCCCCGCCAACGCCCTCACCCCCGACACGCGCCTGGGCCATGCCCGGCAGAGCATCTTCCCCGGCGCCCGCAGTCGCGCGCCGCCCATCGCTTCGTAAGCACTTCACAGCGTTACTTCACCCCGGCCGACTTTAGACAGACAGCCGCAGGCTGCTGGCCGTGTTGTTTACGATTGATTGATGGAATTTGTCATGTCCAGGTTTTCTGCTGACACCCGTTTGGGATATACCCCTGTGCTCGCTGCCTTTTGCGGCGCGCTGCTTGCCCCCCATGTTCAGGCCGATGAACACACCGAGCATGAGCTGACGCCCACCGTGATCACCGCGATCGCCCCCAGCTCACCGCTGACCGTGATCACCAACCCGAAAGACCCACGCCAACCGGTACCCGCCAGCGATGGCGGCGATTACCTCAAGACCATCCCCGGCTTCGCCCTGGTGCGCAATGGCGGCACCAATGGCGACCCGGTGCTGCGCGGCATGTTTGGCTCGCGCCTGAATATCCTCACCAACGGCAGCATGATGCTCGGCGCCTGCCCCGGCCGCATGGACGCGCCTACCTCGTACATCTCACCGGAAACCTACGACAAGCTCACCGTGATCAAAGGCCCGCAGACCGTGCTCTGGGGCCCGGGTGCGTCAGCCGGCACCATCTTGTTCGAGCGCGAGCCAGAAGAGTTCGGCGAGCTGGGCACACGCCTCAACGCCAGTGTGCTGGCCGGTTCCAACGGGCGCTTCGACAAAGTCATCGACGCTGCCGCCGGTGGTCCGCTGGGCTACGTGCGGGTGATCGGCAACCAGGCCCACGCCGACGACTACAAGGACGGCAATAACGACACAGTCGCCTCGCGCTACGACAAATGGAACGGCGACGTGGCCGTCGGCTTCACCCCCGACGCCGACACCCTGCTGGAGCTCACCGCCGGCCGTGGCGATGGCGAAGCGCGTTACGCCGGGCGCGGCATGGATGGCTCACAGTTCCTGCGCGAAAGCCTGGGACTGCGTTTCGAAAAATCCAATATCGGCGACGTGCTGGACAAGGTTGAAGCCCAGGTCTACTACAACTACGCCGACCACGTGATGGACAACTACAGCCTGCGCACGCCCTCGGGCACCGGCATGATGGCCGGGCCCATGGCGTCCAACGTCGATCGCCGCACCCTCGGCGCGCGGATCAAGGCCACCTGGCGCTGGGCCGACGTGCAATTGATCAGCGGCCTGGATGCACAGACCAACGAACACCGCCAGCGCAGCAGCATGGGTATCGATACCTACAAGGACCTGCCACGGGTCAAGGACGCCAACTTCCACAACTATGGCGTGTTTGGCGAACTGACTTGGTACGCCGCCGACCGCGACCGCCTGATCACCGGCGCCCGGCTGGACCGCGCGTCGGCCAAGGACTTCAGGCAAACCAGCGGCTCCGGAATGATGAAGCGCCCCAACCCAACCGCCGACGACACGCGTGCCGACACCTTGCCCTCGGGCTTCGTGCGTTATGAGCACGACCTGGCCGACAGCCCCACCACCCTCTACGCAGGGCTTGGCCACTCGGAACGTTTCCCCGATTACTGGGAGCTGTTTTCGCCCAACACCGGTGCGACCGGTTCGGTGAATGCCTTCGACGGCGTGAAGCCGGAGAAAACCACCCAGCTCGACTTCGGCGCGCAGTACAAAGCCGACGATCTTGAAGCCTGGGCTTCGGGTTATATCGGCCGGGTGCAGGACTTCATCCTGTTCGACTACAGGCCCGGGATGATGGGCACCACGTCCCAGGCCCGCAACGTCGACGCGCGCATCATGGGCGGTGAACTGGGCGCGGCGTACAAGCTGACCCAGAACTGGAAGGCCGACGCCACCCTCGCTTACGCCTGGGGCAAGAACAGCAGCGACGGCAAAGCGCTGCCGCAAATGCCGCCACTGGATGCTCGCCTGGGCCTCACCTACAGCGAGGATGACTGGAGCGCCGGCGCGCTGTGGCGTGTGGTCGCCGCTCAAAACCGCATCGACCAGAACAAGGGCAACGTGGTCGGCAAGGACTACGACAAAAGCAGCGGCTTTGGTGTGTTCTCGCTGAATGCGGCGTATCGCGTCAATAAACACTTCAAGGTCAGCACCGGCGTCGACAACCTGTTCGGCAGGGCCTATGCCGAGCACCTGAACCTGGCCGGCAACGCTGGGTTCGGCTACCCGGCCAGTGACCCGCAAGCCATCAAGGAGCCGGGGCGCACCCTTTGGACCAAGGTCGATATGACCTTCTAAAAACATCGGGGGCAAGCCCCCTCCCACACTTGAAATGCATTCCAACTGTGGGAGGGGGCTTGCCCCCGATGGCGGCCTACCAGACACAAAAAAACCAAAGCCTTGCGGAGCCCAATGATGACCACTCAAAAGATTTCCTTCTACAACCTGGCCTGGCGCTGGCACTTCTACGCCGGCCTTTTCGTCGCCCCCTTCATGGTGCTGCTGGCCCTGACCGGCATCATCTACCTGTTCAAACCTCAGTTGGACCCGCTGATGTACGGCGACCTGCTCAAGGTCCAGACCGCCGAGCACGCCCTGAGCGCCGACGAGCAACTGCAGCGCGCCAAGGCCGCGTATCCCAAGGCCGCGATCAGCAAATACCTGCCGCCTGCCGACAGCACCAGCAGCGCGCAATTCGTGATGCACAACCAAGGCCGCGAAGTGACCGTCTTCGTCGACCCGTATCGCGGCAACGTCCTCGGCGAGCAGGACGCCAAATACAACCTGCAAGCCATCGCCCGCGCCCTGCATGGCGAGTTGATGATCGGCACCGTCGGCGATCGCCTGGTGGAACTCGCCGCCGGTTGGGGCGTGATGCTGGTGGTGTCGGGCCTGTACCTGTGGTGGCCGCGCGGCAAGTCCTCGGCGGGGGTGCTGTGGCCGCGCTTCAACAGTCGCGGCCGGGTATTCTGGCGCGATATGCACGCGGTCACCGGTTTCTGGGGAGCTTCACTGCTGCTGGTGATGCTGCTCAGCGGCATGACCTGGACCGGCTTCTGGGGCAAGCAATACGCTGATGTGTGGAACACCTTCCCGGCGGCGATGTGGAACAACGTGCCGCAGTCCGACCAGCAGGCACGCGTGCTCAATACGGCCAGCCAGCAGACCGTGCCCTGGGCCATGGAAAACACGCCGATGCCGATGTCCGGGGACCATGCCGAACACATGAACCACGGCGCCATGCACTCGGCTCCAGCTGCGCCCACGCTGCGCCTGCAACAAGTGGTCGACCTGGCCACCGCACGCCACGTCGAGCCCGGCTACAGCATCACCTTCCCCACCACCGCTGAAGGCGTGTTCACTGTCGCGGTGTTCGCCAACGACCCGCGCAATGACGCCACCTTGCATGTGGACCAGTACACCGGCAAGGTGCTCGCCGATGTGCGCTGGGAACACTACAACGCGGTCGCACGGGCCACCGAGACCGGTGTGATGCTGCATGAAGGCAAGATGTTCGGCTGGGTCAATCAACTGATCGTGCTGCTGATCTGCCTGATGATTCTGCTCAGCGCCGTCAGCGGCGTGGTGATCTGGTGGAAGCGTCGGCCTCAAGGCGGACTTGGTGTTCCGCCGCTGCGCCATGACTTGCCAAAGTGGAAAACCGCGATGGCGATCATGCTCGCATTGGCGATCATTTTCCCTCTTGTGGGCGCCTCTTTGATCCTCGTGTGGGCGTTGGATCGCCTGGTGCTATCACGCCTTTTGGGGCAACGTGAATCCGCCTCAGGTTCAGCATGAAACAGGCGAGATGCCCGGCACAGAGCCGTTCTGTAGCCTTGCGCGGACTTTTTCCGCGCAGCGAATAAGTGTTAACTTATAACACTTTCTGCGTTATCGTTGCTCGCCGCGCCCTGCGGCGAGCACCTCCCCAAGAAGCGATTGATCGACCGATGAACAAGTACCTTGCGTCCGGCCTGTGCCTGCTCGCCCTGCACAACAGCGCCCAGGCCCTGACCCTGCCCGCCAGTCCAATCACCGCGCCTGCGATGGATGACGAACGCGTCGACCTGAACACCCCGACCACCGCCGGCTCGCGCCTGAACCTCAGCGCCCTGCAAACCCCCGGCAGCGTCGAAAGCCAAACCGGTACGCAGATCCGCGAACGTGGCGATGCCAGCGTGCAGGACGCGATTTCCCGCGCTACAGGTATCAGCCGCACCGGCACCCCGGGGGATGGCGGCACTTCGTTATCGGCGCGTGGTTTTACCGGCCAGGGCTCGGTGATGCAGCTGTATGACGGCAACCGCATGTACATGGGCATGGGGACTTCGACATTTCCGGTGGACACTTGGTCGGTGGAGCGCGTGGACGTGCTGCGTGGCCCGGCCTCGGTGCTGTACGGCGAAGGTGCTACCGGCGCGGTGATCAATACCGTGGCCAAAAAGCCGTTTGAAGGCGAGATCGAAAACCACATCCGACTGGGCTACGGCACTTATGATCGCCAGCAACAGGCCCTGGACAGCGGCGGCTCGCTGACTGACACCCTGAGCTATCGCCTGAACCTCAACCGCCTGCACAGCAACGGGTTTATCGACCGTGGCGACTCCAGCAGCGACTTCGTCAGCGGCGCCCTGCGCTGGCAAGCGGCGGACAACCTGAGCTTCACCCTGGCCAGCGACTACGGCGACCAGCGCCCTCAAAACTACTTCGGCACCCCGCTGATCAACGGCCAATTGCACAAGGGCCTGCGCGACAAGAACTACAACGTCAGCAACGACACCCAGCACTACAACGACCAGTGGACGCGCCTGACCAGCGCGTGGCAGATCAACGACAACATCAGCGCCACGAATGAACTGTACTACCTGAAAAACCAGCGTCGCTGGCAGAACGCCGAGAACTACAACTTCACCAACGGCCAGCTTACCCGCAGCGGCAACTTCGGCATCAAGCACAACCAGGAGCAGGTGGGCGACCGCCAGACCTTAACTTTCAAGCACACCCTGTTCGGTCTCGACAGCCAGACCCTGGCCGGCGTGGAATACAACCGCATCCGCTTCCGCCTGGCCAGCAACTCACCGTTCAACGATGTGTTGGCGGGCGGTCAGCCGATCGACATCCTTCACCCGGCACCCGCCGCGTTCAACAGCCAGAACGCGTTCGCACCGCTGTTTTCTACCACCACTAAAACGGTCGCCGGCTTCGCGGAAAACCGCCTGCAACTCACCGATAAACTGTCGCTGGTCACCGGAATCCGCCGTGACTACGCCCATGTCGAGCGTGATGATTTGCGCAACGGCGGCCAAACCGACAAGACCCTCACCGGCAATAACGGGAAGGCCGGCCTGGTCTACGCGATCACGCCCGACACCTCGATCTATGGCCAGTACGCCACCAGCACCGACGGCGTCGGTGGCCTGATCTCCCTGAGCCCAGGCCAGCAGCAGTTCGACCTGTCCACCGCCAAGCAGACCGAGATCGGTATCAAGCAAGCCTTCTGGAACCAACGGGGCGAATGGACGCTGGCGGCCTACCACATCGTCAAAAAGAAACTGCTCACCGACATGCCGGGCGACCCGGACCTCAAGCAACAAGTCGGCCAGCAATCTTCTAGGGGCCTGGAAGCCAGCCTCGCCCTGCAACTGCCGGATGCCTGGCAACTGCAAGCCAACGCGGCCATCGTCCACGCGCAGTACGACGACTTCAAACAGGACGTCGGTGGCGTGCAGGTTTCCCGCGACGGCAACCGCCCGGTGGATGTGCCGCGCCGTACCGCCAACCTGTGGCTGAGCAAGGCCGTGACCGACGATATCCGCGCCGGGGCCGGGGTGCGCTATGTCGACGCACGTTACGCCGACATGGCCAACCAAAATGAGCTACCGAGCTACACCGTGGTCGACGCCACGGTGTCGTGGAAGGCTATGCGCAACACCACCCTGGGCCTGCAACTGAACAACCTGTTCGACCGCACTTACGCCGTCAGCCAATACAACGACGGGCAGCAGTGGATTCTGGGTGAGCCGCGCTCGTTCTTTGTCACTGCGGACTACACCTTCTAACGGTGTTGGACTTGAGAGACTCGATGACTTCGCTAACCCTCACCGACCTCACCTGGTCCCCCGCAGGCCACTGCCATCACCAATTCCACCTGCGTGACGCCAACCTGCAGGTCGGTGCAGGGGAGTTTGTAGGGCTCATAGGGCCCAATGGCAGCGGCAAGACCAGCCTGTTGCGCTGTGCGTACCGTTTCAGTAAGCCGGCGCGCGGTGACGTGTTGCTCGACCACCAGAATGTGTGGAAGCAAAACGCGAAGTGGTGTGCACAACGCGTTGCCGTGGTGCTGCAGGAATTCCCCGAGGCGTTCGGCCTGCGTGTCGATGAAGTGGTCGCCATGGGCCGCACGCCCCACAAGGGGTTGCTCGATGGCGATACGTTGCACGACCAGCAACTGATCCAGCAGGCACTGGAATCGGTCGGCATGCAAGGCTTCGAAGACCACGCCTTCGCCACCCTTTCCGGCGGAGAAAAGCAGCGTGTGATCCTCGCCCGCGCATTGGCCCAGCAGCCGCAACTGCTGATCCTCGACGAACCGACCAACCACCTCGACCCGCGCTATCAGCTTGAGCTGTTGAAGTTGGTCAAGCGCTTGAACATCGGCACCCTGGCGAGCATTCACGACCTCAACCTGGCTGCCGCATTCTGTGATCGCCTGTACGTGATAGACCACGGGTGCATCGTTGCCAGCGGCACGCCCCACCAAGTGCTGACCGCCGAGTTGCTGCGTGACGTGTTTGACGTGGACGCGTTGATCGACACCCACCCCTTGTCCGGCTACCCCCGAATTACCTGGATAACCCAACCATGATCCTGCGCGCCCTGCTGCCCCTCGCCTTGCTGTTCGGTACTGCACAAGCGTTCGCCGAAGCGACGCATTACCCGGTCACTATCAAGAGCTGCAACCGCGATGTGACCTTCCAGGAAGCGCCGAAGCACGCGGTCAGCCACGACATCAACATGACCCAAATGATGCTCGCCCTGGGCCTCAAACCGCGGATGGCCGGCTACAGCGGCGTCACCGGCTGGAAGTCGGTAACCCCGGAAATGGCCGAGATCCTCGCCGGCCTGCCGGAACTGGCCAGCAAGTACCCTTCGGTGGAAACCCTGCTCAACGCCAACGTGGACTTCTTCTTCGCCGGCTGGGACTACGGCATGCGCGTGGGCGGCGACCTCACGCCGAGCACCCTGCAACCGTTGGGCATCAACGTGTACGAGCTGACCGAGTCCTGCGCTTTCGTGATGAAGCGCCCGGCGGCCACCCTGGAAGACACTTATAACGACCTGCGCAACCTGGGCAAGATCTTCGACGTGCAGGACCGCGCCAGTACCTTGATCGCGCAGATGCAGGCGCAGGTCGACGAGGTGCAAAAACACCTGCCCGCCGACAAACCTCGCGTGTTCCTCTATGACAGCGGTGAAGACCGCGCCATGACCTCCGGGCGCCTGGGTATGCCGCAAGCGCTGATCGACGCCGCCGGTGGGCGCAATATTCTCGATGACATAGATGCCAGCTGGACCCGAGTCAATTGGGAAACCGTGTTGGAGCGCAACCCGCAGGTGATAGTGATCGTCGACTACAGCGAAGTCACCGCCGAACAGAAGCAAGCGTTCCTGATGAACAACCCGGCATTGCAAGCGGTGGACGCGATCAGGAATCAGCGCTTTATCGTGATTCCCTACGTGCAGGCCACGCCGGGCATCGATAACGTGCTCGCAGTGGAGACCCTGGCGAAGGGGTTCCACGGCGAATGATTACGCGTCGCTACGCCTTGCTACTCGCTGCCCTGGGGGCGGTGTTGCTGGTCTCTTGCGTCCTCTCACTGGGCTTTGGCCCGGCGCGGGTGCCGGTAGAGGTGGTGTGGCGAATCGTGTTGTACAAGGCCTTCGGGGTCGGCGAAGTGAATTGGCCGGCCGGGCAGGAACATATCGTCTGGCTGATCCGCGTGCCACGCATGCTGCTGGGGGCGCTGGTCGGCGCCGGGCTGGCGCTGATCGGCGCGGTGTTGCAGGCGGTCACGCGCAACCCGCTGGCCGACCCGCACCTGCTGGGCGTGACCTCCGGCGCCACCCTTGGCGCGGTGATCGTGGTGCTGCACGTGGGTGAAGTCATCGGCCTGCTGACCTTGCCCCTCGCTGCCTTCATCGGCGCGCTGCTGAGTATGCTCGTGGTGCTGGCGGTGGCCAGTCGCAATGGCCGGCTGGAGAGTGATCGCCTGCTGCTCTGTGGCGTGGCGGTGTCCTTTGTGATGATGGCGGCGGCCAACCTCTTGCTGTTCATGGGCGACCATCGTGCGGCGTCGGCGGTGATGTTCTGGATGCTCGGCGGCCTGGGCCTGGCGCGCTGGGAACTGCTGGCGGTTCCCACCGCCACCGTGCTGTTGGGCTTGGGGTTGCTGCTGGGCATGGCGCGGCCCTTGAACGCGTTGATGGCCGGCGAGCAAACGGCTGTCACCTTGGGGCTCAACGCGCGCAACGTGCGGCTGAAGGTGTTCCTGGTCGCCTCCTTGATGACGGGCGTGCTGGTGTCCATCAGCGGCTCCATCGGTTTTGTCGGGCTGATGGTGCCGCACATTGCCCGTCGCCTGGTGGGTGCCGAACATCGCCGTCTGCTGCCGGTGTGCGTGTTGCTCGGCAGCCTGTTCCTGGTGTGGGTGGATGTCGCAGCGCGCACGCTGATCGCCCCCGAGGACTTGCCGATTGGCGTGGCCACGGCGGCGATTGGCGGGCTGTTTTTTATCGGGCTGATGCGCAGGCGCTGACACGTCTTCAGCTGACAGAAGGCCCCCCTCACCCTGCTGGTCAGAGTTCGTCTTTGTCTCGACCGTACTGAACAACCTGCGGATCAGGTGCGGCTTGCACGTCCTTGACTTGCCACTCGGCCCCCAGCGTCCCCCGGCGCGTCCAAAAACTGTCGGTTTCCAGAACGGAAAGCTTGCCGGTCTCTCGCAAACCACTGACCAACACAGTGGGCAGAGGTGACGAGTCGACGCTCAGCAAAAGCGTCTCGCCTGCCGTAAAACCCGGCACGTACTTGAGCAGCGCGCCGCCTCGGCACGACAGGTACAGGCTCTCGGCAACCGGACGGTTATTCTTCACGATCGTTATGTAGGAACGCAGATCATCCTTGGAGGCAAAATTCCCCAGCAACTGCAAGTCAAGCGACATCGGGTTACCGACCCTGGGAGCCACTTTGTAAAATGCGTGGACCGCGTTGACGGTGTAGAGGAACAGCGGATGTACGGACGTGACATCAAGCCCGATACCGCGAAACAAGAACACTGACGAAACCGTACTCTCCCAAAAGGTGCGTTGGTCCAGCACAGGATCAAGCCCCACAAACCCTGGAACACTAGGCGGCACCAATACCGCCCCAAGGTATTCCTGCCCCATGAACCCACCCAGCTGTTTTTCGGTCCAGCGCGCGGCGTCGTCGGCATGACTGAACAACGGCCCACAGAATGAAAGAAGGTGTGGGTTGTCTGCGAAATCCCAGGGAGTGAGCTTGGGCCGCCACTGCGCCGTTACGGCTTCCTCCCTGGCCCATACGGTGCTCCTGACACGCACGTAAAGTTCGCCCCTGGCCGCGAGCCCCCGCACGTAGTAAGCGACGGTCAAGGACCCATCGAGCAACTTCGGTTCGATGGTTTTCATCTCGGAGTTCAAGGCATGCAGCGATTGCGCTCCGTTTTTTCTGAATAAGTACCTGAGCAGCGCACCGTCGGCACACAGCAGGTAAAGGGGCAGCACACCGTTTTTGGCCATATTGCTGACAAAATTGACGCCCATCGCCAGAGACGCGGGGGAGAAGAAACAGGTCGCCATTTCATCGCTTGCTGGAGCAATCGCCACCGTGGAGGCACACAAGTACAAGCCATCCAAGGCATAGCCCTGGGGCAACTGACCCTCGACAAACACCTGCTTGAAATCGGAATAATCGGCGCGTACCAACGGCACGGTGGTCATGTAAGCATTACGTTTTACCGACTTGAGCACATACCCGAACTGCACCTGCGCCTGGGGCGATGACAAACGCTGCGCATACCGTACCGCGTCACAGGCTTGGGTAAAGATCGGGCTGCACGGCGCATCGGCAAAAACCTGCTTGATCTCCAGGGCCGGCGCGCGCGTCACGTACGGTACGAACGGCCCACTCAGTGGCCGTGCGAAGCCCCACAGCGCATCGCCCTTGACCACCTGCAAATCGCCGGCCTTGGCCACCTGCGTCACGAAGTCGACTGGCAGCAGGGTGCCGGCGCGCAGTTGTCGTTCAATTTCATTGTCAGCGGCATCCCCCCTGGCCAGGTTCAACGGCGCCAACTGCCGTTTGAGTTCCTCCTCTTCAGCGGAACCGCTCAATTGGTAACGCAGGATCAAACCCTCCGGACCAAACAGGTATTCGCGCTTGACGTGAACTTCCCGGCGCAACAGGTTCGACAGCACGTGGGTGGGCAACATGCTCTGGTAGACCGCTTTTTGAGTGACCGGCAACAATATCTGCGTCTCTCGCCTGACCACCGACCGGTAACGGGCGACGATGGTACTTCCTGGCGGATACAGCCCTTGCGCAATCGCCGCATCAGGGTAAATCCAATTCAGTGCAAAACCCTGGGGAGGCACCACCAGCGGATCAGTCGCCGCAAAACTGCCACCGGGCAGCCGTAGCAGCACACCGCCATAGGTACGATGACGGCCCTCTCCGACAATGGCCGCCGCATACCGAGCAGCATCGTCCGGGTTGGCAAAGGCGGGGCCCACATGTCGCCGGCTCAGGTTTTCGTAACCGGACCACGTGCGCGGCACCCGCCCTTGTTTGTCCCAGCATTGGCTGGTGCGTACCACGCTGAGTTCACCCGCGTTGGCCCAGTCCCTGACAAACTCTTGCGGCGTTTTTTTACCTGAGGCCAGCGCGACCTCGATCTCTTCGAACGCGTGGTCTACCAGGCCGCCGCTTCCCACGTTGAATGGCAGCGGCAAGTACCTCAACAAGGCTCCCTCTTCAGTTGAAAAGTAGATCGGCAGGTTGTTCCCGTTGTTGTATTTCGCCCCCCTGTGCTTGCTGTCCACAAGCGCACCATACAAAACCATGGGCATCACAAAGTAACGCGTTAACCAGGTGCTTGAAGCGGGTAACCCCACCGGTTGCCACTGCTGCGAACGAAACAATCCGCAGAGTACAAACCCATCCGGAAACCGGTAGCTATTGTCTTCTGTCGCTGCAAACACGCTGTTGAGGTTGAACAGCTTGACGCGCTCATTGACGCCCACCACCTCGCTGGCGAGGTAATGGGCCTTATCCTTGTGCTTGAGAATAAAACCAAAGTAGGCCTGTTCCGCAAGATTGCGGCCATGAACCCTGGCGTGAAGGTCGCGGGCAGCTTCATCGGCGCTGCTGAACACGGCCCCGTAGGTGGCATAGTCGGGCGGGCCGAATCTTGGTGCATAAGCAAAATTGGGGGTCCAGTCGGCGTACACCGGCGAGCGCGGTCCCCACAAAGGGTTGCCCTGAACAATCCGCAAGTCTCCCGCCTCGGCCAAGATGACAACCCACTGCGCGGGCTTCATCAGTCCGCTGTCGAGCCGCATCTGGGCCAGGCTGCCGCCAGTCTGTGGCGCCGTGCCGTTCAGCAGCAATGCCTCCTGACTGGACGCGCTGGGCGTGTACGCCAGTAAACAGTCTTCACTCCCCGACAAATACGCCGGACGCTGCTGTTGGATCACGGCGCGGATCTCTTCGACAGTAAAAGCCTGCAGGTTGATTTCGGCCTCTTCACGCGTCCAGCGTCGCTGTGCGACCCATCTCGGCTCGACCATGGACAAGGCCGGGTGAGAACCGTAACGACCATGGATCATGTAGGGTTCGGGGGGGATCAACGGGTTTAGATCATCCGCTGGAAAAAACAGCGCCGCCGCAAAGGGGTTGGTTCCGGCCTCCATCGGCTCAGTGACGATAAAGCGGCCATCCTCACCCTTGAGGATGTAACCGCCATAAGCGCGGTCGCGCCGCTCGCCGATTTTCTCGTGGGCATACACCGCCGCGTCGGTGGCCGAGAGAAACGCCGGGCTCAGCACCGCTCGATGAACCGGCGCAAGCAGCGGGGATCGACTGTCCACACGACCGGAACGACGCCAGACCTGACCGGAAACCACCACCGACAGGTCCCCTGCCGCCAAGACCCGCCTGACATAGTGACGGGGTGTCAGGGTGCCGGCCCTCATCGCAGCCTGGGCACCGTTGTCATCCAGAACGCCGGGGACGGTTTCGTTGACCAGCTCGGTGACCGTCTGCGCGTCGGGCAATTTAAACCGCAACACCGCATCGTCCTCAGCCAGCAGGTAGAGCGCCAGGCCACGGGTCTTGTCTTGCAGCTCAAGCGTCGCCCGCGCTTGAGTAATGGCGTCGGTTATTTGTGCCGGAGAGAAGAACAAAGGCTGCAACCAGCTTTCATGGGCAGGAGCGTCGGCTGTAGCGGATGTTGAGCGGCAGTAGATCGCCTCCAGCCGAAAGTTGGAGGGCAGCCTCAGCTTGCCCGGTGCTCGTTCAGGAAATAGCCCTGCTGGAGCAAATCGTAACGGGCCCGGTGGCTCGGGATAGGTCGCAACATAACTGTCGCTTTGGATGTGTTTGAGCACAAAGCCGAATGCTTGCTCGGAGGTTGGCAGAGCAAGCGCGGCCAGTATCGCCAACTCAACGCGTTCAAATACCGGTGTAAAAAACGGCTGCTCCTCTGTCACTTGCGTCACGGCCGCGTTGACTTTCCAACCTTGTTTTACCCGCCCGCGTACGCCGCCCCAGCGAGCGTTGGGTACCACCACCCGCAGGTCGCCAGCCTCGGCAGCCATCCAGATCAATGACTCCCGATGCTCGGACGCCGGGAATGGTGCCTCGCCAAGAATGCGCTTTCTCAGCAGGACCTCAGTCGCCGAGCCACTGCTCACGTACTTGAGTAACGAGCCCTCGGGGCCGCACAGGTAATGAGCGGGCACCGAACCTCGATGTTCGATGATAAAACTCAGGTCTGCGGGCGAAAAAAAACTGATCATCATCCAGGCATGATCATCGCTGATCCCCGGATTGCTCAGTTTTACCTGTTCGACGTGTGCCGGATGGGAATGGTAGAGCGCCTCGCAGGTGTAACCGCCGGGCGCGATGAAGTTGTCGTCGGCATCGGTAGCCAGCATGATCCGATGATCGAAGGTGAGTTGCTCGCCAGCTATCGGCGTCGTAGCAAAGTAGCGACTGTCTTTTTTTAGGATCGCGCCGCCGTACTCTTTGTCAGCCTCCAGAAGATTGATCCACTCGTGGGCCCATCGAGCCGCATCGTCGGCCGTGATAAAAGGGGGGCCCAGCGTCGGTTGCGGGATCTTGCTGAAGGGACGCCATTGCGGTCCCACTTCCCCGACCTGATCCCAGAGGCGGCTGGTGTCGATGACTGACAGTTGCCCCGCCGCCGCGACCTGCAACACAAAGTCATGGGGGATCAGCGTGCCAGCCATCAGCGCGGCCTGTTGACCGTTGTCGGTTACCGGACCGCCCGGCGCCTGGGCAAACAGCTGGGATTCGAGCGCCGAGCCAGAAAAGCGGTAGCGCAGCAGCGCTTGATCGCGCATACGAATGTACAGCGTTGTTCCCGCCCTGGGTTGTGGGCTGTAGCGGCGAAACTGCGCAATGTGAGTCGCCAGCTCAAGCGGGCTGATGAAGTTCTGATACAGCCACGATTCCACGGTGGGATATTGCGAGGGCGAGGGCTGAGCATGGAAATAGACACCCTCCACATGAAAGCCAGGAGGCAGCCGCGAAAGCAGCCCCCCACTCGGCCAGCCGCTGAGTTCGGCGAGTTGCGGTTCACAGGTGACGTATCGCCCCTGAACAGCACCTTGCAGAATCAACACGTGCAGCCTGTTCTCAGGCTGGCGCTTGATACGAGTGGCTGCGTGGTTGAGTACTTGGTCCCTGGAGGGAAACACTGGCCCGCAGTTGAGTTGCATGGGGGGCGCCTTGAACGGCTTGTAAGGTTCCCAATCACCAGGAACATCGCCCACCGATCCACCCCATGCAGCGTTGGATAACACAAAGCGTATCGAACCCACCGAAGCCAACGCTTTGTAAGCGCCCTCCTCTGTGCCTTCAGCGTCGTACACAGAGGTCCATCCGCCCTCTCCGCGAAGCCAGCCCACGCGCTGGTCTTCGGCGTTGGAGAAACGGGTTTGGTACCTGAGCAATTCTCCGTTGGGACCCGACAAATAAGCGAGCGGCAGCTGAACCCCGACGCGATAATTGACGATGATGTCGTCCGTAGAAAAAAAACCCATGAAGGCCTTTACCTGCTGTGGCGACCACGTTGGGTTCGCCCGTTGGGTTCCGGCAAAATCATCGGGGTGCGAATGCAGCGCCCCGACGAGTTTATAGCCCTGAGGCTCTACAAACTGGAAAGTGCTGCCTCTTTCACGCTCAAGTATCAGGTTGAGATCGAAATTCTTTGCCTGCCCCAGAGCCGGCTCAGTCGCCACGTACAACTGATCCGAAAGGCGCTGCATGATCACACTGCCGTACTCGATATCCCGCGTAGTACCGATGCGCTCATGTACATAACGCGCGGCATCATCGGCGCTGATAAACGCCGGCGTCAGTGGGGGGAGCTTGGTGTGACCTGGAGGGATGGCGGCACGCTTGTCGCGGTTTGAATGTTCATCCATGAGTGCACCTGCTAATCAGAATTTGATGAATCGGTCAGTGCCAGTGAAGGCCGAACACTGAAGATTCATCATCTTCAAAGGGGGACGCTCCTCAGGGGTGCTACATATTGTTGAAGCACCGCTAAAAAACAGGCACCACAACAGCACACCGCCGTGCCCCGCCCCGCAATCAAGCATCACATTGGTGCAAGGCGCCGTTTCCGACGCCTATCCATCCCCGTCCCTCCAAGGCTTTGAGACTTCGGCACACCCCTTGCAATCAGCTCTGCAACGTCCCTCACCTGCCACCCATAAAAAAATACCGGTCACGGAGATCGCACCATGAAGCGTCGCAGCTTGATCAAGGCTTTCACACTCACCGCATCGATTGCCGCCATGGGCATGACCTGGACCGCGCAGGCCGCCGAGACTATCAAGGTCGGCATCTTGCACTCGTTGTCCGGCACCATGGCGATCTCCGAAACCTCGCTCAAAGACATGGCGTTGATGACCATCGACGAGATCAACGCCAAGGGCGGGGTGAACGGCAAGATGCTCGAAGCAGTGGTGGTCGACCCCGCGTCAAACTGGCCGCTGTTCGCAGAGAAAGGCCGACAATTGCTGACCCAAGACAAGGTCGCCGTGGTGTTCGGCTGCTGGACCTCGGTGTCGCGTAAATCGGTATTGCCAGTATTCGAAGAACTCAACGGCCTGCTGTTCTACCCGGTGCAATATGAAGGCGAAGAGATGTCGCCAAACGTGTTCTATACCGGTGCAGCGCCGAACCAGCAGGCCATCCCCGCCGTGGAATACCTGATGAGTGAAGAAGGCGGCAGCGCCAAGCGCTTCTTCCTGCTTGGCACCGACTATGTGTACCCGCGCACCACCAACAAGATCCTGCGCGCGTTCCTGCACGCCAAAGGCGTGGCGGATAAAGATATCGAAGAGGTCTACACCCCGTTCGGGCATGCCGACTACCAGACCATCGTCGCCAACATCAAGAAGTTCTCGGCTGGCGGCAAGACCGCGGTGATCTCCACCGTGAACGGCGACTCCAACGTGCCGTTCTACAAAGAACTGGCCAACCAGGGTTTGAAGGCCACCGACGTTCCGGTGGTGGCGTTCTCGGTGGGTGAAGAAGAGCTGCGCGGCATCGACACCAAGCCGCTGGTGGGCAACCTCGCGGCCTGGAACTACTTCCAGTCGGTGGAGAATCCGGTGAACACAAAATTCGTCGCAGACTGGAAAGCCTACGCCAAGAAACACAACCTGCCGGGCGCGGACAAGGCCGTGACCAACGACCCGATGGAAGCCACCTATGTAGGCATCCATATGTGGGCGCAGGCGGCGGAAAAAGCCAAGTCAACCGACGTCGACAAAGTGCGCGAAGCGCTGGCCGGCCAGACTTTCGCCGCACCGTCCGGTTTCACCCTGACCATGGACAAGACCAACCACCACCTGCACAAGCCGGTGATGATCGGCGAGATCCAGGCCGACGGGCAGTTCTCTGTCGTGTGGCAGACCCAGGAGCCGATCCGGGCGCAGCCTTGGAGCCCGTACATCCCTGGCAATGACAAGAAGCCGGATTACGCCGTGAAGAGCAACTGAGCCCCACCGAACCCAGATGTCGGGCGCGGTCAATGTGGGCGCTGGCTTGCCTGCGATGCAAACAACTCGGTGTACCTGACACACCGCAGCGATGCTATCGCAGGCAAGCCAGCTTCCACACAGAGCCAGTGCCCACACCGTCCGCGCATGATCAGGACATTTTTTTATGCTCACTGCCCTCTACCGATACATCCTCGCCGCCCTGCTGTTGCTGCCCTTAGGCGCGCACGCCAGCGACGCCGAAGACTTCATCAACGCCAATCCGACGCAACAAGCCAAGCTCCTCCAGGACTGGGCCGCCCAACCTGACCCGGCACGCATCGAGCTGGTGGACGCTCTGCAACAAGGACAACTCATCGTCAACGGTGAAACCAAAACCGTACGCCTGAACAACCGTCTGCGCGGCCTGATCGACAACGTACACGCCAGCCAGCAACTGCTCGCCGCCGACCCCAAGGTGCGCCTGGCTGCCGCACAGACCCTGCAAAAAAGCGCACAACCTGCGCAACTGAAATTCCTCGACCAGCGTGTCGCCGCCGAAACCGACGAAGGTGTCCACACCGCCCTCAGCCTGGCCCTGGCCAACCTGCAACTGGTGGACACCGACCCAGTGGTGCGCCTGGCCGCTGTGCGGTTGCTCGGCAGCACCGGCGACCCGCTGGCGCGCCCGCGGCTTGAAGCCTTGCTCGCCCCCGGCGTTGAAACCGATGCCGCCGTGCACACCGCCGCGGAAACCAGCCTGGCCCAGGTCAAACGCAAATTGCTGGTCGGTGAAATCCTGGGCCAGGCCTTCAGCGGCATGTCCCTGGGCTCGATTCTGTTGTTGGCGGCCCTGGGCCTGGCAATCACCTTCGGCCTGCTCGGCGTGATCAACATGGCCCACGGCGAGATGCTGATGCTCGGTGCCTACTCCACCTATATGGTGCAGTTGCTCATGCAGCGCTACATGCCGCAGGCCATCGAGTTCTACCCGCTGATCGCGCTGCCGGTGGCGTTTTTTGTTACCGCCGCTATCGGCATGGCGTTGGAGCGCACGGTGATCCGTCACCTGTACGGCCGGCCGTTGGAAACCCTGCTGGCCACCTGGGGCATCAGCCTGATGTTGATCCAGTTGGTACGCCTGGTGTTCGGTGCGCAGAACGTCGAGGTGTCCAACCCCGAATGGTTGTCCGGCGGCATTCAAGTGCTGCCCAACCTGGTGCTGCCGTACAACCGCATCGTGATTATTGCCTTCGCGCTGTGCGTGGTGGTGCTGACCTGGTTGCTGTTGAACAAGACGCGCCTGGGCCTCAACGTGCGCGCCGTCACGCAGAACCGCAACATGGCCGCGTGCTGCGGCGTGCCTACAGGACGCGTGGATATGCTCGCCTTTGGCCTGGGCTCCGGTATCGCCGGGCTGGGCGGCGTGGCACTGAGCCAGATCGGCAACGTCGGCCCGGACCTGGGCCAGAGCTACATCATCGACTCGTTCCTGGTGGTGGTGCTCGGCGGGGTCGGCCAGTTGGCCGGCAGCGTGATGGCGGCGTTCGGTTTAGGCATCGCCAACAAGATTCTCGAACCGCAGATCGGCGCCGTGCTCGGCAAGATTCTGATCCTCGCGCTGATCATTCTGTTTATCCAGAAACGCCCGCAAGGACTCTTCGCACTGAAAGGACGGGTGATCGACTGATGAACCAGCCATTGATGCTTACGGCCGCGCAAAAGGCCGGCCCCAAGGTGACGATTGCCCTCGGCGCGCTGATCCTGATCGTGCTGCTGGCGCTGCCGCTGTTGTCGTTGTTGCCACCGGACAACGCCTTTCATATCTCGGCCTACACCCTGACGCTGGTGGGCAAGATCCTCTGCTATGCAATCGTCGCCCTCGCGTTGGACTTGGTGTGGGGTTATGCAGGCATGCTGTCCCTCGGTCACGGCCTGTTCTTTGCCCTGGGCGGTTATGCCATGGGCATGTACCTGATGCGCCAGGCGTCCGGTGACGAGTTGCCGGCGTTCATGACCTTCTTGTCATGGACCGAGCTGCCCTGGTACTGGGTCGGAACGCAGCACTTCGTCTGGGCCATGTGCCTGGTGGTGTTGGCACCAGGCTTACTGGCGCTGGTGTTTGGTTTCTTCGCCTTCCGTTCGCGGATCAAGGGCGTGTATTTTTCGATCATGACCCAGGCCCTGACCTTTGCCGGAATGCTACTGTTTTTCCGCAACGAGACCGGCTTTGGCGGCAACAACGGCTTCACCAATTTCCGCAGCATCCTCGGCTTCGGTATTACTGAACCAGGCACCCGAGCGGTGCTGTTTGTCGCCACAGTGGCGCTGCTGGTCGCGAGCCTGTTCATCGGCTGGCGCTTGGCACGCAGCAAGTTCGGCCGGGTATTGACCGCCTTGCGTGATGCGGAAAATCGCCTGATGTTCTGCGGCTACGATCCGCGTGGCTTCAAGCTGTTCGTGTGGGTGTTGAGCGCGGTGCTGTGTGGTTTGGCCGGGGCGTTGTATGTGCCGCAAGTTGGCATCATCAACCCCAGCGAAATGTCGCCGACCAACTCGATTGAAGCCGCGGTGTGGGTGGCCTTGGGCGGGCGTGGCACGCTGATCGGCCCGCTGCTCGGCGCCGGAGTAGTCAATGGCATGAAGAGCTGGTTCACCGTGGCTTTTCCGGAATACTGGCTGTTCTTCCTTGGGGCGCTGTTCATCATCGTCACCCTGTACCTGCCCAAGGGCGTCATCGGCCTGCTGAAGAAATGAGGAACGTCATGCTTGAACCTATTTTCGATGCAGGCGCCGGCCGCGATGCCATCGGCCTCGGCCAGGCCGCCGGCAAGGGCCTCGACACCCGCCACGGCACCATCCTGAGCCTGGAAGACATCAGCGTCAGCTTCGATGGCTTCAAGGCGCTCAACAACCTGAACCTTTACATCGGCGTCGGTGAGCTGCGTTGCATCATCGGCCCCAACGGCGCGGGCAAGACCACGCTGATGGACGTGATTACCGGCAAGACCCGGCCCAGCCACGGCACCGCCTGGTTTGGTGAAAACCTGGACCTGACCAGCCTGAGCGAAGTGCAGATCGCCCAGGCCGGCATCGGCCGTAAGTTCCAGAAGCCCACGGTGTTCGAAGCCCTCAGCGTGTTCGAAAACCTGGAACTGGCGCAGAAGACCGACAAGTCGGTGTGGGCCAGCCTGCGTGCACGCTTGAGTGGCGAGCAGAAAGACCGTATCGATGAAGTCCTCGACACCATCCGCCTGACCGCTTCGGCACAGCGCCAAGCGGGGTTGCTGTCCCACGGCCAGAAGCAGTTCCTGGAAATCGGCATGTTGCTGATGCAGGACCCACAACTGTTGCTGCTGGACGAACCGGTGGCGGGCATGACCGACGCGGAAACCGAATTCACCGCCGAACTGTTCAAGCGCCTGGCGGGCAAGCACTCGCTGATGGTGGTGGAACACGACATGGGGTTTGTCGGCTCGATTGCCGATCATGTGACCGTGTTGCACCAAGGCAGCGTACTGGCCGAAGGGTCACTGGAACAGGTGCAGGACAATGAGCGGGTGATCGAGGTTTACCTCGGCCGCTAAGGAGAACCGAACATGCTGCAAGTCGACAAGTTGCACCAGTACTACGGCGGTAGCCACATCCTGCGCGGGCTGTCTTTTGACGTGAAGGTCGGCGAGGTCACCTGCCTGCTCGGCCGTAACGGCGTGGGCAAGACCACCCTGCTCAAATGCCTGATGGGCTTGCTGCCCTCCAAGGAAGGCGCGGTGAACTGGGAAGGCAAGGCCATCACCGGGTTCAAGCCGCACCAACGTGTGCAGGCAGGGATCGCCTACGTGCCACAGGGCCGGGAGATTTTCGGGCGGCTGACGGTGGAAGAAAACCTGCTGATGGGGCTCTCGCGCTTCCCCGGTTCGGAAGCCAAGGAAGTGCCCGCGTTCATCTACGAGCTGTTCCCGGTTTTGCTGCAAATGAAGCACCGCCGTGGCGGCGATCTGTCCGGCGGGCAGCAGCAACAGCTCGCGATCGGTCGGGCGCTGGCCAGCCGCCCACGCCTGCTGATCCTCGATGAGCCCACGGAGGGCATCCAGCCGTCGGTGATCAAGGAGATCGGCGCGGTGATCAAGAAGCTCGCGGAGCGCGGTGATATGGCGATCCTGCTGGTGGAGCAGTTCTACGACTTTGCCGCCGAGTTGGCCGACCACTACCTGGTGATGTCCCGTGGTGAGATCGTGCAGCAAGGCCGAGGTGAAAATATGGAAAGCGAAGGTGTACGCGGCTTGGTAACCATCTAATCTGTAGCCTCCTAACGATAAGCACTCTGCCATGAACCTGCCCGTTACTCCTGCGCTGTTCACCCCCAGCTGGCATGCCGAGCTGGAGCTCGGCTATGCGCGTTTCGGCGACACCACGCGGCCAGTGATGCGTCGCCACCTCGGCCCCTTGCGCGTGCAAAAGCACCTGTATGCCGAAGGCCCCGAGGTGTGCCAGCACATCATTGTGCACCCGCCCGGCGGCATTGCCGGCGGTGATCGCCTGGACATCAGCGCCCATGTCGGCGCAGGTGCCTGGGCGCAACTGACCAGCCCCGGCGCCGCCAAGTGGTATCGCGCCAAGGGTCCTGCGTTTCAGCAGTTGGACCTTACCGTGGAAGCCGGCGCTACGCTGGAATGGCTGCCCCAGGAAACCATCGTATTCAGTGCCGCCCAGGCCGAACTCACCACGCGCATCGAGCTGCACGGCGATGCACGCCTGTTCTACTGGGACGTGGTCGCCCTCGGCCGCCCCGCCAGTGGCGAGCGCTTTGACCAGGGCCACTTTCAATCCCACTTGGATATCCGCCGCGACGGCCAATTGCTCTGGCATGAACGCCAGCGCATTGTGGGTGCCGACGGTTTGCTCGACTCTCCCATCGGCCTGGACGGGCAACCGGTGTTTGCCACGTTGCTGCTGACGGCTGATATCGACCCTGAGTTACTCGACACTTGCCGCGCCCTGCCCCACGCGGTGCGCGGCGACCTGACCCAACTGCCAGGCTTGCTGGTCGCCCGTTGCCTGGCCAGCGAAGCGCTGCTGGCGCGAGGTTGGTTGATTGATCTATGGAAACTGCTACGCCCAGCCGTACTTGAACGCGCAGCTGTTCCACCCCGAATCTGGAGCACATGAAGATCAAAATGTGGGAGCGGGCTTGCTCGCGAAAGCGGCGGATCAGAAACAGATGCATTGACTGACGCACTGCATTCACAAGCAAGCCGGCTCCCACATAAGCCCATTCAACATTGATCTCTGGTGTTTTTAAGCATGCAATTTATGAAGGACCTTGAACCATGGACCTGACCCCACGGGAAAAAGACAAACTGCTGATCTTCACCGCAGGCTTGGTGGCCGAGCGTCGCCTCGCACGCGGCGTGAAGCTCAACTACCCGGAAACCATCGCCTACATCTCCGCCGCCCTGATGGAAGGTGCCCGCGATGGCCGCACCGTGGCCGACCTGATGCACTTTGGCACCACGCTGCTCAGCCGCGAACAAGTGATGGAAGGCATCCCCGAAATGATCCCGGATATCCAGGTGGAAGCCACTTTCCCCGACGGCACCAAGCTGGTCACCGTCCACCAGCCGATTGCGTGAGGCCTGATGATGATTCGTGACGCAACCCAAAATGATTTGCCGGCGATCCGCGATATCTACAACGACGCAGTGCTGAACACGACCGCGATCTGGAACGAACAACCGGCGGACCTGGGCAACCGCCAGGCGTGGTTCAGTGCGCGACACGCCCAGGGCTATCCGATCCTGGTATCGGTAGAAAATGGTGAAGTCACTGGTTACGCCTCGTTTGGCGATTGGCGGCCGTTCGAAGGTTTTCGCTACAGCGTCGAGCACTCGGTGTACGTGCGCAGCGACCAACGCGGCAAGGGCCTGGGCCCGTTACTGATGGAGGCGTTGATCGAGCGTGCACGCGCTTGCGGCAAACACGTGATGGTCGCCGCCATCGAGAGCGGCAACCAGGCCTCGATCCGACTGCATGAGCGCCAGGGATTCATCACCACCGGGCAGATGCCCCAAGTGGGTATCAAGTTCGGCCGCTGGCTGGACCTGACCTTTATGCAACTGGCGTTGAATCCGGGCGCCGAACCGCCCAAGGAGTGACACCAATGAATAGCGCGCAAGTGCGTCGAGTCAATGCGGAAAGTTTTGCCCACTATCGTCTGGGCTTGATCGAGTTGTTGCTGGACGCGGTCAGGCACGGCGCTTCCGTCGGCTTCATGGCCGACTTCGACGAGGCCCAGGCCCGCGAGTATTTGCGCGGCGTGCAGGCCAGCATCGAAGACGCCGGCCTGTTGCTCTGGGTGGTGGTGCGCGACGAACACGTGATCGCCAGTGTGCAATTGGCGCTGTGCCAAAAAGCCAACGGACTCAACCGCGCCGAAGTGCAAAAGCTGCTGGTACACAGCAGCGCGCGACGCCATGGCCTCGGCCAGCAACTGATGAACACCCTGGAACTCGCCGCCCGCCAGCACAAGCGCGGCTTGCTGTACCTGGACACCGAAGCCGGCTCACCCGCCGAAGCCTTCTACCAGTCGCTGCGCTATATCAAGGTCGGTGAACTGCCCGACTACTGCCAAAGCCCGGACGGGCGCTACAGCCCGACCGCCATCTACTTCAAGACCCTGGGGCAACCTGCATGATTCCTGGCGAATATCAGATCCAGCCTGGTGACATCGAACTCAACGTGGGCCGCCGTACGGTCACCCTCAGCGTGGCCAACAGCGGCGATCGGCCGATCCAGGTGGGCTCGCATTATCATTTTTTCGAGACCAATGACGCACTGACGTTTGATCGTGCCTCAACCCGTGGCATGCGCCTGAATATTCCGGCGGGCACGGCGGTGCGGTTTGAGCCGGGGCAAAGCCGTGAGGTTGAGTTGGTGGATTTGAGCGGCGGTCGCCGGGTGTTCGGGTTTGCAGGTCGAGTCATGGGTGACCTTTAGGCCCTCTTCGTGAGCAAGCCCGCTCCCATATTTAGTAGGCATTTCAACATGTGGGAGCGAGCTTGCTCGCGAAAGCGGATTCACATTCAACACACATTTCTCAGGGCACACACATGAAAATCAGCCGCCAAGCCTATGCCGACATGTACGGCCCCACCGTCGGTGACAAGGTCCGCCTGGCCGACACAGAGCTTTTCGTCGAAGTCGAAAAAGACTTCACGGTCTACGGCGAAGAAGTCAAATTCGGCGGCGGCAAGGTCATCCGCGATGGCCAGGGCCAAAGCCAATTGCTCGCCCATGAGGTGGTCGACACGCTGATCACCAACGCGCTGATCATCGACCACTGGGGCATCGTCAAAGCCGACGTGGGCCTGAAGAACGGCCGTATCCACGCCATCGGCAAGGCCGGCAACCCGGACATCCAGCCTGGCGTGACCATGTCCATCGGCGCCAGCACCGAAGTGATTGCCGGCGAAGGCATGATCCTCACCGCCGGCGGGATCGACAGCCACGTGCACTTCATCTGCCCGCAGCAGATTGAAGAGGCGCTGACCAGCGGCGTCACCACCATGATCGGCGGCGGTACCGGCCCGGCGACGGGCACCAACGCCACCACCTGCACCTCCGGCCCGTGGCACCTGGCGCGCATGCTCCAGGCCAGTGACTCGTTCCCGATGAACATCGGCTTCACCGGCAAGGGCAACGCCAGCTTGCCGGAGCCTCTGATCGAACAGGTGAAGGCCGGCGCCATCGGTTTGAAACTGCATGAAGACTGGGGCACCACCCCGGCGAGCATCGACAATTGCCTGAGCGTTGCCGATCAATACGATGTGCAGGTAGCGATCCACAGCGACACCCTCAACGAGTCCGGTTTCGTCGAGACCACCCTGGCCGCGCTCAAGGGCCGTACCATCCACACGTATCACACCGAAGGTGCAGGTGGCGGTCACGCACCGGACATCATCAAGGCCTGCGGCTTCCCGAACGTGCTGCCGAGTTCCACCAACCCAACGCGGCCCTTCACTCGCAACACCATCGACGAACACCTCGACATGCTGATGGTCTGCCACCACCTGGACCCGAGCATTGCCGAAGACGTGGCCTTCGCAGAAAGCCGCATTCGCCGCGAGACCATTGCCGCCGAAGACATCCTGCACGACCTCGGCGCGTTCTCCATGATCAGCTCCGACAGCCAAGCCATGGGCCGGGTCGGTGAGGTGATCACACGTACCTGGCAGACCGCCGACAAGATGAAAAAACAGCGCGGCGCCTTGCCTGGCGATGGTCCCGGCAACGACAACTTCCGCGCCAAGCGCTACATCGCCAAGTACACCATCAACCCGGCGATTACCCACGGTGTGAGCCATATCGTCGGTTCGATCGAAGTGGGCAAGTGGGCCGACCTGGTACTGTGGCGCCCGGCGTTCTTTGGCATCAAGCCGACCCTGATCCTCAAGGGCGGCGCGATTGCCTCAAGCCTGATGGGCGACGCCAACGCTTCGATCCCCACGCCGCAGCCGGTGCACTACCGCCCGATGTTCGCCAGCTTCGGCGGCTCGTTGCATGCCACCAGCCTGACCTTTATCAGCCAGGCTGCGCAGGATGCCGGTTTGCCCGAAGCCCTGGGGTTGAAGAAACAGATCGCGGTGGTCAAAGGGTGTCGCGACGTGCAGAAAACCGACCTGATCCACAACGATTACCTGCCGGATATCGAGGTGGACCCGCAGACCTACCAGGTCAAGGCCGATGGGGTGCTGCTGTGGTGTGAGCCGGCGGATGTGTTGCCGATGGCGCAGCGGTATTTCCTGTTCTGACTCGAACCAACAGGCCACGACTTGTGGCGAGGGCGCTTGCTCCCTCGCCACAAGGACAGTGTTCGCTTTCGCCTTAGAACTGCTCGCGCGGATTAAAAGCAGCTTTCTGCGCCAGCTCCTGCCACAAGGCTTTCACCTCGTCATTGCCTGCCGGTGGCATCACGGCCTTGAGCTGCACGTACAGGAAGCCACGCTGCCCGGCCTTGTTCAACAAGCCATGGCCCTTGGCGCGCATGCGCTGGCCGTTCTGGCTGCCGGCTGGCACCTTGAGGTTGATCTTGCCGGTCAGGGTCGGCACGGCCACTTCCGCGCCCAGCGCCAATTCCCACGGCGCCAGCGGCAGGTTGATGATCAGGTTTTCGCCATCCACTTCAAACTTGGGATGCGGCGCAAACTTGACGATCAGGTACAGGTCACCGTTGGCCCCACCGCCAACACCTGGTGCGCCCTGGCCTTTGAGGCGGATACGCTCACCGTTGACGACACCGGCGGGGATCTTCACGTTCAAGCTCTTGGTGGTGTTGCTCACATGCCGGCCCGAGGCGTCGTATTGCGGCACCTGGAAGCTGATCTGCTTGGACTCGGTTGACAGCGTCTCCTCAAGGAACACCGACAGCTGCATCTCTACGTCCTGGCCTTTACGCCCGGCAGGGCGGCGTTGGCTGCCACCGAAGGCATCGCCACGGGAGCCGAAGATCGAACTGAAAAAGTCCGAGAAATCCTCACCGCCACCGCCGCCGCCAAAGCCCCCACGGCTCTGCCAGCCCGGTGGTCCCTGGAACGGCTGGCCATGCTGGCCGTATTTGCGCAGCTCGTCGTATTCGGCGCGCTTGTCGGCGCTTTTGAGCGCTTCATAGGCTTCGGACGCATCCTTGAACTTGGCTTCGGCGTCTTTTTCCTTGCTCACGTCGGGGTGATATTTGCGCGCGAGCTTGCGATAGGCCGCCTTGATTTCCTTGTCGTCGGCCGTCGGCTCTACGCCCAATATCTTGTAGTAGTCTTTGAAATCCATCGGCGGTTCACCATCCTTAATCGAGATCGCACAGTCCGGGGCACAACGTGCGCTGCATTGCACTTGTTGAGTCTTGTGGCCTGGGTATGCGTCAAAGTGTTATCGGCACTTGCCGTATGCAACAGATGTTGGGGCAAATACCCAACTTTCAAGCGCGATTTAGCGGATAGTCGGCCTACGCATCCGCCTTCGACTGGCATACACTGCGCGGCCGTTTTTCAACCGGAACCCGATAGACATGAAAAACCCATCCCCAGCCCGTGCCTGCGGTATCGACTTTGGCACGTCCAACTCCACCGTCGGCTGGATCCGCCCCGGCGAGGAGACGCTCATCGCGCTGGAGGACGACAAGATCACTCTGCCGTCGGTGGTGTTCTTCAACTTCGAGGAGCGCCGCCCGGTGTACGGTCGCCTGGCGCTGCATGAGTACCTGGAAAACTACGAAGGCCGGCTGATGCGCTCGCTCAAGAGCCTGCTCGGTTCCAAGTTGATCAAGCACGACACCAGCGTGCTGGGCACCGCGATGCCTTTCACCGACTTGCTGGCGCTGTTCATCGGCCAACTCAAGAGCCGTGCCGAAGCCAACGCCGGCCGCGAGTTCGAAGAAGTGGTGCTGGGCCGCCCGGTGTTTTTCGTCGACGACGACCCGATGGCCGACCAGGAAGCCGAAAACACCCTGGTCGACGTGGCGCGCAAGATCGGTTTCAAGGACATCTCGTTCCAGTACGAGCCGATCGCGGCGGCGTTCGACTACGAGTCCACCATCCAGAAAGAAGAGTTGGTACTGATTGTCGACATCGGCGGGGGTACCTCCGACTTTTCCCTGGTACGCCTGTCCCCGGACCGTCGCCACAACGACAACCGCCAGAGCGACATCCTCGCCACCGGCGGCGTGCATATCGGCGGGACCGACTTCGACAAGCAGCTCTCGTTGAACGGCATGATGCCGCTGTTCGGCTACGGCAGCCGCATGAAGAGCGGCGCCTACATGCCCACCAGCCATCACATGAACCTGGCCACCTGGCACACCATCAACTCGGTGTACTCGCAGAAATCCCAGCTGGCGCTGGGCAGCATGCGTTATGACATCGAAGACACCGGGGGCATCGACCGTCTGTTCAAGTTGATCGAGCAGCGCGCCGGCCACTGGTTGGCCATGGAAGTGGAAGAAACCAAGATCCAACTCACCCACGAAGACAGTCGCCATGTGCTGCTGGATCGGGTTGAACCGGGCCTGAGCGTGGAACTGAGCCGGGCGCTGTTCGAGTCGGCCATCGATGGCTTGCTGGAACGCGTGCGCAACAGCGTCACGCAATTGCTCAACGATGCGTCGGTGAGCGTGGCCCAGGTGGACACCGTGTTCTTTACTGGCGGTTCCAGCGGAATCCCGGCGCTGCGCCACAGCATCTCGGCGATGTTGCCGAACGCGCGGCATGTGGAAGGGAATATCTTTGGCAGTATCGGCAGCGGGTTGGCGATTGAAGCCAGTAAGCGCTACGGCTGCTGAGCGTTAGCTTGAACGGCGGTGCGCCCTTCGCGAGCAAGCCCGCTCCCACCTTTGGCTGAGTTCCAACGTTGGAACGCGTTCAAAGGTGGGAGCGGGCTTGCTCGCGAAGGGGCCGGCCCAAGCAACATCAATCTCTAAACCATTCCCCCAAGCTTCAACTCACTCTTGAGATACGCGTAATAAATCGGCCCCGCCACCACGCCGGGTAGCCCAAACGCAGCCTCAAACACCAGCATCGCCAGCAACAACTCCCACGACTTGGCACTGATCTGTCCACCCACAATGCGCGCATTGAGGAAGTACTCGACCTTGTGGATCACGATCAGATACCCGAGTGCCGCCACCGCCACCCAGATCGACAGCGACAGCGCCACGATGGTGATCAGCGTGTTGGACATCAGGTTGCCGATGACGGGCAGCAAGCCGAGCAGGAACGTGAGGACGATCAGGGTTTTGGTCAGCGGCAGGTGAATCCCGCACAGCGGCAGCACCACGGCGAGGAACACGGCGGTGAAGGCGGTGTTGAGCGCGGCGATCTTGATTTGCGCGAAGACAATGTTGCGAAAGGCCTGGACCAACAAGTGCAGACGATCGAACAGCACGGCGGCCAGGGGTTTGCGCTTGGTCAAGTCGGGCACGCGCTGCAGGGCAATGATGGCGCCGAGCACCATGCCGATCAGCAGGGTGACAAACATGTGGGCGGCGTCTTTGCCGACCAGTTGCAGTTCACTCAGGTGCTTGCTCATCCAGTCGCCGATGGCCACGCGGAACTCGGCGGCGCTGGCGGGCAGGTAGGCATCGATGAACGGCGGCAACTGGCCGCGCGCGCGGTCGACCACGCCCATGAATTTGTCCAGGGAAGCCCCGGGGTTTTCCGCTTCGTGGAGCAGGAAGCTGATGGCACCGGCGAAGATCAGGGTCAGCACACTGACGATCAAGGTGCCGAGCAGCGCCACCGCCAGCCAGCGCGCGCGCCGGCCTTCGATCAGCCGTTGCAGTTGGGGGGTCAGCATGTTGACCAGCTCGAACACCAACAGACCGGCCAGCAGGCTGGGCAACAATTTGAGCGGCAGCACCAGCAGCAGTCCGCCGAAAATGATGATGTAGCTGGCCAGCAATATCACGTGACGCTGAGAAAACGTTGGCATACAGCCTCAAAACGAACGGCGTTAAAGGATGGGCAGTCTGCCAGCCTTGAAGGAATCAAGCGAGAGGTCTTGGTGTTGCAAACTTGTCAGCGTGGCAACGGGCTTGCTCGCGAAAGCGGGGGTTCAGTCACTGAGGTGTTGAACGAAAAACAGCTTTCGCGAGCAAGCCCGCTCCCACAGGGGATTCGCCTACTCAACTGCCTTTGAGGCAGGTGCTCATGAAGGTTTTGCGCGCATCGCCAGTCAGCGCCTTGGTTTTCGCCGACGCATTGCAATCCTTCATCTTCTGCTGCTGCGGCGTCAGGGTCTTGGCGTCATTGGCCGCCGGGGCGGACAGGCAGGTCTTCATGAAGGCCTTGCGCTCGTCCCCCTTGAGCGTCTTGGTGGTCGCTTCGGCATTGCAGGTGGTCATTTTATTTTGCTGGGCGGTGGCGGCAAAACCTTGGGAACACAGCAGCAGGCCCATCATCAACAACGGAATTCGCAGCATCTTCATGGAGTTTTCTCCCTGTTGCCGTGCAGGAGGGCACGGCCTACCGGGTAGTGTAGTCAAAGCCTGTTACATCTTCACCGACTACGGATATGCGTCCGCCGGTATTGCTCTGGGGTGCAGCCCGCCTGGCGCTGGAACATGGCGATAAAGGCCGAAGCGCTGCTGTAGCCCAGATCAAATGCGACATGTTGCACGCTGCGCTGACTGTCGAGGGCTTCAATGGCCGCCAGGTAGCGCAGGCGCTGGCGCCACTCGCCGAAGCTCATGCCCAGCTCCCGCACAAACAGGCGAGCCAGGGTGCGTTCGCTCACGTGGACTTGCTCTGCCCAGTGAGCCAGGGGGCGATTGTCGGCAGGGTCGGCCTGCAGGCCTTCCAGTACGCCCAGCAGGCCGGGGTGACGGGCGTAAGGCAGGAAGCAATCGTGGATCGGCGCCTGCTTGAGCTGGTCCACCAGCACCTGGGCCAGGCGAATGTCGGCGTCGGTCTGCGGCATGTTCACGTCACGCTGGGCGAAATCGCTGAGGATGGCCTTGAGGATATCGCTGATGGCCAGGGTGCAAGGCTGTTGCGGCAGCCGCTCACAGAGTTCCGGCGCCAGCCCCACCGAGTGATAGACGATCGCCTCGGCATTGTAGGAGCTGTGTTCGGTGTGGGGTGGCACCCACACCGCGTATTGCGGCGGCGACATGAAGCGGTTACCGGCCACTTCCATGCGCATCACGCCGCTGGCCGAATAGTCCAGCGAACCCCAGAAGTGCTGGTGCGGGGTGCACTCGGTGTCGGGCGCGAAATCCGAATAGCGAAAGTACACCGGGCTCGGCAGCCGGGGAAAATCCGGAAGGCGTACGTTGTGCTTGGCCATATTGTCTGGATACAGAGGTGGTTTGTCTGGATCGCAGTATAGGCTTCGATCCAGACAATGGATAATCCTGCCTCATCAACACACTTGGTTCATTTCGATGCAATACGCTTATCCCTTGCTGGCCATTTTCATCTGGGCTGGCAACACCGTCGTCAACAAGCTGGCCGTGGGCGCGCTGTTCCCTGCAGAAATCGGCTTTTACCGCTGGTTGCTGGCGGCGCTGCTGTTTACACCGTTCATGATCAAGCCGGTGATCGCCAACTGGGCGCTGATCCGCCCGAACCTGGGCAAGGTATTCATCCTCGGCGTGCTGGGCATGGCGGTGTACCAGAGCCTGGCGTACTACGCCGCGTCGCTGACCACGGCGACCAACATGGGGATCATCCTGTCGTTGATGCCGTTGATGGCGCTGACGGCGGCGATCATCAGCCTGGGCCAGCGCCTGACCTACGGCGCGCTGACCGGTGCCGTGCTGTCATTTGCCGGCGTCGTGGTGGTGGTCTCCGCCGGCAGCCTCGACGCATTGCTGCAACACGGGGTCAACCTGGGTGACGGCATGATGCTGGTCGCGACACTGGCCTACGCGGTCTACAGCACCCTGCTGAAAAAATGGCAGCTGCGCCTGCCGCCGTTGGTGTTGCTGTATCTGCAGGTGCTGGTGGCGGTGGTGGTGCTGTTCCCGCTGTTCCTGTTCTCCGCGAAAGCGGGCCTTGGCTGGGCGAACATTCCGTTGGTGCTGTATGCGTGCCTGCTGGCCTCGATGTTGGCGCCACTGGCGTGGATGCATTCGGTGAAGACCTTGGGCCCGAGCCGCACCACGCTGTTTTTCAACTTGCTGCCGTTGATCACTGCATTGATCGCCGCCGTAGTGTTGAAGGAAGAGTTGGCGCTGTATCACTTGGTGGGCGGTTTGCTGACCTTGGGTGGGGTCATTCTGTCGGAACGCTGGACCACCCCGGTGCGCTAGACCCCGGCATCCTTCAAGCGCCGGGCATGCTCGAGAAACAGTCGGATAGGCTCGGCGCCCTTGCCCACCAGGCCCAGGGACTGGTTGACGATATCGAAGTGGTCCAGGGCGTAGTCATCGCCGATCACCCATCCCAGGTGCGAGCTGTAGCGTCCGACCATGCCGTCGCACTGGCCCTTTTCACGCACAAAGCTGCGGGCGAACAGGCGGCAACTGCGGTGGGTGCCATCGAACAGGTTGCGACCACGGTCAGTAATGCCCGGCTGTAAAGTGCCGGACCACGAGTAATAACGCACGCCGTTGACCTCTTCTGCCCCCTGCCCACCCCATGTCTGTGGCAACCCCTGTGGATAGTGCTGATTGAACAGCGCCACGCCCGCACTCGTCAGCGAATGATGGGAGGCCTGCAAGTCCGCCTTGAAGCGTGGCCCGCGATAGCCGGTCTCCAACACGCCCATCACCCAGGCGACCAGGTGAAACAGCGCGCTCATGATCCGCCCCTTCACGCCGTCCACTGGGTAATTGAGATGAATGTGGTCCGCCAGCTCGGAGCCATGGTTGGGCCCGGCCACCGACGTGACCGACGCCACCCACTCCGGGCGCTTGGCCGCCGCATACCGCGCGGTGAGCGCGCCCTGGCTGTGACCGATCAGGTTGACCTTGTCGGCCCCCGTTTCACGGCGGATGCGCTCGATCTGCACCAGCAATTGCTCGCCACGTACTTCACTGGAGTCCAGCGGCGCCACCTGCACAGGAAACACCTGTGCGCCACCCGCCTGTAGCGCCGGGACGATGCCGTACCAATAGGGAAACCAAACGAGGCGCACGAACCCGAGCATGCCGGGGACCAGCACCAAGGGGTAACGCGTGGCAAGGGATTGCGGCATGGAGCAGGCGTCCAGGGCGATGGAAGTAATAGGTCCATCCTAGATCAACCGACGTGACCACCCCATGACATCCGGGCTTTTTAGAAGTGCCCAGCCAGGTCATGCAACTGGCGCTCGGCGTCGGCATAGGCACGCTGGAATACGCTCTTGTCCGACTCTTCACCTTCGGCAGCAATCACCCGCACATCCTCGATACCGATATAGCCCAGTACCGTGCGCAGGTGCGGGTCGGCATGGTTCATCCATTCAAACTCGCCACCCGGACCAAAGCCATTGCCGCCCCGGCTGGTGATGATGAGTGCACGTTTGCCCTGGAGCAAAGGCTGATACTGCGCGATGCCCTGGCTGTCTTGAGTGATATCAAAGGTCAGGCCCATGCGCACGATCTGATCAATCCAGGCCTTGAGGCCGCTGGGCACGCCGAAGTTGTACAGGGGCATGGAAATCACCAGGATTTCGTGGTCAATCAACTCTGCGACCAGTTCATCGCTCAGTTGCAGGTCGGCCTTCATCACCTTGGGCATGGATTGCGGTTCGGGGTAGAAATTCGCCGCGACGAACGCTTCGCTGACGTGAGGAATCGACGCTCGACCCACTTCGCGCCGCGTGACCTGCGCGCCAGGGTTGGCGGCCTGCCACACGTCGAGAAAGGATTCGGCCAGGCGCCGCGAGTGGGAACGTTCGCCACGGGGGCTGGCGTGGATAACTAGCATTTTTTTCATCTGTATGACCTTCGCGAGTTAGACTCAGACGGTCTGGATAGCCGTCGTTCTTAAGCGCAAATCTAGAGTCGCTGGGTACTTCCGACAAATGAGCAATAGTTGATCCGGATGAATCCATTTCATCCATGGAGCTGAAATGTTTGCCTCGCTACCCCTCACCGCGCTGCGCACCTTTGAATCGGCGTCGCGCCTGCTCAGTTTCAAGGCTGCCGCCCAGGAACTGTCGGTCACACCCACGGCGGTCTCCCACCAGATCCGCAGCCTGGAAACCTGGCTGGGGGTGCCGCTGTTCGAACGTCTGCCACGCCAGGTGCGCCTGACGGAGTGTGGCGAACGGCTGTTCCACAGCGTGCACGGTGCCCTGCTGGACGTGGCGCAAAGCCTCGACACCCTGCGCCCGCAACGCAGCACCGGGCACCTCACCGTATCCACCACGCCAGCCTTCGCCGCCTTATGGCTGGTGCCACGGTTGGGACGGTTTTACGCCGCACACCCTGGTATCAACCTGCGCCTGGATACGCAGTGTGAAGTCGTCGACTTGCAGCAAGATGCCAGCGTCGATCTGGTGATCCGCTATAGCCTCGATGACTACCCCAACCTCTATGGTTTGTGCTTGTTCGATGAATCTTTTGCGGTATACGGCTCCCCCGAGCAGGTGGTGCTGGCCCAAACGCAAGCTCCCACACTGATCAGCGTGCGCTGGCACAACTCCAAGCTCTACGCGCTGGGCTGGCAAGCCTGGTGCGAGAAGGCTGGGGAACGCTGGTTGCGGGACGCGCCGGTATTGCGCGAATACGACGAAGAGCACTACGCGCTGCAAGCAGCCATCGCCGGTCAGGGCCTGGTCCTGGCCAGCAACATTCTGGTATCGGAAAGTCTGGCTTCGGGGTTACTGGTGCCTTACCGGCTCCGGATCAGCGTGGACGGGGCGGGTTACAGCGCGTTGTGCGTACCGGGCCGCGAGCGCCATCCGCCAGTGCGAGCATTCTTCCAGTGGATGCAGGAGGAAGTCAGGCTGTCCGGTCACGCCTTGTAAAATCCGATAAAACTTTTTGTGTTGCGCGGGACTCACAACTTGGAGCGATCACGCCGGCAGAGCGTGGCGCAAAACCGGATTAGTACCAGGAGATTGAGATGACCGAAGCAAACTTGACTGACGTTGCGACCCTGCGCAGCCGCGCCCGCCAGAACGTCGAGAACGGTGCCGTGACCGAAGGCTACGATGCCGACCGCGAAGAGATCATTCGCCTGCTGAACGCCTCGCTGGCCACCGAGCTGGTCTGCGTACTGCGCTACAAGCGCCACTACTTCATGGCCAGTGGCATCAAGGCTGCAGTGGCCGCGCAGGAGTTCCTTGAGCACGCCACCCAGGAAGCCGAACACGCCGACAAACTCGCCGAGCGTATCGTGCAGTTGGGCGGCGAGCCGGAGTTCAACCCGGACCTGCTGTCGAAAAACTCCCACGCGCAATACGTGGCCGGCAAGGACCTCAAGGAAATGGTCTACGAAGACCTGGTCGCCGAGCGGATTGCCGTCGACAGCTACCGCGAAATCATCCAGTACATCGGTGATAAGGACCCAACCACGCGCCGTCTGTTTGAAGAAATCCTGGCTCAGGAAGAAGAGCACGCCGACGACATGGCGGATATTCTCGAAAGCCTGTAGGCCACCCTCGATAGGCGCCGCCAAAAAAGCCCCAAGGGGAGCGACCGCTCCTACTTGGGGCTTTTTTATACGCAATCACTGCGATAGAAACGGGCATCTACCTGTTAGCGTTGACAGTAGACGAGTTACCGTCAACAGGGCTAATGGATATTTCCCTTCAGGCTCCTGCATATCAGACGCGATTTTCATCCCTACCGGAGGCTAGCCTTTTACTGTTTTCGGCGCCTTGCCTTCCTTCATCTGCTGCAGCAACGGCGCGCACTCATTCGGCTCACCACCGCTCGGCGCGACCAATGCCAGCAACCCGGCCGCCGGGCCGGCAACCACACCCAGCGCAACCATGCCCGCGCCCCGCAATGCCAGCGGAATGGCTTTCACACCCGCATTGGGCTTGATGAACGGCCCGTTGACGTACAGCGGTGAGCGCAGGGAGAACAGGCGGAAGCCTTTGGATTCCGGATTGATGGTCAGGTCCAACTGTTCCGTGGCCATGTTCGCCGTGCCCTCGATGTAAATGATGGCGTTCTCGGTATCGAACACAAACAAACGCGTGGTCGCCAGGCCTGTCTTGATACCGAAGTCCGCCGCCGCGCAGTTGATCTTCACTTCCTTGTCGCCAAACAGGCGGCCCACCACGTAGTTGCCCACGTTGAGCCCGGCGATTTCCATCAGGCCACGGCTAATGGCGCCGTCGTTGATCAGCATCTTCAGGTCACCGTTTGAGGTGCCCAGGAGTGCCGCCACGGAGTTGCCACGCCCGGAAATGTCGGCATCGCCGTTGAGTTCACCGAAGCTGGTTTTCATCGGTTCGAAGGTCGGGAACAGCTGCTTGAGCTTGAAGTTGCGCGCAGTGAGTTTGGCGCGACCTTCCATTGGCGTGATACGGCCGTTGAGGCGAATCTGCGCGTCCAGCTTGCCGCCGGCGACGCCGAAACGCAGGGGTTCGAGGCTCAGCTCGCCATCATTGAGCACCAGGTGGGTGTAGAGGTCGGTGAAGGGCAAATCGGCACTGTGCACGATGCGCTTGCCGGTGAACTCCACATCGGCATCCATGACACGCCAGCGCTCGGTGCGAAACTCTTCCACCGGCAACACTTTGGTCGCCGGTTGTTTGCTGTCACCGCCACGGGCTTTTTGTTTGGCGTTGGAGTCGGCGCCGATCAGCGGTGCGAGGTCGGTCATCAGCAGTTGGTTGGACACCAAGGCGCCACTGAGCTTGGGCCGTGGCTGGCTGGCGACGTAGGCGAGGTTGCCGTGGATGTCGCTGTTGCCGATCTTGCCGTTGAAATTTTCATAGCGGAACGAAGCGCCGTTGGGCTCGTGCAGCTTGGCGATGAGATGACCGTCGGTGGAATAGGCTGGCGAATCTGGCAGGGTCACGCCGGTCAGCGGGTAGAGATTGCCCAGACTGGAACCGGCGAGTTTCAGGCGCAGGTCGAGCGCGCCGAGGTTCATCGGGTCGGTCAGCGTGCCGGCCAGGGCGATGCGGGTGTCGCCAATGTTGACCTGGGCTTGCAGCGGGAACGGCTTGGCCGCGTCCTGCAGGGCCAGCAGGCCACCGATCTTGCCGCTGCCGTCGAGCTTCTGGCCGTGGTACTGACCTTTGACCTTGAGGCCGAACGCATAGTCCTGAGGGGCGGAGCCTTTTTCCAGGGCCTTCTTGGCATCGGCGTCGCCGACGATTTCGCCGAAGGGAATGGGTTTGCCCAGCGGGTCGATGATCACATCCAATTGAGTCTTGAGAGTCTGGTCGTCGAGGGTCACGTGGCCCTTATCGAAGCCGATGGCACCGATGTCCACCACCCAGTTGGAAGGCTCGGCGTTTGGGTCCTTGGGGTCGAACTTGAAGGTCCAGTTGGCGCGGCCATCGCTCAGGCGCTGCAATTGCGCGCTCGGCTCGGTGAGATCGATACGCGGGATCACCACGCGCTGCACCAGCAACGCCAGGGGCGAAATGCGCAGTTCCACCTTCTTGAGGGTGACCATCTGCGGGTTCTTAGACCAGTCCGGGTTGCCCAGGGTCAGGTTTTCGGCAATCACATGAGGCCATGGTACCCAGGCGCGCCAGCCGCCTTCATCGGGTTCACGCGCCCACACCACCGCCAGGTTGCCGTTGATGGCAAATGGCCGATGCAGTTCTTCAGAAACCTTGGCATTGAGGGGCGGCTTGATGCGGTTCCAGTCAAAGAACACCAGGACCAACACCGCCACAGCGATTAACAGAGCGAAGCTGGCGCAGCTCCAAGCGACAATTTTACGAGTGCGCGTCATTGCACAGGACTCCTGAATACGACTGGCTGGGTGACAGCCCTTTAAGACAGTTTATAGAACTCCGACTGGCAAACCGCCTGGGGGTTTAACCCAATCCCCGATTTGCCTGGAAAAACCTCAATTTCTGACCAACTCGGCAGATTCGGCCTACGACGGCGCACCATTGTTACCCACGAACGTGTCGAAAATACCCACCCCGGTGCAAAACCGCGTGCTTGAGAGGCCCGTTCTAGAGCCTCCGCCTAGAACAATCAATTCTGTTGATTATTACCATTGTGTTTATGAACTTTTATATCGACTTATCGAGAGTAGCATTAGCCCTGTACCCACTTTATGGCCCTCCCAAGGAGCAACCCATCATGAAACGCCAACTACTCGCTACCGCCCTGTTATCTATCCTGGCTTCCAGTGCCTTCGCCCTGCCAGCCGCCGAACAGGCCACACCCCAAGTCAAAGCTGACGCCGTTCATTTCAGCCAGACCGTCGCTCGCAGCGGTTCGCAAGAAGACGAGAACCGTGACTACGCCAAAGGCGCTGTCGCTGAAAATGGTTCGGAACACGCCAACAAACGCGCTTACACCGAAGGCCTGACCGAAAACGGCCGCAACCGCCTGGAAGAAAAAGGCCTGGTTGAAGGTGGTGCTGATCGCCTGCTGGAGCGCAACGCTGTTGCCGAAGGTGGCCGTGATCGCCTGGAACAGAAAGGTCTGGTCGAAGGCGGCGCAGAACAAGCCAACAAACGCGCCTACACCGAAGGCGTTGCTGAAGGCGGTGCTGACCGTCTGCAAGAACTGCATCAAGCACAGAGCTAACCCCGTGGTGGCCGAGAAAAAAGCCCGATCTGTCGATCGGGCTTTTGCTTTCCTGTAGATCGCGTCACGCCCTTCCCCGCCAAGTTCGACGCCAACAGAACTGTTTTGCTAGAGTGCGTCGCTGTACTCGCCGACAAAGCCCGCCCGCCCATGCTGCCCCGCGCCGAACAGAAGCAACAGACCCGCCTCGCCCTGATGGACGCAGCCCGCCATCTGATGGAGTGTGGCCGTGGGTTTGGCAGCCTGAGCCTGCGCGAAGTGGCAAAAACGGCTGGTATCGTGCCCACCGGTTTCTATCGGCATTTTGCCGACATGGACCAATTGGGACTCGTGCTGGTGAGTGAAGTCGGCCAGACCTTCCGCGCCACGATCCGTCTGGTGCGCCACAACGAATTCGTGATGGGCGGCATTATCGATGCCTCCGTGCGGATCTTTCTCGACGTGGTCTCGGCCAACCGTTCGCAATTCCTGTTCCTGGCCCGCGAGCAATACGGCGGCTGCCTGGCGGTGCGCCAGGCGATCGGTGCATTGCGTGAAGACATCACCCGCGACCTGGCGGCCGACCTGACGCTCATGCCAAAACTGCAGCACCTGGATGCCGAAGGTCTGCATGTGATGGCCGACCTGATCGTCAAAAGTGTGTTCGCCACCCTTCCCGACATCATCGACCCACCGGCCCAGGCGCTGCCTGAACACCTCACGCCCCAGGCAAAAATCACCCAGCAATTGCGCTTTATCTTTATCGGCTTGAAGCACTGGCAGGGTTTGGGCAGCACCGAGTAAAGCCATCACCCTGCCGTGTGGAAACGCTTGGCGGTGGTGTAATTCTTGTTCCAGTAGCTGTTGCTCAATGAGTCGATGCGGATGTGCTTGCCTGCGCGGGGTGAATGGATAAATTTGCCCTCGCCTATATAAAGGCCCACATGGCTGACTTGTCCGCCCCCATTTCCTTTGAAAAACACCGCATCACCCGCCTTGAGCGCATTGCGCCTGATAGTGGCTGCTGTTGACCGCTGCATGGCCGCAGTGGTGCGCGGTAACTGGATATTGGCTTCGGTCTTGAACAGATAGACCAGCAGGCTGCTGCAATCAAAACCCTGGTCCGCCGAGGTGCCACCCCACTTGTAAGGCGTACCCAGCAGTTCGTGGGCGCGGTCGACCACATCCTCGATAGACGCTTGCTTCAGCGAAGTGCTGAAGGACGGATGGGACTTCAAATTCGCGGAAGCCGATGAAAGCGCGAGAGATAGGCTGACAATAACCAGGCAACAAAATGATTTGAACATGATGAACGTCGCAGTGAATTAAACACGGCGCACAGCCTAATGATCTCGCAGGTAAGGTGATGAACGCCGATTCCCCATAACGTGTAGGGAAAATCCGAAAATGCCCATCACGCGTGCAACACGCAACATTGCGCACCACTTTGGCGCACGTCGAGCATTTTTCCTCGCCCTGTTTAGTGGCATGCCGCGCTTGCCTACAGGCAATTCCTACTCCCCATCGAGGTTGGCAAGCCCCTTGCTCTAGCTGCTTCATCGCTCATAGCTGGAAGCTTCCTGATGCTGGTGATCCACCGCCGAATCGCCCCCCAAGCCCTCTGGGCCGCCGAGTTGCTGCTGAACTTCGAAGCCCGCAGCAAAAGCCGCCTGCGCTGTTTCAGTGCCGACGGTGAAGACGTCGGCCTTTTCCTGGAGCGCGGCCAGCCACCGCTGCACGATGGCGAATTCCTACAGGCCGAGGACGGACGAGTCGTACGCGTGTGCGCCCGGCCTGAACACCTGCTGCACGTCACCTGCAGCAGCGCATTTGAACTGACGCGTGCGGCGTATCACCTGGGTAACCGCCATGTGGCATTGCAGGTCGGCGATGGCTGGTTGCGCCTGCTCGATGACTATGTGCTCAAGGCCATGCTCGAACAACTGGGCGCGCAGACGGCAACCATCGAGGCGCCGTTCCAGCCGGAACATGGCGCCTACGGCGGCGGACACCACCACTCGCGCCATGGCGATGAAGATTTCAACTACCCGCCCAAGCTGCACCAGTTCGGCGTGCGTCTATGAACCCAGCCTGGGCGCTGTTGCGTCTGGCCAGTCCGCAATTGCCGATTGGCGGCTACAGCTATTCCCAGGGCCTGGAAATGGCGGTGGAGAACGGTCGCGTCAGCGATGCTGCCAGTGCGCGACGCTGGATCAGCGATCAGTTGCTGCTCAACCTGGCGCGCTTTGAAGCCCCGGTGTTACTCGCCCACTGCCAAGCGGCGGTCGATGCTGACTGGCCGCGTCTGACCCAGCTGTGCGAGGCACATCGCGCCAGCCGTGAGACCCGCGAGCTGTATCAAGAGAGCCGGCAGATGGGCTACTCCCTGCAACAACTGCTCAACGGCCTGCCGGAACTGGATGAAGCCGCCCGCGCCGTCCTTCAAGCGTGCCCCGAACCGCATTTGGCGTTGGGCTGGGCCCTGGCCGCACGCGCCTGGCACATCAGCCCCGCCGATGCCCTCGCCGCCTGGCTGTGGAGCTGGCTGGAAAACCAATTGGCCGTGCTAATGAAAACCTTGCCCCTCGGCCAGCAAGCCGCCCAGCGCCTGACCAGCGAATTGCTGCCGTTGCTGCAACAAGCCCAGCAGGACGCCAGTCGCATCGACCCCCACCATTTCGGCAGCGCCGCGTTCGGCCTGTCCCTGGCATGCATGGCCCACGAGCGCCAGTACAGCCGCCTATTCCGTTCCTAGGAGAAAAGCACATATGAACACCCAACCTTTGCGTGTCGGTATCGGCGGCCCGGTGGGCTCCGGCAAGACGGCCCTGACCCTGGCCTTATGCCTCGCGCTGCGTGATCGCTACAACTTGGCGGTGGTCACCAACGACATCTACACCCGCGAAGATGCGGACTTCCTGGTGCGCAACCAGGCCCTCGCGCCGGAGCGCATCATCGGCGTGGAAACCGGCGGCTGCCCGCACACGGCGATCCGCGAAGACGCCTCGATCAACCTGGAAGCCGTCGACCAGCTCAACCGCCGCTTCCCTGGACTCGACCTGATCCTGGTGGAGTCCGGCGGCGACAACCTCTCGGCCACCTTCAGCCCGGAGCTGTCGGACCTGACCATCTACGTGATCGACGTGTCCGCCGGCGACAAGCTGCCACGCAAGGGCGGACCTGGCATCTGCAAATCCGACCTGCTGGTGATCAACAAGATCGACCTGGCGCCCTTGGTCGGCGCGTCGCTGGAGCTGATGAACAGCGACACCACCCGCATGCGCAACGGCAAACCCTTTGTGTTCAGCAACCAGAAAACCGGTGTCGGCCTGGAGGACATCGTCGCCTTCATCGAACGCCAAGGCTTGCTGACCGCCGCCTGATCAACCCTTAAGGAACCTGTCCATGAGCCTCAAGAAACTCTTCACCGCCGCCCTGCTGCTGGCCCCAGCCCTGGCCTTCGCTCACCCTGGCCATGGCGACAACGGCCTGGTGGCCGGTATCAGCCACCCCCTGAGTGGCATCGACCACTTGCTGGCCATGGTGGCGGTCGGTTTGTGGGCCGCCCAACAAAAAGGCGCAGCGCGCTGGGCACTGCCGTGC
>Ga0308171_1000854_pt1 | contig 51260 bp, 38 predicted proteins | sample PhyGR1_FD_202135 | JGI IMG/M metagenome (GOLD analysis project Ga0308171, IMG submission 202135) | Phyllosphere microbial communities from UC Gill Tract Community Farm, Albany, California, United States - DLSLSG.R1 | ecosystem: Host-associated > Plants > Phyllosphere > Unclassified | place: USA... | reverse complement strand
TCAACATGTTCTACGGCGGCAAGATCAAGACCATGCCGCCCAAGCTGATCGCCGACGATGGCGAGAACGTGGTGATCCGCCCGCTGGCCTACGTGCGCGAGCCGGACATCAAGAAGTATGCGGCGGCCATGGAATTCCCCATCATCCCCTGCAACCTGTGCGGCTCGCAGCCCAACCTGCAGCGCCAGGCCATGCGCGAGATGCTCAACCAGTGGGAAAAGACCAATCCGCTGTGGATCAAGAGCATGTTCACCGCCATGGCCAACATCACGCCGTCCCACATGCTGGATCGCAGCCTGTTCGATTTCACGCATTTCACCGCCGGGGCCGGTAAGGAAGCGCAGGGCGATACCCTGTTCGACCGCGACGACAAACTGGACCAGGGCCAGTCCGTCATCAATCTGGTCTGAGCACGCGAGACGCTGCGGCTCATTGTGGCGTCTCGCAAAACCTTAGTCCGGCGAGACACTGCGTTCCACCTCATCCGTACGAAATGCCCTTGTGGCGCGGCTTTCGCGCCCATTGCCGATTCCCGCAGGCTGATGCAAAAGTAAATTTTTGTTGTCATATGGCTATAGTCGGGGATTGGGCATCAAATACCCTCCTCTTCCACGCTTGAAGGCGAAAACACGCATGTTCTAATCTGTCCCATCGCAATGGCGTGCCGCGAGGCCGCTTTGCCAGGGAAAGAAAAAACATAACCATGCAGTCGTGGTTTCGCAGGGAAACGTGGTTTCGGCCAGTATCACGGCCGGCCTGCGTGGTATCGCCATCCGCGTGATTGAACGGCTTGCCGCCGTCATGCCTCTGCACCCCGAACGACTCTCTGCCATACCGTGTATGAGGCTGCCTGATGGCTAACTTTTGGCGCGACAAGCGCGTTTTCATCACCGGTCACACCGGCTTCAAGGGAAGCTGGCTGACCCTGTGGCTGCACCTGATGGGGGCCAAGGTGAGCGGCTACGCGTTGCCGGCACCGACCAATCCCAGCCTGTTCCATCTGGCGCGCTTGCAGAACTGTGTGCAGACCACCATCGGCGACGTGCGCGATCCGCAGCACCTGGCCGAGACGCTGGCTGCCGTGCAGCCCGATGTGGTGTTCCACCTGGCGGCCCAGCCGCTGGTGCGCGACTCCTATGCCACGCCGGTCGATACCTACGCCACCAATGTCATGGGCACCGTGCACCTGCTGGAAGCCGTACGCCATACGCCCAGCGTGCGTTCGGTGGTGGTGGTCACCAGCGACAAGTGCTACGAGAACCGCGAGTGGCTGTGGGGCTATCGCGAAGACGATCCCATGGGTGGCCACGATCCCTACAGCAGCAGCAAGGGCGCCGCTGAACTGGTGACTTCCGCCTATCGCCGCTCCTTCTTTGCCAGCAATCCCGACAACACCGTGGGCATCGCCAGCGTGCGCGCCGGCAATGTGATCGGTGGCGGCGACTTCGCGGCCGATCGCCTGATTCCCGATTTCGTGCGCGCCCTGGAAAAGGAAGAGCCGGTCGTGATCCGCAATCCGCACGCGGTACGCCCGTGGCAGTTCGTGCTGGAGCCGCTGTCGGGCTACCTGCAGATTGCCCAGCTGCTCTACGAGCAGGGCGGTGCGTTTGCCGAAGGATGGAATTTCGGGCCGGCGGATACCGACCTGCAGACCGTGAGCCAGCTGTGCGCCACCTTCAATCATTCGCTGCAGAAGAATGACGCGGGCCAGGTGGAAGTGCGCCTGGAGACCCAGGCCAACGGACCGCACGAAGCCGCCCTGCTGCGCCTGGATATTTCCAAGGTGCGCCAGCGCCTGGACTGGATTCCGAAGATGGAGCTCTACACCGCGCTGGAACTGACGGCGCAGTGGTACGCGGGTTACCTCAACAACGAGGACCTGCGCACGCTTTCGGAAAACCAGATTGCCTTCTATCAAAGCCTGAACTAAGTCCTCAAAAGACTAGCCCCCGCCGGATCTGCTCCGGCGAGGGCTTTGTTCAATATCCCATCTTTCTGATTTCAGCCATGGTCTGGGTACGCAGGATCAGGCGTTCGAATTCGTCCGACCATTCCCGCGTGAGATTCTTCAGCAGCAGGCTCTTGCCGGAACGCGTGACGCGGCGGCGCACATCCTCGTTGTGCAGCACCGTCTGCAGGTTGGAGCACAGCAGATCGATGTTGCCGACCGGATGCATCAGGGCGTTGACGCCATGCTTGAGACCGATGTGGCGATAGGTCTCCAGATCGGAGAGGCAGACCGGCACATCCAGTTCGAAGGATTCCCAGATGGTCAGCGGCTGTGATTCGCTGGAGCTGGCCAGCACGTAGGCATCGGCCGAGGCCAGGTAGCGCAGGGCTTCCTCGTTGGGCTGCTCGCCCAGGAAACGATAGCGTTCCGGCAGCGCTTCGGAGAGCTTGCGCGCGCCCTCGCCCAGCTGCAGGTACTTGCCGATGAAGACCACCTCGATGCCCGCACGCTGGTCGCTGCTCATGGCGTTGACGGCCATGATGGTGTCTTCCATGCGCTTGCGCGGCTCGATGGTGCCGATGCAGACGATGCGCTTCTTGTCCTTGGGCTTGGGTTGCAGGTCTTGCTGGCGGTAGATGGCGTCGTTCCAGAACGGCAGCACGTGCACCATGGCCGGACTGTCGAACAGGAAGCTGCCATAGACCAGGCGCTGGAATTCGGTCTGGAAGACGATGTGCGAAGCGCTCTTGAAACCCTGCGCCATGTTGGGATAGCGCAGCAGCAGGTCGCGTCCGATCTCGGCTTCGTGGATCCACCAGATCACCGGGCAGCGTGGCGCCATTTCCCCCACCAGCGCCCCCGAGAGGATGCAGTTGGATACGATCACGTCGGGATCGCCCGCCAGGTCCTTGACGATGGGCACGCCCATCGCCTCGAACTGCTTGCGCACTTCACCCTGGCCATCGATACGCGGCAGGACCGACACCTCATGGTTCTGCACCAGGCGCTCGGCCAGACGCAGCATCGCGGTACTGGCACCGGTGGTGTAGAACTCATCGTTCAACAGAAGAATCTTCATGCACTTTCCAGGAAGGGTCGGCCTTGGCCGGACCGGTTGTCATTATTGGTTCTATTGGTTCTGTCAGTTCATCAGTCGGCTGCCCGCTCGCATCGCTACGGCCTCCTGCAGACGTGGGCAGTCGCAACGCGCAGGCGAGACTGCGCAGCTTGACATGGTAAGGGGGAGCCGTGCGCATAAAGACCGGAGTAAACCGCCAAAGGCCCCTCAACTTCCTCTTTTGCGACGATGCGCAGCGATGGGGATGCTGGCGCGCAGGGGGCGCGTGCTAGACTTTTGGCTTTTCTTCGCTCCTCTTCGCTGCCACTCATGAACATCGTCATCCTCGCCGCCGGCATGGGCAAACGCATGCAATCCGCGCTGCCCAAGGTCTTGCATCCGCTCGCCGGCAAACCCCTGCTGGGCCATGTCATCGATACCGCACGCCAGCTGGCACCGACGCAACTGTGCGTGATCTACGGCCACGGCGGCGATGCCGTGCCCAAGGCCTTCGCCGGCCAGGGCCTGTCGTTTGCCCTGCAGGAACCGCAGCTGGGCACCGGCCACGCCGTCATGCAGGCCGTGCCGCATCTCGATGATGGCGCGCCCACGCTGGTGCTGTATGGCGATGTGCCGCTGACCACGGCCGCCTCGCTGCAGCGCCTGCTGGATGCGGCCGGCCAGGACAAGCTGGGCGTGCTGACCGTGACCCTGGACAACCCCACCGGCTATGGCCGCATCGTGCGCGAGGACGGCCAGATCAAGCGCATCGTCGAGCAGAAGGATGCCAGCGAGGCCGAACGTGCCATCCGCGAAGTCAACACCGGCATCATCGTCGCGCCCACGGCGCGTCTGCGCCAGTGGCTTGCGAAGCTCTCCAACAACAACGCGCAGGGCGAGTACTACCTGACCGACGTGATCGCGGCCGCCGTGGCCGATGGTGTGGAAGTCGTCTCGGCCCAGCCCGATGACGTGGCCGAGACCCTGGGCGTGAACAGCAAGGTGCAACTGGCCGAGCTGGAGCGCGTGCACCAGCGCAACATCGCTCACGGCCTGCTGGAGAAGGGCGTCACGCTGGCCGACCCGGCGCGCATCGATGTACGCGGCTCGCTGGAATGCGGGCGCGATGTGAGCATCGACGTCAATTGCGTTTTCGAAGGCCAGGTCAGCATCGGCGAAGGCAGCAGCATCGGCGCCCACTGCGTGATCCGCAATGCGCGCATCGGTGCCGGCGTGGCCATCAAGCCCTTCACCCATATCGACGACGCCGTGGTCGGCGCGGGCGGCCAGATCGGCCCTTACGCACGCCTGCGGCCCGGCACCGAACTGGCGCAGGATGTGCACATCGGCAACTTCGTCGAGGTCAAGAACAGCAACGTGGGCGTGGGCAGCAAGGCCAATCACCTGGCCTACGTGGGCGATGCGGATGTAGGCAGCGGCGTCAACGTCGGGGCCGGCGTGATCACCTGCAACTACGATGGCGCCAACAAATTCCGCACCATCATCGAAGACGGCGCCTTCATCGGCAGCGACACCCAGCTGGTCGCGCCGGTGCGCGTGGGCAAGGGGGCCACCATCGGTGCCGGTACCACGCTGACCAAGGATGCCCCGGCCGATCAGCTGACCTTGTCGCGCGCCAAGCAGCTGTCGCTGGCGGGATGGCAGCGGCCGGTCAAGATCAAGAAGTAAGCGCGCCGGGCTGCGCGCCCTGTGGACAACTCCAACTCGGGGGTGGTTTCAGGGCGATATGAAGGAAAAAGCCCGTCAACACGCTACTTCCCGACTTATCCACAGGCCAATCCGGCCGAAACCTGAAGGTTTCGGCCGTTTTTCATGGTGCGTCGGCAGCCGCGCCGAGCGGGATGGCCGTCTCGAACTTGCTGCGGTGGATGGAGAAGTAGCTGCGCACATTGCGCACGTTGCGCTGGGAGGCGAACAGCCGGTGTGCCAGTGCGTGGTAAGCCGGCATGTCGCGCACCAGCACCACCAGCACGAAATCCGGCCCCGGCGAGACCCGATAGCACTGCTGCACCGCCGCCTCCCCCGCCACCAGGGCCTCGAAGGCCTGCTGCTCTTCCTCGCCCTGGCGATCCAGCGTGATCTCGACCAGTGCCGTGAGCGTGGACGCCAGTTGGGCCGGATCCAGCAAGGCGACCTGGCGCGCGATCACGCCCGCCTCCACCAGCCGCTTGACGCGGCGCAGGCAGGTCGGCGGCGAGGCATGCACCTGCGCGGCCAGCTCCTGGTTGGTCTGGCTGGCATCACTCTGCAGGGCTTGCAGGATGCGGCGGTCGAGATCGTCCAGATCGAGGGGGGTTTTCATGGGTGCCTGCGTCAGCTTGTGAAATTGCCGGAGATTGCGTGAGGGTGAGCGAGATTGAATGACATATAAATCCAAATTTCACCCCTGGATTTAATATTATTTCACCACCCAATAGCGAAGCAATATTAGTTCATTTCACCGATATTTTAGAAATCTTATTTCACGATGCCTCGCCTAAGATGCATGCACATCTTTTCCAGCGAGGTAATCCATGTGCGGCATCGTCGGCGCGGTAGCGCAACAAAACGTCACTCCCATCCTGCTCGAAGGCCTGAAGCGCCTCGAATACCGTGGTTATGACTCCTGCGGCGTGGCGCTGCATGTGGATGGCAAGCTGCAGCGTTCGCGCAGCACCTCGCGCGTGGCAGAGCTGCAGCAGCAGGTGGCGCAGAGCGGCCTGTCCGGTTTCACCGGCATCGCGCACACCCGCTGGGCAACGCACGGCGCGCCTGCCACCCACAATGCGCACCCGCACTTCTCGCGCGACCGCATCGCGCTGGTCCACAACGGCATCATCGAGAACCATGACGAACTGCGTGCCGAGTTGCAGGCTGCCGGTTATGTCTTCGAGAGCCAGACCGATACCGAAGTGATCGCCCACCTGGTCGACCACATGTATGACGGCGATCTCTTCCACACCGTGCAGCAAGCCGTGCGCCGCCTGACCGGTGCCTACGCGATTGCCGTCTTCTGCGCCGACGAACCGCATCGCGTGGTGGCTGCGCGCCAGGGTTCGCCGCTGATCGTGGGCGTGGGCGAAGGACAGAATTTCGTGGCCTCCGACGCGATGGCGCTGGCCGGTACCACCGACCAGATCATTTATCTGGAAGAAGGCGACGTGGTCGATCTGCAATTGCAGAAGGTGTGGATCGTCGACGCGGCCGGCCGCCCGGCCGAGCGCGAAGTGCGCACCGTGCAGGCTTACACCAGCGCGGTGGAACTGGGTCCGTACCAGCATTACATGCAGAAGGAAATCTTCGAGCAGCCGCGCGCGATTGCCGACACGCTCGAAGGCGTGGTCGGCATCATGCCCGAGCTGTTTGGCGACAAGGCCTACAAGGTCTTCAAGGAAGTGGATTCGATCCTGATCCTGGCCTGCGGTACCAGCTACTACGCGGGTCTGACTGCGAAGTACTGGCTGGAGTCTATTGCGAAGATCCCGGTCAACGTCGAGATCGCCAGCGAATATCGTTATCGCGACAGCGTGCCCAACCCGAAGTCGCTGGTGGTCACGATTTCGCAGAGTGGCGAGACGGCCGATACGCTGGCTGCGTTGAAGCATGCGCGTGGTTTGGGCATGCAGCACACGCTGACCATCTGCAACGTGGCCACCAGTGCGATGGTGCGCGAATGCGAACTGGCCTACATCACGCGTGCCGGTGTGGAAGTGGGCGTGGCCTCGACCAAGGCCTTCACGACGCAGCTGGCGGCGCTGTTCCTGCTGACGCTGGCGCTGGCGCAGACGCGCGGGCTGCTGACCGAAGAACAGGAAGCCGAACACCTGAAGGCGATGCGCCACCTGCCGGCTGCGCTGCAGAGCGTGCTGGCGCTGGAGCCGTCCATCGTGGCGTGGGCCGAGGCCTTTGCGCGCCGTGAGAATGCGCTCTTCCTGGGGCGTGGGCTGCATTATCCGATTGCGCTGGAAGGTGCGCTCAAGCTCAAGGAGATCACCTACATCCACGCTGAGGCTTATGCCGCAGGTGAACTGAAGCACGGTCCGCTGGCGCTGGTGACGGATCAGATGCCGGTGGTGACCATTGCACCCAATGATGCGCTGGTGGAAAAACTGAAGTCCAACATGCAGGAAGTGCGTGCGCGTGGCGGGCAGCTGTATGTGTTTGCGGATGGTGATTCGCGTATCACTTCGGCGGAAGGGCTGCATGTGATTCGTATGCCGGAGCACTATGGCGTGCTGTCGCCGATTCTGCATGTGGTGCCGTTGCAGTTGCTGTCGTATCACACGGCGTTGGCCAGGGGGACGGATGTGGATAAGCCGCGGAATTTGGCTAAGTCGGTTACGGTGGAGTGAGAAAAAAGAGGGATGTGGCAAGGCTTTTAAACTAGCTCAGAAATGGGGCGATTTGGCCGGGGTCAAATCGCCCGCAATCTCAGTACCCATATGAAGAAATAACTCTTTCATTAGGTAGATTTTTATCCTACTCACGCGGGCCCCAAGTAACCCCTAGCGTGAGCCCCATTTCCCGCCATATTATTCCCCCGTGGCACTATTCAAAAGCACCGTCCGCACAGACGGATTGGCATTCGCCAACTCCTCACCCGCCACCGCACAGCCGTAGATATCCTCAAGCGCCTGCGCAATCGCGCAGGAACGGGAATAGCCACCCTCACAGCCCGACATGTCGGGCTTTGCTATCCTCAATTAGGTGCCAATCTGAGGATGTCACTTTAGTTCACCGCTTGCGACATCGACCAAGCTCTTCGTTAAGCCTGTCAAAAATCCAAAGACACTATCGGCTCCGAACATATTTTGAAAGAGGGGGAGATGGATAAAATGAGATACGAAGAAATCGGAACGCTCCAAAGATTCTTTGCCGATGTAGAGAAGGAGCTTCTAAACGCAGATAATCATTTGCCAATTAATTATCCTTCTAAGGCACGAAGTAAATGGGATGTAGATGCTATAGCTTCTGCGAATGAGGAAATCTTGGAGGAAGTTTCGTGTGCGGCAAATGTGTATGCAATATTTACCGCACCGAAGAATTCCGAGCACTTTAGGCTGCGATATATTGGAAAAACGACTAGGGAGCTCGCACGCCAGCGTATCAGGAACCACCTGATAAAAAAGAGCGATAGGACGGGCGCACAGCTTGTTAAATTAAAAGCACATGTCCAATCTGGTGGGAACGTGAAAATATCGTGGGTGCAAATAGAACCTGAGACGCTCCGCGGTTACGTAGAGGAAGAATTGATTCTGCGACATGAGGAAGCTGACTGGAATAGAGAGAATTCTCCGAGATCGATACAAATCAGAAAGAAAAATATGACATCGTGAATGTTGGAGAACTGCAGCGTGCTGGAATTCTCCCGTATCTTTGATTCCTTATTCACACCCGGGACTTGAAGATGCTTGTTGCGGCAACAAAGGAAGTGTTGGCACTGACAAAGAAGTCAAAGAGATAAATAACTATTCGGACTACTCTCTGGCTCGAACTAGACGACTGTCGTCTGCACACCGTTGTAATCGATCTGTCGCATTGTATTGTGCGTTCGGACAGGGGGGATTCCTATGGGGACGACGAGGAAGAATATTCAGGCTGAATTTGGAGCCGTTCCATCTAGGGGAAGAACTATGAATGACGCAATACAAATTACGCTGAAACCAAAATCCGAAGAGCTAATGGAAATTTTGGCAAATTCGGAAACAATTATTGAAGCTGTAGAAACTGAAGACGAACTAGGGACAATACTGCGATTGCATATGTACCTTGAAACTATGCTATCCCTCTATCTTTCGGAGATGCTTTCAGATGAGGAGGGTGTTTTTATTGGCAAGATACAGATGTTTGCCAACAAGCTTAACTTTGCAGTTGCTTGCCACCTACCAATTCCTTATGCGGATGTTTTTAACAAGGTCAACGAAATACGGAACAAGTCGGCCCATCGTATCAATCATTCGCTGAACCCTGCGGAAGTCAAAGAGCTAGCTAAATTGGTGAACGGTTTGTCAGTGCTCAACAACGAGTTGAAGCCAGTTGAAACTCAATATATTGGTATCACTAAGTTCGGTGAGAATCACAAGGCAAAGTACGGTGAAAATGTACGTTTCGACTTTATCATGTGTTGCTTAACCCTTCATAAAGAGGTCATGCCATTCTTCATTCGTACATTTGCAGCTATCCATATAAACCAACAGATACAAAGTGGCGAACAACACAATTAAGACCACCACCATTACTTGGGGCGGCTACGTTTATCAGAACTTCGTTGGCATTCAGCTTTTGTGCGACTGGCTTGATAACCCAACCCTCTACTCTTGGGTCAAGTTTGAAGCGGATGATGCGCAATCGCCCAAGGGCCTAGACGATATCGTCGCTCAGCGAAGCGATGGCTCCTTGGTTCTCTACCAGGTCAAGTTCACTGTTGACCCGCTAGACGCGGACAATGAGCTGACATGGGATTGGCTGCTACACCACACCCCGAAGGGCAAGTCTTTGATCCAGAAATGGTTTTTTGCTTGGGCGAGTGCTGCGCCAACACCAATTCAACTGGCTGCTCTCATTACCAATCGCCTTCCGAGCCGGAGCTTCCAAGAATGTCTTGCTGCCGATGGCACAAAAGTCGACTTCGATAAGATACCCGACACCGTTAAAGCTGAAATTTTGGAGCAGGTACCAAACCAAGCCGGTGTCGAAGCATTCTTCCGTGAATTTGTTTTCCAGCACTCTCACCAAGACTATATGCGTCTGCGTGAACTGCTGATTGACCGACTTGTTATAGGAAATCACACGACTTATCACGGCTGGCATTGTTTGTTCAATGCGACCGTAGACTGGGCTATCCGCAAGAACACTCCTGCACCCGACGGAAAAATCACTCTCAGTATTCTGCGCGGCGAACTAGATAGACGCCGGCCAGCACCGCTTGACCAAACGTTCCAGCTCCCAGAGGGCTACCAGCCCCCCGACGCGAATTTCCATCAGCAGTTTCTTGCGCAAATCCTGGGCAAGCCGGGCGTCGCCTCGGTTCTGTGGGGCTCTCCTGGGCAAGGTAAGAGCACCTATTTGAGCTTCTTGTGCAAGGAGCTAGACATTAGTGAGACGCCGTACATCAGGCATCACTACTTCCTGAGCCTGACGGACGTCTCAGACCGGTTCTCTATCGTATCTGTGGCCAACTCTCTGATGACACAGATGGAGATTTACCACGGTCGATTCGTAACCGGCTTGCAGAATAATCCCGAGAATCTGCGCCAGTGGATTGAAGCCTGCGCTGAGGGTTACGCAAAGGAAGAAAAGAAATTTGTCGTGATTGTTGATGGCTTAGACCACATCTGGAGAGAGAACGCCAAGAATCTTGCTCCGCTGGAAGCGCTATTCCAGCACTTGATTCCAGTGCCCGCGAACGGCGTCTTGGTATTAGGAACCCAACGAGTAAGCGAAGAGCAACTTCCTTCACGAATGAACACTCATGTGCAAGCTGGCGACTGGCATGAGCTTCCTCGCATGTCATTGCCCTCCGTCCGCTTTTGGCTTGAAAAGCGCCTTGAAGGTGACCAATTCGAAATTCGCGAAAAGCACCCGCAGGAAACGATTTCCCCAATCGCGCAGTTGACCACCGCCTTTCACAATATTTCCCAAGGGCACCCGCTGCACCTAACCTACAGCTTTGAGGCCCTGAAGTTACATCATAGGCTTTTACTTCCAGAAGACGTCGCTAAGCTTCCGACATGCCCGGACGGAGATATCAGAACGTACTATCGAGCGCTGTGGCTCCGCCTAAGCCATGACGCCAGAGATGCACTTCATCTTGTCGCTGAGTGCGACTTCCCATGGCCTATTCTGAGCCTTGAGGAAACGCTAGGCATACGGGCCGGCACTCTGCAAACTGAAATTCGTCATCTTCTCTATGACGCCGAAGCTGGCCTTGTCCCGTTCCACGGCAGCCTTCCTGCGTACATCAGAGACGTCGATGAACATACGGTGCGTGCTGCACATCTGGCGCCAAAAGTTGTCTCTTGGCTCGCTGAAAGTGCACCTCAATATCACCGCTGGGGATGGCTCTGGATATTTCAGACGAAAATAGGGTCGCCAGAGGATTTGATTTCACAGCCCAATCGGGACTGGGTAATCGAAAGCCTGGCCAAAGCCTATCCAGAACACCAGATGGTAAAAATTCTGGCGACAGCAGAGTCCACTGCTTTAGAACAGCAAAACTATGCTCGTGCCGTCAGATTGAGATGGTTAAAGACCCGCCTTCTCAATGGCCCCAAATTCCAAGTCGATGATTCATTCCGCATAGACGTCTGCGCTCTCGCACTGACGGATGATGACTACCCATTAAAAGCACTCGCCACTTCATTCCGCACAGCGTCGATTGGAGACCTTCTTCTCTTGGGCCGCCAATTCTTGCGAGTCAACAGAAAAAAGGATGCAATCGAGTGCGCGAAGGCCATAAACGTCAGAATTGTGGATGCAGCCAGGTCAGGAACAATTGATAGGCACAGTCGCGAATCCGACATGAAGGCGCTTCTGGAACTCCTCGCCGCGACGCTCTCCTTCAATCCGACCAAGCTGGTAAAAGCCTTCAAAAAGACGTCTGGATATGCACGCTTCACTTTCTTCATTGACGAACTCAGCCGACTCCGAGAGATAGACCATCTTCTTGTGTGGACGTCTGCGGCTATAGATGATGATATGAAGGAATATCTGGAGCTGCAGATTCTAAGGCTCTCCGCCATCGAGTCCACTCATATTCATGAAAGACCTGAATTTGCTGGCTTCGGCCGACATCCGCTGACCGAGTGCTGGGCACGGCTCTACGCCCCTGGCGCTTCGCTAGCAGCACCATTCCAGCGTGATGCCTCTGCGTTCAACAAAGAGCGCGACTACGACATCTCCGCAGGCCGTTTAGAGTGGTTCTTACACGCACTCTTCTTCCACGTCACTGCAAAGGTCGTCGAAGCAAAAGGAGCCGATATTCCATTCGATATCCCAACCACGCCACTGCGCCCTTGGCTGAACGACCTATTCCCTGAAATTGTGAGATGCGCCAAGTTAGCGGGAGGTCTGCTCGCTCGACGGGAGCGTCCTCGGTTTGACTTCATCTTTACCGCCCTGGGCAAAATTAAGGAAGCCAAACGCCACGAAGAAGTCACAGACCACTTCTCTCTCCGACGCACTTTAATCGCCATATCAAAAGACCTGTTCCTTCTCGGCAGCCAACTTGAAGCGTTCAGATTGATAACCGATACTGAATGGCGTCGAGCATCGCAATCTCCAAATTTCTGGTTCCACGGATGGCTTCAGGATTGCCTCCGCACCCATCTGGTCATTGTGAGTCCGGCCACCCTTGAGACCGAGTTGACGCGACGCATGGCGGAAGTATCCAACTCAATTTCGCAGTTTAACGATCGGGCCGACACTTACCTGTCTCTTTGCGAACTAGCCTGCCAGGTTAAGCCACTCGAGGAAATAGGTCGAGAACTGCTTAACCATGCATTGTCTTGCGTTATGGGGTACGGCTGGAGAAAGGACGCGACGATTCATCACGTCATGGAAGCAGTAGAGGCAGTGGCGCCCAATGACCACGAATTTACAAAGGAGATGATGGGTAAGCTCTGTGCGATGGTCGCCAACATCAATGAAATCACCGATGGCGATGGCACGCGGCATGCGCAGACGGATATGGCTCAGATGTACGCAACTTACATGCCGAATACCTATGTAGCCATGTATGGGCATCACCTAGAAACTGCTGAATGGTATCGGTCGGAGCGGGCACTCTCCGTAGCAGTGCCTGCAATCATCGAGAATGAAGTGGCTCGCCAGGTTGTCGCCCCTACTCTTTGGGATTCGGAAAGCGTAGCGGAGCTAAAACGTGCGGCAAAAGCTGGCTCAAGCCATGCCAATGACATCATCAATCAGAACGCAAAATATCTCGACCTCACGGCCGACGAGCTTGGAAAGGAAGATTCCAGAAGTACTTCTTCAGACTCCGATGACAGCCACAACGTAGATGTCTCATCATTCGAGCCTCATCAGCTTGACGCCATGATTGCATCGAGTGGTTTGGAAATTCGTTTCCGGTCAGAGGAACGCCTTCTGCGCGAATGGATTGCACATTGGCTAAAAGAGGGAAAAGGTATGGAGCTTCTTCGAGCTTTAGAAAAATACCTCTCGCACGAGAAGGTACCGTACGGAATGACCGGCATATTTGACGCAATGCTACCTGTCAGCATCAAACTCGAGAGCAAAGGAAAAGCCTTCCGTTGGATTGTTGCGGCCCAAATTCATCGTCAAGGATGGCAGGAGTTCTATCACGAAGATGAGTCAATCGCGCGCTTCCATCTTTTCGCTGCTAATTTCCTGCCAATGTGGAGGGAATTCATCACGAAGAGCACAGTGCAAGATAGTAGCTACGGCAGAGATTCACTGATTATTCCGCATAGTCGGCTTGTTCAGTTCTTAACCATCATAGGTCAGCACGACGAAGCCAAGCGAGTCACCAGAGAAATGGTTGAGTCGATCGTAGCTGAAATAAGTGATGTCCCGTTGCCGCTGCCAGCCTGGTACTCAGGAGATTGAGCATGGATGACCGACACTTCATACGAATAGGCCTGCATCGCCTGCGCCATCCACTCCCTCCAGTTAAGTTACGAGGGCTCCATGCCTTAGCGGATGCTTTGCACACGGACATTGGAGAACTTGTATGGCAGGAGTACCTGACATACCTGTCCAACCTCTCGCTAGAATCAGAAGCGGCAGAGGCGCTTATGGTCGCGTTCCTGGCTAGGAATTCGCCATTGGTCAATACTGCCGCGATTCGTCGAGTGTTGAAATCGCCATCTCCGATATCGGACTTCATCTTGATGGCAATTTCTGGCCAACCATCACTCATCAATGTTTGGTCAAAGGCTCATTCTGGGCAAGCGCCTGAGTTCTACGCTATAGCTGAAGAAGCCACTAAGCTGACACAGCCAAGAATCGTCCCGCCGATAGTTCGAATTCGATTGGAACGCCTAGAACAAATGAGTGGTCTGCCTTTCGTCCGTCAATGGGAGTATGAAGTCGAACGCCTGATTTCCCGCCTCGGGCTACCTATCGTGGGGACGTTTGAATACTGGACTCAAGGCTCTGGAAATGTGGCCCAGGTGTTTCCCCGACCGTCTCATTTCGCCCGCTCAGCCTTTCTGCGTACGCTATCGCTGGCGTTTGACATGTGGGCCATGCCCGAAGAAGACGTTTATGAGGAAGCGGGATATGTCATTCCTGGAAATCTCATCTACACGCAGATGCCACCGGGTACTCGCCCCCAATGGGCTGACAGATTAGTGGCGGCCACAATAACCGAAGAATCACAATGTGGCGCACTGGTCCTGGAACTGATCAAAGAATGCACAGACTCCGGCAATACGCTCCTGCATCTCAATGCTCCTTTGCAGAAAACCGAAGTATATGACGCTGATTTGCGAATAATTTCGTGCTACGTAGAAGGGGACGCCCCCGTTCCTCAAGAGTCTTTAAGACTGCACGACTTCTTTCTGAACAAGGGAATTACATTCGCTCAAGAGGATGCTGATAGCCTGGAGATTACCGTTCCGTCCCTACCTCCTATGCCATTGGGGAACGGCACCAAAGCGCTGCCGGCAATAGCGCCGGCGCCTATGCACAATGTTGGTTATCTCACTACTGACCTAGTCCCTCGCTTCCCATATCTTCTCGTGCCCTACAAAGAAGGCACGGTTATCACCGGAACGCCCTCGGCCGGGACCCTGGGCCTAGAAATGGATGGGACAGCGATAGGAGCCCTGAAGTATTGGAACCAGCGATGGCAGCCCAGCCATCCCAGCGATGCAAGCACCCCATGTGGCATCGCGCTTGTAGTGAACAATGAGCAATTTGAACGCTTGGCACCTGCCCCAAGCTATAAGCTTCGGCATTTCTGGGAGCTGACCATTCATGAACGTGAGAACTCATATTCCGATTGGAATGAGCGTGTTCTCCACGGTGCAATAGAATGAAAAGCAAAAGCACGTCGCAACGGACAAACGTTAAACATCATTGGATTCTTTTGCGTTGCTGACAAAGCCGGCTGTAGTGATATTTTTCCCAAAAGCAACGAACGAAGCAATGGCAGAGAGCCGTAATGCAGACTGGTCACTATCGACGTGTTTTGCATAGCCAACTGCAAGAATCCGGCGCTGGAAGACATGGGTACCCTAGGTGATGGGCGCTCCGTGAGGCATGACCGGCACCCCGGAGAACTCTGAGGATATCGGGTTAGGTCGTTCGGCCGCCGGCCGACTTGGGCGCGAGATTATGATGAGGATCGCCTGCTTCGAACGCAAAAATGCTTCTCCAAAACAGGGTGAACTACCAGAGGCTGAACGCTCTCGTTGAACAGCTCCTGAAGAGCTATGCCAGGTGAAATTGCATTAAGGTAGCGCAGTACCAATCCCAATGCGACGGTTCCATCAACTAGCTCGATCTTGCTCGCACTACTCCGCGCGATCTCATCCCTTTGGGCCGCTTCGAATTACTTCATTCGGGAACTCCTTCTCAACCTAGCAGTAAGTCTTCCCATCCTGATCGATTCTTGGGACAAGTTTGAGGAGACTGAGGTTGATGGCTCGATTGTCATGTGTGCAGGTTATCGATGACGCTGAGGCGCATGAATACTCTAGTTTGTGATGTCGTGGACAAGACGCTGTCCCTTACGAGACCGGAAGATCGAACTAGCCAATGTCTTTGGTTGTGGCTGCACGCCTGGGTCGGACACAATGCCACTCACGACCTTATCAAAATTAGTTGTGCTAAGAGAAGTAGCAGCATCCTTCTTCATTTCATCTGGGGGTGGCAGCATATAACCGATTGCTTTCGAATCGACCTTCTTAACTGCTTTCATCGTCGCCTTTGACACGCCTCCCGCGGTCTGATTGAGCGTCTTTTACAATCTTGCGAGCCCGCTCATGACCGTCGTTTGTATATTGCAGAAAAGTTCTTTCAATACATGAACTTAAAATTCAGAAACTAAAATTTCCAAAACCTTTTCATTCGGCATTCACACGTCCTTGAACATGGAGAGGTAACTCATCCCCCTAATCGATGCCCATGGAAGTTTCAGCTGGCCCTCAAGCCGTGCCTGGAGCGGATAGCCATCCGGCTATCGTAACGAGCATATCGCGGGCGTTTTCTGACGTTCGTACCTGAACCTGCCTGCGGTTGCCACGGTCGAACGAAGCCCATCATCCACTTGGCGCCATCCCGATGAAAAAACTGAGCCGCCTGTGGCTATCGGCCATGAAAAAAGCCGGGAAAGTTCAACGCAAACAATTTCTCGATTTTCTTTCGCCCGCGTCCCCCCGCAGCAAAACCTCATCCATACGCAAGCCCAAGACCGCTCCCCGTGGAGCCAGCGCATCCACATCCGAAGTCACCGTCACCTCCGCAGTCCATCACGTCCCCGCCACCACCCATTCACTGCAGTATCGCCTCTGCCTGCCCAAGCCCACTCCTTCAGAGCTGCCCTTGATCGTGATGCTCCACGGCTGCCAGCAAAACGCTGCCGACTTTGCGCAAGGGACCAGGATGAATGCGCACGCAGCAAAACACGGCTTTGCCGTCCTGTATCCCGAACAATCCTTGCGTGCCCATCCGCACCGATGCTGGCGATGGTATGCACAGGACGCCCAGAAGGGCGAAGGTGACGTCGCATTGGTGGCCTCCCTGATCCAGGAGATCCTGAAAACGCACCCCATCGACCCGCAACGCATCTACGTCTGCGGGATCTCGGCCGGTGCAGCGCTGGCGCATCTCCTGGCATTGACGCACCCCGAACTCATCGCAGCTGTCGCGCTGCACGCCGCGCCGGTTTCCGGTGTCTGCAGCAATGCCGCCGGGGCGTACTCGGTGATGCAGCATGGATCGCTGCGCGCTGCAGCCGCCGCCAAACGGTCGCTCTCGCGCTTTCCCCGAACGGGCGCACTACCTGCGATCCTCATCGGCGGGACTGACGACAAGATCGTGCGGCCCGTCAATCAGCGCCAGCTGCTGGAACAGTTTCTTTTACTCAATCACACGCAGAGCTTGACCGAGCAGCCTCCCCGGGAAACGCCCTACGGCCGCACCTCCAAAAAGCAGCCCCGGCGCAGGATAGTTGCAACCCGTGACTATGTGCGTGGTCGCAAGCTCATCATCCGCTCAGTGTTGATCGAGGGACTGGGACACGCCTGGAGCGGCGGGGACACCACCCTGTCCTACAATGCCGCGGGGCCGGACGCCAGCCGGCTGGTTGTAGATTTTTTCTCCCGGCATCGCCTGGAACCGGGGATGAAGTAAAACACCCTGGTCAACCGCACTATCGAAAAGAGAGGAGCGCGAAGCAGATCAGCCATGCATCAAAACACGACTGCGTTTTGATGATGGCTAGTTCCTTCTCCCGGGTTCTGCTGCATGAATGAACACGTTGTAAGTATCGGCAGGACGTGTCCCCACGGCCAGATCAAGCGCATGGCCAATCGCCCCGCGATGGTAAGTGCCGTGATTGATGAGGTGAAAGATGACTTCTTCGCGGCTGAGTCTTCCGCGCTTCCCATCCACGAACTTGAAAGAAATATCTTCCTTCAACTGGTTGCCACTGAGACCCTTGGCATAGGTCAGCAACCAATGGTTCGCCGCCATCAGCCTGGCCTCCAGCTCAGCCAGTTCAGGCAGGAGCTCGGTATTGGTGGAGTAATGCGGATCCGTCACGCCACGCAATCTGGCTTGGAACAATTCCTCAACACGCACCATGTGGTTCAACTGTTGCCGCGCGAAATCCAGCGCGCGCTGTTGTTCCTCTTGCGTGAGTTGCGCGACCGCGTCAAGAATGCGGCGATCCGACCAGTGCTTGTATTCCAGGATATTGGTAAAGTCCATGAGCCATCTCCTCCGTAGCCCTGAACGATACCTCAATGGTGCGCATCATGCCTGGCGCGATTGCGGGGTCCTGCCCTATCGCCGTCTGCAGGTGATCCGCCAGAACAGCAGAGCGATGAAGCTGACGGCGGCACCAAGAAGACAGACACCCCGCCACCCATGGGCCGCATAAACAACGGTAGTAGAGAGTGCGCCCAGCCCGCTGCCCACCGTGTAAAAGAGCATGTAGACGCCGATCAGGCGGCCATGCGCTCCCGGACTGCTGCGAAGAATCAAGCTCTGGTTCGTGACGTGCAGCGCTTGCCCGCCCAGGTCGAGCAAGATGATGCCGGCCACCAAGGCCCACAGCGACCCATCCATCAGCGACAAGGGCCACCAGGCCAACAGCAAGAGCGAGAGCGCGGCCGCACTGGTGCGTTGTGCGTGTCCCTTGTCCGCCCATCTTCCGGCGCGTGATGCCGCCAGCGCTCCAATGACGCCAACCAGACCAAACGCGCCAATCGCGGTATGAGAGAAGCGATAGGGACTCGCGCTCAAGGGAAGAACCAAGGCACTCCAGAAGATATTGAAGCTGGCGAACATCAACATCGCCAGCGTACCTCGGACCTGAAGTACCTTGTCATGACGAAGCAAGGACCACATCGACGCAAGGAGCCTCGCATAACTCAATCCATTCGAGGACACCGGTACTGCGGGCAGGCCTCGCCACAGCGGCCAGGCCAACAACAGCATCATGAGGGCCGCACAGAAGTAAACGCCCCGCCACCCCGTCACATCGCTGATCGCACCAGAGAAAACGCGTGACAAAAGCAAACCGATGAACACGCCAGTTTGCGCAGCTCCCACTACCCGCCCACGTTCGCTCTCACTTGCGACGCTCGCGGCGTAGGCAATCAGGCCTTGGGTCATTGCCGTCCCCAGCAAACCGACTGCCAGCATGCCTGCCAACAGCGTACAAGAAGTCCGTGCCAGTCCCACCGTGACCAGTGCACAAATCAGACCGGACAACTGAAGGCCAGTCAGCTTCTTGCGCGCCACCTTGTCGCCAAGTGGAACCAGAAAGAGCAAGGCCAGCGCACAGCCGAGCTGGGTCGCCGTCACAACACCGCCGATGGCTGACTGATTGATCCTGAAATCTTGAGACAACGCATCCAGCAAAGGCTGGGCGTAATAGACATTGGCTACGCTCAAGCCACTGGCCAACGCAAACAGAAGCAGCAAGCGGCGGGATAACGCAGGGGAAGATGGAGCCATGGCAGCAATCTGGTTTCAATTTAAAACCATTTGAATGCTAGTGGATATGGTTTTAAAATGCAACCACATTGCGGACCACACCAGCTGGAGGGCTTATGTCGAGTCAACTGAATCATGATGAAGAATACTGTCCCGTCGCACGCAGCGTGAGCGTGGTGGGGGACCGATGGGCGCTGCTGATCGTGCGGGATGCGTTTGACGGGGTATGCAGGTTTGGCGACTTTCAGCGCAACCTGTCGGTATCGAAGAACATTCTGGCAGACCGCCTGCGCAAACTCGTGGATGCCGGCATCCTTCAGACGCAAGCGGCATCCGACGGGACGTCTTATCAGGAGTACGTGCTGACTGAAGCGGGACTCAGTCTGTTTCCATTGATCGTTGCGCTAAGACAATGGGGAGAAGCGCACCTGTTCAAGCGCGGTGAGCGCCATTCCCTGCTCATTGATGCAGAGACCGGGAAGCGGGTGACGTATATGGCACCGCTTTCCGCAGACGGCAGCTACCTGCACCCGGCACGCACGCTGGTGAGGAAAGTGAAATAGCCAGGCTGCCGTTCATGTTGGCCCCGCTGTTGGGGAGGCCGCCTGGCATTGTGCTGATGATGCTGTGATTGAATCTGCTCCGTCAGTTCTGGCTGCATGCGACCGGGAGCCAGGTTGACGAAAAAGATAAATACATGTATTTTGTCAACCTCAAGGAGCTCCCCATGATCAGCAACCGAATCCAACGCGCCAGACTGCTGCGCGGCCTGAGTCTGGAGGCCCTTGCTCAGTGCATGGGGGACATTTCCAAGCAGGCATTGAGCAAGTTCGAGAAGGGAGACGCCCTACCCAACTCCACCCGCATTCTCCAGCTCGCCAAAGCCCTCCATGTGAAGCCCGAATATTTTTTCCGGGCTGACACGACTGAACTCGCGCCGGTCGAATTCCGCAAGCTCTCCAGAATGCCGAAGCGTGACCAGAAGGTGGTCATTGAACAGGCACGCGATCATCTGGAACGGTACATCGCATTGGAGCAGGTCTTCGCCTCCATACAGAAAAATGCAAAACCAGCGGCGGCTGGCTCGATTCGCGTCAACAGTCGAGACGAAGCAGAAGCGGCCGCATCACAGCTGCGCAAGGAGTGGTGCCTCGGCAATGATGCCATTGCCAACCTGACCGAATTGCTGGAGGAGCACGGCATCAAGGTGGCACTGCTGGAGGGCGTGGATGATTTTGATGGTGCCTGCGTCGCCACCAAAGACGAAGAACATGTTCTGGTCGCCTTGAACCGGCATCGCCCCGGAGAGCGCCAACGCTTCACTGCCGCGCACGAGCTGGGGCACTGGGTGATGGCACTGCCGGATGACATGCCTGAAAAAGAAAAAGAAGCCTGTTGCCACCGCTTTGCCGGTGCCCTGCTTTACCCGAAGGAGCGCGTGGAAGCCGACTTTGGAGAACGCAGGCGACGTGTATTGCTGCAAGAATTGTTGATCGCAAAGCGCGGGTATGGTGTATCCATGCAGGTGGCACTGCGCCGATTGAAGGACCTCCACATCATCGATGATGCCGGCTACACCTCGATGACCATTGACATCGCCAGGCGAGGGTGGAAAAGCTCTGAGCCAGAGGCAATGCCTTGCGAAAATCCTCTGCGATTCTCTTCGCTGGTTTATCGCGGTCTGGCCGAAGGCTTGATGACGGTTTCTCGCGCGGCAGAATTTTTGCAACAACCAATTTCTGCCGTTGAAAACGCTAATCCTTTGGCCATGGAGGGGTGATGGCAAAGGTCTATATTTCAGATACAAACATCTGGATAGATTTCCATCATGCCTCGCTGCTCAATGAACTCTTCAAGCTCCCCTTCTCCTTGTGCTGCACGGAGTTTGTTGCCTTCGAACTGGATGAACCCAACCTCACACCCTTGATCAGCCTCGGGCTGATCATCGAGCCACTCAGCGGCGAAGAAGTTGGGCAACTGGCACAACTCACTCAGCAGCACAACAATCCATCCCTTGCAGACATGTCCTGCTACTACCTGGCGAAGGAAAGAAAAATGCCTTTGCTCACGGGAGACGGAAAATTACGGGCATTGGCAAAAAATGAATCCGTCCAGGTTCACGGAGCACTCTGGCTTCTGGATCAGCTGGTAGCGCACGGGATCATCGCTCCTACCCGAGCAGTAGCGGCGCTTCAGACCATGCTTGATAACAATGCCCGCCTGCCGGCAGCGGAGTGCCGGAGCCGGTTTGAGCATTGGAAGTAATGCATTCCATAAGCCTCGGGCTTGACCACTAAAAACCAGCCCCACCCTCATCATTCCACCTGCGCACAATCCGCTGAAAGAACATGCTGTTGGGCAGCTGCAAAATCGTCTTCGATTCCTGCTCCTGCCCTTCCTCCAGCAAGGTGGTATAGACCAGATTGATATCCAGCACGCGCCCCTTGACGCCGGGCTTGTCGCCGCCCTCCAGCACCTCGATCAGATCCCCCACGCGGAACGGGCTGGTGGTGAAGATCAGGATGGCGCAAAACAGATTGGACAACACGCTCCACACCGCAAAGAATGCCACCGCACCCACAGCAGCAAACCCGGTGAACGCAGACCACAGCACCGCTCCGGACACGCCCATGCGCTCCAGCGCCCACAGCATGGCACCGCCATAGATGAAAAATCCCAGTACCCGCTGCGTGAGCATGACGGCCGTGGCCGGCAGTCCGTAAGTCCGCGCGATCCTGGCCATCACGCTTCGGGCCACCCGCATGATGGCCAGCGCCAGCAGGAAGATCAGGACCACCTCCGTCGCCGGCACGAGCACGTCGAACCAGTCGGCCATCCATTGCGGCAGGTTATCGTGGATGGACTGCAATACTCTGTTCATTCATTTCCTCTTGAAAATCACTTTGACGATGCGTTCCCGATCATGCACCGACACCCCACCTGCAGAAAAAGTGCCCTGAACATCCATCGTGATCCGGCAACAACGAAACAGCGCACAGAGTAAACCAGTTTCAACGGAAAATCTGACTTCGTCACATCAGCGGACAAAGTCCCTGATAAAAACAGGAGAGCCCCTGGCAGGCCCTCCTTCACGTCAGTGCGTCTCCTGCTGTTGAAGAGTTGACGCCCTCATTCTGCTCCCCTCCTCTTCCGCCAAAATCCAGACCGGCGCACCACGCCCTCTTCATCCCCCGCATGCGCCAGCCGGTACAGCAGCGGCAGCACCAGCAAGGTCAGCGCCGTCGAGGACAGGATGCCGCCAATGACCACGGTAGCCAGCGGACGCTGCACTTCGGCACCGGTCCCGGTCGCCAGCGCCATCGGCACGAAGCCCAGCGAAGCCACCAGCGCCGTCATCAGCACCGGACGCAAGCGGGTCATGGCCCCCTCGTGAATGGCCACATCCAGCGCTCGCCCCTCCTCGCGCAGACTGCGGATGAAGGAGATCATCACCAGCCCGTTGAGCACCGCCACGCCCGACAGGGCGATGAAGCCCACCGCCGCCGAGATCGACATCGGGATGTCGCGCAAGGCCAGCGCGAGGATGCCGCCAGTCAGCGCAAACGGAATGCCGGTAAAGACCAGCAAGCCATCCTTGACGTTGCCAAACATGGCAAACAACAGCACGAACACCATCAGCAAGGCCACGGGAATGACGATCTGCAGACGCTGCGTGGCCGATTGCAGGTTCTCGAACTGGCCGCCCCAGGTGGTCCAGTAACCGGTCGGAATCCTGACCTCGGACTGCAACTGGCGCTCGGCATCGGCCACGAAACCACCCAGGTCCCGTCCGCGCACGTTGGCGCTGACTACGATGCGGCGTTTGCCATCTTCGCGGCTGATCTGGTTGGGACCCGGCGCGATGTTGAGCGTGGCGACCTCACCCAGCGGAACGTAACTGGTACGCTGCGCGCCCTCCTGCAGCGGCAAGGCCACCGGCAGGCGACGGATCGCCTCCAGATCGGTGCGGGCCTGATCAGGCAGGCGCACCACGATGGCAAAGCGACGGTCGCCCTGGAACAGCGTCCCGGCTTCCTTGCCGCCGATGGCCGTGGCGATGGTGTCCTGGATGTCCGAGACATTGAGTCCATAGCGCGCCGTCTTCTGGCGATCGATGTCCACCGTCAGCATCGGCAGGCCGGTGGTCTGTTCGATCTTGACTTCGGTGGCACCGGGGATCTTCTCCAGCACTGCCGATATCCTGGTCGCGATCTCGTTGAGCACCTTCATGTCATCACCAAAGACCTTCACCGCAACATCACTGCGCACGCCCGAGATCAGCTCGTTGAAGCGCAGCTGGATGGGTTGCGAGAACTCGTAGCTGTTGCCCGGGATCTTTTCCACTTCGGACTGGATCGCGGCCAGCAACTCTTCGTGCGTCTTTCTCGGCTGAGGCCACTGGTCCTGCGGCTTGAGCATGATGTAGCCATCCGAGATGTTCGGCGGCATCGGATCGGACGCCACTTCGGCCGTGCCGGTGCGGGCGAACACGCGTTCTATCTCGGGGAATGTCTGCTTCAGCGTGCGCTCGATCTGCTTTTGCATCTCGAGCGACTGGCTCAGGCTGGTACCGGGAATGCGCAGCGCCTGCACCGCCATGTCACCTTCGTTCAAACTTGGTACAAACTCCGTCCCCAGGCGGGTGGCGACTGCGCCGCACACCACGATCAGGGCCCCGGCAAAGGTCAGCACCACGGCCTTGTTGTCCATGATGCGCTTGAGCATCGGCTCATACAGGCGTTTGGCCCAGGCCATCATGACGTTCTCCTTTTCCGCGACGCGCTCGCCGATGAAGAGGGCGATGGCGGCGGGGATGAAGGTGACCGACAGGATCATTGCGCCGACCAGCGCCGCCACGACGGTAAAGGCCATCGGCGTGAACATCTTGCCCTCGACGCCGGTGAGCGCAAACATCGGCAGATACACGATCATGATGATCAGCTGGCCGAACAGCAGCGGGCGGCGCGCCTCCTTGGCCGCAGCGAAGACCTCATGGAAGCGCTCGCTGCGGGTGAGCGTGCGGCCATGATGCTGCTGCGCATGGGCCAGCCTGCGCACGCAGTTTTCCACGATCACCACCGCGCCATCGATGATGATGCCGAAGTCCAGCGCCCCCAGACTGAGCAGGTTGGCACTCACCTTGTTGGAGACCATCCCGGTGAAGGTGAACAGCATGGCCAGCGGAATCACGGTGGCCGTGATGATGGCCGCGCGGATGTTGCCGAGGAAGACGAACAGCACCGCCACTACCAGCAAGGCCCCTTCGACCAGGTTCTTCTTGACGGTGGCAATGGCCTTGTCGACCAGTACGGTACGGTCATACACGGTCACTGCCTCCACGCCCTGAGGCAGGGTGCGATTGATCTCGCGCATCTTCTTGTCGACCGCCTGCGAGACCTTGCGGCTGTTCTCGCCGATCAGCATGAACACGGTGCCCAGCACCACTTCGCGGCCATTCTCGGTGGCGGCACCGGTGCGCAGTTCCTGACCAATCCCCACCTCGGCCACATCGCGCACGCGGATCGGCACGCCCTTCACGTTGGCCAGGACGATGTTGCCGATGTCTTCCGTGGAACCCACCTGCCCCGGCGCGCGGATCAGGTATTGCTCGCCGCGCCGCTCGATGTAGCCGGCACCGACGTTGTTGTTGTTCTTCTCCAGCGCCTTGACGACCGTGTCCATGGTCATGCCGTAGGAGGCCAGTTTCTCCGCTGAGGGTGCCACCAGATACTCCCTGGCGAAGCCGCCGATGGTGTTGATCTCGGTGACGCCCGGCACCAGGCGCAGTTGCGGCTTGATGACCCAGTCCTGGATCTCGCGCAGGTCGGTGGCGGTATAGGGCGTGCCATCGGCCTTGCGTGCGTCCTCCCTGGCCTCTACCGTCCACAGGTAGATCTCGCCGAGGCCGGTGGAGATCGGTCCCATGCCGGGATCGATGCCGGGGGGCAGCTGGCTTCTGGCCTGCTGGATGCGTTCATTGACCAGTTGCCGCGCAAAGTAGATGTCGGTGCCGTCCTTGAAGATCACCGTCACCTGCGACAGCCCGTAGCGCGAGAGCGAGCGCACCTGTTCCAGATGCGGCAGGCCGGACATGACGGTCTCGATCGGATAACTGATGCGCTGCTCGGTCTCCAGCGGTGAATAGCCGGGCGCGGCGGTATTGATCTGCACCTGCACGTTGGTAATGTCGGGGACGGCGTCGATGGGCAGCTTCTGGTAGCTGTAGATCCCGTACGCGCCCATGCCGAGCACCGCCAGCAGGACCAGCCATCGATGCTCGATGGCAAAGCGAATGATGCGTTCAAACATGATTGTCGTCTTTCGTGAAGTCGCGCTGGTCAGTGGCTGTGCTCGGCGGAACCCTTGCCCAGTTCAGCCTTGATGGCGAAGCTGCCGGTGGCGGCATAGCCGGTACCGGCATCGAGGCCGGAGGTGATTTCAACGGACTTGCCATCGGAGCGTCCCAGGCTCACTGCCTTGGCCACGAAGCCATCCGCATCACGGACGAACACCACGTTCTTGCCCTCGACGGTCTGGATGGCATCGGCTGCAACGGCCACCGGGACCTGCGTCTCGCCGGCGATCACCTCGACATTGACGAACAGGCCCGGACGCCAGAGGTCACCGGTATTGGGCAACACCACATGGGCCTTGGCCGTACGGCTCTGTTCGCCGATCAGGGAGCCGACGTAGGAGATCTTGCCTTCGGCACTGGCATCGAAAGCGGTGGCGCGCACCACCACCTTCTCGCCGACCCGGACCACCTGCATGTCCTTGGGCGAGACAATGATCTCGGCCCAGACACTGGAGAGATCGGAGATCAGGAAGGCATTGGCATCCTCGCGCACGGCCTCGCCCAGGCCGAGATGTTTCTCGACCACGATGCCGTCGAAGGGCGCGCGGATTTCATAGCGGTTGAGGTTGCCGGACGATGTGCCCGTGGCACCGATGGCCCGCAGCTTCTGCTGCGCATTGCGCACCGCCACCTCGGCCTCGCGCAGCGCTGCTTGTGCTTGCAGATAATCCTGTTCGGCAGAAATCTTCTGTTCCCACAGGTGCTTCTCGCGCTGATACGCGCTGCGGGCCAGCGACAGGCGCTGTTCTGCATTGAGCAGGTCGGAGCGCTGCTCGGAGACGGCACTGCTGCTGATGACCGCCAGTACCTGGCCTTTCTTGACCTTCTGGCCCAGATTGGCCGAGACCGATTCGACGATGCCGGCGACCTGTGGCACCACGTGCGCAGTGCGATCTTCATTGAAGCGGATCTCGCCCGGCAACTGCAGGGTCGACCTGATCTGCAGGGGACCGACCGTGTCGACCCGGATGCCGGCGGCGGCAATCTGCTCCTTGCTCAGGGCGATCTTTCCTTCTTCCTTGTGCTCACCTTCCTTGTGCTCGTCGTCCTTGTCGTCATCATGCGCAGTCTTGTCCTTGTGACCGCCCTCTTCACGATGCTCGCCATCTTCCTGGAGGGCGGCCGGCTTGGCGTTGCTGCCCTGAGCGGAGTTGTCCTTCATCAGGATGATTCCCGACACGAGCGCTGCAATGGCGATGATCGCCGCGATGGTGAATGTCTGCTTCTTTGTCATGGTTGTTCTCACTCTGCTGGAAGGGTCTCGATGCCGGCCAGACGATCAAGATCGGCGGCGGCCTGGAAGGCGGTGGACAGGGCTTTCCAGTACTGCGCCTTGGCCTGGAAATAGGTGCGCTGGGCGTCAAGGACGTCCAGATAAGCGAACTTGCCTGCTTCAAATCCGGTACGGGCGGCCTGGTAGGCCGATTGCGCGGCCGGGACGATGTCGTTGCGCAAGGCCGTGGCCTCTTCCCTGGCATTGCGCAACCGCTCGAAGCCCTGTGCGGCCTCGCCCTGCATCTGCACCTCGGCGACCGCCAAGGCGTCGCGGGCGATGTCGACGCGCTTCAAGGCTTCCAGCTCATTGCCCTGGTTGCTGTCGAAGACCGGGATGGGAACGGAGAAACCCACCACCCACATGTTGCGGGCACTGGATTCATCGCGCTTGTTGCCCAGGGTCAGGCTCACATCGGGTGTGCGCTTGCTGGTCTCGATCCGGGCCAGCGCACGGCGGCGCTCGACTTCAAGCCGGGCCAGGCGCACTGCCGGGCCATTGGCGACCTGTTCGGTCAGCTGTGCAATCGCCGGCAAAGGCGGCAGGGACTCGACGCCGCCTTCACTCAACTGAACGCGGTCATTGCCACCACCCCACAGCATCGCGAGGGTTCTCCGTGCGAGGAGCAGCTCGCTGTTGGCTTGACTGAGTTCCAGTTGCGCGCCGGACTGCGCCACCTGCGCCTTGGTCTGTTCGACGGGAGAAATCTTGCCTGCCGTGACGCGCCGACCCGTCATCTCGGCCGAGGTCTTGGCCAATACGAGCAGTTCGCTGGCAAGACGCTGCCGCTCGGTGGCGACCATCACATCGACATACGCGGCCACCACGGCGGCGCGCAGTTCGCTGCGTTTGGCGGCGTATTCCAGCACGGCCATGTCGCGGGCACGCTGCGCGGCCTCGATGCGGGCACCGCGCTTGCCTCCGAGTTCGATGGCTTGATTGATCTGGTAGGTGGTGGTCCGGCTGGATTTGCGGACATCCTCGATCAGTGCCGAGAATTCCGGATTGGGCCGGGCACCCGCTTGCAGGATCGTGGCCTCGACGGCCTCGATCTCTTTGCGGGCGGCGGCCAGCGTCTTGTTGTGGTCAAAGGCCAGGCTGATCGCGGCTTGCAGCGACAGCGGGCCAGCTTCCCGGTCCAGGGCGGATGCCGTGGCGGGCAGAATGGATTGCGGGTTGGATTGCGCGGGTGATTGCGCATGGCTGGAACTGGCCGCAAGCAGCGCCAGCCCCAGCGTGAAGCTGTGACGAAACATCGAATTCTCCTGTGATCAGAAAGGGAATTCGGCGAGAGCAGATGATGGGTGTGGATTGTCCTCGCCGACTCAGGCGGCGAGCAGCCAGTTGGGCTTGTCGGGCCCGTCGGCGATGTGGGAGGCAGGATGGGAAACGTGCTTGAAATGGGCGGACACACGCGTGGCCAGCGGCGCGATGAGGAGCCTGCTGCCGGCCTGTACCGACTTCATGGCGCAGAAGTGGCAGAGGGAACAATCCAGGTCGAGCTCCCCTGCTTTGGATTCATTGGAGTCCTTGGAGTCCTTGGAGTCCTTGGAGTCCAAGGATTTCGCCTGCGCGTGCGTCTCGGCAGCGGGGTGGTCGTGATGTCCCAGGTGCGCCGGCGTACTCTCCTTTTCCGCCTGGCAATACGATGCCACCGCCGCCCAGGAGAGCTGCATCGGCAACAGGAAAGCAAGCAGGAGAATCAGTGCACGCATGGTGGAAATGAGAGATGGCGACCAGCCAGTCTGGCAAGAAGCGGGGGCGATTATGCACCGTCGTACAGCGACGCGTCAAAGGCCTTGCGCTGTGCGGGCCTGCATCGGCTGGCCCAAACGCGTGGTTTCCGGGAATGAATACTAAGGAGCGGGTGGAGACAGAAAGATTGCCGAGTCATTACAGCGCTGTAATGACTTCGGCCAGGCTGGCCTTGCATCAGCAAGGCTGATCGGCTGAATCTGCAGGACCGATTTGCACGACCGTGAGTCGACTCTCTAGTATCCGTGCATGGCCTCCTGCGAGGAGGAATGTGGCATCTTCACAAGCACTCCATGAAAGACACACGATGAATACGCAAGCCATCCGCTATCACCAGTATGGCCCGCCCGATGTCATGGCCCTGGAAGCCATTGCGCAGTTCCCGCTGGAACCCGGCCAGGTCCGCGTCAGCCTGCGAGCAGCGGGCGTGGCTCCATTGGATACCAAGCTGCGCGCGGGCCTGCTGCAAGCTCAGCTGGCGTTGACGCTGCCCAAGGTACCGGGCCGCGACGGTGCCGGCGTGATCGTCGAATCGCGGGCAGAGGGTCTCGCTGTCGGTGAGTCCGTGTGCGTGATGGCCGACATGTTCGGCCAGGGCAGCTACGCCGACAGCATCGTTGTGCCGGCCGCGCGCGTGGTCAGGCAGCCGTCCACGCTCTCGACCAGGCAGGCAGCCGCCTTGTTGCAGCCCGGTGCCAGTGCCTGGATCCCCATCGTCAAGACGGCGCAGGTGCGCAGCGGGATGAAGGTACTGGTGCACGCCGGGTCGGGTGCTGTGGGGAGTCTGATGATCCAGCTGGCGGCGCATCTGGGGGCAGAGGTATGGGCCACCTGCAGCAGCGCCAACCGGGACGACGTCCTGGCACTGGGCGCGACCGGCGCCATTGCCTATGACAAGGAGGATTTTTCGGCGCTGCGTGGAGTGGATGTCGTCTTCGACCTGGTGGGCGGGGACACCCACGATCGTTCCTATCCGGTGCTCAAGCCGGGCGGCCAACTGGTCTGGCTGGTCGCAGCACCGATCCGGGAGCGCGGCGAGGAATTCAAGGTGCGCGTGGTCCGCGCAATGATTGATGATGCCCCGGAGTGCCTGCGCGCGGTGGCGAAGCTGGCAGAGGAACGCGTATGGGTGCCGACGGTCGGCCAGTGCTTCCCGCTGGCCGAAGCTGCCCGCGCGCATGCCTTGCTGGAGTCAGGCAAGGCAGCGCGCGGCCGGATCGTACTGGATATCCCCTGATTCAAACATGGGGACGGAATGTTTGAATTTCCGCCAGGGTCGCCCTCCGCTCAACGTGCAGCTTGACCGGTCTGTTCCGCAAAGGGCAGCGCGCCATCGCCGTGGCGCACATGGAAGACATTCAGGGTCATCGCCACCAGGGAGTAGTAACCCAACAGACCCACGAGATTGACCAGCACCTCGATGCCGAAACGATGTTCGGCTTCCCGGTACAAGGGGTCGGAAATGCGTTTGGTCTCGTAGAGTTCCTCCACCAGTTCCCAGATCATCTGTTCATCACGCGCAGCGAAGTCAGGGCGCTCGCCGCGCCGGATCCGTTCGACGTTGGCCACATCCAGTCCCGCTTCGATCCCGATCGGATAGTGGATCTGCCATTCGGCCTGGGCTTGCCACCTGGCGGCGGTGCACAGGATGGCCAGTTCCGACAGGGACAAGGGCAGCTGCGTGTGATAGCGGCAGAATGCGCCCAGCTTCTGCGCATGCTGGGCCAGTTCGGGACTGTGGATCCAGGACAGGAAGGGGCCGGCGAGGTTGCCGCGCGGGCCCTTCAGGATATCGTCCAGAACTTCCTTTTGTGCCGGCGTGGCGGTGGAGACGTCGACGGCGGGGAGACGGGGCTGGCTCGTGTCTTGCTGCATGGGCTTCCTTGGCAAAGGCGGGAGTGACGGAAACGAGCATGATAACGCCCGATCCGGCTGCGGGGCACCAGCCTCGCGGGCAGCTCATCTTGCCCGTAGCCTCGCCGCGCCGGCGATATCGTCCAAGGGCGCAAAGGCCTACTGGCTGGACAGCACACCCAGGACGATGAATCCCGCCAGGGTGATCAGCTGCAGAACGAACAATATCGACACCGGCTTGTTCTGCCAGGGCTTCTGGATGCAGGCGTAGATCGCCAGCAGACAGCCGCCGGCAAATGCAGCGTACAGGACGAAGTTGAACAGTGCCCCGATCAGGTAGACGCCGGCCATCGGGCCCATCCCGGAAGCACCGAACCTGGCCGTGGATATGGTCCAGACCGCCAACCCCACTGGCCCCCAGAACAGCAGCCCGGAGAGGAACAGCACCAGACTGCCCCATGGGTTGCGCACGGCAGGGGCCGGGGATGGAGGATTTTCCGGGAACGGGATTTCCGGGGTTGGAGTTTGGGGTGAGCGGGATTCTGGCGATGAGTTTTCTTGTGGTTGCATGGCGCGCGGGATCTCAGTTGGACGGGAAAACGATCAGGAACCGACGCCAGCGGCGCAGTACCGGACAGTGCAGCTGTAGAGTCCTCCCGGATTCTTTAAGTTCTCGCTTGGCGAGAATTTATCTTCACTTGGCTGCAGCTTTGCTCGCACAACGGCGCGATCCGGCCCGATCGGTGTCGACTTCCGATCCATTCCCCGCAGTTATGAATGCAGAAAAAAAAGGAAATAGTCTGCATCCCACCCCATCACTAGACTCCATGGCAGACGCTGGTGCCCTCTGATCTGGTGCGCCCCGGCCGTCCCGACAACAACAATGCAAGGAGACCCATGGTCAACAGAAGACAATTCCTGGCCGGCAGCCTGCTCGCCTGTACTGCAGCGCGCTCGGCCATCGCCCAGTCCATTCCCAACTCCGCCGGCGACCAGCCTCCCCGGCTCAAGGCGCCAGCGCTGGCCTGCGACAGCCATCACCACATCTATGACGCGCGCTTCCCGGTCTCGCCGCACTGGCGCGGTGGCCGCCCCGACGGCGCCACCGTGGCCGACTACCGGCGACTGATGGCCAAGCTCGGCATCGCCCGCAACGTGGTGGTCCAGCCCTCCACCTATGGCAGCGACAACCGCTGCCTGCTCGACGCACTCACCCAGTTCGGCGCGCAGGCACGCGGCATCGTGGTCATCGACGATGACGTGGAACTGGCGCAATTGAAGGAGATGGATCAGTTGGGAGTACGCGGCGTGCGCATCAATTTCCTGTCGCCGCAAAGCTGGGGCATCACGACCGTGGACCGCTTGCTGCGCACGGCAAAGCGCATCGCGCCGCTGGGCTGGCATGTGCAGGTGCTGATGTCGGGCGCGCAGATCGCGGAGCATGAAACCGTGCTGGCCGGCCTGCCCACACAGGTGGTGATCGACCATCTGGGCCGCATCCCGCAGCCGCAAGGACTGGATCATTCAGGCGCACAAGCCATCCTGCGCCTGCTGGCCAAGGGCAATACCTGGATCAAGCTCTCCGAGCCCTATGCCGATACCCTGCAGGGGCCGCCTGATTATCCCGATACCAGCCTGCTGGCGCGCGCCTATCTGCAGGCGGCACCGCAGCGCACGCTGTGGGGCAGCGACTGGCCGCATCCCACTGAAAAGATCAAACCGGATGACGCCGTGCTGTTCGACCTGCTGGCCGCCTGGGCCCCGGATCCAGCGCTGCGCCATCAGATCCTGGTGAGTAATCCGGCGAGCCTGTTCGGTTTTTCCTGAAACCGCGACACGCAATGCAAAAGAGCCGCCTGCGCAAGCAAGGCGGCTCTGTCTTCATCACGCTTGTGCTCAGCGCACGGCTTCCTTCAAACCACCGGTAGCGGCCACGCGCGACTTGCGCGACAGCACCAGCAGGATGGCCACGCTCACCACCGACAAGCCCACCAGCGGCAACAAGGCCATGGCGTAGCTGCCGGTCGCGTCCTTGATCCAGCCGTAGGCGTTGACCATCAGGCCACCGCCGATCAGGTTGGAGACGGCATTGATCCCCGCCAGTCCGGCCGCGGCCGAACCCGTCGCCAGCCAGGTCGAGGCCATGGCCCAGAACGGTCCCTTGAACGAATACGCGCCAATCAACACCATCGTCAGCAGCAGCACCACCGGGGCCAGCGTGTTGGCCAGCGACGCCAGCGCCAGGCCGCCACCGATGAGGATCAGCGGAATGGCGGTATGCCAGCGGCGTTCACCGGTCCGGTCGGAATGACGGCCCCACCACACCATCAGCACCGAGGCCACCAGGTAGGGAATCGAATTGACCAGGCCGGTCTGCATCACCGTCAGCCCGAAGGACTTGAGCAACTGCGGCTGCCACACGTTCAACACCGAACCGGCCGCCGAAGCGCAGGCACACACCAGGGCCATGCCCCACACGTGCGGCTGGCTGAACAGCTTCCACAAGGGAATGTGCTGCTTGGCGGTACGGCTGGCCGCTTCCTTGTTCATGGTGGCAACCAGCCACTGGCGCTGCGCATCATTGAGCCAGCGCGCCTGGTCCGGACGATCCGTCAGGAAGAACAGGCAGACCACGCCCAGCAACACGGTCGGCAACCCTTCCAGCAGGAACAGCCAGTGCCAGCCGCGCAATCCGCCGATGCCATCCATCTGCAGCAGCAGCGCCGAGACCGGCGAGGCCACGAAGCTGGCCGCCGGGATCGCCACCATGAACAGCGCCACGATGCGGGCGCGATATGCCGATGGCACCCAATAGGTCAGGTACAGCACCACGCCAGGGAAGAATCCGGCCTCCGCAGCGCCCAGGATGAAGCGCACGAAATACAGCGAAACCGGCCCCTGCACGAAGGCAGTACAGGCCGAGATCAGGCCCCAGGTGACCATGATGCGGGCCAGCCATTTGCGTGCGCCGAACTTCTGCAGTGCCAGGTTGCTGGGCACTTCGAAGATGAAATACGCAATGAAGAACAGGCTACTGGCAAAGCCGAACATCTTGGGCGAGAGCCCGATGTCGTGGTTCATCTGCAAGGCCGCCATGCCGATGTTGCCGCGGTCGATGAAGGCAAACAGGTAGCACAGCATCAGGAAGGGCAGCAAGCGCCAGGTCACCTTGCGCACGGTCTCTTGTTCGAGCCGCTTGTCGTCTTGGATGGTCTCCATGTCTCTCTCTCGGAAGTCGGGTGCCGCCTGTGTCGGCGGCTGGCCCGTCAGTCATTATGAATCAGCCGGTGACGGTCTGTTCGTTCAATACCGCCAGGACATTGCTGGCCGCCCCGGTGCCCATGGCGATGTAGGCGTCGGCCGTCACGCCGCCGATATGCGGGCTCAGGATGGCGTTGCTGACGTCCTGCAGCGGATGCGGTGCGGTAAAGGGTTCCTTCTCGAAACTGTCCAGGCCGGCTGCGCGCAGCTTGCCCGAAGCCAATGCCGTGATCAGCGCCGCTTCATCGATCAGTCCGCCACGCGCCGTGTTGACCAGGATGGTGCCGTCCTTCATGCGGGCCAGCGATTGCGCATTGATCATGTGCTTGTTGTCGGCCGTCAACGGGCAGTGCAGCGAGACCACGTCGGATTGCGCAAACAGCGTATCGAGATCAACCAGCCGCACGCCTTGCGGAGCGTCTTTCGCATACGGGTCATAGGCCAGCACCGGCATCTCCAGCGCGACCGCCACAGCAGCCACGCGACGCGCGATGGCGCCGATGCCGACCAGGCCCAGCGTGCGTCCGCGCAGCTCCAGGCTCTTGTGGGTGGACTTGTCCCAGTGGCCTTCACGCATGCGCTGGTCCAGTCCGACCACGTTCTTGGCGCAGGCCATGATGAGCGCCCAGGTATGCTCGGCCACCGCCGGTGCATTGGCACCGGCCGCTGCCTTGACGACAATGCCGCGCGCCTTGGCCGCTTCGGTATCGATGGAATCGATGCCGGTGCCGTGCTTGGAAATCACGCGCAGGCCGGGAGCCGCATCCATCACGCGCGCGCTCACGCCGCCATAGCGCACGATGATGGCCACCGGCAGATGTTGCTGCACCAGCCTGACCATGTCTTCCTCGGTCGGCTTGGCACCGGCATAGACCAGCTGAAAGTCGCGCAGGATCTCGACCGCTTGCGGTGCCAGGTCGACACCGGTGACGATCACCACTTCCTTCTTGACGGCGATCACAGCGATTCTCCTTCGGCCAGCACGCCGCCCTTGCGCAGTGCGCCTTCCAGCCAGGCCGGGCGCAGCGGGCCGCCACCACGGATTTCGGTGAGACGCTTGGTTTCATCGGCCACCTTCTTGGCGGCCGCCGCCAGCAGCGATGCGGCTTTCTCACGCTCGACCACCACCACGCCATCGGCATCGCCCACGATCAGGTCACCCGGCTGCACGGCGGTGCCGCCCACCGAGACCGGCCAGTTCACGCGGCCGGCGATGTTCTTGGTCGGGCCGTTCGGATTGGCGCCCACGGCATAGACCGGGAAGTCGATGGCACGGATCGCTTCGGTATCGCGCACCGAGCCATAGATGATGATGCCGGCCAGGCCGCTGGCCTTGCATTGCGACACCATGATCTCGCCCATCAGCGCGCAAGTCTCATCGCCCTTGCCATCGATGACCAGCACGTCGCCCGGCTTGGCGATGGCCATGGCGGCGTGGATCATCAGGTTGTCGCCGGGACGCACTTCCACCGTCACGGCCGGTCCGGCCACGCGCATGGAGGGCGACAGCGGTGCCACGCGGCTGCACAGGGTGCCGCGACGGCCGGCCACATCGGCCAGGATGGAGGCCGGGAATTCTGCGGCCTGCGCCACGATGGCAGCGTCGACGCGTTCGATGTCGCGGATGAAATCAGGTTGGGTGCTCATGGGGATCCTTTGATTGAAGAATTGAAGATGCAGTCAGGGGACCACGCTCAAGCGTGGGAATACATGGGCAGGCCGGCCACCGGCACGTCGGCGCGCAGGATGGATCCGGTCTGGGATTCGGTGATGAAGAGGCTCTTGCCGTCCGGCCCGCCAAAGGCCAGGTTGGTGGTCGAGATGCCGGCCGTGGAGCGGATGCGCAGCAAGGGTTCGGCGAACTTCGACAGACGCCAGATGGAACCGAAGCCGGTGTGGGCGATGTAGAGGCAGCTCTCGGCATCCAGCGCCAGGCCATCGGGACCGGCCATGCCGCCGTGCAGGTTGGCGAACACGCCGACCTTGCCGACCACGCCGTTGTGATGCAGCGGGATGCGCCAGATCTGCTGTGCGCGCGTGACCGCCACCAGCAGGTGGTTCAGGGCCGGGTCGTAGACGATGCCGTTGGGGCTGGGGATGGTGTTGATGAGGCAGGTCAGCTGGCCATCAGGTGCCAGGCGATACACGCGCCCGGTGGCATCCTGCAGGCCGGTCTGGCCCTGGTCGGTGAAATAGATCTCGCCCTTGGGCCCGAACACCAGGTCATTGACGCCCTTGAAGCCTTCCGAGCCGACCGTTTCCAGCAGCGGCGTGACGGTGCCGGTATCGGGATCGAGCTGCACCAGGCCGCGCTTGTAGTCGGTGATGACGATGCGGCCGCTCTTGTCGATCTTCAGGCCATTGGGCCAGCCGTCATATTCGGTGACCAGTTCCCATTGGCCGTCCATGCTGATGCGGAAGATGCGGCCATAGGGAATGTCGGTGACGTACAGGCGGCCCTGGCGGTCGAAGGACGGGCCTTCGAGGAAGGAATCGATGGGCAGGCCGCCCCGGTTGGCATCGCCCCAGGCATTCTTGCGGGGGGTACGGAAATGATCGGGCAAGCGCGTGAAGACGCTGGCTTCGACCGTGGGAGGCGGGGCAAAGAAGCTCATGCTGTTTCCTTGGAAGTGGAAGGGGCACGGGACGGATCACCCAGTGCCAGCGTGATGACGGCACCCAGCAGCAAGGCACCGGCCACGAAGATCAGCGGATAGGTAAAGCCCTGGGTGCTTTCGCGGATGAAGCCGATCACCGACGGGCCGACGAAGCCGCCCAGGTTGCCGATGGAGACGATCAGCGCCAGGCCGCCGGCGGCCGCGCGGCCGGTCAGGAAGCCCGAGGGAATGGCCCAGAAGGTCGCCTGGAACGACAGGATCGACGCCACCGCAATGGTGATGGCCAGCATCTTCAGCAGCGGCGTATGCAGGAAGGCCGAGATCGCCAGCGACAGCGCCGCCAGCACGATGGCCCCGGCCACGAAGAACAGGCGGTGCGCGCTGCGATTGGCCAGGCGCGCCCACAGCGTCATGGCCACCGCGCCGACCAGGTAGGGAATGGCCGCAACCAGACCGACCTGATGCGAGGGCAGGCCGAATTCGCGGATGATCTGCGGCAGCCACAGACCGATGCTGAGCGAACCGATGATGCCGCAGAAATTGGCACCGGCCAGCGCGAAGACACGCCAGTTGGTGAAGGCATCCTTGAGCTTGTTGCCATGGCGGGCGGCCAGCACGTTCTGCTCGGTGGACAATTCGTTTTCCAGCCACTGCTTTTCAGAAGGCGTGAGCCAGGCCGCCTTGGACGGACGGTCCGGCAGCAGGAACAGGCACAGCACGCCCAGCAGCACGGCCGGCAATGCCTCCAGCAGCAGCAATACCTGCCAGCCCTTGAAGCCCCACATGCCGTGCAATTCCATGAGCGCGCCCGACAGCGGCGAACCGATGATGTTGGCCACCGGGATGCCGATCAGGAAAAAGGCCGTGGCCTTGCCGCGCCAGGCACCGGGGAACCACTGCGTGAAATACAGGTAGATGCCCGGCGTGAAGCCGGCCTCGGCCATGCCCAGCAGGAAGCGCGCCAAGGCAAAGCTCTTGGGGCCGACCACGAAGGCGGTGGCCATCGAGATCACGCCCCAGGAAATCATGATGCGCGAGATCCACATGCGCGCGCCGAAACGATGCAGTGCCAGGTTGCTGGGAATCTCGAAGAAGAAGTAGCCGATGAAGAACAGACCCGCGCCCAGACCGAACTGCGAGGGCGTCAGGCCCAGGTCCTTGTTCATGGTCAGCGCGGCGAAGCCGACGTTGATGCGGTCCAGATAGCTGACCACGTAACACAGCAGGATGAAGGGAATGAGGCGGCGCATCACCTTCTTCATGATGGCTTCTTCGCTGACGGCGGCGCTAGTGCCGGCTGCGGCGGCGTGCGCCGCGGCTTGAGTGGAAACCTGCGACATGGTGTTCTCCGTCAGAATTGGTAAAGGCGGGCGGGGTTGTCGACCAGTACCGTGCGCAGCATCGCGTCGGACCCCAGCCATGTCGTCATCACATCGAGCAGGCGCGCATCATCCGGCTTGTGCTGCTCGGTCGGATGCGGCCAGTCGCTGCCCCATACAACCTGCGACGGTGCGGTCTGCACCAGGGTGCGGGCCAGCGGCGCGACATCCTCGTAATCGGGCGCACCACGCTTGCTGTAGAGGTAGGCACCGGAAAGCTTGACGCTGGCACGCTGCTCGCGCATGAGTCCCGTCACGAAGTCGAAGACCGGATGGCCCGGACCGGCCTGCAGGGGGATGCGCGCAAAGTGATCGAAGACCAGCGGCACCGGCAGCGCCGACAGCAGCGCGCGATTGGCCAGCAGCACGTCATTGGGCATGTTGACCTGGAGATGCCAGCCCAGCGCTGCCACGCGGCGCGCCAGAGGCTCCATCATCTCCACGGTGGTGACCGATCCCAGCGCCAGATTGAAGCGCAATCCGCGTACGCCGGCCTGATGCAGGCGCTGCAGCTCGGTATCGCTGCCCTGGTCATTGACCACGGCCACGCCGCGGGCAGTCGCACCCAGTTGCGCCAGCGCATCGAGGGTGCAGCTGTTGTCCACGCCATAGGCCGAAGGTGTCACCACCACGTTGCGCGTTGTGCCCAGCCGCTGCTGCAGGCGGCGATACATGGCGACGGTGGCCGGAGCGTGCAGCAGCTTGGCACCCGGTGCCCATGCGAAACGCGGGTCGTAGATGTGCATGTGGCAATCACAGGCATCGGCGGGCAGGCGGCTGGCGGCGCGTTGCGTGCCGGCGGAGTGGGCATAGGGCTCGGTTTGCGCACGCGCCAGCGGCAGCTGGGCGATGGCACCGAGGCCGAGCGCGAGCCGTGTACTGTGCCGCAGGAAAGCGCGCCGGGAAGGCAGGTCTTGCATCGTGCTGGTCTCCGTGTTGTCGTCGCCGCAAAGGGCGAGGGTTCTTGTTTGGAGGGCAGTCTACGTGCGGGGATATTTAATGTATATTTGCTTTTATTTTGTTATTCATAACTTTCAGGAATGAATCATGGACTTCCGCGATCTCAAGTATTTCGCCGTCATCGCCGAGGAAGGGCACGTGGGACGGGCGGCCGAGCGGCTCTTCAAGACGCAGCCGGCGCTGACCAAGTGCATTGATCGCCTGGAAGAACAACTGGGTGCACCGCTGTTCGAACGCGTGGGTCGCGGCATCCGCCTGACACCGGTGGGCGAGGCGCTGCTGCACCGCGCACGCCGCATCAGCCTGATGATGGACGAGACCGCACGCGAGATCGGCGACTACGCGCACGGGCGCGAAGGCAACATCCGCCTGGGCTGCATCCCGACCCTGGCCGAACACATCCTGCCGGGCATCTGCCAGCAGTTGCTGGCCGAGGCGGAGAAGGTCACGATTGATCTGAAGGTGTCGATGAACGATGCCCTGCTGGAGGGCCTGAAGGCGGGGGAACTGGATGTGGTGCTGGGGCCGATGATCCAGGATGACGAGCTGTTTCACACCGAAGAAATCATGCGCGACGAGATGGTCGTCATGGCCAGCCCCAATCACCCCATCTTCGACCGCAAGATCCGGCTGCGCCATCTGCTGGAGTATCAATGGGTGCTGCCGGCGCAATCGGTACTGAGCCGGCAGTGGCTGGACAACGTCTTCGACCGTCATCACCTGTCGCGTCCGACGGTGCAGATCACCCCGACGGTACTGAACATGATCATGCCGCTCATCGAGCGCAGCAATTTGCTGGGCTTTGCTTCCAAGCTGAACCTGCTGGCCGGACGCAATCACCTGCGCGAAGTGGTATTGAAGGAAACCACCATGCTGCGCCGGATGGGATTGAGCTACCGGCGCGATACCTATCTTTCGCCGGCGGCACTGAGGCTGATCAAGATCATTCGCGGGACCACGCTGGACTGATGGGCAAGAGGCCCGGCGATCTGCGTGCGGCTGGCGCAGAACTCTTCAATCCAGACCTCGCTTTCCCGCTGCCCAATAGGCCTTGGCCTTGATGCTGCGGTTACTGACTCCGGCGTCGTTGAGATGGCGCTTGATGGCCTGGATCGCCGCCGCGCGACCGGCGAGAATGAAGCCCGTATCGGGCAAGGCCACACGCAGTATTGCTTCGCTGACCTGCGCCAGATGCACATCGCCCGATTGACGCCGTACGACCATCGCATCGCGCAGGCCGAGCGCTCGCAAGACCTGACTGGTCTGCACGATATCGTCCACCTCGAAGACCATCGCAGCCCCGGCATGCGGCTGCACCTGCACCAGCGCAGCGGCCAGTCCGAGGCAGGTTTCATCACCGAACAGCAGGGGCTGCTGCAATCGGGTCAGTTCCAGCGAACTGCGCGGCCCCATGAATGACAAGGGAATTCCTGGCTGGACCCTGTCAAAAAATGCACAGGTCGCGGTCCCGCCATGCAGGTAGACGATGAATTCTGCACAGCCTTGCGCCGCATCCCAGGAAACTGGCGTGTAGGTGCGATTCTCGAAACCCCTGCCAAGGCTGACCTGTATCTTGTCGCCCGGTGTCCAGTTCGATCCCTGAGCGCATCGCCCTGCAAGCGGATGCGCACATACTGCGCGCCCAGTTTTTCCACCGAGCTGATGGTCGCCTGTTTCAGCAGAACTCTCTTCAGCATCCGTGTGAAAGCGCCGTCGGCAGGTGCTTCCTGGCTGATGTCCTGGCTCTCTTGCCGGTTCGACGTGCTGTGCATGCTCATTCCTTTCGTCTTGGGGATGACAGCAGGACGAACCAGCGGAGCGATTTATTGTGTTCAGGTGAGCCGACCCGGACACGCGTATGCTGGTAGCCCCGTTACCACCTGGCCGATGCCACTGCCCCGGTTCCTCACGATGCCCCGTCCTCCCCTCGCCCGCCTGGCCCCGCTGGCGCTGTTCCGGCAAACCCTGCCCTCGGATCTCGACCATCTGGTCGCCCTGCGCATCACCGCCATGCGTCCCAGCCTGGAGCAGATCGGGCGCTTCGACCCGCAACGGGCGCGCGAACGGTTCACCAGCGGCTTCGTGCCGGAAGTGACCTTCCACATCATGCAGGCGGGCCAGGCCGCAGGCTTCTTTGTGCTGGAGCGACAGACCGACAGGCTGCGGCTGCGTCATCTGTATCTGCATCCGGACTTCCAGCATGGCGGCCTCGGTGCGCAGGTGCTCAGGCGCATCCTGGCCGATGCCCGCCGCCATGGCTGCAGCGTGCAACTGGCCGCACTGCGCGACAGCCCTGCCAATGCCTTCTACCAGCGCCACGGCTTCGTGCAGGCCGGCGAGGGAGAATGGGACATCCTTTACGAGCATCCCCGGTCTGCAGACGCCACCGCAGCGCATGCACCTGAAGCTGGCGTCATACGCTGGCTGGAGCCCGCCGACCTGCCCGCGCTCGATACGATCCTGCGCCAGCATGTCCGCGATCTGCCCGATGGCAGCGTGGTCGAGACCGAGATCGCCGCCATCCGGCAATGCATGAACGGCGAACGGGATGCTGATGGGCGCTATCGCAGCTATCTGGTGGCGCGTGACGCGCAGGGCGTCGCGCTGGGCTGCATGGCGCTGTCGGGTCCGGATGCGCGCATCAGCAGCCATCTCGCACTGGATACGCCTGGGCAAGGGAGCGCACTCGAATTGCTCAATGTCTTCGTGCACCGCGATGCCATGCGCGGACGGAGAATCGGTCGTGCGCTTTTGCAAGCCGCCTGCGATGAGGCCCGTGCGGCCGGGGCCACCAAACTGGTCGTCAACAGCGGGCCGCGCTATCGCGCCAGCTGGGGTTTTTACGACCATCTCTTCGATGCCAGCCACGGAATGATGATGGATTACTACGGCGCTGGCCGGCATGCCAAGGTGTGGAGCATGGCGCTCTGAACAGCGCACGCATGGCCACTCCGATGGGGTGGTCGTCACAGCTGCAAGCGAACACACGCCTCTATCCATTAGCCAGGCTAATAAGGTAATTAAGCATTGATTAGCTAGTCAGTCCTGCGGTCACCTGACAGACTTTGTTCTGCCCCGGAGAGGTTCCCCCCTGACCGCCCCGGGGCACATCACGGCGCATGCTCCGTGTCCACCAGGACGACAGCCGCCGGGCCTCTGCCCGGCGGCTGGTGGGTTGCGCGCCGATATGAACTTCCTTTCCCCCTTGGCGTCCCGGGGGCCATTGACCGGAAATGCAATGAACGAACCGACCCAATCCGCAGAAAACCCGCTCCGTCCGGAGCCGTCCACCGTGAGCCGCCGCGGCATGCTCAAGGCAGCTGGCGCCGGCCTTGCCGCCCTCGGAACCACCTTCATGACCACTGCCAACGCCCAATCCAGGCAAACTACTGCGCTGCCGTTCAGCGCTGACGGCACCCTGTGGGACAAAACCTTCGCGCGCAGCGACAAGGTCGAGCACCGCAAGGTCAGCTTCCGCAACCGCTACGGGATCGTGCTCGCAGGCGATCTCTATGAACCGAAGAACATCAGCGGGCGCATCGCCGCCATCGTGGTGAGCGGACCATTCGGCGCCGTCAAGGAGCAATCCTCCGGACTGTACGCCCAGACCATGGCCGAACGCGGCTTCGTCACGCTGGCCTTCGATCCCTCTTTCACCGGCGAGAGCGGCGGCGAGCCGCGCAATGTCGCCTCGCCCGACATCAATACCGAAGACTTCAGCGCCGCCGTCGACTTCATCGGCCTGCTGCCCCATGTCGATCGCCAGCGTATCGGCATGATCGGCGTCTGCGGCTGGGGTGGCATGGCCCTCAATGCGGCCGCGGTGGACAAGCGCGTCAAGGCGGTGGTTGCCAGCACCATGTACGACATGACGCGCGTGCTCTCGCGCGGCTACAACGACAGCGTCACGCTGGCCCAGCGCACGGAGCTGCTGGAGCAGCTCGGCCAGCAACGCTGGAAGGATGCCGAGCGCGGCACGCCGGAACATGGTCCGGTCATGAACCAGCTCAAGGGCGGCGAGCCGCCATTCCTGGTGCAGTATCACGACTACTACCGCACCCCGCGCGGCTTCCATCCGCGCTCGGTGAATTCGAATGCCTCGTGGACCAGGACCATGCCGCTGTCCTTCATGAACATGCCCATCCTCAGCTACATCAAGGAAATCTCTCCGCGCCCGCTGTTGCTGATCCATGGCGAGAAGGCACACTCGCGCTACTTCAGCGAAACCGCCTTCGCCGCCGCCGCCGAGCCCAAGGAACTGATGATCATCCCGGGGGCCGTGCATGTGGACCTGTACGACCGTGTCGACCTGATTCCCTTCGACAAGCTGACCAGCTTCTTCCGCACGCATCTGGCCTAGCCGCTGCAGCCGATCAGGGGTGCCACATCAGTTCCCTGATCGCTTTCACCCTCCTTCTTCGGGCCACGCAGAGTGCGCTGGCCCGATCCACGTTGCCTGGGCGGCGAGACTCATGCGCCAGATCGATGAACGCAAGTGGATTGATCTGTAGCGCAGATGAATGCCTGCGCGCCAAAGACCCGTCACCTTCCCTCCTGCGGCCAATTCCTTGCACCAGCAAGGTGAATACCGCTGCCTTGCTGCTCTTTTTTGCATTGGCACATTTCCTGCTAGCCGAGAAGTGTTGCAGCGGCGCCGCGCCGCCTCATCCGGCGGTCGCCGCACTGCAACAAATCCTTTACCATGCGCACCTGCGGCGGCTGTCGGCGATTGAAGGCAGCTGCACACCGATGGCCTTGCCGGCTTACCCGCCGGGCTGGCCATTGACGTGACGCGTTCGTTATCCACGATTGATGATTGGTATTGCCATGACGACTTCCACTGCGGATTCCTCGCCCTCCTCGCCGATTGCCTCCGCGCCTGCTGCGCGCGCAACGCCTGCTGCGCGCGCAACGCCTCCTGCCACCCCGGCCGTGCGCCACAGCTGGATCGACAACCTGCAGGGCCAGCTCTTCGGGGTGGTGATGATCGCCTTCGGCATGTCCATGCTGCACAGCCTGGGCCTGATCATCGGCCAGATCGCCGGCGTGGCCTTCCTGGTGACCTATGCCACCGGGATCAGCTTCGGCATGGCCTTTACCCTCATCAACCTGCCCTTCTACCTGCTGGCCGCCCTGCGCATGGGTGCGGCCTTCACCTGGCGCACACTGGCGGCGGTGACAGCCGTGTCGGTCCTGACCAACGTGGCCGGCAACTACATCAGCTACAGCCACCTTGATCCCGCCGTCGGTGCCGTGCTGGCCGGTCTGTGCGTGGGCATTGGCCTGATCGGCCTGTTCCGCCACCAGGCCAGCTGCGGCGGCATGAGCATCCTGGCCACCTATGTGCAAGAGCGCACCGGCTTCAAGGCCGGCTGGCTGCTGATGGGTTTCGACCTGGCGCTGTTTGCGACGGCGGCGCTGTTCCTGCCGATGGATCGCGTGTTCTATTCGCTGGTCGGCGCCATCACGATGAACCTGTTCGTGGCGTGGAATCATCGCTACGAGTGGTATATCGCCCGCTAGCGCTGGCAGGGGAAGCGCCGGGCGGGGCGATTCCATTACAATCCGGGACATCCATGCATCGCACGAATCTTGCTCGCGATGCGGCCAGCCATTGTGATTCTTAGCCCTGCCCGCCATGAGCCAAGTCCTGAACTACCTGATCACCGCCCGCCGCTGCGAAGCGGAAGAACTGCAACGCCTGGCACACACCTGCCAGCTGGTACTGACCGTCGGCAAGCTCATCCATTGCCTGCAGCAGGAACGCGGCCTCTCCAACATCTATCTCGGTTCGCGCGGCGAGCGTGATGCGCAGGCCTGGCAGGAGCGCGTGGCCGCCAGCCAGGCTGCCCAGTGCGAGTTCGACACCTGGCTCGGCTCCACCGTCCCCGACAACGCCCTCTCCAACGGCGCTCGCCTCTACACCCGCATCGCCTTCGCCCTGCATGCGCTGGACGGGCTGCCCAAGCTGCGCGCCGATGTGGCCGCACTGGCCTGTACCCCGGCGGCCAGCTACGAGCGTTTCAAGACCGTGGTGGGTGCCCTGCTGGCGCTGGTATTCGAAGCCGCTGACGTGGCGGTGGATCCGCAGATTTCACGGCTGCTGGTGGCGCTGTTCAACCTGATGCAAGGCAAGGAATTTGCCGGCCGCGAACGGGCCGCCGGAGCTGCCGCCTTCGTCACGGGCAAGATCACGCGCGAACAGGAACAGACCATCGAGACCCAGATCGAGATGCAGGAACAGGCGCTGCGCCGTTTCGAATCCTTCGCCGAAGGCTTCCGCAATGAATGGAGCGCCATGCAGGCCACGCTGCCGCTGGCCGATCTGGAACGCCTGCGCCGCAAGCTGCTCACCGCCCACGGCCGGCCGCTGGATCCCGAGCTGGCCGATGCCTGGTATCAGTGCTGCTCCACCCGCATGGATGGCCTGCATCAGGTCGAGATCCATCTCGCGCAATACGTGCAGTCGCAATGCCAGGACAAGATCCGCGAATTGCAGAAGGACCTGGACCATCAGGGCCAGTTCTTCACGCAGGCCGATGACCGTGATCCGCTGGCCTCGCTGACGGCCTTCGCCTCCGGCCTGGATGGCCAGCCGTTGCCGGACGGCTCGCTGAGCGCGGGTGTGGGCCCGCACCTGACCCAATCCATCGTCGACATCCTGCGCACCCAGTCCGAACGCCTGCAGAACCTGACCCAGGAACTGGCCACCGTGCGCGAGAGCCTGGAAGAACGCAAGCTCATCGAACGCGCCAAGGGCGTGCTGATGATGAAGCAAGGTCTCAACGAAGAGGCCGCCTATCGCCTGCTGCGCAAGCATGCGATGAACCAGAACCGGCGCATTGCCGAAGTGGCGCAGGCGATCCTGTCGCTGACCGAGATCCTGCCGGACGCCTGATCCGGCGTCCCTGCCCTCGCTGGTTCAAGCCGCCAGCAGCCGGCTTTCGATGTGACGCTGACCGGCCAGCGGCCGTCCATGGGCGCGCTGCAGGGCATCGGCCACACCCAGCAGCCTCTGGTCGCTGAAGGCCGGTCCGAATACCGTGATGCCCCAGGGCAGGCCGTTCTTCATGAAGTTCATGGGCGTGGCCACTGCGGCGTAATCCAGCATGTTCATGAAGTTGGTGTACCAGCCCAGGTCCGAATTGCGCTGCACCGGCTGCTCGCGCAGTTCCTCCAGCGTCACCGGGCGCGGATAGGCCGGTGTCACCACGCAATCGACGGTGGCCAGAATGCGGTCGCATTCGGCCTTCAGTTGCTGCAGGCGATATTGCGCGCGGAAGGTATCGACGGCGCTGAACTGCGGCGCCTTGCGCAGCACGTCGCGAATCACCGGCAGGATTTCTTCAGGCTTTTCCTGCAGCAGTGCCTCGATGGTGCTGTAGCGTTCTGCTACCCACGGCCCTTCGTAAAGCAGGCGCGCTGCCTCCAGGAAGGGGCTGAAATCGATGAACACGGACACGCCGCCGATGGCTTCCAGTTGTCCCAGCGCTTCCACGAACAGGGACGGGCTCTCGCTGCAGCCGAGGAATTCCAGCTGGCGCGGCACCCCCACGCGCAAGCCTTTGCGCGGTGGCTGGAAGGCCGCAGCATCGTTGTGCGGCCGGTTGGCGCGGCTGTATTCGTCGCGCTCATCGGGCTGCATGGCCTGCGTGCAAAGCGCCAGCAGGTGGCTGGCCTCGGCCGCCGTGGCGGTGAAGAAGGTCACGCAATCCAGCGTGCGGCAGGCGGGCACCACGCCGGCAGTGGAGAGCAAACCCTTGGTCGCCTTCAACCCGACCAGATTGTTCAGGGCGGCAGGAACGCGGCCGCTGCCGGCGGTATCGGTGCCCAGTGCAAAACTGCTCAGGCCCAATGCCACCGCCAGCGACGAGCCGGAGGACGAACCGCCGGAAGGATAATCCGGATGCACGCTGTTGCGGCAAGCGCCATAGGGAGAGCGCGTGCCGTTGAGGCCGGTGGCGAACTGATCCAGATTGCATTTGCCCATGGGGATCGCGCCCAGTGCGATGAGCTGCGCCACCAGCGTGGCGCTCTCGCGCGGCACATAGCTGAAGGCCGGACAGGCGGCCGTGGTCGGGATGCCTGCCAGGTCGATGTTGTCCTTGATCGAAAACGGCACGCCATACAGCGGCAGGCTGTGCGGGGATTGCCCTTCCAGTGCCTGCAGGTAGGGCTCGATTTCTTCCTCGCTCAACAGGTGGATGTAGAGCCGGTATTGCGGATTGAGCGCGATGGCACTCTCACGCAGGCGGGCGATCACGGCGCGCGGCGACAGGCTGCCATCACGATAGGCCGCCGTGAGCGCATCGATGCGCAGGTCAAAGGAATGGATCATGCGGCCTCCTCTTCAGTGTTTTCCATGACCAGCACGCACTGTCCCGCGCGCACCGGACTGCCCGGCTGCACCCGCACTTCGGCGACGAGGCCGGCCTCAGGCGCGGTGATGTTGATTTCCATCTTCATCGACTCCAGGATCATCAGCAGCTCACCCTGCGCCACACGCTGGCCGGGGCTGACCTTGACCTGCCAGAGGTTGCCGGCAATCGGTGCATCCACGGACAATTGGCCCGCCTGCAGCGGCTGGTGATCTTGCACGATGGCGCTGCTCTCCTCGCTCTCGTAGTTGGCCTGGCCGCTGGCGATCCAGCGCTGGCGTTCGGCATCGAAGGCGGCCTGCTGGTGCTGGCGGAAGGCGGCAATCCCCTCGGCTTCGCGCAGCAGGAAATCCTGGTAGTCCGCCAGGTTCAGCTGGGTCTCTTCGATGCCGACCTCGAAGCGGCCCAGCGGGAAATCGCGGCGGATGGTCTGCAATTCTTCGGCCGTGACCGGATAGAAACGAATCTGGTCGAAGAAGCGCAGCAACCACGGCTTGCCCCGAAAGGCGGCGACCTCGCGATAGCGGTTCCACATCTGCAGCGTGCGGCCCACGAACTGGTAGCCGCCCGGCCCTTCCATGCCATAGATGCACATGTAGGCGCCGCCGATGCCCACCGAATTCTCGGCAGTCCAGGTGCGGGCCGGGTTGTACTTGGTGGTGACCAGGCGATGGCGCGGGTCCAGCGGTGTCGCCACCGGTGCGCCCAGGTAGACGTCGCCCAATCCCATGACCAGGTAGCTGGCATCGAAGACCGTCTCGCGCACTGCACCGATGTCCTTGAGGTCGTTGATGCGGCGGATGAATTCCAGATTGCTGGGACACCAGGGCGCATCCTTGCGCACCGTCGTCATGTATTTTTCGATGGCGAGCTGGCAGGCCGGATCGTCCCAGGACAAAGGTAGATGTACGATACGCGACGAAACCGTCAGGTTTTGGCGAGCGCAGACGGCGTCCCACAATCCGGCGATGGTTTCCAGCAGCCTTGGCAAGGGCAGCGCTTCCGGCTGGTAATGCACCTGCAGCGAACGGATGCCGGGGGTCAGGTCGATCACGCCGGGCAGGGCCTGTTCTTCCAGCGCCGCAATCAGGGCGTGCACGCGGAAACGCAGCACCAGGTCCAGTTTCGGGCTACCCACTTCCAGCAGCAGGTTGGCATCGCCCGACAGGCGCGCCACCAGGCGTTGTTCATCCTGGCCCAGGTCCAGCACGATGGGCGAAGCCAGCGGTGCCGGCGACCAGTCCACCGCTTGCGCCTGCAGGCTGGCGATGCCGGCATGCGCTGCCAGAGCGATGCGGCGTGCCGTGCTCACGTCCACCGGAATGAAGCGGACCTTGTCGCCCGCCTTGAGCTGGCCGATCTGCCAGAGATCGGCCTCGATCACCGTGACCGGACAGACGAAGCCGCCCAGGCTGGGGCCATCCGGCCCGAGGATCACCGGCATGTCGCCGGTGAAATCGACGGCACCCGCGGCATAGGGATTGTCATGGATGTTGGAGGGATGCAGCCCGGCTTCGCCGCCGCTGTCGCGCACCCATTCCGGTTTGGGGCCGATCAGGCGCACGCCGGTGCGGCTGGAATTGAAATGGACTTCCCAGTCGGTGGAGAAGAAGGTCTCCATGTAGGCCGGTGTGAAATACTCCGGCGCACCGTGCGGACCGTAGATCACGCGGACCTGCCGCACCTGCTCCAGCGCAGGATACAGATCGGCCGGCAAGACCTGGCCGGCCGCGGGCATCTCATCGCTGGCCAGCGGCAGCAGATGCAGGATGTCGCCACTGGCCAGCGCGCGGCCCGCGTGGCCACCGAACTGGCCCAGCGTGAAGGTGCTGCGGCTGCCAAGATAGGCCGGGACCTGCACGCCACCGCGCACGGCCAGATAGCTGCGCGCACCGGCCCCGCTGATGGTGCCGAGCTTCAAGGTACTGCCGGCCGCAATGTGCAGCACGGTGGCCATTGGCTGGGCCACGCCATCGAGCAGCACCGGGATCACGGCACCGGTCACCACCACGCTGGCGGCGGTATTGAAGCGCAATACCGGACCCATCATCGTCACTTCCAGTCCGGCTGCGTCCTCAGCGTTGCCCAGCAGACGATTGCCCAGCCGCAAGGCGCGCTCATCCATCGGGCCCGAGGGCGGCACACCGACCGCCCAGTAACCGATGCGGCCGGGATGATCCTGCACCGTGGTCTGGGTGCCGGGTGACAGCACCTCCACGGTATCGGCGCGATAGACCAGTTGTTCCAGGCAGCGCGTCCATGGCTGGCCGCTGGCGAACGGGACATCGTCCAGGATCTGGCGCAGGTAGTGCTGGTTGGTCTCCACGCCATACAGCGCAGTCTCGCGCAGCGCGGTATTGAGCGCCACACGGGCTGCTTCGCGGGTGGGCTGCCAGCTGATGAGCTTGGCGATCATGGGATCGAAATACGGCGGGATCTCGCATCCGGCCTCGACCCAGGTATCGATGCGCAACGCCTTTCCGTCGGCGTCCGGAAAACCGACGGCGGTCAGCAGGCCCGGGCAAGGCTGGAACTGGCGGCCCGGGTCTTCCGCATACAGGCGCGCCTGGATCGCATGGCCACGCGGCTGCAGACCGGCCGTCAGTTGCGCCAGCGGCGGCAGGTCGCCGGCAGCCAGCTCGATCATCCAGCGCACCAGGTCCACGCCCCAGACCTGTTCGGTCACGCCATGTTCCACCTGCAGGCGCGTATTGACTTCGAGGAAGTAGAACTGCCCGGCCAGGCTGTCATAGACGAACTCCACCGTGCCGGCGCTGCGGTAGTTCACCGCCTTGGCCAGCTTGATGGCCGCCGCGCACAGGGCGTCAGCCATGCCCTCGGGCAGGTTGGGGGCGGGAGTTTCTTCCAGCACCTTTTGATTGCGCCGTTGCACCGAGCAATCACGCACGCCCAATGCGATCACTTCGCCCCGGCCATCCCCGAAGACCTGCACTTCCAGATGGCGGGCGCGCTCGATGTATTTCTCGATGAAGACGCCGGCATCACTGAAATTGTTCTGGCCCAGGCGCCGCACCGAATCGAAGGCATCGCCCAGTTCGGCATCGCTGCGGCAGACGCGCATGCCGATGCCGCCACCACCGGCCGTGCTCTTCAGCATCACCGGATAGCCGACACGGGATGCAGCGGCCAGCGCATCGTCGATGCTCTCCAGCAGGTCCGTACCTTCCAGCATCGGCACGCCCTGTTCGCGTGCCAGTGCGCGCGCGGTGTGCTTGAGCCCGAAGATGCGCAACTGCGCGGGCGTAGGGCCGACGAAGGCAATGCCGGCCGCTTCGCAGGCTTCGGCAAAGGCGGCATTTTCGGAGAGGAAGCCATAGCCCGGATGGATGGCCTGCGCGCCGCTGTCACGGGCGGCGGCCAGGATCTTGTCCACGGCCAGATAGGTCTGGGCGGCCGGCCCTTCTCCCAGCGAGATGGCGCGGTCGGCCTGCAAGACGTGCAGGCTGCCGAGGTCGGCTTCGGAATAGACGCACACGCCGGTCACGTCCAGCGTGCGCAAGGTGCGCAGGATGCGGCAGGCAATGGCGCCGCGATTGGCGATGAGCAGATGGTCAAACATGGAATGGGCCTGGAAATCCGGGTCGTCCCGTGATTCGAAAAACCGGCTCGCGGTCGTCCGCGAGGGGTGCACTACTGCGGTCGTTCAAGCGGTGCGGATCAGTCCCACACCAACACCTCGGCCGCCGTCGGGTTCCAGCCGTTGCAGGGATTGTTGAGCTGCGGGCAGTTGGAGATCAGCACGATGAGATCCTGCTCGGCGCGCAGCTCCACGTACTTGCCGGCCGCCGAGATGCCATCTTCGAATGTGAGGCCGCCCTCGGGGGTGACCGGCACGTTCATGAAGAAGTTGATGTTGGCGCCGATGTCGCGCTTGTTGAGGCGGCCATCGTGAAGACAGGCACAGAGGAAATTGTCGCGGCAGCTGTGCATGTAGCGCTTGTCCAGCGCATAGCGCACGGTATTGCTCTCCTGCGCGCAGGCCCCGCCCAGCGTGTCATGGCGGCCGCAGGTATCGGCCACGATGGTGGCCAGTGCGCGGCCCAGGTTGGAATACAGCACGCTGCCCGCGCCCAGATAGGCGCGATTCTGGCGGCGCAGGGTACGCTGGGGATCGTAGCGTTCACGCGGATGGGTGGCGCTGTAGAACAGCGTATCGATGGCCTGGTTGCCTTCCAGGTCCAGCAGGCGCACGGTCTGCCCGGCGCCGAGGTTGAAGAGATAGGGTTCGCCGGCCGGGATCACGTGA
>Ga0308171_1000851_pt1 | contig 51336 bp, 50 predicted proteins | sample PhyGR1_FD_202135 | JGI IMG/M metagenome (GOLD analysis project Ga0308171, IMG submission 202135) | Phyllosphere microbial communities from UC Gill Tract Community Farm, Albany, California, United States - DLSLSG.R1 | ecosystem: Host-associated > Plants > Phyllosphere > Unclassified | place: USA... | reverse complement strand
GCTGATGCAAGTCTATCCGGAGTAAATTTTCAACACAATACTTATGAGATGATTTTTTTTGGCAATGATGATTGTAATGAAATGGGAAGTGTTTTTATAGATATTCTCAAAAATCCCACAGATGACAGCAAAATGAAATTATTTTATCATTCTACAACGGAATGGGTTGACCCTGCAAAATGCCCCAACTACAATACTTTTGTTCCTTTATTGCCAACAGATTGGATGACTCTAACCAAGCAGTAACGAAAAAGCTTATAAAATTTCAACTAAAACCCCTGAATATAGAAGGATTCGTAAATCTTCACCGATGTATTTGAACAGGTAGATTATATTAGCATTCTGGAAGCTTACAACCACGAACACGATTTCCTGTCTACCATGCCCGATCAGAAGGGGATGCCGGTCTGGGACAAGATGCAGGTATTAGACAATGCTGAAAAAACCGTTTTGTATGTTCCGCTTTCAGAGGATAAGACTGCCGGATTGAGCTCGCTGCTGATTGTGAAAGTGGATGAAAAGAATTCTGTTTTTCACCTGCAGAACTTTACCAATGATTACCTGAAAGCATACGTTTATAATACCGGTTATCCAGCTACGAGAAGAAAGCTGCTGATGGATACCTTCCTCCAGATGGATTTCTTTACTTTTGGACATCAGGAGTTTACCAATTTGCCGAAAGATATTTATAAAGGTTCTTTAGAATACAACAGGCTGAATATTTTGGATGCAAAAATAGTAGCCGAACAAAGCAAAGGATTCATATACAATACTATTTGTACTACCTCTCACTACTGTGTACATGGCGACAGTATTGCTAATTGTGATTATGGAAACTGCCAATGTGGAGGGCTTATCAAGTGTTTCGTAGTGACTTCATGCTCAACAACAGCTACGTGGATAGATGATCCTTTTCCTTCTTCCCCCGTTGGCGGTGGGGGCGGTGGAGGTGGTGCAGCGCCCTCTCCGGAAGGGATACCTCCTGTAGACCCGTGTACGCAAAGCGGAATGCCGTTTTATAGAATTTTGCCACAGTGTGCAGGGAATATGGGAGACGGTATAGATGATGGTGTGTTGGAAGATCCTTGTGATAAAATAAAACAACACTTTAGTGACAATCGTTTTAAAAATCAGTTTAATAATCTGAACAAACAGGAGAATTTTAATGCCGATCATGAAATAGGATTTGCAGAAAAAGTTTCTGTTATCAATGGATCTCAGGTAAAGACTTTTACTCCTTTGAATAATGAACCATGCTCAAAAGCAACAGTATTACCCGCTGACAAAACAGGATTAATTGGATGGGGACATACTCACCATGACATAGGATGTGACGGATTTGAAAATATAAAAGTACCTTCACCGGATGATATCAGAGTATTTTTGTTTACCCAATTGCAGCAATCTTTTAATATATTAGGAAATTACTCGGATGCCTATGGTCTTACAGTAACGTCAGGAGGTAGCTATATGCTAATGTATACAGGAATAGTTCCGCCAAACATTTCATCTTTTAATAGTACTGCATTAAAGACGGAATATAAAAGAATATTTAATAATTTAAACTTTAATAACTCAGGTATGCCGCAAGATAAAGTAGAGGTGGCATTTACAAAGTTTCTGAAAGAAAAAATAAATATCGATAGACTAGAATTATATAAAGTAACCCCAACATCAAGTGAAAAATTAGAATATAATCCTACTACACAAACAATGAATAAACTACCTTGTCCATAAATTTAAAATCAATAATTATGAAAAATATATTTTTGTTACTACTTCTTACAATTTCCTGTAAATCCTATACTCAGCAACAAACTATAGTCCCTTTAAGAACCTATACAGATATCCCAGAAGATGCTGGATATTATATGAAAGACACCAATAATGAACTTCAAGATTATGAAGGAACTTGGAAGGGTGTTTGGGATAATAAGACCATATTTATTACATTTAAAAAAATTAATGATAAATATAACACTGCTATGAGATATAACTCCGATATTATTGTCGGAAAATTCAAAACATTAGATAATAATGGGAATATATTATTTGACAATACACAGTCAATCGATAATGAAGCAAAAATTGAAGGCACAGGTTTTCAAAAAATTACAGATAAATATCTAATGTTTTATGTGGATAAAGATCTGTGTGACATGACTGGAAATATAGAGATAACTTTTGCTAATATCACTAAAACACAGCTCAATTTTAATTTTGGTCAAGACATGATGTATTTAGATACAGATTGTTATTTTTACAGCTATCCATCGAGCCAATATCCTAAACCTTTGCCAAATAATATCGTTTTAACAAAACAATAAAAATGTTAAAAAAAATCATGAAATATTTATTGACTGTTTTTACTATACTCATTTCGTTGTGCGTTAGTGGACAAAATAATAATTTATTGCGTATTTCCCTTGAATTTTCACAATCAATAGCAATCAATTCTGACATTGAAATTGAAATAAGTAATACGAATACAGATAAAGAAGATGCAGATATAAACATGAAAGTGACAAAATATTCGAAGGAAGAAAGAAAATTTGTAACGGAAAACTTTATTATAAAAAGAGAGGAGTATAATGAAATTTGTAATCTTACATTAAATATCAAACCAGTTGAAATTTTGAATGATCATCGTTGGGTGCTTGATGGTGAAACAATAATACTAAAATTAATATCTGACACGTGTCAACACATAGAATACTACACACACGGTTTTAATTTTAATGAAAAAACAACCACTTCCAAAGAATTTTTATACGCTGTAAAAGCCATACTAAAATATGCAAAAGTAGAAATTTATGGAATTAATAAATTTAAAGAAAGTGTAAAAAGGTAATAATTATGCTTTTACCAATTAATGTCGTTTTGACAAAACAATAAAAATAAAACCACCAATCTGGTGGTTTTATTCTCAAAATACAATTATGAAAAATATATTTTTAGCACTCATTACACTAATCACTTTCAGTTGTAAAGCACAGCAACAAAATTCAAAAGTAATCACAGATCATATTTTAGGAAACCCCAAGTTTGTAAAAGAATATGTTATTTTTCTAAATAATTCCGGTCCGTTTACTTTTATGAAAGGTGATAGTGAATATGGTCATTCCATAATGATGACTCCAAGAAGTTTAAGGGCAAGTATGAAAGGTACATGGTTCGAAACCGATTTTTGCAGATATATCAACAACGAAACATATTATGATAGGAATCAAAAAATTGTAAAAGAGACATGGTTTTACAAATCTGGAGAAATAGTTGATGATCATAATTACACTTACGATATATTAGGGAGATTGGTGAAGGAAAGTTCTAAAAACAGATACAGTAAAGATTCTTTACTTTTCTTTTATGAAGGAAATAAAAAAGAAGTGAAATTTGAAAAAAGTTATTATAAATGGAAAAATGATCCTGTAAAAATTAATATTAATAATTTTGAAAGTGAGAAACCTCTATTAATAACAAAGTTTGATACTTTATCAAAGACAGACAGTATTTTTACTGTTACAAATGATATTTGGAGAAAGGTTGGTGAACGATCTTATACACGAGGGAAAGATTCTATTTATCAAAAGAAATTAAGTAGAATAAAAATTTATAATAATAATTATAAGGTTATAGAGGAAAAAACTTTTAACTATGAGGATGATCACGAAAATAAAAAAATATATCTAACAGAGCATACTAAATATGAATATAATGAGTTCGGAAATCTAATAAAGCAATCAAATATCAAAGATGGTAAATTTTACTCTTACACTATGCTCGGAAAAGGAAAAATAATTAGTGAAGAAAAAAAAGCAAACACTGGAAAAACTTGGTATGAAATGTACGTTTACGATAGAGATCAAAGATTAGAAAGGAGAACGAGTTATTATGATGATAAAATACAAGGGGACATAAGGTTCGAATACAAAGAAAATTATATCAGTAAACTGCATTATTTGGAAATATACGATGAAAATAAAGTTGCAGAACCCAAAATTATTATTTTCAAATACAAATTTGATAAACACAAAAATTGGACAGAAGTTATTAAAAACGTTAACGGAAAAGATTTATATAAATGGGTAAGAGAAATTAAATACTATTAACCAAAAAACCTCCGAAAATTCGGAGGTTTTTTATTTATATAAAGAAATAAATTATTTCTTAAGCTCTTCCAAAAACTCGTCGTGAGAGATTGGAGTTTCCTTTTTCGTTGCTTTTTCAAGAATAACATCTTTCAACTTCGTCATAGCAACTTCAGAAGAAATTTGTCTTACCTGTTCTTGGTCTTTCAACATTTCAACAGCATACTTCTGGATTTCCTCATCCCCTAAGTGGTGGATTCCGTAGATCGCCAATTGATTTCTTACCAATTGCTCAGCCTGTCCTAAAACATCAGCATAATCTAACTGGATTTCGTTATCTGTCATCAATTTACCTTCGATGATCTGATATTTCAACTGGTTTTTCTCAGCTTCAAGGATTTCTTTAGCCTGCTCTTCAGACTGGATGTTCTGGTTAGAGAACTGTAACCATTTTACCAAGAAAGTTTCAGGAAGTTTTACTTCTTCTTTTTCAGAAACCTGCTCCAATACCTTGTTCACAAAATGAACGTCAGCATTTTGCTGGAAATATTCGTCTAATTCAGATTTTACTTTATTCTTCAACTCTTCTTCAGAAGTAATGGTACCTTCACCGTATACTTTATCGAAAAGTTCTTGGTTAAGCTCAGCTAAAGTAAGACCATAGAAATCTTTTACTTTTACTTCAACTTCGTTGTGGTGTAAATGCTCAACTTCTTCTTTAGAGAATCCTAATTCTTTAGCCAATTCTTCATCACCTGCAAGAGTCTCTTTAGAAACTTTTACAGATTCATCCATTTTCAAAGCTTTTACCAATTTGAATGCTTCTTTGTTTTCAGCACTGATGGTAACAGTCTTTGGCTGATGGTGATGCTCTCCTTCAGCATCTTCCTCAACAACCTGAGAAATTTCTAAAGCGATGTAAGAATCTTTATTGATTTTTTCTTGAGGAGCCTGCTCTGCGAAACGCTTCTGCATGTTCTCAATACTTTTGTTGATTTCTTTTTCAGAAGCTTCTACTTTGTAGTGAGGAGCTTCATATTTAGCTAGATCTATAGTGAATGCTGGCTCGTAACCAACTTCGAAAGCAACTTCCAACTGATCTGCATTGTAATCGAATTCGTTTACAGGCTGTGGAACCGGCTGACCCACTAATCTTAGTTTGTTGTCATTCACATATCCGTTTAAAGCATCAGAAACCTGCTTGTTGATTTCTTCGAATGCAATACCTGCTTCATATTGTTTTTTAACCATACTCAAAGGCACTTTCCCTTTTCTGAAACCAGGAACTTGTGCATTTTTAGCATAATTAATCAATTGTTTCTCAACTTTTTCCTTATAGTCAGATTTTTCCAATGTCACTGTAAGCAATGCACTTACATCATCATGGTTTTTTGCAGTAACCTTCATTATTGATTAAAATTTTAGGTTGCAAAAATATGAAAATTTTATGAAAATCTATCAATTAAAGTCAACTTATAAAGCCAAATACTGTTAAATAAAAAACCACCGAAAAAAATTCAGTGGTTTTGCTAACAAGATTAAAGAAATATTAATTGATAATATTATAATTTGCCTGAGCATCTGTTTCACCTCCAACCTGAGTTCCGAAAACAACACCGTTTCCGCTTACTTGAGAATCTTCAGATACACTTGCTGGCTCATGGTATAAAGTAAAAATCAACTGACTTGTTGCAGATGCATTCTTAATTGCCTTATTTACAACCCATTCTGTTTTTAACCCTACTCGTTTTCCATCTCCTCTTGTAGAAGAAGCATCATCTGTACGGGTTAAAGAAATATCAGAATTAGGAAAATTGAAAACTAAAAAGTGTTCGTCTTTTGCATCTCTGATTTCCTGTGTAGCATCGTCATTTCCGTTTTTAAACTCTGCGATTACTTCATAAGTCTTTCCGTCTTCCAGTTTAATAGGTTGGGCTCCACCAGCTCCCATGCTATAATTGTATGCTATTGCTGTTGTTGCAGTAGTACCCGGGGTAATATCTCTTACCTTTAAAATAATATTTGTAAGATCCTCCTGCGGAAGGTCATCTTCTGCTGCAGATCCATCTCTCTGACAAGAAACGACAGTAATTGCAATGAATAAAACAGCTAATAATTTGATGATATTTTTAGTATTGAATAATTTCATTTTTGTAAATTTTAAGATTGTAAATTTTGTTTTAATAATTGTTTGAAATCTTTAGAATCTGTATCTAAAGTTTAAAATAAAGTTTCTTCCAGCTTCATCGGAGAAGAATCTCATACGATTTAGATAATCTCTGTACGAAACATCGAAAAGATTATTCACGATAAGGCCTGCAGAAAAATTTTTGCTGATGTTCATACCCGTCTGGATATTCCAAAGAGAATAACCGCTTGGAGGAGTACTCAGATCAACTGTTCTTTGTACTTCGTCACCATCTACATAAACAGGAATCGTTGCATTATACACTGGAAATCTGTTTTGCTTCACAAACGTTTGGTTTTCTACCGTAAAATAGAACTTATTCCAGTTTTCTTTATTGAATTGCAATGCGTTTGAAAAATTTGGTGGCATCATTAAAATCAACGGAACATTGTGTGTATCATCCTGCCCATAAACATAACTTCCTTTTCCAACATAGGCCAGATTATCTGTCAATTTAAAATTAATATCCAGATCTAAACCATACATTTTTGCATCAATCTGCTGATAAGACCAAACCGGAAATACACCTCTGATGGTATTCTGAACTCCTGTCGGAACTTCGTTTATGAAATTTTTAGTGATAAAAAAGTAAGGATTCACAGAGATATTCAAGCCTTTCAACACATTGAATTTTGAATCAACAGTTAAATTAAACTGGTGCCCCTGCTCATTTTTTAATCCCATATCTCCAATTTCGATAACCGATGCCGAATGATGCAGTCCGTCTGAAAATAACTCCGCTATATTCGGTGTTCTCCCCACTTTTGCATAATTAAATTTTAAATCGAAATTGGAACCCGGACGATATTCCAACCCTGCATTGAATGAAAAGTTATTATAATTTAATTGTGGACGTGTCAGAATTCTATTTTGATCTGTTTTCACATAAAACTGAGGATAAGAATCTGCATATCGTTTTTCCCAATCACTTGTATCATACCATTTCGTCACATCATAACGGGTGAAATCATATCTTGCCCCAGCTTCCAAGTTGAAATCATGCGAAATTTTATATTTAAAAATCGAATAAATTCCCGCAGCATATTTATCATAATTCGGGATCAAACGTCTCGCCTTTGTAGCCGGATCCGAATAATTATTCTGAAAGCTTACATCAATTCCTGTTTCCAAAGAAAATTTCCCTCTTTCCAGCAAATCATTAAGATTAAACTGATGCGTCATCAATTCAAGATCAAGAGAAGGCGTATCTTTCAGTTCACCTCTTCTGATATCATATTCCTGCCTGTGATTATACTGATAACTGTATGTTGCAGAAAGCTTCCCGATATTTTCAAATCTTTTAAAAGCCGAAACTTTGGCAATATGATGCTCAACAAGCTGCCTTGGATTATCAATATCATAATTGAATTTTCCTGTATAAACGGGTATTTTTGAAGTGATTGCGTTATAAAAATCTTCATTGTTTCCAACGTGAGAACCTCTGTATATTCCAACATTCTGATTCGTTAAATAATAATCAAAAGAAATTCCTTTCTCATAAGAATTATTCTGAACGGTAAAATTGAAAGACGAAAAATCCATCCCTGTATTCATCAGATTGTAATCAGGGGTATGTTGATCTCCCAATTTTTTAATACTTCCACCGGTTTTTACAGCCCAGCCGTTTTTCCAGACTTTGGCAACATCTGCATCCAGCGCCATGCCTCTTCCGTTTGAGATTCCTGTAAGACCAATTGATCCTTTGATGGTATCTTTTTTAGGAAAAATCTCAGGCTCCATTACCACCACTCCACCGATGGCATCGCTCCCGTATTTCAAAGCAGAAGCACCTTTTATCACATCGATATGTTGAAAATTATTAATATCAACATTCGGTGCGTGCTCAACTCCCCATTCCTGTTCGGCAAGTTTTACCCCGTTATTTAAAATAGAAATTCGGCTTCCGTACAGACCATGAATGATTGGTTTTGAGATATTATTCCCTGTCTTCAAAGCACTCACACCCGATATTTTCGATAATAAATTCCCAAGATTATCTGTAGAATTTCTCTCAATTTCAGATTTATCGATCGTTTTAATCACTAAAGAACCATTGGTTTTATGACTCCCGTGAATGGTTACCGTTTCAATATCCTGAAAATGATGTTCTAGTGTAATCGTCAGTTGCAAATCCTTTGTAACTCCTACATTTTCAGTATAATCATTACAGTCAGGATGTTTAGCAATGAGTATATATTTTCCCGCAGGAATTTTGTCAAAAGAGAACTTACCGTTTTTGCCTGTTTTCGTGGTAAAATCACCGATTTTTACTACTGCATTTTCCAGCATTGTTTTGTCATGAAAATCATGAACGGTACCTTCAACTCTGTAAGTCTGTTGTGCGTTTGTAAATGCAAATCCGCAAAGGATCAACATTAAGCTATATATCAATTTCATTGTTAAATAGATTGATTGCGTACTCTTAAAGAAGTACATTTTTCGAAAAAATTTGTTGATTGGATTTTTTAAACAAATGATTCATTTAACAGTAGTCAATTATGAATCATACATTAGACCTTATTATCTTTAACAACTCAATTATCACTTAATGGTTTGCTTTTCCACAAAGAAATATTTCAAATTGTATAAAATTTAAGTTAAAAAATCCGAAAAGAATCTATGAACTATGAAATTGCGGGCGGGCCCCGAAGCTGAAAAGTGAATTTAGTCTGTGACCATATTTTTTCCTGAACAGTAAGAATCTGTTCTACTTCATGAGTATAACTTTCGAAAGAAAAACCGAATTCTTCAGGAACCAGCGTATGTCCGGTAGCTAAAAAGTGACAAGCCAAACAGTCATTTGCCTGCTCTTTTGCTACATTTTTTGTCAGTGTATTTTCTGATTTTTTAAAGTTGAAGCTTTTGAAAACTTCTTCAGAACCGTGATTGTGGAAACTTTGAGAAAACATCGCAAGAAAATATATCCCAAACAATAATTTGGAGATAAAACTTTTCAGATTTCTGCTTTCTTTAAAAATCATTCGTCAAAATTATGAAAATAAATTAAAAAATTAGATTAAAGTTTTATTAAAATACTTTGAACAATAGATAGAAACAATTTATCTGTTGTTACAGCAATTGTGAATTATCTTTAAATATTATATTGAAATGCCCGATGACATTGCTAATACTCTTCATCTTATTTATTATTCCGTAGGAATCCATGCATAATTTTTAGAGATTGAATCACAAAATAAAAGCTTAGATTCCTACGGAATGGTAAAAAAGATGATTATTTTTTTAATAAAACTAATCCAGTTGAGAACCCAAATGTTCCCATTCCTGTAAAGCTAAATCAAGGTCTTCTTTAGTTTTATTATATTCTTCCAATGTTTCTTCAGAAGGGTTATTTTTTGTGAAAGAAGCTTCCATTTCTTCAACTTTAGTTTCCAGTTCAGAAATTTTCTCTTCTACTTTTTTCAGTTTATTCTGAATATTTTTATGCTCCTTGCTGACGATAGTTGTTTGACTGACAGCCGGCTTTTCCTCAACTTTTTTTACCTCAACTTTGGGTTCTTCTTTGTGAAGTTTAGCTTTTTCAGCAGAAATTTCTCTGATGGATTCTTTTTGTCTGAATTCAAGATATTCATTGATATCGCCTAAGAATTCTTTCATATGACCATCACGGAACTCATAAATCTTATCACAAAGCCCCTGAAGGAATTCTCTGTCGTGAGAAATTACAATTAAAGTCCCTTCAAATTTCTGTAAAGCCAGTTTGATAATCTCCTTAGACTGAATATCCAGGTGATTGGTAGGCTCATCCATAATCAACGTGTTGAAAGGACGTAGCAACAATTTACAAAGTGCCAGACGGTTTCTTTCCCCTCCAGAAAGTACTTTTGTTTTTTTATTGACAGCTTCACCCTGAAACAGGAAAGACCCTAATAAATCACGAACTCTCGGTCTTGTTTCTTCCGTTGCAGAATCTTCAGCTTCCTCCTGAACAGTTTTGTTGGGCGTTAACACTTCTTCCTGATTTTGAGCGAAGTATCCGATATTTACATTATGTCCTAAATTCCAATTTCCTGAATAATCTTTGATGTCTCCTGCAAGAATTTTCGCCAACGTTGTTTTTCCCTGACCATTTTGTCCAAGAAGTGCGATTCTGTCTCCTCTCTGAACGATAAAATCTACATCATCAAAAATCTGTTTTTCGCCATAAGCTTTTCCAAGATTTTCTGCTTCGAAAATAACTTTCCCCGGAACTTGTGACTGTACAAAACGGATATTGAATTTAGAAACGTCTTCGTTGTCGACTTCAATACGCTCTATTTTATCTAATTTTTTAATCAAAGACTGGGCAAAAGAAGCTTTGGTAGCACTTGCACGGAATTTATTGATGTTATCTTCCATCTGCTTGATTTCCGCATCCTGATTCTTTTTAGCCTGAATCAGTTTTTCACGGCGGTCTTCACGCATTACCAAATACTTGGAATAATTGGCTTTATAATCATCAACTTTTCTGTTATTCACATCAAAAGTTCTGTTACAAACTGCCGTCATAAACTGTTTATCGTGACTTACAAGAAGAATTCCTCCGGGATAATCTTTCAAAAAGTTTTCCAACCAAATGATGGATTCCATATCCAAGTGGTTAGTAGGCTCATCCAGAAGCATCAAATCGTTTTTCTGAAGAAGTAATTTTGCCAATTCGATTCTCATTCTCCAACCTCCGGAAAATTCGTCGGTCAGTTTATGAAAATCATCAGCTTTAAAACCAAGACCAAAAAGAACTTTTTCAATATCACCTTCCAGATTATAGGCATCATGGTGCATCAAAAGATCATTCAGATCGGTCATTCTGTTGATCAAATCTGTATACGCATCACTTTCGTAATCGGTTCTTATCGTCAATTGATGATTGATCTCTTCCAATTCATCTTTCCAGGCATTAATCTGTTCAAAAGCTTGCATAGTTTCGTTCCAAACCGTTCTTCCTTTCACAAAATCAAGATCCTGTTTCAGGAAACCAATCGTTATATTTCCTTCGGGAACTACATTTCCTTCGTAGAAAGTAATTTCTCCGGAAAGCATTTTCAGAAGCGTAGATTTTCCTGCTCCGTTTTTACCAACCAAACCAATTTTATCATCCTTTTTGATGGTGAAATTTACGTTTTGAAACAGATAATTTCCCGAATGATGTAATCCTAAACCTTGAACCGAAAGCATGCTAATAATGATTAATTGTGAATAATGAATTTTCGGGTGCAAAAATACGTAAAAAGAAATGAATGAGAGAATGTAAAAGAAATGTAACACTTAATTCAAATTATTTGAGGTTAATTTGAGGTCTGCTTTAATATCTAAAAGATCTTTGAAATATTAATTCTTTTACGGATTCTGCAGATCATACGGATGTTTGTGTTTTATTTTAAGGCTGATTTTGTTCAATATGAAGATCAAAAAGCTGCTCAAAAAGATGAACAGCTTTGTAAGTAAAATGAATTATTAGCTTATGAATTATTAAAAAGTCTTTGGAGTTACTTTCACATGATCTACTGAGTTTCCTCCTCTCAGGAATGATGCCAGTTCTACAATTCCGTTGCTTAATGCTCCGTAAATTGCGGTATCGCTGCCGTTATACATTCCCTGTTTTCCTCCGAACCACCAGTTGTTGCTGGCTCCGCTATGGCCTTGCGCCAAGGCGACATTGTAAAAAGTACAAACTTTACCTCCCTTAAATTCAAGAACTAAAGTTCCGATCATTGCAAAATTCAGTTCTCCGGGATCGTGATTGAACGTTGTTCTGTTTGCAGGAACTCTTTGCGAGAACCATTTTGCTACTGCAGATGAACCTTTTCTACCAATGGAAAAAATAAATTTGCCATCGCTTCCGCAGCTTGCCGTAAATCCTACATAAATATGCCCTTTCGGATCCTGTCCTTCTGTAATTGAGAATTCGCTTACTGTAAAAGATCCTTTTACCAAATTGTTTGAAGCCGTATCGAAATACACTTCGTTGTCTCTATATTCCATGATTTTTATAATTTTGTAAATCTGATTTCTCAGATATTGGCGTTAATAATTTTGTTTATTTAATCTTTTGAAGCTTCATTAAAAGAATACCTCAAAGTAACGGCAAAGCAGAGATAAAAACTATAGTATAAATCACTAAAATAAGATGTAAGTGTTTTCACGTAAAACACTTAATATCAAACACATTCAAATTAATCCTGTCTTTTTACACTTAAAAAATCTATCCAAGCTCATTCGCTTTCATAGAAATCCCGGCATACTATTAAAAAAACATGAAATGATTTGCACTTAGATTCCTACGGAATGACAAGCTGTATGGTTATTTCAAAATAGTGAAAGGAATGACTTGCATCATAGCCCCGATTGGAGCAATTGTCTGAGCTCATTTCTTGATTTTTGGCTGCGGCGGCAAAGCCGCCGCAGCCAAAAATCAAGAAATAGCGAGTGCGGAAAGCGGGAAACAGCTTCAAAAAAATAAGACAAAAAAAGAGCTGCCTAACCAGGACAGCTCCACACCTAAATTTAAAACTGAAAAAGTACTAACATTTATTATAAAAATTTTCTTTTATTAATATTGTACGACTCCAATTATCGTTATTCGGAATATTAGTTCCGTATGCATAATCCACGATAGAGTCTTCTACATGATGGATTTCTGATTGTAATTTTGGCTGATTGGCATTGAACTGATCATCAGAATTGCTCGGTACATTCAAACCATTATTGATGAATTCTTCATTAGCTCCCGTTCTGGAATTAAGCACTAAACCATGATGATACAGCCCAAAATTTGCTGAAATATGTGTATAATCTGCTAATTTGCCGTAATCGTAATCAGGTTTTAAGCCTGAAGAAATATTATTGGTATAGTTTTCCAACGCATTAGAAAGTTCTATCAAATATGGATGAGAATTGGCATCAATGTCAAAATCTGTTTCACTAAAATCTGTTCTGAAAATAGGTTCTTCTGCATTAGATTCAATCAACATTAATTTTCCATATACTTTTGAAAGTTCGTTGTACACAAGATCTCTTTCAACATAAGCCTGAGAAAAAACTTCTCCTTGATCTACTTTATAATTTTGAAGAAGACTGTTCCATATTTTATTTCTTTTAGAATCGGTAGCCGCTGTTCTTACATTTTCTACGTACGAAACCAAATCATTATTTTTAACAAAATTCGGAGAAACATATACCGACTGTGAACCTTCCAGGTAACCACCACCTACATCAGCATGAGCTCCCGGCACAAAAATTTCTTTCCAAACAGAAGTTCCCGTGTCGGATTTTGTATCTTCCATATCTTTAGAATCCTCAAAGAAACCTGTCAGTGGAAAAAAATATCTGCATTCGTTTACTGCACAAATGTGCAACGCTCTTTCCGTTCTCGGTAAAACTGTTACATTATAATCATTAAATGGAGCAGATTCCACCGTATCAAAAACTCCAAGAAATTTTATACGGATATTCCCCTGAATTTTTGAATCTGAACTTAATAATTTATTACATAAAGCCCTCGCCAACATACTTCCTCTACTGAATCCATATACATAGAAATCATAATCTTTCGTACTATCAACGACAGTTTTGCTGATAAAATCGTATGCTTTTCTCATTTTATCATCAGAAGAATACCCACTGTATCCCATAGGATTTTTGCAGGTTGCCATAGCGTAATCGCTGTCTTCAGAACCCGTGAGAGTTCCAATTCCTTCTATATAAACCTTTGTATCTCCAATGAATAACTCTGATAATTTATAAATATTGGTAATATTGTTATAATAGCTTTCGTTGTTTTGTGATGGTTTCTGAGAGGATGTCGCATTCACCCCGTTATTCCCGGTTCCATCGAAGAAAATTCCGACCGAAATAATATTATTTTTCATTCTCTTTGTGGTTTTATATTTAATCTTCATATTAATAATGAAGCACTTATTTTATGAACCCTCCAAAGTAACGATGAAAAAAAGTGGTATTATAGAGTACAAAATACCAAATAAAAAATTCCGTATTTCTACGGAATTAAATTCTTTCTAACGGATAAATATTGTTGATAATTGCGTAAATCACAATTCCTACCGTATTTTTAGCGCCAATTTTTTCGACAATTCTCTGTCTGTGGCTTTCAACCGTTCTTGGACTGATGAATAATTTTTCGGCGATTTCGTTATTGGTACATTCCTGACAGATCAATTTTACGACATCTTTCTCACGATCAGAAAGCTCGTCATCCATTTCAAAAAGCGTTCTTTTTTTCGTCGGGCTGTTCATGTATGAAAAAATCATCTGATGATCTTCCGGAGTGAAGAAAATTCCGTTTCTATGAACCATTGTAATGGCTTCTATAAAAGCATTTCTGTTGGAATTTTTAGGTAAGAAAGCAGAAACGCCTAACTTTACCATATAGCCTAAAATCGTCGTTTTATAATGAGAAGAAAGGATGATAATTTTAAGATCGGGATATTTCTCTTTTAGAATTTCTACCAATTCAAAACCATTCATTGGCTGCATCTGAACATCAACCAAAGCAAGATCTGGAAAGTTTTCTTCAGAAATATTTTCCAGTGTTTCTAAAAAATCAGGCCCTGTGGCAGATGTTGAAACAACCGAAATATTCTGTTCGGAAGACAATAACATTTTCACCCCTTCAAGGATGAGCTGCTCATCATCAATTAATGCTATTTTGATCTGGGAATTCATTGTTGTATGGAATTTTAATAATTAAACGACTGCCCACATGAAGTGTATTTTTCCATTTGTGCGCCGCATTCATAGATTTTATTCTGGATTCGATATTTTTGATACCCATCCCTTTTTTCACCTCATCATATTCAAAACTCTTCCCATTATCTGAAATAATAACGGCAAGATTTGTTTTGTTATCCTTAATATAGATCCAAACTCTCGATGCTTCCGAATGTTTGAGAACATTGGTGGTAAATTCCTGAATAATTCTGTATAACTGAACTTCTATAAAAATGTCTTTTTTCTGAAATTTCGGGCTTACATTCATCGAAATATTGATTCTCCCCGATAAATTGGCGATCAGTTCTTCAATATACAATACCAAACCGACAGATTCTAAATTCACAGGATATAATGAATGTGAAATACTTCTTGCCGAATCTATTAATGAAGACATTTGTGTGGTAATGTTTTTCTTAATGATCTCATCACCTTTTGTATCTAAATTATTCAGCCATAATGAAAGAATATTCAGACGGTTGCCGATATCATCATGAATCATGACGGCAATTCTTTTTCTTTCCGATTCCTGCGCTTTGATATTTTCTAACACCAGTTTCTTCTGATGCTGAACTTCGGCTTCATGCTGTGCATTCTTTTCTTTCAAAATTCTCTGAATAAAACTTCGGTAAGCCAGCAAAATAAAAGACATGATGATTACCAGAACGACAATCAGCAAGATGAAAAAATTGATATTTAATGTTATTTCTTTAATCTTAAGAAGGTATAAATAAGTGACACATAAAGAAAACTACATAAAACATTATTGACACTCCAGATTATTGCAGCTTGTTCTACTCCAAAATCTGCAAGCTGCCGACGAAAGAAAAATACAAAAACCGATAATCCGTAGTAGAAGAAAATAAGACAGTCTACCGGCATAAAGCGATCTTCAATTTTCGTATTATTAATTTCCATCAACAGTGCATAAGCAACAAAACAAATTACTACAATATTCGAAATTACTTTTTTTACTTCGTTGGTAATGATTCCCGTATCCAGAAAGAAAAAACAAGCTAATATTGCCACAGGAATATACCAATATTTGTGTAAAGTTAATTTTCTGATAAATAAATGTCCTAAAATCAAGAAATCTCCGGCAACATAATAAGGAAACAAGAAGCTCAGATCCTTTACGTTAAAAAAATTAACGGCAATCCTGCCGGCTGCTTCTATCAAAAAAAGAAAAATGATATAATATACATACCATTTTTCTGTATTTTTAAGAACTTTGTACTTTAAAATTCCTATCAAAGCACAAATAACAAGTAAACTGTTATTAAGATAAAGTATTACCTGATAAATATCCACAATATATTTTAGTTAAAATTACCCAAACTGGCAGATTGGCGGGCATGCCTGTGACCAGTCGTATGTATTTGATGTCTTTTGTATGCTTTCGTTATCTTCAGAATTGCTAAAATTACCATAAAAGGAAATAAAAATAAGTGTAGGTAACATTCTCTGATAAATATCAGAAAACTTCAATCCGAATGAACATACAACATTTGTAAGACCAGGTTTTGAAGGCATAAGATCTTTTGCCGGAACAAAAAACTGTCTGAAAACTCTCTGACCTTTAAACTCATTACACTCTCTGTAGAACCAAGTCATCGCTTCACTTCTCCATGATTCAATCGCTGCAAGCGCTTTGTCCTGCTCCATCATAGGTTGGGTAGCAATCGGAAGCGAAATATTTGAGTTGTCGTCTACTTTCGTAAGTTCTTTTGAAAGAACCGCATTTTTCACCACAACATATTGTTCTGTTTCTGTAAGCCTCAGGTCGTGAGTTAATTCTTCCAATGGTGCATAACAATAATCGTCTACGGCAATTTTATTTCCGCTCGCATCCAGAGGAGAAAGAATAATTACAACCTGATTATTGTAAATCCCCATCTCTACACAGAACTTAGAATTTTTGTTTCTGTCGTTTAGCCAGTTTATCTGATCCGCAGTAAGATTGAAAACATAATTGGTAGGAATAAGACTTTCGATTGCTGAATAGTTTCCACAGCTGTTGTTCCATCCCTCAATCGCAACGCCGTACTCCTTAACATTGAATGTTGATCTCATAATAATTACATGGTATTTTTTAGTCGCATAAAATTATGCAAACTAAACTACCTGTGCAAGTATCTCACAAATAATTGAAAATCGTTAATAATTTCTAACCGTAATGTGGTAACAGCTTTGCTGTCTTTCTTTAATATAATAAATACGTCCCGCATTATAGTAATATTTTAAAACCTTCTCCAAAGCAGCCTCCATTTTAGGATTGCTCTTTAAAATACCATTAAAACGGACATAAGAAATATCAAAAGAATTACCGTAATTATGCGAACTTATACCCAATGAAGCATTAGAATTAACTTTTCTTAATCTACACTGATCTTCCAAAGTTCTGGTAATAGATGATACTGTAAAACTATTCCCTTTGGTCTCTTTGCTGAAACGGGAACCCATTTTTTCAATCATCGATTTCCCCTTTGAAACCATCCACGCTCGGCTGTAATCAAGCTTTTGAACCTGGTATCCTTTTCCCGTCTTTTTTATTTTATGAAATTTCCCGTTACTGATGTATTTCTGAACCGTTTTTGTATCGTTGAGCAATTTTACCCCGAAACTTTTGGAAGCATCCAGATGCGGTTTGTATAAGAATGTAGGTTCCACTCTTAAAACCTGTGTAAGATCGTAGCACGGTACTGTTTTTTTTACTGCCTGAGAATAATAAGCACCATAACTGAAAGACGCCAATATCAAACACAAAAACTTTTTCATTGAAGACATTTAAATTATTAAAATAAAAATCATCCTTTGTGTTATAAAAATCAACTATAACTCAAATATACATGAAAAAATTTAATTAAAAAACACAACAAAGCATTATTAAATTCATAATTAATCATTAATAAAATTATCATATTTTAAATTTAAACACTCTTAATTTCATATTTAAATTATAAATTAGCTTTCTAATCTCAAAATACATTAACAATGATGATCTCAAAAACTTCAAAATTTATTGCAGAAATGCTTGGTACCATGGTACTTGTTTTAATGGGCTGCGGCAGCGCAGTCATTGCCGGTGCAGACGGAACTACAGGAGTCGGACTTCTCGGGATTTCTTTTGCTTTTGGCTTAAGTGTTGTAGCAATGGCTTATGCTATTGGTCACATTTCCGGCTGTCATATCAATCCTGCAATTTCGATTGCCATGGTTGCGGCAGGCAGAATGAAAATGGATGAAGCATTCCGTTATATTATTGCGCAGATGCTTGGTGCGGTTATTGGTGCGGGCATCCTCTATATTATTTTTATAAATCATCCTGGCGCAGAAATGAAACCTTGGGCGCTGGGTTCCAACGGTTGGGGAACTGGTTATCTGGATCAATACAACACACTGGCTGCGTTTGTAGCAGAATTTATTTTTACTTTTATCTTTTTGATGGTGATTTTAGGATCAACGTCTACAAAAAATATCAACGGTGGATTTGCGGGTATTGCCATCGGTTTTTCCTTAGTATTAATACACATTGTAGGAATTAAAGTAACCGGGATCTCTGTAAATCCTGCAAGAAGTTTTGGGCCGGCAATATTCGCAGGCGGAATAGCTCTTGAACAGCTTTGGCTTTTCTTTGTAGCTCCTATCTTAGGCGGAATTGCAGCGGCTTTCACTTATAATTTACTAATTGAGAAGCCGGAAACAGCATAATAATAATCTCACAATATATCAAAACAAATCCTGTCTGACCAGACAGGATTTTCACTTTATTTTCTTAATATCAAAAGGATTCTTAAAGATTAGTTCTTCATGTTTTCCTTTAATTTCCATTTTACGATACAATAAATTCATTGCCATTTTTCGGAGAAAAAGATCTTTGTCATTTAGTTTCCAATAAGAATCTTCATGTACTCGTTTTGGTTTTCGGATGATATAAAATTCGGTTTCCCAGGAATCTACATTATGATAAAACTCAATAATTCCGCAATGTTCAGGAATTGATGAATGATCAATCATTCCCATCGGCAAGAGAAAACTGAAAGCATTACAGACATAATCTCCACAGGAAATTTTCTCATGCTTTAAAAATTTTTCTCCTGTATTCGAATTGGTATAAGATTTTTTAAAATCGTTCTTAAAATCACTTTTCGACAGCTTGATTTCAATTTCATGGCTGAAACCGTCTGCATCTACAATTAATATATCAGCTTCCCAATCTGCCTGAAAATGATTTGTCAACACAATTTCTTTCTCAAAATTACATTGAGAATAGATAAATGCATGAACTAACTCTTCTATTTTTAACTTCATAAACTTTATGCAAAACTATGAAACCAACAAACTGCATCCCCGGATATCCGAATGATCAATCCTCCCCAAGACCTGAAATTGATCTCCTGTAATTTTCCCTAAATCCTGCGTTGCAATAAACGAACACGAATGAATATTAGCCAAATCAATAATATTAATTGCTCCGGTTCTACCATCTTTTTCAAAACTGAAAGGATCTTCTACATTTCTCACCATCACTTTCATCCAATTCGGACACTGATATATATTCTCTCCTAAAGAATAAGCCTGAGAAAGCAATTCCGTCATAGAATATTCTGAATAAATCTTATCTGTTTTAAAACCTTTCTGTAAAATTTTCAGCAATTCGTCTTTCGTCATTTCTTCTTTTCTACCCTTCATTCCGCCGGTTTCAATAACCGTTAAATTAAGGGATTCAGAAATTGAGAAATTAAGAGATTCCAATGTATCCAAAAAATCAAGCAGGGCAAAAGAAACTCCGAAAAGAATCACTTTTTTATCTTTCAAGGTATTCAACAACTCAAATAAATCTGAATGATTGTAAAGAAAATATCCGTTTTCAGGTTTGGCAGATTTTTGCATCAAATAATCTACCATATATATTAACGAAGAATTTTGCTTTTCAAGATAACTTGGCAAAAGTCCCAGAAATATAAAATCTTCAGGTTTACCGATAAATTTCTCAAAACTTTTGTAAATACTTTCTTCATAAATATCGGTATCTGCAATAAAATGTTTTGACAAATTCATCTGCGTTGTTCCTGAGCTTTGAAAAAACAGATCAGCTGTTGCATTTTCGTTTAAAATCTTATGATTTTTAAACATTTCAATCGGCAAAAACGGAATTCCTGACAATTCTTTCACCTCATCCGGATTGATTTTGAGATAATCTACAAACTTTCTGTAGATCTCTACGTTATTATATTGATAGCGGAATGTTTTTAATGACGCATCCAGAAAATCGTCTTCTGTAAGTATATCGAATATATTTTCCATTTCTAAAAAAAATATTTTACATCATGTTACCTCATTTTAAATAGGATAGCAATCAAAGTAAGTTATTTTAATATTTTTTTAATTTAAAAATAAATTTGTGGTCAAATGTTTGCAGTAAAATCCACGGAATATGGATTAAAAACAAGAATGAATTTCGATTCATTCGGAGATTACCTCTTATGAGGTAATTTTTTTTCGCTTTCCCCAAAAGTTTTCAATTCAAAATCATGTTCAAAAACACCGTATGTAAAATAGGAAATCCAATCTCCAAGATTCACATATTTGGCATTTTGTTCCAAATCCAGCACCATTGGAAGGTGACGATGACCATAAATAAAATAGTCGATCTTCTGCGTTTTAAGCTTTTCTTTTGAATAAATAATCAGAAATTCTTTGTCTTCACCTAAAAATTCTTTGTCCTCATCTCCCGAAATCATTTTATTTTTCTGAGACATATACAACGCAATTTTCATGGCAACATCCGGATGAATCCATTTAAAAAACCACTGCGCAACAGGATTGGTAAAGACTTTTTTCATTCTTTTATAGCCTTTATCGCCTGGTCCCAAACCGTCACCATGAGCCAATAAAAACTGTTTTCCGCCCATCTCGAAATATTGTTTCTTATAAAAAACCGTACATCCTATTTCTTCTTCCAAATAATCTTTCATCCAAAGATCATGATTTCCTACAAAAAAATACACATGAATTCCACGGTCTTTTAATTCTGCAATTTTCCCAAAAACCCGCACATATCCTTTGGGAATTACGTGTTTCCATTCGTGCCAGAAATCAAACAAATCACCCATCAAAAACAAAACCTGAGCATCGTTTTTTATTTCATCCATCCAACGAATAAACCGTTCTTCACGCACTTTGCTTTCCTTTGGGGTAGGCGCACCAAAATGCTGATCCGAAGCAAAATACACTTTTTTTCCAGGCTCTAAATTGATGGTTGTCTTTAGCACTTTCCGACTTTTTGTAAATTATTGATTATCTTCTGCAAACCATTCTCCATACGAGTTTTCAGTCTCATGAAGTTTAAGATAAGCCAAAGAAATTCCTTCAGGAAGTTTTGATTTTACTTTTGCTGCAATGGCATACAACATATTTTCACAGGTTGGCTGAAATGTGCAATAAATCACTTTATGACCTTGATTCTCTAAACCTTCTCCTAATTCTCTGTGAGGCGAAAGTCCGTTGATCAAAACCGAATGATCCCAAACATCTACAATTTCAGATTTTACGATACTTTTGATATCTCCAAAATCCACCACCATCCCGTTTTTCGGGTTTTCCAAATCATTTACAGGCTTCCCTTTTACCGTTACAAACAGTTTATAGGAATGTCCGTGCATATTTTTACATTTTCCATCGTAGTTGTACAGCACGTGTGCCGTTTCGAATGTAAAAATTTTTGTAATACGTATCATATTGCAAAGATAAGGAATTTGGTTTGTTTCGTTTATTTTCTTTGATAACAACAAAATTCATTTTCCTGAAATAATAATTAAAATGATTCGTTCATTCATTATGAAAACAATAACCTTATTTTTAATGATCATCAGCTGCTCATTAGTTGCTCAACAAAGAAAATTCTGGACTTTTCCTGACCTTGAAAACAAAATAGGAAAACATTTCCCTATTGAGAACTACAAAAATCAGGATGGAAAAAATTTTAGTCCCGATGCTTTAAAAGGAAAAATGACACTGATTAATTTTTGGTCAACGACTTGTGAACCTTGCATTAAAGAACTTCCATATTTAAATAAATTAAAAGAAAGTTTAGGTAATAAAGCCAATTTCATTGCAATCACTTATGACAATAAAGAAAAGGTTGATAAATTTATCCCAACATAGGGATTTAATTTTCAACATATTACAAATTCCAGTGAAGAGTTAAAATCTTACTTTTCACTTTTAAGAAATCCTATGACTTTTATTATTGACAAAAATGGAAATATAAAGGAAATGACGGGAACTGTTGATGAAACTAAATTGGATACAATTGTAAAAATTTTGAGTGAATAATTTACAGTTGATTAAGCCAATCGTTATTCAATCTTTTAATTTTCTGTGTTTCTTTGTCAATAAAAACCCAAAGCGTTAAAGAATCAACAACCAACTTATCATTGCAATAAAACTCTACTTTTCTCGGCTGGCGAATTCCTTTCGGAGTTTTAGGATACGTTTTTACAGTAATAATATCACCCAAATACACTTGCTTTTTATATTGAATATGATGATCGAGAAGCATCCAGATGTCATTAGGAAAACCTAATTTGTCTTTTACAGAATCCCAATGTTCCCCGGCAATTTCTTCTACCCATTTTACATACTGAACATTATTTACATGATTATTTCCGTCGATATAATCTTCCGTTACCATTATTTGCTTTTCAAAAATCAAACTCATCTCCTTCAAATATTTACTCAAAAATAAAACATAAAAATAAATTACAAAGTGTAAAAGTTATTATATTAGCAAAATAAACACACAAATGATTTTAGATATTTTCTTTCCGAATCGTTGCATTCATTGCAGCCGAATTATAGATGGCGACTTGTTGGTCTGCAATCTTTGTTTTGAACAAATCCATTTTACGCATTTCAATTATTTTGATGACAATTACATTAAAGAGAAATGTAAACTGCTTTTTCCCGTCGAAAATACTTTTGCTTTAATGCAATTTGAAAAAGAATGTTTAAGCCGAAAAATCATTCACGAACTGAAATACAAAAGCAGAGAAAAAGTTGGAAAAACTGTTGCAGAATGGACAGTTGAACGACTGAATTTTGAAAATGACAAACCAGATTTGTTGGTAACGATTCCGCTTCATCCGAAGAAATTAAAAGAAAGAGGTTACAATCAATTGCACTTATTTACGGAAACTTTGTCCGAATTTCACAATATTCCTTTTGATCATGAATTGATTAAGAGAAACCATTATTCTAAGGCTCAAGCTCTGAAAGATAAACAGCACCGTTTGGAAACAAAAAATACGTTTTCCATTAATAAAAATATTTCAGGGAAACATATTTTACTGATCGATGATGTTTTTACGACTGGAAATACGATTGCTTCGGTTGCCTGGGAAATTCTGAATGCAGGAAAAAATAAAGTAAGTGTTTTGGTAATGGCGATGGATAAATAAATGAATTCTGTAGAATTTTTAATTTGCAGTCTCATCCTAAAACTTTCAATTCTTTTTCTTAATTTTCACATAAACTAATAAAAATGCCAAATCTTATTTTACTGCACGGAGCTTTAGGTCACAGCGAAATTTTTGATCCTTTCAAAAATGAACTTTCCCAATATTTCAAAGTTTATACGCCTTTATTTTCAGGACACGGAAACACCGAACTTCCGGAAAACGGAATCACCATTGAAAAATATACGCAGGAATTAAAAGAGTTTATTGCTAAAGAAAACCTGAATGATATTTATATTTTGGGACACAGCATGGGCGGCTACGTTGCACTTTGTTATGCTTTAGAAAATCCTGAAAATTTAAATTCCATTATGACTTTGGGAACAAAATTCGATTGGACAGAAGAGCAAGCCTTGAAAGAAAGTAAGATGCTGAATCCTGATTTGATTGCTGAAAAAGTTCCAAAGTACGCAGAATTGCTAGAAAAGCACCATGGTGAAAAATGGAAGCAACTTCTTCCTGCGATTGCTGAAATGATGATTTTTTTAGGTAAAAATCCACCGCTCAAAGATCAATTGGGAACAATTAATTTTCCGGTGCAGATTATGGTTGGTGATAAGGATAATATGGTTACACTTGAGGAAAGTATAGACGTTTACAGGAATTTGCCAAACGCAAAACTGACCGTACTTCCAGATACAAAGCACCCGATGGATAAAGTACGACCCAATTTATTATTGAATCTGATGAAAGATTTCTGGAATCTCTCTTAGATTATCTCTGAAGTTTCTCACCGTAGCTTAAATCTCCGGCATCGCCTAAACCTGGTGTGATGTAGCCTTTTGAGGTTAAATTCTCATCGATTGCTCCCACCCATATTTTTGCATCTGGATAGGCTTTTTCGATAGTTTCAACACCTTGTCTGGATGCAATTGCTGCCACGACATGAAGCTGAGTCGGAGTTCCGTTGGTTAATAAATCTTTGATCGCTTCAATTAAAGACGCTCCGGTTGCCAGCATCGGATCTGCAACAATTAATGGTCTTCCGTCGATATTCGGACACGTTAAATAATCCTGTTTGATAGAAAAATAATCGTTGGCATCATGTTTTCTGTAAGCCGCAACAAAACCACAATCTGATTTATCGAAATAATTTAAAATTCCTTCAAACAAAGGAACTCCCGCTCTTAAAATAGTCGTAATAACTGGTTGAACAGCAATTTCCTTTACTTTAATAGCATCTAAAGGTGTCTGAATTTCAATTTCTTTATGTTCTAAACTTTTACTTATTTCGAATGCCGCAATTTCCCCGATTCTTTCCATATTTCTACGGAATCTCATTCGGTCATGCTGGATTTCAATATTCCTCAGTTCATTGATCCATGAATTTATAAGCGAAAACTGTTCAGATAAAACTATTGTATTCATTATTTGAGAGAACTTTTTATTAAAGATATAAAATTTAAGTAAGACTAAAAATCCCTCTTAGAAAATCTAAAAGGGACTGTAATTTATTTTTGTCTGAAATATACTTCGATAGGAACTCCGGTAAACCCGAATTCTTTTCTCAATTGGTTTTCAGTAAATCTTTTGTAAGGTTCTTTTACGTATTGCGGTAAGTTGCAGAAAAATACAAACTGTGGTGACGGCGTTGGAAGCTGTACGCAATATTTGATTTTAATGAATTTACCTTTGTTTGCCGGTGGTGGTGTTCTTTCGAAAATCGGCAGCATGATTTCGTTTAGTTTTGAAGTTTTAATCTTCTTTTTACGATCTTCATAAACAAGCATTGCCATTTCAACAGCCTTCAGAATTCTCTGCTTCGTTAAAGCCGAAACAAACAAAATTGGAATATCACTGAACTGACCGATTTTATCTCTGATTGATTTTTCGAAATCTCTGATGGTATTGGTTTGTTTATCTTCAATAAGATCCCATTTGTTGATAACAATCACGATCCCTTTTCTGTTTTTCTGAGCCAGACCGAAGATATTCATATCCTGAGATTCCCATCCTAGCGTTGCGTCTACCATGATAATAACAACATCAGAATATTCAATAGAACGGATAGAACGCATTACAGAATAGAATTCCAAATCTTCATTTACCTTAGATTTTCTTCTCATTCCCGCAGTATCTACCAACACAAACTCGTGTCCGAATTTGTTGTAAAGTGTTTGAATACTGTCTCTCGTCGTTCCTGCAACATCTGTTACGATGTTTCTTTCAGCATCAAGCAAAGCATTCGTTAGTGTAGATTTCCCTACATTCGGACGACCTGCAATCGTAATTTTCGGCAATCCTTCAAAAGGGTCTTTATAATCTGTAGTTGGAAAATCTTTTACGATATCATCCAAAATTTCTCCCGTTCCAGATCCTGTAGCAGAAGAAAGGGTGTAATATTTATCAATTCCTAACTGATAGAATTCGGTAGCATCTACTTCTTCTTTAGCAGAATCTACTTTGTTGATGACAATATAAGTAGGTTTATTTGATCTTCTTAACATTTCGTGGATTTCGTAATCCGTATCAGTAAGACCTTCTTCCACATTTAACATAAAAATGATTGATGTAGCTTCATCGATAGCCAACTGAACCTGCTTAGAAATTTCTCCCTGGAAAACATCATCATTATTTACATCGTAACCACCTGTATCAATTACCGTAAAATCTACTCCATTCCAGTCAGATTTTCCATAGTGACGGTCTCTGGTAACACCAGCCGTAGAATCTACGATAGCTTCTCTTCTTTCCAGTAAACGATTAAAAAGTGTGGATTTTCCTACGTTGGGGCGCCCAACGATTGCGACAATATTCGACATAAAAATGTTTAATAAAATAATTATTAATGGGTTTCTCCAACTTTTGGAGCCCAATTTTTTGCAAAGATAAGGTTTTATTATTTATAAATAGAAAGTTACCCTTTTGAGAAACACTTTTTAGAAAAATTAATGCTTTGTATATCAATACAATCAGGATTCTCAAAGGAAAATTTTCTCATTTTTTTTAAAATTGATTTTTTTAATAAAGAAAATTTTATAAATTTGCATCACCAAAAAATACAGACCTATAGTGTAACGGTAACACTCCGGTTTTTGGTACCGTCATTCGGGGTTCGAATCCCTGTGGGTCTACAAAAACCATCCTTTTTTTAGGATGGTTTTTTTATTTTAATCACTTAGCAATAAGTATCATTTAGAATTTTTTTCCATATATAAATCACAACAAACAAAAAGACAGTCATAACGACTGCCTTTTCCTTATATTATTTATGATAAAAAATTAAACTAAATCAAATCGATCAAGATTCATTACTTTTACCCAAGCAGAAACAAAATCATTCACGAATTTCTCTTTCGCATCCGAACTTCCATATACTTCTGCAATGGCTCTCAGTTCAGAATTTGAACCAAAAACAAGATCCGCACGGGTTGCCGTCCATTTTTTCTCGCCTGTTTTTCTGTCTACCCCTTCATACAATTCCTGATCGTTGGAAGCAGCTTTCCATTGCGTGCTCATATCTAAAAGATTTACGAAAAAATCATTGGCAAGAACTTCTGTATTCTGAGTAAAAACACCATGTTTTGAACCATCGAAATTTGTTCCTAACGCTCTCATTCCGCCAATTAAAACAGTTAATTCCGGAGCGGTAAGGGTTAATAATTGCGCTTTATCAATCAATAAAGATTCTGTAGAAACGGAATATTTTTTCTTCAGATAATTTCTGAATCCGTCGGCTGCAGGCTCAAGATACCCTGTAGATTCTACATCAGTTTGTTCCTGAGAAGCATCCATTCTTCCTGGAGCAAATGGTACAATGACCGTATGTCCCGCATTTTTAGCTGCTTTTTCTACTGCTGCACTTCCCGCCAGTACAATTAAATCTGCCAGTGAAACTTTTTTACCACCAGTCTGATTTTCATTAAAATCTTTCTGAATATTTTCTAAAACGTTTAAAACTTTTTGGAGCTGTGTTGGATTATTCACCGCCCAGTATCTTTGTGGAGCCAGACGTATTCTCGCCCCGTTTGCACCTCCTCTCTTATCACTTCCTCTAAACGTAGAAGCCGATGCCCAAGCCGTTGAAACCAATTCTGAAATACTTAATCCGGAATCTAAAATTTTAGATTTTAAATCTTCAACATCAGAATTATTAATCAAAACATGATCTACTTCAGGAATTGGGTCTTGCCAGATTAATTCTTCCTGAGGAACATCCGGACCCAAATAACGGGCTTTCGGTCCCATATCCCTGTGTGTCAGTTTGTACCACGCTCGTGAGAAAGCATCAGCAAAAGCATCAGGATTTTCATAAAAATGTCTTGAAATTTTTTCGTAAACCGGATCTAATCTTAGCGAAAGATCTGTTGTAAGCATTGTCGGTCTGTGTTTTTTTGAAGAATCAAAAGCATCAGGAATAATTTCCTGTCCGTTTTTTGCTACCCATTGATGAGCTCCGGCAGGACTTTTCGTTAATTCCCATTCATTCTCAAATAAGTTTTTAAAGAAAGAATTGCTCCATTCGGTCGGAGTTTCCGTCCAGGTTACTTCCAGACCACTAGAAATAGCATCTGCTCCTTTTCCTGATTTATAAGTACTATTCCATCCAAATCCCTGCGCCTCGATCCCTGCAGCTTCCGGTTCTTTTCCTACATGATCGGCAGGTCCTGCTCCATGCGTTTTTCCAAATGTGTGTCCTCCGGCAATTAGCGCAACTGTTTCTTCGTCATTCATAGCCATTCTTCCGAAAGTATCACGAATATCTTTTGCCGCTGCGATGGGATCAGGATTTCCGTCCGGACCTTCAGGATTTACATAAATCAATCCCATTTGCACCGCTGCCAATGGTTTTTCCAGATCCCTCGAATGTATATCTCCATCTGCATCATCATCTGTCGGAAGAACACCACGACTTTCTTCTACACCATCCGAACCGTGTCCATATCGTAAATCTCCTCCCAACCATGTTTTTTCTGCACCCCAATATACATCCATATCCGGTTCCCAGACATCTTCACGACCTCCTGCGTAACCAAACGGCTTTAATCCCATGGATTCTAATGCTATATTTCCCGTCAAAATCAAAAGATCTGCCCAGGAAATTTTTCTACCATATTTTTGCTTAATAGGCCAAAGAAGCCTTCTTGCTTTATCTAAACTAACGTTATCAGGCCAACTATTCAATGGTGCAAAACGCTGCTGTCCCGCTCCGGCTCCGCCTCTTCCGTCGCCAACCCGATAGGTTCCTGCACTGTGCCAAGCCATACGGATGAACAAAGGACCATAATGTCCGAAATCTGCCGGCCACCAATCCTGAGAATCGGTCATCAATGCACGAAGATCCTGTTTTACAGCTTCCAGATCGAGACTTTTGAATTCTTCAGCGTAGTTGAATTCTTTATCCATGGGATTTGAAAGATCTGAATGCTGACGAAGAATATCTACTCTCAGCTGATCTGGCCACCAATCCAGATTTTTTGTACCACCACCTGCTACATTTTCTTTTTTCATTGTTCCGTTGTGAAAAGGACATTTACTGATGTCACCTGAACTATTTTCCATATTGTTTAATTTTTTTATGTTGATTTTATAGTTAAAAGCCAAATCTACAATTGTTATTAAATAAATACAATCTATCATAAATATTTTTATAATAGTTAAAAACTATAATAAAGAAATACCACATTTTCCACAAAACATTTATTTAAAAATAATAATACTGCAATTAAAATAGTTAAATTTTATTTTAAATTAAATAAAAAATATTGACAACTATACATATTTAGAATTATTCAATACAACATCAGAGATTCACAAATATTAACTTTTTATGTATGAAAAATTTAATTAACTTTATCTATTCAGAAAACATGAAATTTCGGATATGAAAAAAATATTAGTCATTCTTCTTGTCGCTTTTATCATCATTCAGTTTTTCCCTATTGACAAAACGAATCCTGCACCCACGCCGGGAATGGATTTTTTAAGGATAAAAAACACCCCTCCTGAAATTGCAACATTGATTAATTCTTCATGCTACGACTGTCATTCCAATGAAACCAGATACCCTTGGTATGCCAATATTGCTCCGGCTTCATGGTTTCTGAAAAGTCATATTAATGATGGTAGAAAGCATCTCAATTTTTCTACCTTTGCTGTATATCAACCCAAACAACAACTTCATAAACTCGAAGAATGTATTGAAATGGTTGAGAAAAAGGAAATGCCTTTAGACTCCTATTTTTTGGGACATCAGGAAGCAAAACTGACCGATGAGCAGAGAAAAATATTAATTGATTATTTCAAAAGAGAGAAAGAAGAGACCATACGGAAAAATGTTTTTTAAAAATAAAAATCATGCAGGAGAATTGGCAGAACAAACAGATTGTTTTTTTTGACGGAGATTGCGGAGTCTGCAATTTTTGGGTGCAGTGGATTTTGGAAAGAGATAAAAAAGATCAGTTCATGTTTGCTTCTCTTCAGTCGGAGTTTGGTCAGAAATTTTTATCTGAAAGAGGTTTGGAAACAACTGTTTTTAATACCATGTATCTTTGGAAACCTGAGCAATATTATTATGTAAAATCCAGTGCCGTTTTACACATCGCTAATTTACTTGGAGGAATTTATAAAATTTCCCAGATCGGCAAACTTATTCCTAAATTTCTGAGTGATTCTGTGTATGACATTATTTCAAGAAACAGAATGAAACTGGCGAATCAGAAATGTTATTTACCGACACCTCATCAGAGAAAAAAATTCATTGATATTTAATTGATGGTAAATTTATTACGGTGATTTTTTAGTTTTAAAAAAAATCAACATAACTGAAAATCATCGAATGCAAAACTTAGCAAAATATTATTTCATTTTTCATTAAAAAATCATAAACTTTAAAGATTTTCGGTACAATTTTTCCATTATTGCATATATTTGCAGACTATGGAATACAATACCCAAAAAACTCAGCTTCATTTGCCTGAATACGGCAGAATTATACAACAGTTGGTTGAGCGTTGCAAGGAGCTTTCTACGAAAGAAGAAAGAAACGAAATGGCAATGGCAATCATTGATTTTATGGGTCAAAGAAACCCTCAGCTAAGAGACGAAGAAAATTATAAACATAAACTTTGGGATCATCTATATATTTTAGCCAATCATGAATTGGATGTAGATTCTCCCTACCCTTTCCCGACTAAAGAAGAGCTTGAAGAAAAACCGAAGAGAATGGAATATCCTAAACTTCAGGGTGATTTTAAATTCTACGGGAAAAGTATTCTTCAATTAATTGAAAAAGCAATCGAACTGGAACAAGGCGACGAAAAAGAAGCCCTGATTGAAGTAATTGCCAATAATATGAAGAAATCTTATAATGTATATAATAAGGAACACGTAACGGATGATGTGATTTTCCGTCATTTGAAGGAGCTTTCGGAAAACAGGCTCGATCTTACAGGAATTGAATCACTTGAAAAAAGTAAAATCTATTACCCGACTAATAATAACAACCGAAATAACAGCAACAATAATAACAGGAATAGCAATAACCGAAATAACAACAATCCGTTAAATAAAAGAAGGCACAACAATAATAGCAACAGCAACAATAATCATAATAACAAAAACAGAAAGTAGACATGAGTGGAACATTTCAGATAAGAGGAGGAAAAAGACTGCAAGGTGAAATAACTCCACAAGGAGCAAAAAATGAAGCTCTACAAATCCTTTGTGCCGTATTATTAACTGACGAAGACGTTAGAATTAAAAACATTCCGGATATCCACGATGTTAATCGATTAATTGAAATTTTAGGAGACTTCGGTGTAAAAGTAACTAAGAACGGACACGGAGATTATACTTTCAAAGCTGATAAAGTTAATTTTGATTATATAAAATCAAACGAATTCAAAAAGGACGGTGCCAAACTGAGAGGTTCAATCATGTTGATGGGACCAATGTTGGCAAGATACGGTGAAGCTTATATGCCGACTCCGGGTGGAGACAAAATCGGAAGAAGAAGACTAGACACTCACTTTCAAGGATTGGTAGAACTAGGTGCCGAATTTCATTATGATGAGGAAGAATTCTTTTATTCGTTAAAAGCTAAAGAACTTAACGGTAAATTTATTTTACTGGAAGAAGCTTCTGTAACAGGAACAGCTAATATCGTAATGGCTGCGGCTTTAGCAAAAGGAAAAACAAGAATTTATAATGCAGCTTGTGAACCTTATCTTCAGCAATTGTGTAAAATGCTGAACAGAATGGGAGCTAATATTACAGGAATCGGTTCAAATTTATTAACCATTGAAGGTGTTTCTCATCTTCACGGAACTGAACATACAATGCTTCCGGACATGGTAGAAATCGGATCTTGGATTGGTCTTGCGGCGATGACAAAATCTGAAATTACCATTAAAAATGTAAACTGGAACCAATTGGGTGTTATTCCCAATACATTCAGAAAATTAGGAATTCAGCTTGAGCAGAGTAATGATGATATTTTCATTCCGGCTCAGGAAAATTATACTATTCAGAAATTTATTGACGGATCTATTTTAACCATTTCCGATGCGCCCTGGCCAGGATTTACCCCGGATTTGTTATCTATTATTTTAGTGGTGGCAACTCAGGCAAAAGGAAGTCTTTTGATTCATCAGAAAATGTTTGAATCAAGATTATTCTTTGTAGATAAATTGATCGATATGGGAGCGCAGATCATTCTATGTGATCCACACAGAGCAACCGTTATCGGATTAAATCAGGAAGCTCCGCTAAGAGGAACAACAATGGTTTCACCCGATATCAGAGCTGGAAATGCACTTTTAATTGCAGCTCTTTCCGCAGAAGGAAAATCAATTATTCACAATATCGAACAGATCGACAGAGGTTACGAAAATATTGACGGCAGACTGAAAGCAATCGGTGCTGATATTGAAAGAATTTAATACAAGAAATTAAATGTCAGAAATTAGTTTTATAATTTGCTGTAAAATCTTAACACATAAAAAAGCGTTCAATTAATCTTGAACGCTTTTTATTTTTTATTGAGTCACGGTTACCAACCGCCACCGCCGCCACCACCGCCGCCATCTCCGGATGATCCTCCACCGGAAGAACCGCTGGAATCTGATCCACCAGAATAGGATGATGAACTACTACTTGATGAAGATTCGGATGATGATGATGAAAAGCTGCTCGCTGGAACTACTGTAGTTTCATTCAACGTATTGGTAAAGGAATTTGCAAAACTATTATCAAAATAATTCGGAACATATACTGAGGGCTCAGCAGAATCTATCGTTTCCTGCAATTTATCCCTGAATCTTTTGCCCCAGATTCCGTCAACTCCAAATACGATTGCATACGGAAGAAATTTCTCATATACCGCAGAAGTCATCTCCGGCGGATTATGGAATTTTAATTGATTTTCTTCAGCAACACTCAAATACATTTTGAAACCTTCGATCTCAGATTGCATTTTTACTTTTTCTTCGCTTGATCTGCTTATAAAATATCGGAAAATCAACAATGAAATCGTTGAAAAGATCAAAAACTTAAAACAATTTGATTCAAAAGAAGTTATTTCGTCTGTTTCTGCAAATGCCATGAAAAACAAAGGCAACATAAATACCGACGAGAAAAAGAGTACAACAAAAAATATAACTTTGCTTCCGTCTTCCCAAATAAAGACCAATAAAGCAATGAAGAGACCGGCAAATAGAGTAAAGATAAACGACATTACCAGTGCTTTATAGCTCAAAGTAACAAGAGAATTTATAATAATTGAAGAAAAAAATATCAGAAGAATTAATTTCAAAGCTTTATAAACAATGCTTTTATTGGAAATTTTTTCAACAAAAATCTTATTTTCTTTCGTAATAAACTTTTCAAAATTTTTAACAGCATTTTTAATTTTGGGATTATAAGTTCCGTTTACAGAAATTTTCTTTTGTTTTCCGAACAGTTTTTCCAAAAGCAATTTTTCATCATCCTGTACAGTATTATTGCTTGAGCTTAATTTTGTTAAATCGAATATTCTTGAGAGAAAAGATTCCTTTGTATTTTTCACTTCTTCAATTTCCACATAACCTTTAATGGAGAGATCCACAAGATTTGCCGTCACCAAACTTGCATCAAATTTACCTTTGTCTATATATCCAATAGATGCAGGCGACAGATTATTTGGTGCATTGAATTGAGGAATTACAACAGGTTTTTCAGGATCTTTTCCGTATTTTCTCCAGTTATTATAATAGAAAAATATCAGGTAAAAACTCAGAATCACCAAATAAAGACTTGCCCAATTTCTTTTTATCCATTTAGAAAAAACTGAAGATTCTTTTAAAACTCCGGCTTTAAATCCAACGGCAACCGTTAGATTCTCGTACGCATTTAAATCATCAGCTTTAAAAGTAATTTCTGTTGAAGATAGTTTTTCGCTGTTACAATTTCGTTCTTTACTTCCCTGAACGCCAGTATAACAAGAATTTTGAATAATATCTGCATTCTTTGGCAAATGAATTGTCGCTTGGATACTTTCTACAGGAAATGTCCAATCTGTTCCGTTTACATTCCAGTAAAATTCATCGTAACCTTTAAACTTACCGATCTGATCCTGCGTTTTATAAACAATTTTATAAGTATAAATACCTGGTGAAAGATAAGCATCTTTATCTCCGATATAAACCGTAAAAATTCCGTTTTTGCTTTCTTCGTGATAAGGTTCTTTTATTCCAGCTCTTTCAACAGAAATAATATTGTAGGAAATTTTTTCTTTTCCACCGTTGATATTTCTTACCATTGGCAATGCACGAAAAATCCCTCTTTTGATTGCATTTCCGTTGGCAAAAACTTTAATCGTTTCCGTTACGGTAACATCTGCATTTTCGGCAATAGTAATATCCGAATGAAAAGAAATAATCCTTTCACCCTGAATATTTGTTTGATTTTCATCAGCAACATTTTCTATAACAGGCAAATCCATAACTGGTGCCTGTGCAAAGACAAAAAAACAGAAGAAAAATGCAAAGACTTGTATAATATTTCTCATGTATAATATTTTACCATCCTCCGCCTCCACCGCCTCCGCCACCTCCGCCGGAGAATCCACCGCCACCGGAACCCGAGCCACTGCTTGAGCTTGATGGTTGTGTTGAAGATGTTTGAATTGAATTGGTAAGACTTGAATTTAAAGCACTCGCAAAGGCAAACTGATTGATTGATGAACCGTAATACCAATTATTGTTGTATTCCATTGCCATCTGTTTCATGATCTGTTCGAATTTTTCACCCCAAATGGCATCAACTCCTAAAACCATTGCAAAAGGAAGCAATGTTTCGAAAACCTGCGGTGTCATTTGAGGAGGATTATGAAACTTAATCTGTTCATTTTCTGCCGCTCCCATATACATTTTGAAGCCGTCAATTAAAGATATTTTTCTTAATTTTTCCTCACTTGGTCTTTTAATTAAGAACTGATAAATTATCAACGACATAAAAGCCAACGCAATGAAAATATAGCAAATGCTGAAATTAATATCTTCCGTCACATCATGACCAATCGTTATCATTCCGCTTAATACAATAAAAACAATAACCGGAAACGGAATAAAAAGCCACGAAAGCTTCCTGGCGACAAACGTAAATATGATGAATGCCACAAAAAGTACAATATACAGAAAACCACCGATCACCACCTTTTCTGGTTCAGGGTAGATCGTATAGCTTAAAACTAATCCAACAATATAAAGAATAGTAATCAGGAAAAACGGAAGCAGAAGTTTCTTTCTGTTATTTCCTTCATTCAACAATGTATTGTGCTGAAATTCGAGTGCAGATTTAAAATCACTTACCGCATTTTTAATTTTTTCACTGTATTTTCCGTCAAATTTCACAGAAGATGCACTTCCTAACAAAGTATTCATCAGGTTAATTTCTTCTTTTGGCAAAAGCTGATCCGGTTCTTTTAATTTCTGAACAGTAAAAACTTTAGAACTGAAAAAACCTAAAATTCCAGAATCTTCACCTTCCACTATTTTCACATATCCTTTTACAGCAAGATTGACTAATGCTGCCGTAACGAGATTATTTTTAAAACTTTCTCTTTTAATATATCCCAAAGAAGCCGGAGAAAGATTATCAGGAACATTAAACTGCGGGTAAATAACCGGAGTTTCAGGATCAACACCATATTTCCTCCATGTCTGATAGTAGTAAAATAATAATCCAATGAAAATGATGGATGCCACAATTAAAATTCCAAATTTCTCTATGAAACTTGGTGGCGGTGGCGGAATCATAATTCCTTTTTTAAAACCTACAGCTATCGTTAAATTTTCATTTGGCTGAAGATTTGAGGCACTCCATTCTATAGAATTATCCGATAAAACTTTAGAAGAACAATTCTTTTCAGTACTTCCTGAAACTCCTGTGTAACAAGAATTTTGGAGAATATCAGCACCGACAGGAAGATTAACCGTAGCAGAAATAGAATCTACGGCGAAATTCCAGTTATTACCATTGACATTCCAATACAGTTCGTCATATTTATCAAAGAACCCGATTTGGTTTTTTGTTGCATATTTAATTTCGTAATTATAATCGCCGGGATCAAGAATTACATCTTCATTTCCAAGATAGATTTCTAGAAAATTACCATCAATTTTGGTATGATAGTTCTCATCAGCTCCATCTTTTTTAATGGAAATAATATCATACGCTACCCTTTGCTTTTTGTTATTAAGATTTCTTGTAAGCGGCAGCGCACGGTAAATTCCTCTCTTAATTTCGTTTCCAAGACTGTGAACTTTTATTTTTTCTGTAACGGTAATTCCTGAGTTTTTATTAACATCAATATCGGAATGAAAAGAAATAATTCTTTCCGAATTATTATCTGTGTAACTCGAATCTGACTGAGAAAAACCGAAAGCAAAAAATAAAAGACAAAAAAGCAATAAACACTTTTTCATTTTTTAAAATTTAACAGTTGGAACTTCTCTTTCTGCAACATTTTCCAATTCGAAGAACGGCGATTTCTCGAATTTATACATATTAGCAATGATATTGCTTGGGAAAGATTCTACCAACGTATTATTTTCACGAACGGTTCCGTTGTAATATCTTCTTGATTTTTCAATGTCATTTTCAATGGAAGTCAGTTCCGATTGTAGTTGCTGGAAATTTGCATTCGCTTTCAAATCAGGATACTGTTCTGCTACTGCAAATAAATTCATCATTGCCTGATTCAGGTTTTTTTCTGCTGCTTCTTTAGTTTCAACAGAATTGGCTCCAACGGCAAGATTTCTTGCTTTTGTTACATTTTCCAATGTTTCACGTTCGTGGGTTGTATATCCTTTTACTGTTTCCACCAAATTCGGAATTAAATCATGACGTTTTTTAAGCATAACATCAATACTGCTCCAAGCTTCCTGAACGAGATTTCTAAGTTTCACCAATCTGTTATAAATGGAAACGCCGTACAATAGAAAGATCACAACAAGTGCAATAACAATAAGTAAGATTATCATAGTTTAAATTTTATTAAAAATAAGTCTTTTTTCCACATATAATGAAAAAAGGATGCCTAAATCAGACATCCTTTGTAATTAAAACTATATGAACCTCACCTATGTGTATTTTCTGCAGATATATTCTACAGTTGTACTCAAAAGTTTATTTTTATTCAGATAAAATTCCAATTGCTCAAAATCCTCTGAACTTACATTTATATATAACTGAACCGACCCGAAACTACGTCCGTTCATATATTCAACGTTTGCTGATAACACTTTGTGGCAAATTCCAAACTGCATATAAATGTTATTCATCAAGCTTTCGAACTTCATTTTTCCATTCAATTCTATTTCCAGTATCAATTCTTTTTTTGGCAGGCTGATGTTGTTTTGTAAAACCTGCAGGTTTGGATTTGGTGTTATCATAACAAAACTTCTGTTTGGGTTAAATACTAATATTCATTGCTCTGTGCGTTAAATCTTTGACAAAAATATAAAAAATTATTAGTCCACCAAATTAGTAGGGTAATAATTTTTAGTTTTATTTGAAAATTTTTAAATAAGCCGAAGTTTTCGTACAATGCCTGAGTTTATTGCACAAAAAAACGGACTAAAAGCCCGCTTCAAGTGATATGAATATTTATTTTAGTTCTTTAATTCTTTCCAGCTTGTCGGAAGCAGCTAATCCGTTTGGATTGCAACCCAATTCTCCTTCAGGAACTTTGAGGTTTTTCTTTGCATAAAACTGTTCCCAGAATTCATTGGTTTTTCCGGTTTTCGGATCAATGAAAGTCATCGGTTCTAATTTGAAAATTTGATCTTTTCTGAAAGCCCTTTCAATAAAATCTGAACAGTAATAGGATTTTTCATCTAAAATATAATTGAAATTGTAAGGTTTTCCAATCATTAATTCGGCTTTTGAAATCGCATTAGGAATTGAGTTATGATATTCAGGTTTTAAACGGTAAACAATAACTTTTTGTCCGTCGTTCGCCTGATCTTTCAGAAAATCTTCAACTTTTTGTTTCTGTGAACCACCTTTGGGTGCAGCATGTAAAACGAAAGTTCCGTTTTTATCTTTTTGTAAAATTCCGATATGATCGAAAGAAGCATTTTCCTGTTTTTGAGTCACATTATTGATAGCACCCGAAAGTCCGGTTTCTTTTGCGGTTACAAATAATAAATCTCCGTTTTTTAATCCTGAAACTGCAGAATTTTTACAGCCAGTTATTAAATTTAAAATAAAAACAAATGCGAAAATTCTTAGAAGCAAATTATTTTTTAAGACTATTCTCATAACAGTTAATCCAATCTTGTACAGTCATTTTTTTGCTCACCTCAGCCAATAATTCCAACGGGATATCATCCATTTTTTTGAAACGGACGCACGATTTTCCCATGTCTAATTTTCTTTTTGAATGCTTTGGATATTCTGCCACAAACCAATCTAACAATTCCGGATTCGCATACATTCCCATGTGATAAAAAGCAATGAAATTTTTCTGCGAAGCCAGTGCCATAAACGGAAGCGGACTTTCCGGCGTACAATGATATCCCGCCGGATACGTCTCCAACGGAATTGCCCAGCCGATCATCCCGTAATTCATTCCTTGCTTAAAACCTTTTGGTAAGTTATCATTAATTGCATCAAATATTTTTTTGAAAATCTCATGTCTTTCTTCAGGAATTTTTGAGATATACTCGTCTACAGAATCTGCCGGAATTTGCATTTAGTTCAGTTTTAATAATTATCCAAATTAACAAAATTTTAATGAAAATCATTTTTAAATCAAGTCAAAAAAAAATCAGCCTCACAAAATGTAAGACTGATTTGATTTTTATATAATTCACGCGTTGTGCATTTTGAAAAATTTTAATGTTAGATGCGTCAATTCGAGTGTTTTTTCGTAATGAAGTGGAGAAAAAATGTATCGAGAATAGATCTTCCTTCAAAATTACAAACTTCTAGATACGATTTTTTTCAAAAACCTACTCGAAGTGACGAAAATACATCAAAATGCACAATGGGTATAATACTCATTATTTTACAAAATTGTAAACATTAATCATCTGAACATCTTTACCATTTTTCTGTAAGAACAATAATTTATTCACATTAGGAACAAATTGGATTAAATTCCCGTCTGTAAATCCATAGTTCATAAAGAAATTTTTCCCTTTGTAATCTAATGTTAATTCTCTTGGAGCCAATCCGCCAAAATCAAAAGCTTTCATTGAAAACCCTGTATTTCCGAACGCTCCTTTTGGATAAAATGATGATACATACAAATTATCACCCGATTCGATCACCTGAATTCTTCTTCCCAGAGGATTGCTTCCAAGCGGGACGAACTGCTTCACCTCTCCTTCTTTATTGAATTTCATCAACACTCCGACATCCAATTTGTACACAGGATCAGGAAAACGGTTCATTGCTGTCGGCAACGGTCTCGTAATAGTTTCCTGCTGAACAGCCATTAAAACCTCATCATTTTTAACGATTGTTTTAATTACTTTCACATCGCTCATATCTTTAGCTCCTGCCAAATTTGTAGTGCTGATAACGGCTTTTCCGGTTTTAATATCATAAAACATAACTGTTCCGAAAGTACTTCCTGCTAAAGTAACCGCCTGATTTTTTCTTCCGAAAGCAACCAGATAATCGTTATCGTTTTTGCTGATGGCGTATAATTTTTCGGGAATATATTTATCGTCAAACGGAAGATCTTTGTCTTCCGTATTGGAAACCAATTCTATTTTATAAGACTCTTTCCAGCCTGCAGCTTTACGAAGCAAGACGATTTTTCCTGAATTCGTTAATGTTAAAGATTTTTCAACATAATCACTGCTCAACGAGATTTCTTTGCTCCAAACCGGAGAAAGTGATCTCAAATCAATTACCAAAGCATCATTGATGTTATCCGTTTTCTTATTCGCATATCTGTCGTTGAAAACCACTGCATATTTTCCATTTTCAGAGAAAACCACATACGTTGTTCCCGATTTATTGGTAGATTCAATCGTATATTTTGCAATACTTTTTGTGGTGAAAGCACCTTCTTTTTTACTGAAAACGTGCTGAAAAACCTCTTTTCTGTTTTCTTTCCCGAAATATTCTTCTGTAAAAGCTACAAATTTATCGTCATCAATCTGTTGAGATCCTAAATAATTGTGCAGAACTCCGTTTGTTTTGTTTGCGTAATCTTTAGTATAGGTATCCACCAAACTTCCGTTTTGATCAAGCTTTCTGATCAATAATTTTTTGTGAGGAAAGACATTTCTCATCAGACCGTCGATATTGATGGCACTGAACATATAAGAATTGTAATCATCTGCCAAAACCAGTTTTTCATCTTTTTCAAGATTGTCATCAGTGGTAAATTTTGTTCCTTCCACTATTTTTGTCTGTGCAAAAGTGCACACCGAAGCGGTAATTAATGCCAAAGCAATAATCTGTTTAATCATAATATTTCTTAGTTATTGTAAATTTTTTCTTCTAATTTCTTCAATTCAAGGTTGGCATCGTAGGATAATTTAATGTCTACCAAATGCTCCTGCAATTCATTCAGATATTTTTCTGCTTCCTTATAATTCCCGAATGCTACATGTAATCTTATCAGGTTAAAATAAAGATATTCACCGATTTTTTGGTTGTACAAAGCTTTTTTATCGTTGTAATTTACCTTTGTTAAAGCCGATTTCCACAAATCAATTCCCTTCTGCATATTTTCCATTGCTACTTTGTTGGGCTCGTAATCCGATTTTGCCTGAAGTTTTTTAAGATTTGTCGTTACATAGATGTATGCTTTTTCCAAATCGTCGTAGTCTGCTTTATTTTTTACCGTTTCCAACTTGACTGTAGAATTTATAGTCTGATATCCGAAATGATCATTAATGATATTTCTTGTACGATCCATCGTTCTCTGCAAATAGTTTTTTTCGTGGTAGTTAAGATTAAGCTCATTAGTCGGAACACTTGCTATTTCAGCAAAATCTGAGAAATAAGTTTTATCTAATTTTACGGCTCCATTTTGTTTTCCGATAATTCTCACCGGCTGATTGGCAAAAGTTTTTCCCTGATTATCCTGAAAGTTCGTTCTTTCCATTTCAACCACAACATCAAGATAGTTCCCGTTTTTTGAAAAACCTGCAACATCCATTTGTGAAGCAAGAATTTTATTGTCAACAATCAAAGCATCTCTAAGATCCGGCTGTCTGTAGATCGGCATCGGCGGAATATTCAGAACAGGTCTTGATGGCAATCTCAATATCGGCGCACCATTTGCGGCGGCAATTTTTTCCACAGCGGATAATTTACTGTATTCTGCTGATTCTAATTTAAATTTTTCCTGAAGCTTTTTTACTTCGGCTTCATAATCTTTTAATCTTTCCTGATGTTCAATTTTTGCAGTTTCTACATTGGTCTGGTAATTATCTACCAAATTCTGATGATCTTCTTTTGATATTCTCAATACATCATCTTTTGTAATATTGTAGGGAGATTTTACAGTAATTGTATAATTTCTGTTACTAAAATCAGTAGCAAATACAGGTTCTTTCAACAACTGAAAACTGATCGTTTCTTTATCAATTCGCTGAGCATATAGACATTGAGAAAATACTACAATAGAAAAGAATAAATTTAATTTCTTCATATATTTTATATTTTGACGCAAAAATATGATAATTTATCACAAAATACTGTACCACATTTTCAAACAAAAAAAGACAGCTATACTTTTCATATAACTGCCTTTGTATAAATTATTAAATCTGAAAATTATTTTTTAATTGCTTTCACAGTAAACTGCGTTCCGTCTTTCATTTTAAGAGTAACCAGATAAAGACCTGCATTCAAGAAACTTAAATTAATCTCTTTTGATGGATTATCAATTGTTCTTACCGCTCTTCCTGAAACGTCACTTATGGTAACTGACGTCACTTTTTCAATTTCAGAAATAGATAATACGTCTCTAAAAGGATTTGGGTAAACAGAAAGTTTTTTCTTATTAGCATCTACTTCTGAAGTACTTAAGTTAGCCGTTTCCCAATACACATCATCCCAATAATAAGATTTACTGTCATTAGCACATCTTATTGCCAGTCTTGCACCGGCAGGAACGGTATTTGGAACTGCAACCGTATATTCAGAACCGGCAGCTGTATAACTTGTATTTGTAATCGATAAAGCCTGAATAGCCACAAACGTACTTGCATCTGCAGTATTTGTTACATATCCAACCGTTAAAGTACCCGGAGCTCCCGAACTTACCCTTGCTTTTAATCTTAGTTGATTATTTCCTGCATTAATATTACTGAATACAGGAAGCACCACATAAGTTGGTGTATTGGATGCAGAATTAAACTGATAAATATTTCTTGTTCCCGAAGCAGGAGTTGTAGAAGTAATCGTTTGAGAACCTGTTCCCGCCAATCTTACCCAACAATCAGGAACTACATTTCCGGTACTGTAAGAATCGAAGTTTTCAAACAATGAAGTTACCGCACCACATGCAGTTTTGAAAGTTCCCGAGAACGACCATACACTCTGGCTTGTTGCAGAGCTACAATTTGTTCTTACCCAATAATAATAATTGGTATTAGCATTAAGCCCCGGAATTGTTGTAGAAGTTCCTGAAATTCCCGTCAGGTTCGGAGTTGAACTTGTAGTAGGAGGAGTATTTGTTGTACTGTAATATACATCATAACTCACTGCCTGAGTTCCTGCCGGAACTGTCCATGAAATTGCTGCAGTACTCGCAGTAAGCGTCCCTACCGGCTGTAAAGTAGGCGCTACACAATCTGTGTAAGCATCTGCTGAAAATGCAAAAACATTGGTATATCCCTGAGCCGAAGAAGTTTTTGTAACCGAAACACTTTGAATTGGTTTCGCTTGATTAGCCGCATCAATGGTTAATAAAATCTGGTATAATCTCGGATTGGTTCCGTTTCCTGACTCTAAAGTATCATTGGTTCTGTTGATCCTTCCAAATCCCTGAACAGCAAAACCTGTTGCACCATACCAGTCTGCAACTGCCACTCCTGTAAATGTCTGCGAAGTATTATCCGTAAAATTTACTGTTACCGAAGTTGTCGAAGCACCACTTCCGCTTGTTGCAAGCATATACAGCTTAAAAGCAGGTATAGGAGTTGAAAAAACTACAGTTCCCGTATCGTTTTGGTTTGAAAGTTTTAATGAATTATTGTTATTATAATTCGCCAACTTATACGTTAATCCTGGCGTCGTTGCCACAACTGTTGTTATCAAACCGTCGGTCGGCAAACCATAACTTAAAGGCGTACTTCCCGAATTTACCTGAAAATCTCTTGATACAAATGCAAATGAAACACCATCTACATCGCTGGTCGTAGAAATTGCCGAAGATCCTACTCCATTAGCAATTACATCTGCCGTAAAACCAGATTGAACAGGCATTACCTGATAATTTTGAGCCATCATCGTAGAGGCATAAAATAGAGCTACCGCATTAACAGCTCCAAAAAGTAGTTTTAATTTCATATTTACTAGTTATTATCCCTGTAAATTTATAAAAAAAACAATATAAAAAAGATTTTAACATAACTTTTATATAAAAAATATCAATAATCCATAATAGTAAGCAATTAAAAAATCAATTCAAATATTAATTATCAAAAATATACACCACATTATTTTAAGAAACTAATTAATTTTAACTTTAAATAATAAAGATTTGGTAAAACACAGCAAATCACAAGTAATCAACCTTAATTTTAATATTGAGAAATTAAACCTTATTTTTGCTTCAAATTATTTGAACAATGCCTAATATTTCAAACAGAGCACAACACATGCCGGCTTCTCCGGTAAGAAAACTGGTTCCTTTTGCCCTTAAAGCAAAACAAAAAGGAATAAAAGTATATCACCTGAATATCGGGCAACCGGATATTGAAACTCCGGAAACGGCTCTTAATGCTTTAAAAAATATTGATTTAAAAGTATTGGAATATGCTCTTTCTGAAGGAAATATCGAGTACAGAAAAGCACTTAACGAATATTACCATTCTTTAGGCTTTACAGATCTTACTACAGATAATTTTATTGTTACCAACGGAGGATCTGAAGCATTGAATTTTGCTATTTCCACTTTATGTGACGATGGTGATGAAGTGATCATCCCTGAACCTTATTATGCCAACTACAATGGTTTTACCAGTACATTTAATGTAAATGTTGTGGCCGTACCTTCTACAATTGATACAGGTTTTGCCCTTCCTCCTATTGAAGAATTTGAGAAGAAAATCACACCAAAAACAAGAGCAATTGTGATCTGTAATCCGGGAAATCCTACAGGTTATCTTTATACCCGTGAAGAACTTCAGCAATTGGCGGAAATCGCTTTGAAATGCGACATCGTTATTATTTCTGATGAAGTATACAGAGAATATGCCTATGACGGAAAACAACCAATTTCTATTCTTTCTTTCCCTGAATTAAGCGAAAACTGTATTGTTATTGATTCAGAATCAAAGCGTTATTCGATGTGTGGTGTAAGAATCGGATGTATGGTAACCCGTTCCAAAAAAATTCATGATGCTGCGATGCTTTTTGCACAGGCGAGATTAAGTCCGGTTTTGTTGGGACAAATCGCTGCAACTGCCGCTCACCAGAACGACGGAGCTTACATAAGAGCAGTAAGAGAAGAATATACACACAGAAGAAATATCTTGGTGGATGCACTAAATGCAATTCCCGGTGTTATCTGTCCGAAACCGAAAGGTGCATTTTATTGTGTGGCAGAACTTCCTGTAGACGACACCGAAAAGTTTGCCCAATGGCTTCTTGAAAAATATTCAAACAATAATGAAACGATTATGGTTGCACCAGCCGGAGGTTTCTACAGCAATCCTGAATTAGGTAAAAAACAGGTAAGAATTGCTTATGTTTTGAAAGAAGAAGATTTAAAAAGAAGTGCAGAAATCTTAAAGAATGCACTTGAAGTCTACAAAACAGAATTCAGTCTTTAAATTATAAAAATTACTATGATATCAGCAATAAAAAATACAGGCTTGAAATTTTTCACTCCTCTGCTTTTATTGCTGATATTTTTTTCGTGTAACAAACCGAAATCCAAAAATATTTCGTCAACAAATCCTAATGAAATTATTTATATTACGTATTCGGATATTGGCGGAGAACTCGGAAATTACAAAATCGTAAAAGTCAACAAATATTCTATCCATTTTGAGACGGGAATTACCAAAAATAAGACCCATAAAGAATGGAAATCTAAAATTACCCCTCAAATCTGGCAGCGAATTACCTCCATTATTGACGTTAAAACGTTAGACAATATTGAGAGCTCGCCGAGCAAACAATCTGTTGACGGAATGGATGAAACCTTCCAGATCAAGACTCCTAAAAAATACCATGCTTATGTGAATGCATACGCAGATACGGCTCATTATAAGCAGCTTCAACAATTAAAAGATCAAATTGTAAATCTTCTTCCTGAAGAATATAAATAATACCCTATGCACGAAAATTTTTCACTTCAGCCTTACAATACTTTCGGTGTAGATGCAAAAGCAAGATATTTTACTGAAATTCATTCTATTGAAGAACTAAAAGACGCTATCAATTTTTCAGTTACGAAAAAACTTCCGATTTTATTTTTAGGTGGAGGAAGCAATATTCTGCTGACTAAAGATTTTGACGGATTGGCTATTAAATTAAATTTAAAAGGTATCCATGAAGATTTAATTAATGAAAATGATGTTTTTGTAACGGCAAAAGCAGGTGAAAACTGGCACGAATTTGTACTCTTTTGTTTAGATAAAAATTATGGCGGATTAGAAAATCTTTCCTTAATTCCCGGAAATGTAGGAACTTCACCGATGCAGAATATCGGAGCATACGGGACAGAAATTAAAGATATTTTTGTGAATTGTACCGTTCTTAATTTAGAAAACCTTCAATTGGAAACTTTCGACTTAGAGCAATGTAAATTCGGGTATCGAGATTCTATTTTCAAGCAGGAAGGAAAAGGAAAATATGTAATTCTGGAAGTTATTTTTAAATTAACAAGACAAATTCACAAGATTAAAACAGAATATGGTGCCATCAAATCTGAACTGGAAAATTTAGGTATTGAAAATCCTACGATTCAGGATATTTCGAAAGCGGTCATCAATATCAGGCAAAGCAAATTACCTGATCCTAAAGAAATCGGAAATGCGGGAAGTTTCTTTAAAAATCCGACTATTCCTTTGACGCAATTTGAAGATTTACAACAAAAATTTTCAACTATCCAAGGTTATCCGAATGGAGATTTTGTAAAAGTTCCGGCCGGATGGCTGATCGAACAATGCGGTTGGAAAGGCAAACAAATCGGAAATGTAGCATCTCATAAACTACAGTCTTTGGTGATTGTAAATGCAACCGGAGCAGCTACAGGAAAGGAAATTTTTGATTTTTCAACGGAAATTATTAATTCTGTCGTAGAAAAATTTGGAATTGAGCTGGAGCGGGAGGTGAATATTTTTTGATAATTCTATTGGAGAATTTTAAGCTTATAATAATATCCATTAAAACCTATTTTTTTCCAATCATTAGATTCAGCATTATACATAAGCATTTCAGAATCAGAATTAAGCCTTAAAGCCACATTACGCTTTTCACCATTTTTCAAATAAAAAATTAAGAAAAAGCCATTTTCAGGATATTTAATAATACGTGGTAATATGATTTCCCATTTTTTAGAAGTTACTTCAGAAAGATCTTTTTCGAAAGTCAGAATTGAAGAATCACTATCTGGTAAACCACTATTATTAGAGGTAATTTGGATTTCTAATATTCCTTTTGAGGAATCTAGCATTAACGGAAAAAGTGTAAATGATTTTATAAATGCTTTTTTCTTTGTATTAAATTTAACTAATGTAGCAACTTTTTTATCACACCAAAAATCAGCCATTTCTCTTTTATTTTTACTACTACTTACATTTTTCTCATTCTTATCTTTTAAATCATCTTTTACTAAACTTATCGTTTCAATTTCTTTTACTCTGTCAAAAAAAAACAATGTATCGTTACTTATAGAAAAATCAAGAGATTTATTATTATAATAAACATAATCATTTGCACTAAATTTATAGTTCTTAAAATTTAATTTATTAATTATATATTTTTTTTTATTATTGAGTATTGTAACTGAATCAAAGGATTTAAGATCAGAAAATCTAATGAAATTCTGTGCATTTAAACAAATATTAAAGAAGAAAAAGGAAAAGAATAAAATTCTCTTCCTTAATGCACATTTTTTATTTTCAAGCATATTTTTTTCTAACATGGTGTATATCTAACCGACTCTGTTTCAAATGCAACCCAAAAAACATAAGTAGTAACAATTACAGGACATTCACATGTTGCCTCCCCCGTAGCTTGTCCACCACCACTTGAGGAAGGATGACAATCTCCATTTGATGTAACCGTCTGACCAAACATTGGTCTTCTCTCTGTTTCTCCACCATCAGTAGCAGATGCTAACATAAACACAGATGCTAATCCTATAGCCCCAATTAAAATTTTCTTTTTCATGTAATTTGAATTTTAAAGTTAATAATTCTTTTTCAAAGATGTGACTGTATTTAAATCACTCAGCTAAGATAAATACTTATCCCTTTCTATACAACAACCAACAGTTATAAAATCAACAACCATTGGTTGTCATTTTAAAAAGTCTTACTTTAGCGTTTAAATCTTATATTTTATGAGTTTAGAAACAAAACTTCGCAAACTAAGAGAACAAAAAGGTTGGTCGCAAATGGATGTGGCTCATCAATTAGACATCTCGCAATCTGCCTATAATAAATGGGAAGCTGGACAGGCAAAACCTACGCTTCCACATCTTCAAAAATTAGCGGAAATTTTTGAAGTAGACTTTTTAGATTTGATACATGCACAAGTTCCCAATATAGATATGTCAAATGCAAAATTTGAAAATTCACAAAGTTTAATTTTTGAATCAACAATAAATACAATTAATTATTCCTCTCCAGAATTAATTAATAAAATACTTGACAATCAACAACAAATGACCAGACTAATGGAAACCCAAACTAAACTTATTGAAAATCTATTAAAAAAATAATTTCTAACACACAAACATGAAAATCGCTATTCTCGGAGCCGGAAACATGGGTTTATCTTTTTCAAAATCATTCTTAAAATATGAATTGATAAAGCCGGAAAATCTTCATTTAATCACAAGAAATGAATCCAAATTTCCAAAAATATCAGACGAGTTTCCAAAATCGAAAATTGCTACTTTTGATGAAGCAAAAGAATTGGATGCCGATTTAATTATCATCGCCGTAAAACCGCAGGATTTTCAACATGTAGCTGAAAATTTTAAGTTTCAGTTAAAAGAAAACCAGATGGTTTTATCGATCATGGCAGGCATTAAAATCGAGAAAATTCAAAAATTATTAAACCATCCATTGGTTGTAAGAGCAATGCCGAACTCTCCTACTCTTCTGGGAATGGGAATCACAGGATATACTGCTGCTGCAGGAATTTCTTTCAGTCAACTGATCAATATTGAGAGATTATTAAACTCAACCGGAAGATCAGTCTATTTAGAAAACGAAGAATTATTGGATGGTGTGACAGCTCTTTCCGGAAGTGGACCGGCGTATTTTTACTACATCGTTGATGCCATGATTAGAGCCGGAGTAGAAATGGGAATTGATGAAAATCTCTCCAAGCTTTTTGTACAGCAAACCATGTTGGGAGCATATCACTTAATTAATAATTCTGATAAAAATCTGGAAGAACTCATTCAGGACGTTGCCTCAAAAGGCGGTACAACAGAAGCTGCCTTAAAAACTTTCAACGAAAGTAATTTAAAAGAAATTCTAAAAACCGGAATTCTTAATGCGGAAAAACGTGCTAAGGAACTGAATGGGTAAATTTTGATTCTTTTCAACATACATTATTAAACCTCATCAGTTATTAAACTACCAAATTTCCCAATCTGTTTTCAATAAACCTTTTCATCAGAAACCCCAGAAATACCCCAAAAGTATTCAGTATAATATCGTCAACTTCAAAAATTCCCATTCTTGTAAAATACTGAAGACATTCCACCATTGTAATTGATGAAATAAAAGTAAAAAGTAAACTTTTCAGTTTGTTAAGTTTAGGAGAAAGCCATCCCAGAAAACCAAAAGGAATAAACATTACCACATTTCCCACTACAATCACAATAATATCCCACCACGAAATTGTTCCTTGTATGAAGTTTATAGTCGAAACAATAGGCTTTATCGTTAAAAGGTTATCGTCATACTGAATACGCCCCATCCCCAAAAACATGAGATAGAGCAAAAATAAAGTGTAGGGCACAATAACAATTTTATAAAATTTCTTTAACATCAATTGCAAATTTATTCATTTCAAAAGCATTAAATTTGTGTGTTAAATAAATTTAATGAAATACGTATTACTTACACTCATTTCGGCGATGCTGTTGTCCGTTTCGTGGCCAACTTACGGGGTTCCGTTTTTTATATTTTTTGCACTCGTTCCGCTTCTAATGATGGAACACGGAGTTTCAAAATTCTCAAATTACGACAGAAAAAGCTGGGTGGTGTTCGGACTCTCCTACTTATGTTTTGTCGTCTGGAATGTCGTGACTACAGGATGGCTGTACGGTGCCAAAAACCCCGATGGAAGCCACTCTATGATGGCGGTTATATTTCCGGTTTTAGTTAATTCTCTATTATATTCCTTAGTTTTTCAATGTTATCACTGGTATAAAAATGCGCAGGGAACGTATTGGGGATTAGCATTTTTAGTGGCAATCTGGATGAGTTTTGAGAAGTTTCACTTAGGCTGGGAACTCACATGGCCATGGCTGAATCTTGGAAATGTACTCGCTGATTATCCGAAAGTAATCCAATGGTATGATACGTTGGGTGCAACAGGAGGAAGTTTCTGGATTTTATGTGTTAATATTCTTATTTTTTACACATTAAGAACTTGGGAAGCGGGAAGAAAAAGAAAAGATCTCATTAAAAACACTGGTTTTGTAGCTAGTTTAATTATGATTCCGATAATCATTTCTCTTATTAAGTTTAATACTTTTAACGAAAAACCAGTCGGCAGCGTAAATGTTCTGATGCTTCAGCCCGATCTTGATCCGTATGCTGAAAAATATTCACAGGACAGTTTAACCATTGAAAATGATCTTTTAAGTTTAGCTGAAAGAAATTCTAAAGGAAAAATAGATTATTACATTGCTCCGGAAACGGCACTTCCCGGAAGAGGATCTATTTCCGAGACAGCTTTTGAGAAAAGTATAGTTTTAAATAACATTAAAGGATTTTTATCAAAACATCCGGGTGCTGTTTTTTCAACAGGAATTTCTTCGCATAAATTTTACACCAATGATAAGAATTTACCAAAAGAAGCTTATCAACTGAATCAGGGACTTTGGGTTGAAAATTTTAACTCAGCCATTCAGGTAGTTCCAAATCAGAAAGTAGAAGTTTATCATAAAGGAAAACTCGTTCCCGGCGTTGAAATTTTCCCGTATATGAGCTATTTGAAGCCTCTTTTGGGCAATGCAATGATTGATTTGGGAGGAACAGTCGCTTCTTTGGGAACAGATAAAGAGAGAGTGGCATTTTCGAATCCTTTCAACAAAGGAAAAATTGCTCCAATCATTTGTTATGAAAGTATTTACGGAGAATTCACGGGTGAATACGTAAAAAAAGGCGCCAATTTTCTGGGAATTATGACCAACGATTCATGGTGGGGCGTTACGGAAGGTCACAAACAGCTATTATCTTACGCAAAACTAAGAGCTATTGAAACCCGAAGAGAAATTGCCCGCGCCGCCAATAGCGGAATTTCTGCGCACATTAATGCCAAAGGTGAAATTGTGGAAGATACTTTTTATGGTGATAAAACAGCCTTATTTGCTAAAGTAAATCTGTATGACAAGATTACTTTTTACACCAGAGCAGGAGACTTCCTTTCAAGAATTTCGATATTTGCGTTAGGATTTTTGTTGTTTTATTTTCTGATCAAAAAATTCCAGAATAGAAAGAAGAAGTCAGCTTAATATTTTAGCTTCTAATATCACTCACTTAAAAAAACAAAAATACAAGCCTAATAGAATTAAAGCTGTGGTAGTCTGATACGTCTTTTAAGAAAAATCATGATTATGAATCAATATATTATTTACAAATAATTTTATAAAAGATTTGTCTATCTAAAAAATTCTTCGTTATTTTGCAACCTCAAATATTATACAAATAAAGAACATCGAGATATGTCAAGAATTTGCCAAATAACAGGAAAGCGTGCAATGGTTGGTAACAAC